>Ga0209381_1001785_pt1 | contig 31476 bp, 22 predicted proteins | sample DewCreD2012metaG_FD_184111 | JGI IMG/M metagenome (GOLD analysis project Ga0209381, IMG submission 184111) | Hot spring sediment bacterial and archeal communities from British Columbia, Canada, to study Microbial Dark Matter (Phase II) - Dewar... ...
GCAGTATCCCTTCGCCAACGCCCGGGCCCTACCCAACGGCAAGTGGGCCATTCTGCCCGGCTACTGGCTCGACGGGGTTCGGTCGGATCTGCTTCTGGCAAAATTGCCCCGGGCGGAGCCGTTTGATGATGCCGACCGCTCACGGTACTCGGCCGTCAGAGTCAAGGTGAGTCCGGTTGACGGGGCAACCCAGGCTGTCATCGATTTCGGATATGAGGAGTTCGGTAATCCGGCTGATTTTCATTGCACTACCCGGAGCGAGCGGTGCGCCGTCCCGGGGTTGTCTCCGTTTTCTTACGCCTCGGAGACAGTGCAGCCGGCCGCGTGCGCCGGTGGTTGCTCCATCGACGTGCCCGCGGTTCCCTCCCGGGTGTTGTACTACAGGGTGCGATATCTGAATGCGGGCGGGGAACTTGTCAAAACTGGACCGCTCCAGGCCATTGCCGCGCCATGAAGCCCAAGGATTCCTTCTGGAGAGGGCGGATCGAAGGCCTGGCGGCTTTCGCCAAAAGTTTGCTGGGCCTGGGTGTATTTCAGCCGAACCAATACTGCCCCATCCCAGGCTTTGGAGGAGCCAGCCGGATCTGTTACCGGCTGCTTCACTCCCAGCATCCGCCCTCTCCAGAGGAAAGCGCCATTTTTGAGACGCTGATTCGCCATCTTCGTTTGTCGAGCGGGGTGTACCGGACCACCTTTCGCGGCCGTTTTGCCGGCTTGAACCTCTGGGTGAACCAACATATCCTCCAGCGCTTCCCTTCGTCTACGAATCTGGACGTCCATGACTGGGCCGCTTCGGATTGCCTTACCTCGGCGGAATGGCTGCTGTCTCTTGCCCCCAATTATCCCGGCCTGCGCCTGACGGCTTCCGACCTCACCTTGCACCTGATTGAGATAGAGCTGCCGAGCGGGGAGTCCTACATCGTGGAGCCGGAGGGCAAGGCTTTGCAGTATATCCGCCCTCCGTTTGTGATCGCTCTCGACCGGCCGGAACCGATTGTGTTTCCGATCAACCGGTTTTTGCAGCAGCGGGCGCGCCGCCGCCTCGAGGGTCATCAATCGGACTGGGCGCCGGCGCTGGAAGAGTTCCGGCGGAGTCAAACACAGGAGCGCCTCCGGCCGCCGTTTCGCTTTCGCAGGATTCCCCTGGTTCATCCGGAAGCCCAACGCGCCCAGAAAACCTTCCCTCAATTCCGTGTCTGCCAGCACTCCGTCTTTGATCCCCTTGCCGAACCTTGTCATGTGCTGCGCACCATGAACATCCTCAACCGGGTTTACTTTTCGCGCGAGCAATTGCGCCGGGGCGTGGAAGCGGCCCGGCTGAGCGTTCGGGAAGGAGGCTTATGGATCGTTGGGCGCACCCCTCTTGAGCCTCCCATACGGCACAACGCCACGATCTTTCTCAAGAGCAACGGCGCCTTCCAGGCTCTGGACCGGATGGGAGAAGGGTCCGAGATGGAAGATCTGGTATCCTGCTGAACTGGAGCATCGTGGTCCCCCGCAAACCACAGACATCTGCTGTGGCCTCCGGTCCGCCCAAGGCCGTCCAGGGGGGCGTTCACCTGCGTCCCCAACCTGAGCTCGCGGCCGCTTCCCCTTCTTCCAGCGATACGGATTCCTTGTTCCCGGTACTCCTGTTGGGTCTTTATCTTCTGCTCAGCACCTCTTTCGCTTCGGAATTGCTGGTTGTGTACGCGGGGGTCAAACTTCACATCGTGGGAGCTGTGGGATTGGCCACTCTGGCCGTGGGATTGCTGCAAGGCCATCTGCGACGGTTTCTTTCCACCCCGCTTGCTCGTCCCTGGTTTCTGTTGTTCGGCTGGTATCTGCTGGCGTCCGTGTTCGGTCTGTACCCTCGCGGCAGCCTTGCGTTCATCCTGGAATACGGCCTCCGGTTTCATATAATCCCCATCTTCTTCTGCGCCGTAGCCCGCTCGACCAAAAGCGTGCGTCGTCTCATCTACATGACAGGCCTGGGGTTCCTGGTGATCTTGTTCTTCACCTGGCGGGTGGGGGAATTGGCCGACGGCCGTCTGGTGCTTCCCGAAACCAGCATGGGCAACCCGAATGATTTGGCTTTGCACCTGCTGTTAGGCTGGTCCTTTCTGTTCATGATGGCGTGGACTCCCTCCCTGCCCTTCCGGCTGTTATGGGGGATCATTACACCGGCGCTTCTGTATTTCGTGATGAAGACAGGTTCCCGGGCCAATTTTCTGACGCTGCTTCTGCTGGGTGCGTGCGTGTTTCTCGCCGTCAAATGGCCCGTACGCATTGCCCTGGCGCTGGCGCTGCTGGTTGCCATACCGGTCATGAGCCCCCTGATTCCACAGGATGCTCTGGAGCGCATAAAAGCGATGCCCTGGCTGCTGGAGGACGAAGCTCCCCCCGACAAAGAGTTGTTGCAGCGAGCTGTCGAATCCTCGCAAGCACGCCGGGCCTTGCAGGAACGCGCCGTTGAACTCACCTTCCAGAACCCGCTGCTTGGTGTGGGCCCCTTGATGTTCGCCGATGCGGTGGATATACAGGTCCGCGAAAAGGAAGGGAGAAAATCCACCTGGCAAAGCCAGCACAACGCCTATCTGCAAGTTTCGAGTGAGACGGGGATCCCCGGACTGATCTTCTACGTCTGGAGCCTGGTGCTGTGCTTGCGATGGAATTACCGAAGTTTTCGCGAAACCCGCGAACGGAGGGATCTGCGGGTTGTCGCCGGCCAATCCTTCTGCCTTCTGCTCGCCACGGTGGTTTATGCTTTCGGGACGATGTTCTGCAACATCGCATACTTCTACTACTTTTCGTTTCTAGTCGGGTTCTCGGCGGCAAACCGGCTGGCCCTGCTGAGAGAGCAGGGGGATGGGGACAAGCCGAACCTCACCCCAGCCCAGCTTTAACGCTCCGCCATGCCTGCGCCCCTCCTTTTCCTCATTCATTCCCTGGGACAGGGAGGAGGAGAGCGTCAGCTCTGCCAGACCGCTCTGGCGCTGGATCGGGACCGTTTTGCTCCGCACGTCGCTTCAGTCCTGGGGGGATTTCACGAAGAACGACTGACCCAAGCGGGAGTGCCGGTTTGGCGGCTTCCTTTGAAGTCCTTGACAGGGTGGAGTGCGGTAAGGTCCGCCCGGTTGCTGCGGCAGTACGTGCGCCGGCACGGTATCCGCCTCGTGCACACGTTTGATTACACTTTGACGGTCTTCGGTATCCCCGTGATCCGCACCTGCCCCGGGACCGTGGCGCTGGCCGGGCAGCGCTGTTTCCTGGAGCTTGTGCCGTCCAAATACAGGCTGCCGTTGCGCCTGTCTCTCCGGCTCGCCCACGGGATTGCCGTCAATTCTTACGCTCTTCGTGAGCATTTGGCGGGAGACTATGGCTTCCCTACCGGCCGGATCCACGTATGCCACAACGGCATCGACACGGAAGCATTTCGTCCACAGCCGAAGCAGCGCCTTCCGGAACTGGAGCAAGCCGGCCTGGTCCTGGGCACAGTTTGTGTGCTGCGTCCGGAGAAGAATCTCGGGGTGCTGTTACAGGCGTTCGCCCGGCTGCGAGCGCGGCATCCCTCCCTGCGGCTGCTCATCGCCGGCGGCGGCCCGGAATCGGAATCCTTGCAACGGCAGTGCCGTCAGTTGGGCATCCAGAATCACTGTCTGTTCCGCCCCTCTTCCCAGCAGGTGGCTCCTTACCTTCGCAGCATCGATGTCTTCGTGCATCCCGCAATCAGTGAAGGTCTCCCGAACTCGGTGATGGAAGCGATGGCAGCCGGCTGCTGCGTGGTTGCCTCCGATGCGGAGGGATGTTCCGAATTGATCACACACCGAATCACCGGGCTCCTGTTTCGAAATAACGATCTGCAAGATTTGGAACGCCAGCTTCAGACCGTCATCGAGGATGAGCCTTTGCGCCTGTCTCTGGCGAAAGCGGCCGCCGAGCGCATCCCGGAGGAATTTTCCATGCAGCAGTCGGCCCGGTGCCTGGAGAAGATCTACGAGGGCTTTCTGGCTCGCCATCGGGCATGAGACCGCTGGGCGGAACGGCGCTTCCGGCAGCCTGTGGCATCCTGAGGACAGTGCTTTAGATGCGTGTCGTCACCGACATCGACGGCTTGAACCGGGTTGCTCCCGCAGGAACAACCGTGGTCGTGGTTTCCTCCGGGAAGGTCTCGCACCGTTGGCGGCGGAACTGGAGACTGCTTGTCGCCGCCTGGCGTTCGGACTATCTTGTCATCCACTTTCAACTCCCGGAAGTGATCTTTTTCAGCGCAATTCTTTCCCTTTGGCCTGGCCGCCGCCCCCGCCTGGTGACATTGGATTTTTTCGTCGGGAACCTGAACCCCATGATGCGGGTCCTGGCCCGATGGAGCTTGGGCCGAGTGGACCGTTTTCTGGTGCACTTCCGGGATGCCTCTATCCTGGAATCCAAATTTGGCCTCGCTCCCGGGCGTTTCCATTACGTCCCTTTCAAAGTGAATTCCCTGCCCCTGATCCAGGCCGCCCACCCCGCCGACGAGGGATATATCTTCTGCGGAGGGCGCTCCCGAAGAGATTTCAGAACCCTGTTTGCGGCGGCCGCCGATCTGGGATACCCGGTCAAGGTTTTGACGGCCCCCGAAGAGGAGATGAATCCCCACGGGTCATCCCTTCGAGGTTTGGAGATTCCCAAAAACGTCGAAGTTTCCTATAACGATTCGGACTCCGCCTTCTTCGTGCGTTGCCTGGCGGGGGCTCGTCTGGTCGTACTCCCTTTGATCAAAGACCGGGACACACAGGCAGGCATCGCAATCTGCCTGATGGCCATGGCGCTGCGCAAGTGCGTCATTGTTTCTGCCGGGCTGGGCATCAGCGATGTTCTTCTCGAGGATCAGGCCATCATCGTGCCCGCCGGCGACGTAACGGCCTTGCGGACTGCTATAGAAGAAGCTTGGCGGAACGATGGGCTTCGCGAGGGTTATGCTGCAAAGGGCTGCCTGTACGCGCAGGCTTTGGGCGGGGATGACCAGTTGCGCCGGTCAGTTCTGGAGGCTCTGAGCACATCCGCATGAATCCCGAGCCGCCACTCCCCCCCGCTTCCCTCGCAGAAACAGCGCCGGAATCTCTTCTGGGGCGGCGGCGCTATTTCCTGAATATCCTCTGGAGTTGGGCCGGCGTCGGCGTGCTGATGGCGACTGGCCTTTTGGTGGCGCCTTTCCTGATTCGCCGGCTGGGAACGGCGCAGTATGGAATCTGGGCTCTGGCGCTGTCGCTCGTAGAGTACTTCTGGCTCATCGATTTCGGCTTCCGTCCCGCTACTGTCAAGTACAGCGCCGAGTACCGCGCCCTGAACCGCACACGGGAACTGAATCAGCTTCTTAGCACAGCGCTAGGCTGCGCCTGTCTTGGCGCTTGCGCCGTGCTTCTGGTGGTGTGGCCCAACGCGGAGCGGGCCGGCGCCTACCTGAAGATTTCCTCTCCGGAATTCCCTGCCCTGGTCCGTATCGTGGGCGTGAGTTGGGCCTTCGGCCTTGTGTTCAATGTTTTCGGAGCGGCATTGGAAGGTTTTCAGCGCTTCGATCTGAGCAACCGGATTGCGATTGCTTCGACCCTGGCCCGGAGCCTGGCTACCGTCGCGGTCGTCTGGCAAGGATACGGCCTGTGGGAAATGGGCCTGGTTTTACTGGTCACCCAGGGCGCCACCTACGTGGCTCTCTACGTCGTCTGCGCCCGTATTTACCCGGAAATGCAGTTGTCGCCCCGGCAGTGGAGCTGGGATATGACCCGGCGGCTCCTCCGTTATGGGCGGCAAGTGATTTCGGCAATCGCGGCTATGCGCATCTTGCAGGCCGGCATGCCCTCCCTGATCGCGTACTTCCTGCCTGTGCAGCACGTGACCTACTACACGGTGTCTCAGAAGTCCCTGGACTACGCGGCAGAAGGCGTTGGGCGGATCGGCCTGGTGACAAGTCCGCGGGCCTCGGCGTGGATGGCTCAGGGAGAGAAGGACCGCGTGATCCGGCTGGCCGAGTATGGGAACCGGTATTGCCTCTCCCTATGGGCGTTGCTGGCGACGTTTCTGATGGTGTTCAGCGAGAAGATCTGCCGCCTGTGGGTAAACGCGGAATTCGCCCAGCACGCCGGCCTTCTTCTGCCCATCATCGCAGCCGGCTACGCGCTGTGGCTCGGTCAGTTCATCTCCGCCGCGATCCTCATGGGGATCGGGCGCTATGAGGCCTATTCGATTTCCCTGCTCGCGGAATCCCTGCTGGTGCTGGGAGGGCTCCTGGTGGTGCTGCCACGCTACGGATTGATCGCAGCCGCCATCTTGTTCAGCGCCTTGGTGGCCCTCAATCGGTGCCTCAACCTGGGCCGAATCTTTTGCAAGGAATTCCGCCTTCCTCTCGGTCCCTTTCTGCGGAGGATTTATCTGCGGCCCCTGGCGGTCTCGGCCGCATCCATCGTGGTCCTGCGAGTGTGCGAGAAGTTCCTGGCCCCAGGCAACTCCTGGGCGCAGTTGATGGCCCTGGGAGCTATTCACTGCCTGGGGTACGGAACCGCGTCCGTCTTTCTGGTGCTGTGGCCGGAGCACAGGGCGCTGCTCTGGGAAAAGATCGTGGAGCCGCGCTGGCAAACCTGCCGGAACCTTTTCCGCTGACTCTCAGACATCCCGTCTCATCCGAATCCTGGCCGGCAGGAAGGCAGAATCCTATTTCTCGAGCACGCCGATGCCGTAGAAACCGTTGGGCTCGGACAGGTACTCGCGATAACGAAAATCATTCTTGACCTGATCCCAGAACCGTTTCACCGCAGTATCTTCATATTCCCGGGCAACGTCATGGAAGGCCACCAGTCCGCCCTTTCTCACCATGGGTCCGTAGCTCTGCCAGTCCTGGCGCACGCCTTCATACGTATGGTCGCCGTCGATAAACAGGAAATCGAGGGGAGCGTCCCCCAGGAGAGCCCGCACCCGGGCCTGGGTCTCGGGTGAGTGCGAGTCGGCTCGTAACAGGTGGATTCGCTGCCGATGCCGCGCAAACCGGCGGTACAGGGGCGATCTCAGCCGGGAATAGCCGCCACCGAAAGGTCCCCTGGGCAAGTCCACGCTGAGGATCACCGCCTCCGGATCAGACACACGCGTCCACAAGTACAGCGTGCCGCCCATAGAGGTTCCGATTTCCAAAATCCGGCGCGGCCGTAGATGAATGACATCATCCACCAACTGGGCAATTTCCCCTTCGACCTGGACCGGCGCCAGAAAGCCGTCACAGAATTGGAAGGCGCAGCGCACCAGTTCGGCGGGTTGATTCACCCGTGCGTCCGCCGTCCGGTTCAGCCGGCCGAGCGTGCAGGCAGCCCGCAGAAGGCGCAGTAAGCGTGTCCAGGGACTCATCCCCATGGTTGCCAACATTAAACCTGGAGAGCTTACCACAAGCCGGGACAAGACATGGGCAGGAAGCATCGACATGCTGTTGTCCCTAAAGCCGCTGCTGCGGATGTTGGAGAATAGCGGAAGGTGAGCACCAGCTTGGCAGTGGTTCTGTTCCTGGCGGCGGCGCTGGCAACGGCATATGTGCTGTTTCTATACCCGCTGGGGCTGGCGCTGCTGGCAAAATGGCGCCCCAAACCCGTCTTCAAGCGCTGGGATCCGCGTGCCGTGTCGGTGATTATTCCCGTGCGCAATGGAGAGCGGTGGGTGCGGCAAAAACTGGAATCCGTGCTGGCGCTTGACTATCCCATGAATCTTCTCGAGGTCCTGGTGGTTTCCGATGGATCCACGGATGGCACCGAGGAGATTGTGCGATCCTTCTCCGCCCAGGGGGTGCGTTTACTGACAGTCCCGGCGGGAGGCAAACCGGCCGCCTTGAATGCGGCCTTCCCCCTGGTTCAAGGAGAGTTGCTGCTGCTCACCGACGTGCGGCAGACCTTAAGAGCCGACTGCTTGAAACGCCTGGTTTCGTGCATGGCGGATCCTTCCGTAGGCGTGGTCAGCGGTAACCTGCTCATCCGCCGCGGGAATACGGAGGAAGAAGAGAGTACGGGCCTTTATTGGCGCTATGAAAGCTGGATCCGGCGCAACCTGGGAACAGTGGATTCTCTGCTGGGGGCAACGGGGCCGATCTATCTGGTGCGGCGGAGTCTGGTGAAGCCGATCCCTCCGGACCAGCTCCTGGACGATGTCTACCTTCCCCTCTGCATCCACCTGGAAGGCTACCGCCTGGTGCTGGAAGAGGAAGCGATTGCCTTCGACGAGCCCACCGAACTGCGCTCCGAGTTCCGCCGCAAGGTACGCACACAGGCCGGCGTGTTGCAGATGCTGTGGACGTTTCCGGGATTGTTCCGATCCGCCAACCGCATGCGGTTTCATTTTCTGAGCCTGAAGGTGGGACGCCTGGCGCTTCCCTGCCTCCTGCTGGCGCTCCTGCTTTCGGCGCTGGCTCTGCCGGGACCATGGCGCTGGGTTTTGGGCGGGCCCCAGCTCCTGGCATACGCGTTGGCGCTCGCAGATCCCTGGATGCCGCCAGGTTCGCCGGGAAAACGCATCACAGCCCCGCTACGCGCTTTCGTGGTGCTCGTGGCGGCGGCGCTGTGGGCTTTTTCGATCCTGGTGGTCCCAGCGCGCTCTTTGTGGACGGAGACACGGGCCGCCGCTCCCCGTTCGCGTCAGGCCGGCGGATCAGAAAACGGCTCGCGCTTCATGCGGTAGAACCCGGTTTCGGATTCTCAGGGGCATCCTTCGCGCGCAGTTTCCGCCATTCGTCGAAGCTTAACAGCGTCACTTTCGGTTCCAGCTCGCCGCGCACCGCGCCGTGCGCCATATCGTCGAGAGTCTGATCCGGAAGCAGGGGGTATTGCCGCCGAAAGTGCTGCTTCTTGGCCTGCAAAAGCTTCTGGTAGTGCTCCGCGGTGAATTGCCGGCGGATGTAGAGGTCTTTCTGTTCTTCGCGATAACGCTCGTAATCCAGTTGAAGCTGTTGCTCCTCGAACAACCATTGCTGGCGGGCGCGTTCCCGCTCCTCGAACTCGCGGCGCCTGCGGCTGGTTTCGAATTTTTCGGGGGGAATCACGTTATCCCGAATCAAGGAGATGTAAAAGCCCGCCGGATTCCGGAACCCAGCGGGATTCTGTGTGATCAGAAAATCTCCCCATTCGATCTGGTCGGCCACCGGCTGGTCCGGCAAGAGGTTCTCCAGCAGTTTGCGAGCTCTGGGTTCGGCAATGCCCCGCCTCGTCAACTCGCCCACCAGCGAGGCGACCGGAGCGGTGCTCTCTACGGCGCTGATGCCGGCAGACGCCGGCTGCTGCCCTTGGACGGCGGGCGAGGATCTCCGCATGAAAGTTGCATATTCCGCCCGGGCTCTGGCCCCGGGCGTATAAAGCATCTCCCAGTCGGCCTGTCCCTGATTGTCGATGATCTCCACATAGCGGACGGAGCTTAGATAACCCGAACGCGTGTGGCGGCGGTGAATCGGCGTCATCTGACGTTTTACCTGCCACAGCTCCTCGTGTCGGCGCTGCGCGGAGAACGTACAGTATTCGGAATACAAGAGCTTCGCTTCCGGACGGCCATAGTGAAGAGCGGCGAAAACGCGATAGCTCACGATCTCGTAGAAGCGCTGGGCGGCCGGGGGCAATTCCTTCAGGTACTCGTAATTCAGGGGCCGCACGGGGGCATGGTTGAGGACTTCGCGGTAGCGCGGGTGAAACTCGATATACACGCCGTCCGCGCTCCTGCCGTTGGGCAGCTTCTGGCCCGTAAAAATGACGGCGTAGCGAGTGAAGCCCGCCTCCAAACGGCGCTCCTCTCCATCCACGCCCCGGTAGCTTAGCTTCGCCGTAATCCCGGTGAAGGCGTTTTGAAGAAGAGCTTTCTTGATCTTCTCCGCGGTCCGGCCGCTGATTCGGAGTCCGAGATCCCGGCAGATTTCGCGCAGGCTGCCCAAGCGGATCATCTCGGGCAAAGGTCTTCCCAGTTCATCGATCCGCCGGTTGATGACGATGCTGTCCAGCTTGTAGGCAAGTTGCCTGGGTTCCCCATAGTCTCGGCTGGGCACAACCTTCCAGAGCAGGTCCACTTCCCCTTGCTCGTTTTTACGCGCAATCCGGATGCTGACACTCCCCGTCTTGGACAGGTTGTGAATCGGGAGGCGGGAAAGGACGGTTTCTGTCCGGATAATGGGGAAGGAAATCAGGTCCTGGTCTATGGGCAGTCCCAGGGCCGCTGAAGGCTTTGCGGCAGGGCTGGGATAGGGGATGAAGTCGTCATCCATCAGCAATTTTCAACAACAACACTCTGTTGTTGTTGTCTAATAGTCTACAACATAGTCTAATAGTCTAATAGTCTCGAGATGTCAAGTTGCTGATATAAAAGGATTTAATATCGATTTTTCTCGCCGAAAGCACACGCTTTCATCGCCGAAAGCACACGAAACCCTCGCCGAAAGCACACAGCGCGCTCGCCGAAAGCACACACTTCCATCGTCAAAAGCACACGCTTTCATCGCCGAAAGCACACGCAATCTCGTCCAAAGCACACGGCCTGTTTTTCGACGAAAAGTGGAGGCTGATTCTTTCCGGCATCAGCGAAAGCACACGGCTCTTCAGGGACCGGTTTCGCCTTGAAACATCTTGCTGGTTTACAGTGTTGACATTCAGACAGTTTGATGCTAAGCTGTTTTTCTGGTTAACCATTATGCCAGCATGCAGGATATATGCGATCGCGCAGCAGAAGGGCGGCGTGGGCAAAACAACCACGGTTATCAATTTGGGGGCCGCTCTGGCCGCACAGGGCCGCCGGGTGTTGCTGGTGGACCTGGATCCGCAAGGGGCGCTGACGGCAGGACTCGGCAAGAATCCGCTGGCGCTTTCCCTGACGGTGTATGACGTCCTGCGGGGAAGCGAAGCGGGAATAGGGCAGGTCATTTTGAAGACGGAGGCGGGGCTGGACCTGGTTCCCGCCAACATCGACCTGGCGGCGGCCGAGATCCAACTGGCCAGTGAACCGGGGAGGGAACGTATTTTGGCCGAGAAGTTGAATCCTGTGCTGGGCGCCTATGACTTCGTGCTGATAGACTGTCCGCCGTCGCTGGGACTGCTGACCCTGAACGCGCTCATGGCGGCCACCGACGTGCTGATCCCCGTTCAAGCCCAGTATTTTGCGCTCCGCGGCCTGGATTTGTTGCTGAGCACGATCGAAAAGGTGAAGGCGCGAATCAATCCTTCGCTGGCGGTGCGGGGAATCGTGGTGACGATGGTGGACGGGCGCACGGTGCACAGCCGGGAAGCGCTCGATGAGCTTAGAAATACATATAAACAGCTTGTCTGCAAAACAGTAATACCGCAAACCATCAAAATTGCGGATGCGCAGGTGGCGGCGCAACCCATCCATGCCTTTGCGCCGGCTTCAAATGCGGCGGAGGCTTACCAGCGGCTGGCAGAAGAGGTGCTGCAACAGTGACACAAAAACGCGTTCCATTGAGCGCGCGGCGCTCGGAAGACCGCAAGGGGGTTGACCTGCTGATTGGCGAAAGCCCCCGCAGCGAAGGGGCGGTTGCTCCACCCTCCCCGGGTGGTTCCGGATGCAAACGCCTGGAAAAAGTCACGCTCTACATCCGCCCGGAGCAGGTGATGGGATTGGAGGAGATCCAGTTGCAGCAGCGGCGGCTTACCGGCAAAAAGCCGGATAAGAGCGCCCTGGTGCAGGAAGCCCTGGATCTTCTGATACAGAAATACAGCAATACAGTCTGATGTTTAAACATCAAGACGTTTTACTGTATTTGACTGGATCACCTGGGTGAACCGTTCGTAATCGTTCATGATGGCCTGGCTGAGCTCCAGCAACAGCGCCAGCAAATCCTCTGGTTCGCGGAACGCAATCCGGAGTTCCCCAGGCTGGAGCTGAATATCCGGGGGCAGGTTCAGCAAGGTAGGGGTGGGGGCATTGGGGTTGACCGGAATTCTCACTTTACGCCCCTCCCATTCCCGCCGGGCTTTCTCCAGTTCCTCCAAAAGCCGGCTGCGGCGCTTGGACTCCTGCTGATACTCCTGGCCGGCGGCGATCGCCTCAAGCTGCCGGGCCAGTGTCTCGCGCTCGATCAGGAACGTTCTTCCCGCCTGATACCCTCCCCAACGGTGCATCAATCGGATTCCGGCGCGCCGGTGAAGACCCAGCAGGACCTGTAGAGTGCCCCGGTCGATAACCGGGGCAGGGAGGTGCTTCAGTCTCTCCAGAGCTTCGGGAATTCTCTGAATCCATTCCGGTTTTCTTGGCACAACAGCCTCCCGTGCATACTACCACGTATTGTCACAAGTGTGACAAATATAGATTTAATAGCATCCGATAATGATTATTCTCGGGTATAATTAGAGCGTGTCTGCTGAAATGAAACACGGTTCCGGACGTCCCGGGTGCAGGAGCGCAGCACACGGGGTCACAGGCGCCGCAGACAGCCGGCAAGCCCGGCTGTTTTGCGCGTGCGGAGGACTGGGACCGTTCATCCGGGGCCGGTGCCGCTCGTGCTACTGGCAGCGCCGGGATTCGCAGCGGCGGTTCGGAGGTCACCGGGAGAGTGTTTTGAAAAGGGACCGCTACGCCTGTCAAGGCTGCGGCGCCCCCGGCCCGCTTCACGTTCACCACCGGAAACCGGGAAGACAGCGGGCGGCATATCTAGTTGCTCTTTGCCCTTCCTGCCATGCTCGTGTGCATCTTCTGGCAAGAATCAGAAGCTGGCTTCCCCTGCGTGTGGTTTGCTTCTGGGCTGAGCAGCACCCAGGCGCTCCGATCCAGCTCCAACTTTTCGATGAGGCGGCGGAAGGTGAGTAAAGCGCTGGCACTGGCGGCGGAGCCTGTTTGGGAACGGCTCAAGGATCTCGTGCTCAACGGCCTTCACTCCCCTCACTCCAAGCGAGCCTATGCCCGGGCTCTGGATGACTTCCTGGCCTGGTACCGGCGAGAACCGAGGCCTCCGTTCGGAAGAGCCGCGGTCCAGGGTTGGAGGGCGGAACTGGAACAGCGAGGGCTGGCCCCGGCAACGATCAATGTGCGGCTGGCTTCAATCCGGGCCCTGGCGCGGGAAGCGGCGGAGAACGGGCTGCTGGCGCCGGAGGCCGCCATGAGCGCGGCAAGCGTTCATAGCGTGCGGCGTCTGGGGATCAGGGCAGGGAACTGGCTGACGCGGGAACAGGCCCGGGCCCTGCTGCTGGCGCCGGATTCGAGGACGCTCAAAGGCAAACGCGATCGCGCCATTTTAGGCCTTCTGGTGGGTTGCGGGTTGCGCCGCTCGGAGCTTTCGGCTTTGACGTTGGATCGTTTCCAGCAGAGAGAAGGGCGATGGGTTATCCCCGATCTGGAGGGGAAGGGGGGGCGGCTCAGGACCGTGCCGGTTCCCGCCTGGGTCAAGAATTGGGTTGATGAGTGGAAAGCAGCGGCGGGGTTGAAAGAGGGCTGGCTTTTCCGCCCCGTATATAAGGGCGGAAGACTCGCATCCGGCCGGCTGGCCGAAAGGGCGGTGTGGTCGGTGGTGGATCAATATGCGGCGCAAACAGGCTTGGCGAAACTGGCCCCCCACGACCTGCGGCGCACATGTGCGAAGCTGTGCCGGGCTGCCGGCGGGGACCTGGAGCAAATTCAACTGCTGCTCGGGCATGCCTCCATTGAGACTACCGAGCGGTACCTCGGCACACGGCAAAACTTGAGCCAGGCGGTCAACGATCTGATGGGGATTGGTTTTGACAATTGATGAAGAAGAGGAAGAAAAGCGGGCTTTTGTGGCGGGACGCCGTGATAATCTTAGAGGCGAATACCGCGGCGTCGGAAGGGCCGGGCCCGGTCACAAGGCGATGGGCATCGGCGGAATTGTCTTTGATCTGGACGGGGTGCTGATGGATTCAACCCCCTGTCACAGGGCGGCCTTCGAGCAGGTGTTCCAATCCCTCGGAATCCAGGAATTCGATTACAGCCGCCACGCGGGCTGGAGAACCGAAGATGTGATTCGGGAAGTGCTGGCGCAGGCGGGCCGCAGCGCTTCCGAGGAGCTGGTGGCCGCCGCCTCTCAGGAGAAACGAAGCCTGGCCCGGCAAGCGATGCTGAAGGCCGGCGTGGCCTCGCCGTCCTGCCGGCCGGTGCTGGAGCGGCTGGCGGAGAAACACCGGTTAGGACTGGCCAGTTCCGGGTCGCGTCAAAGCGTGGATTTTTTCCTGCAACAGAGCGGCCTCCGGGAGTTGTTCCTTACTGTCCTGAGCTGCGAGGATGTGCGCCACGCCAAGCCCGCTCCGGAAATGTATGAGAAGACCTTCGAGGCTCTGGGCCTGAGCCCCTGGCAATGTCTCGTAGTGGAAGATGCCGCGGCCGGGGTTCTGGCGGGGAAGATGGCCGGAGCGACGGTGACCGGTCTCAAGGGCACCTGCTCAGAAGACGAGCTCATCGGCGCGGGCGCCGATGCTGTGCTGGGGTCGCTGGAGGAATTGCCGGCATGGATTGAGGAGCGTCCGCCCCAGGTTCTGGGCGGGATTATTGAAGTCCGGGGCTGGGAGCGCTATGCCGCTCCGCAAGTGCTGCCGGGCTTGTGGACCGCGCTGATCGCCGCAGCCGGCCGCGGGACAAGGCTGGGCTTTGACAAGCCCAAGATCCTTTACCCTGTCGCAGGGAAGACGATTCTGGAGCGGCTCCTGGAACTGCTGCTTCCGTTCTGCGAGGCTGTTGTTCTGGTGGTATCGCCGTCGGGGCGGCAGCAGGTGGAGGAGGCGGCATCCCACCTGGCGCCGGGGCGAATCCGCCTTGCGGTTCAGGATGAGCCTACAGGCATGGGGGACGCCGTCGCCATTGGGCTGGAAGCCGTGCGCACGCTTCATACGGCCGTGGTCTGGGGCGATCAGGTCGCTTTACGGCGGCAATCGGTGGAGGCATGTCTGCGGCTGCACCAGGGATGGATGGCGCCGGCGGCGACCTGTCCGACGGTGATGCGTTCGAATCCCTACATCCACTTCATACGCGATGCCGGAGGCGAGGTTCGCGGCGTTCTTCAGGCGCGCGAAGGAGAGGCCATGCCGTCGGAGGGCGAAAGCGACACGGGGTTCTTCTGTTTTCGAACCGGCGAGTTGCGGGGCCTTGCGGCAGATCCACGTTACAGGCCGCTGGCGCGGGGAGGAAAGACGGCTGAGACGAATCTCCTGCCGCTGCTTCCGATTGCCGCCGAACAGACGGGAAGAGTGATCTGGCCCCGGCTGATGTGCGTGGAAGAGACGGTCGGGATTAACGGCCCCCAGGACGCCGAGGCGGTCGAAGAGTTCATTCGGAGGTCTTGTGTCCGCCAGTAATTCTGTCTCAGATCATCCGGCTGCGCTGAAGGAAGCCACAGTCTCCGGTCGTTCGCAGATCAATGCAGTGCTCTTTTCGGGCGGGAGCGGCACCCGCAGCATCACCGAGGCGCTGCTGCGTCATCCGCAAATCTCTCTGACGGTTCTTATCAACGCTTACGATGACGGGCACTCCACGGGCCGGCTCCGGCGATTCATCCCGTCCATGCTGGGCCCCTCCGACGTGCGCAAGAATGTCGGCCGTTTGATGCCGAAAGGAGAGCGCCGCCAGAAGAGTTTGCAGTTCCTGTCGGATTACCGCCTGCCGGCGGGCGTGAGCCGGGAAGAGGCGCTGAACCTGCTGGAGGATGTCGTCTCCGGACACACCGGCCGATTGTCTGCTTCTGTAGCTCAGGCGTTTGAAGACTTAGCGGTGAAGCAGTACCAGGAATTTCGCGGGTTCCTGAAGTCGTTTCTGGAGTATTTTCACCGGCGGGAAGCGGAGGGGGCGACCTTCGACTTTACCGATTGCGCGCTGGGGAATTTGCTGTTTGCGGGCTGTTACCTGCAACAAGAGGAGGACTTCAATCGAACCGTAGAGGTCTTCTGCCGCTTTTATGAAGTGGATCCCGGGGTGCTGCTCAATATCACCCTGGGAGAGAATCTCTTCCTGGTGGCCAGCAAAGAGGACGGGGCCATTTTGCGGAGCGAAGCGGAGATCGTCGGGGCCCAGAGCACATCGCGAATCTCCGAGCTGTTTCTGCTGGATGGGGAGACATACCGCCGGCATCTGGAGAACCTCGCGGCCGAGCCTCCCGGAGGCTGGCTGGCGTTTTTAAGAGAGGCGCAGCGGACGCCGCGCATCCATCCGCGGGCGCGGCAAGCGCTGTTGGAGGCCGACGTCATCATTTACGGCCCCGGCACTCAGCATTCCTCGCTGTTTCCTTCCTACATGACCGAGGGAGTAGCGGAAGCCATCATGGCCAACCGCCATGCGGACAAGATTTTCATCGGCAACATTCAGCGGGATCACGACATCCAGCAGGAAGACGCCGATGAGCTGACGCGCAAGTTCCTGCACGCCATGAGCCGGAAGGGGCAGGTCGCGGTCAATTGGACGGAGGTGGTGTCTCACTTTTTCTTTCAAAGCCCCGGCAAGGATACCGGCCTGGCGCAGGCGCCCTATGTTCCTTTTGACAAGACCAAGTTCCCCTACCCCATGGATGCGGTGCGGCTCAGGGACTGGGAAGCGGAAACGGGGGGGCACGCCGGCGGGTTCGTTCTGGACGAACTGCGGGAGATCGTTCAGTCTCGTATCGATGTGGAGCTGGAGCGGGTGCAGCACATGGTTTCCATCATCATTCCCGTGCTCAATGAAGAACGGACATTGGGAGGAGTGTTAAAGTCGCTGACCGCCCTGGATTTCCAGCCGCTGGGATTGAGCAAAGAGATTCTGGTGGTGGACGGAGGCTCCACGGACCGCAGCGTGGAGATCGCCGAATCCGTGAGGAACGTGCGGGTATTTCGCCTTTCCAAGGCGCGGGGGCGGGGGGCCGCTTTGCGCACGGGGGTGGAGAACGCGCGAGGCAACCTTGTGGTCTTCTTCCCAGGGGACGCCGAATACCTGCCGGAAGACTTGTACATGATTGTCGCCACGCTGGCGCAAACCCGCTTCCGGGCGGTGTTCGGGACGCGCGCCGTGAAATGCGAAAGCCTGTCCGAGCAGCTCAAACACATCTACCAGGACCGGTGGGGGTTGTATCTGACCAGCAAGTACGGGGGCATGTTGCTCAGCACAGCAACGCTCCTGCTGTACAACCGTTACATTTCCGACGTGCTCAGCAGCGTGAAGGGGTTTGACGCGAGTTTGCTGCGGTCCCTGCGTTTGGAGTCCAACGGGCGGGATCTGGAGACCGAAATCATAGCGAAGCTTTCGCGCAAGAGAGAGTACATGCTGGAGCTGCCCGTGGAGTACAGGCCGCGTCTTCGCACCGCCGGGAAAAAGATCACGATCTCCGACGGCCTGGCGGCTTTGGCGGCGCTATTCCGCTACCGGCTCCCGGCTTGATTCTTTATGCCAGTGCTATCCATCATCATCCCCGCTTACAACGAGGGGGCCTTTTTAGGCACTCTTCTGGAGCGGATTCTGAAATCGCCCACTGAGAACCTGGGATTCCCTAAAGAGATCCTGGTCATCAACGACGGCTCCACGGACAACACAGAAGCCGTGGCGCGGAGCTTTCCGGAGGTGAAGTGCTTCACGCAAATTCCGAACCAGGGCAAGGGCCGGGCGGTGCAGCGCGGCATCCGGGAAGCGACGGGAGACTACATCCTGATTCAGGATGCGGACCTGGAATACGATCCCGGCGACTATGTGCCGATGCTGGAGGCTCTTCAGCGGGGGGCGGATGTGGTGTACGGCAGCCGCTGGCTGGGACAGAGGAAGCAGCAACGCGGCATCTGCCTGTTCCCCGGCAAGCATCCGCAACAGGGGGCCGGGCCCTGGCTGGCGGGCATTCTGCTGACGGCCTGGACGTGGCTGCTGTTCGGCCGCTGGATCACCGACACGCTCACAGCGTACAAACTCTACCCGGCGGAGGCGGTCAGGAGCATGAAGCTGAAAACCAGTGGATTTGAAACGGACCACGAGATCACGGCCAGGCTGGTTCGCCAGAAGAAGCGCATTGTCGAAGTCCCGATCGCCTACTATCCCCGGTCGCGGGAGGAAGGAAAGAAAATTCGCGCGATTGACGGATTGATCGCGGTCTGGACGCTGCTGAGGTTCCGGTTTGCCGGTTAGGCTCGAATCCCGAGACCTTCTGGTTGCGGCGCTGCTCGTGGCGCTCGCCGGCGGCGTGTACTTTCTGAGTGTGCGGCCCGGGCATGACTGGGGGGGCGATTTCAGCATCTACCTGGCCCATGCCAAGAACATCGCCGAGGGAAGGCCATACGGGGACACCGGGTATATCGCCACGCCGGAATCATCGGTGCATCATCCAGCGACGTATCCACCGGTGTTTCCTTTGCTGCTGGCTCCGTTCTACGCCGCGTTCGGGCTGAATCTTCACGTGTTCAAGCTGGTGGTGCAAGCGTTTTTCGCGCTTGCGCTGCCGTTCTACTACGTTCTGGCCCGCCTGCGCGGCGGGACGGCGATGGATTCGGCCGCCGCGGCGGCTGCCTTTGGTTTGAGCGCGCTGGTGCTGTCCGTCAAGGAGTCGGTAGTCACCGAAGGAGTCTATTTGCTGCTGGGAGGGGCGGCGCTGGCGGCGGCCCTCTGGATTCAGAGGGAGGGATGGGACCGCACTCACCCCTGGCGTGCCGGGCTGGTTGTGGGGAGCCTGTGCTCGCTGGCGTACGGAACGCGCGCCGCGGGTCTGGCTCTTGTGCTGGCCTACGCCGTGGATGAAGCATGGCGGGTCCGCAGGCTGCGCCCGTATGCCCTGGCGACAGTGGGGGTTTTTCTAGCCGGATGGGTTTTCTATACTGTTGCGCTCTACGATGTACGCAGCTACGGGAATCAGTTTCCCGTGGACCTATCCGCGTATTGGAACAACCTGCTGTACTACTTCCGCAGCCCCGCTTCCTTATGGGCAAGCGCTCCGGCCTGGTTTCGATATCCGTTGACGCTAGCCGGGATTGTGCTGGCGGGGGTGGAGATGATCCGGAGGACGCTGCGGGGCCCTTCGATTGTGGAGTGGTATTCGTGGATCTGCATCGGCATGGTTGTCGTCTTCACGGCGGGCGTTCACCCGCGCTATTTGATGCCCTTCTTCCCGCTTTTGCTGATGTACATGATGGAAAGTGCGCGCTGGTGGTCTGAACGTCTGGGAGACGCCTGGCGCCGGCCGGCGCGGATCGGTCTGTACGGATTGCTGGCGGCGGGGATTGCTTTCAACCTGCGGGCGATCGATACCCGCCCCATCGAAGAAGGAGTGGAACAGCCCACTTTTGTGGCGCTGTGCGATTTCCTGAAAAGCGGCACATCGAGGGGGGATGTATTGGTTTCGTGGAATCCGCGTGTGCTGGCTCTCTACACCGGGCGACGATCCGCTCTATATCCGCAGACGGCCAAGGATGAGGAGTTCGCCAGGAAGCTGTCCGAGATTGGGGCGACACGCCTGATCTTTTACCGGCGGTATGAAGGGGATCGACTTTGGCTGAGTCCGTTTTTGAACCGTCATGCCGGGGAGATCCGGGTGGTGTATGAAAACGCCGATTTTGTTGTATACGCTCTTGGCGGGCGGGCAAGCGATTAGCGGCGGGTGAAAGCACAAGTCAGGCGCAAAGGTGTTGGAACGGGCTGCGAGTGCGGTTGCGAGCCAGCACCGTGGACAGGCGGGACAGTCCTGTGACGGGCTAGAAAAGGTCCGTGCGGCGGCTGTTACGCGCCGGGTTGCTGCTGTTGTGGCCGCTGCCTGCGGCCGCCGCTCAGTGTGTGATGTTTGTCTCGGTTCGAAATAAAAGGGTTGGGAGGCCTCCCGCCGACTGCTCACCCCCGTCGGCGCGCATCAGGGACCGGTGGTTCTCTCGACCGGTTAGGCCGTGGCTCTCAGCGTGGCGATGGTGACCTAGGATTCACCGCGCTCCGTCTGCTGGGCCCCCACAGTCAGGCACCAGCAACTTCACCCTCAGGATAACGGGACATGGTCTTGGAAGAGGGGGAGGAAGAAGGCGAAGTTGTTCAGAAGAAGGGAGAAATAGTTTCGTTACCGGTGTGACTGCTGGAATCGGGGGCCGGAATTCCGGTTCAAAAAGGCCGGCTGAGCCTTGAAAACAGGGTTTGCAAGCGGCAGGCGGGGTTGTGAAGATGGAGGCGTGGCGGTGGTGCGGGTGGTGTCGGTATTTGAAGGGGACTCGGTAACCGGGCCGGCAAAGAACTTGCTTGAATTTGCCAGCCGGGCGCGGAGCGGGGGCGCGGACTTACGGTTGGAATTCTCCCTGGTGACCTACCGCCGGACCGGCGATCCGCCGGAGAATGCCCTGATGGCGGCGGCACGCGCGGCCGGGATTCCTGTGGAGGTTGTGACGGAGAGGGGGAGGTTCGACCCTGGGGTGCTTCCGCAGCTTCGCAGGCTGGTGGAAGAGCGCAACCCGGATATCGTTCAAACGCACCATGTGAAGTCGCATTTTCTGACGCGGCTTTCCGGGTTGCCGCGGCGCCGCCTCTGGCTGGCTTTTCACCACGGGTATACGCGGGTGGATCTCAAGATGAGAATCTACAACCAGCTCGACCGCTGGTCGTTGCGAGGGGCGGATCACGTCGTTACGGTATGCCAAGCGTTTGTGCGGCAGCTCGAGGGGCGAGGCGTGCCGGCGGAGCGGATCACGGCCCAGCACAACTGCGTGAATCCGGAGGCGGCGGCCGATGGGGAAGAGGCGGCGAGGATCCGGCAGAAGCTGGGTCTTCCGCCGGGCGCGGCTGTTCTGCTGGCGGTGGGCAGACTTTCACCAGAAAAAGGGCACAGGGATCTGCTGCGGGCGCTGGCGGAGCTGCGCCGGCGGTGGCCGGGTGAAGATTTCCGCCTGGTGATTGTGGGAGAGGGCAAGGAGCGGGGCCGAATGGAAGCCATGCGGCGGCAGTACAACCTCGAGGACCAGGTCCACCTGGCTGGTCATCAGCACGATGTGCGCCCCTATTATGCCGCAGCGGACGCTGTGGTGATTCCTTCCCATACAGAGGGATCGCCGAATGTGCTGCTGGAAGCGATGGCTTACGGGAGAGCCGTGGTCGCCACCCGCGTCGGAGGAATTCCGGAGATTGTGCAAGATGGCAAAACCGCTCTGCTGACGCCGCCGGGCGAACCGGCGGCCATGGCGGAGGCGTTACGAAAGGTTCTGACCTCCCCGGAAGAGAGACAGCGGCTGGCGGCCGCCGCGCGGGATGTGGTCCAATCCCGATTCACGCCGGAGGCTTACCACCGGTCGTTGCTGGAAGTGTACCGGCGGCTGTGGGAGCGGAGCCGGGGGCGTTTTGCCTTAGCCGGGTGAGGAACGGTTATGAGAGTGTCGGTGATCGTTCCGCTCTACAACAAGGCAAACTACATCGAACGGTGCCTTCAATCCATCCTGGGCCAGAGTTTTCAGGACTTCGAAATCCTCGTGGTGGATGACGGATCCACCGATGGAGGAGTTGAGATCGTGCAGCGTTGCGGGGATCCGCGGCTGCGCCTGTTGTCTCAGCCGAATGCGGGACCGGGGGCGGCAAGGAACATGGGCGCCAATCAAGCGCGGGGGGACCTGATCGCTCCGCTGGATGCGGATGACGTCTGGGAAGCGGAGTATTTGCGGGAAAGCGTGCGGTGGCTGGACGGCTACGGCGAAGACGTGGCGTGCCTGAGCTGGGGGATGTGGGAGCATCCGCCCGGGACTTCCACAGAAGGCCGGTGGAAGCGGCTGGGGATACCGGAAGGGGTGTTTCGCATGGAGCCAGGGACGCCTGTGAGGCTGCTGGTGGCGCTGGCCGCTCATATGCTGCCGTCCTCCACGGTGGTTCGCAGGGAAGTGTACCGGCAACTCGGCGGCTTTTACGAAAAAAACCGGTGCCGGTACTCGGAAGACGCCTATCTATGGCTGAAAATCCTGTGCCGGCACCCGGTGGCGCTGCACGCCAGACCGATGGTCCACAAGTATGAAGACGCGGCGCAACTGAGCCGCAATCTGCCGGGGGTGCGTCCCATCGAGCCTTTTCTGCTGGAGCCGGAAGGGCTTATGGAGGGATGTCCGCCGGAGCTGAAGCCACTTCTGCGCGCCTTTTTGGCGGCGCGCGCCTGCAAGACGGCGAGCGTCTACGGGTATTGGGGCCAATGGCGGGAAGCCCGGCGATTGGTGCGGCGGTTCGTCCGCCCGCAAGACTGGCGGCAGCCGTATTTCATAACGGCGCTGGCCGGCTCCACTCCCCTGGGGGGCTGGGCGGGCCGGCTGGCGAGAGGCGCAGCCGGGAGGCACGGCTGATACACTAGCAATTTGTCACCGGGGCGGTTTAGCCGCACCGAATCCCTGACAGAGGCCACGGCCGGGAATCATCGCGTGCTGCAAAGAGGGCAGCGGTTCGTATTAGAGGGGCGTGTCTGGCAAGCCTGGCTGCTGGCGCTAGTGGTTCTGGCGAGCGGGGTAGGGATCGGTTTCCGGGACGTTGCTCCCGGGCACCCGTTCACCTACGACGAAGCCGACTACATGTACGCCGGCGCGCAAGGGTTTTGGGACAACTTCCTGGACCGGCCGTCGATTTCCTTCCGGGAATTCGTATCCAAGGGGCTGGAGTTATCGCGGCGCCCGGATTTGCGGGGCGGATTTTCGCGCTACATCCGGGCCAGCGGCGACATCACTTTTTACCGGCACTTCCACGGCCCGCTGTACTCGGAGTGGCTGGTGTTGTGCCATGCTTTGGGGGTCGATGAGGAGTCCGCCTTCCGCGCCAGCGGATTGTGGATCCACCTGGCTACGACAATTTTGATTTTCTTCGGATTCCGGCTTGTGTTTTCTTCCTTGCCGTCGGCGGGGGCGTTCGTAGCGGCGGCGGCGTTCCTCATGAACCGCACCGCCCTGGTGACCTCCCTGGCGATCACCCAACATGTGCTGTTCATTTTCCTGGCGACTTTGACGCTGCTCTGCGCCGCCCGCTTCTGCCGGGACTTGAACTTGAACTACTGGTATGCGGCGGTCGCGAGCCTGGCGCTGGCGTTCAGCACGGTGGAAATCAGCGCTCTGCTGGCCGCGGCCCTGTTGATTACCCTGCTCGCCCTGAGAAAACGCTTGCGCGAGCGATGCACATGGCTGGGGTTGGCGTGGCGCAGCGCAGGAGTCTTTTTGCTGGCGCTGCTGGCGGTGTGGCCGATGGGGCTGCTCAAGCTGGGGATGTTGAAGGGATATCTCTATTTGGCCTACATGACCCTTTATCGCAAAACGTTCGTGGAAGGAGGGCCCCTGGAGCTGTGGGCGGCGAAGTTCCGGACAGCGCCGCTGGAGTTTCTTCTGGCCGCCTGCGCGCTGCTGGCGTGCCTTGCGTGGTGGCGGAAACTGGCGCACCGCCGGGAGCTGACGCCGGTGGCGGCTTACATTGTCATCTTCCTGGCAACGACACTGGTCATTACGATTCCTTTCACGCACTATCACGGCTCACTGATGGCAGCCTGCGCCATCGTGACAGGGGTTATGGCCGGGGAAGTGTGGCGGCGCAGCGGGGCCGCCCTCCGTATTGTGGCCCTGGCGGCCGTGATGGCCAGCCTGTACGGGATGGCGCAGGCCTACTATCAGGAGGCGCGCCGCGAGCGGGACCGCCAGCCCCTCAGCGTGGGCGTGCTGGACTACATCGCCACCCGGCAGGAGATCCCCGGCAAAATGTGGTACGTGCCCTTCACTCTGGTGCCCACCCTGCACTACTATCATCCGGGTCTCGAAACCACCGGATATGACGCAGGCTGGGCTTCGGAATCCCTGGCCGCCGAATTAGGCTCCGCAAAAACGCCCGTGGAAGCTTTGTGCGAGCCGGCGCGGTGCGATGAACTGGCGCAGGCGTTGGAGAGGTACGGGCCAGTCCGGCGGGAACTGGCCGCCAGCAATCCCGAGGGGCGGATGTATTCTCTGACATTGGGGAACCGCCAGGCAGAGCCATGAGCGCCGAGGTCCGAGTCGGCATTGCAGGCGCGGGATATGTGTGCGCCCACCATCTGCGGGCGCTGCGAGATCTGGGCTTTGTGAAGGTTGTGGGGATCTGCGACCTGGACGAAGCCAAGGCGCGCCAAACTGCCGCCCGGTTTGGGGTGGCGCGGTTTTTTGGCAGCCTGCGGGAGATGGCGGAAGAGAGGCCTCAGGTCATCCACGTTCTCACTCCGCCGGAATCGCACTGTTCGCTGGCGCTGGAGGCCCTGGAAATGGGCTGCCACGTTTTTGTGGAGAAGCCGATGGCCGACAGCGTGGAGGAATGCGACCGGATGATCGCGGCGGCCCGGCAGAGGGGCCTGGTCCTTTCCGTTGACCATTCGGCGCGGTTCGATCCGGTGGTGACCGAGGCGCAGAGAAGAATCGAGGCGGGGGAGTGCGGGGATTTGCTCGGCGTCCATTTTTTCCGGAGTTCCGACTATCCGCCCTACGCCGGGGGGCCGTTGCCGCCGCACTATCACCTGGACTCGTACCCTTTCCGGGACCTGGGGATTCACGGTCTGTACCTGATGGAGAGCTTGCTGGGCCCCATCCAAAAGCTGGAGACGCGCTATTGGAGCACAGGGCGGAACCTGCCGCTGCGGCTGGATGAGTGGCGCTGCACGGTGGAATGCGCCCTCGGGACCGGGCAAATGTTCTTCTCCTGGAATGCGCGCCCCGTACAGAACGAACTCTGGATCCATGGCACGCGAGGACTGCTGCACGTGGACCGTTTCTTGCAGCTATGCCAGTGCCGGCGCGCCTGGCCTGTGCCCAAACAGGCGCAATTTGTGCTGAACGGATGGCGTCATGCCGGGGAACGCCTGTGGGCAATCCCCTGGAACATGGCGCGTTTTGTCACCGGCTCGCTGAAGCCTTCTCCTGGAATCTATGTCTGTGTCCAGGAGTTTCACCGGGCGCTGGCGGAGGGCAGGCCGGTCCCGGTGAGTGTGGAAGAGGGACGGCGGGCCGTAGCGTGGGTCGAAGAAGCCGTACGGCAAGCCGATGTGGAACAGAAGAAGCGGCAGGTCACCTTGTCCATCCCCGTGGCCAAGGCGAAGGCGCTGGTAACGGGGGCGGCCGGTTTTTTAGGCGGAGCACTGGTCCGCCGCCTGCACGGCCAGGGCGAATCTCTTCGGCTTTTGTTGCGAAAAGAGGCCCCGGCCGGCACACTGGCGGCCTCCCTGCCGGCGGTGTATGGGGACCTGGGGCAACCGGAGGTAGTGGACCGGGCGGTGGAAGGCGTGGAAACCGTCTACCACGTAGGGGCAGCCATGCGGGGCGGTCCTGCGGCGTTCCAGGCGGGAACGCTGTGGGGGACCCGGAACATCATCGAGGCGTGCCTGCGCCATGGCGTGAAACGGCTTGTGTATGTCAGTTCTCTGGGGGTATTGGATCATGCGGGGCACCGCGACGGCGACCCGGTGACAGAATCTTCCCCGCTCGAGCCATTTCCGGAGCGAAGGGGCTGGTATACCCGGAGCAAACTGCAAGCGGAACAGATGGTTCTGGAGGCTGTGCGGGAGCGCGGCTTGCCGGCTGTTGTCGTCCGCCCCGGACAGATCTTCGGCCCCGGGGCCGAGCGGACAGCTCCGACGGGGGTGATTGCGCTGGGCGGGGTATGGGTGGTGGCGGGCCGGGGACAAGCCCGTCTGCCCCTGGTGTATGTCGAAGACGTGGTGGATGGTTTGCTTCTGGCGGCGAAGGCCGGCGGGGCTGCCGGGAAGATCATTCATCTGGTAGACCCGGCGGAAGTTCGCCAGAACGAATACTTGCGCCGCTGCGCCTCCTTGTTGCGCGGAGAGATCCGGGTGTGGAGGGCGCCAAGAATGCTGCTCCTGGCCGCGGGGGCCGGCGTTGAACTGCTGGGCAAAGCTCTGAACAGGAGCGTCCCTCTGTCCATCTACCGGGTGCGCTCCCTGCGGCCGCTCTGGCCCTGCGACATTTCCGTCGCCAGGCAGGTTTTGGGTTGGTCCCCCCGGGCCGGAGCGCAGGAAGGCCTGCGGCTCACCTTCGGGGGCGCAGCGGGCGGGACATGAAGCGGTCCGGGGGATGGCGCGCCGCGGCGCGCAAGCTGGCCGCAATCGTCCGCTGGGCGGCCGCAGGGTTTACGGGGATCTTCCTGGCCATTCATGTCACACCGATCGTGCCCTGGACGGCGCAATGGCTGGCCGACGACTGGCGAGGCACGGAAGGCGAGGTGCTGATCGTGCTGGCCGCCGATCAACTGGGGGACGGCACGCTGGGCATTGGCTCCTACTGGCGCAGCGTCTATGCGGTCCGGGCATTCCGGGCAAACGGCTACCGCGCCGTTGTGGTGAGCGGGCGCACCTCCGATGGGGAACCTTCGCTGGCGAAGGAGATGAGGGAGTTTCTGGCGGCCCAAGGGGTGCCGAGGGAACGGATCGTGCTGGAGGAGCGGAGCCGCACCACACGGGAGAACGCCCTGTATACCGCCTCGCTGGTTCGGAACTGGCCGGGGCGAAAGGTGCTGATCACCAGCGACTTTCACATGCGTCGGGCGCGGCGGTGTTTTCTGAAAGCAGGGCTGGAGGTGCAGCCGGCCCCCTTCCCGGACGTCCTGAAGCGCTTCAACAGCCCCCTGCATCGCTGGGAATGCGCGTGGGCGGTGGTTCAGGAGCTCATCAAGCTGGGCTACTACCGGCTGAGGGGTTGGATCTGAAGCAGTCACTTCCGAGAAGACGGGTCTTTCTCGTTCAAATCATTGAACTTACGTGTTTGTGAGCGGCGGGGGGTTTTGAAAGCCGCGTTAGACTGAAGGGCGCACCTTCCTTGCGCGGAGGGGGAATTCCCAATGAATACGAGATGGAGTCTCAGTGTGTTGTTAATGGCCGCGGAAGCGCTGCTGGGGCAGACCCGGGTCAGCTTGCGGGATCAGGGCAAGCACCCGGACTTTTCCCAAGCTGAGGCGGCGCGTCCCTTCAAGATGGGGACTGAATTGCCGGCGAGTTGCGCCAGCGGGGATATGTTTTTCAAAACCGACGCTCCGTCCGGCGCCAATTTGTACGGTTGTCTGGCGGGGAGCTGGTCGCTCCAATCGGGCGCGGCGGCCGGTTACGGGCTGAGCGTGAAGCGAACCACGGACACGATTCTGACGGTTGGGGGAGAGTGCAGCCTGACGAACCCGTGCCGGGTCCGCGCCGGTTCAGCGGTGTATACGTTCACCTCGCCGGCCACGGCCGGCCTGGCTTCCGGCAGTGGTCCCGTGCGCCTCTACATCAACTCGAACGGGGGGTTGATCGCCGGCATCCCGTCCGAAGGGGCGCCCGCCGTTACCTGTTCCGGTTGTACTGTGGTAACGGGAATGAACGGTTTTCCCACGGATTCGATTCCTCTGGGATCTTGGAACGCCGCCAGCGGCGTTTGGGACGCCACCGGATCGGACGCGCGGGCTGTGTTGAGCATGGGGCGTCTGTTTGCCGCGGGACCAGGCATCAGCATCAGTGAAGCGGGCAGCACGGTGGCCATCAGCGCCGCGGAAGCAGGAGCAGGCGGCACCCCGCAGTCCTGCATCTCCACCGCGGGGCAGGGTTACTGGTTCCCCTACGGCCTGCCGCAGCAGGACCAGGGGACATGGATGATTCCGCTGCTGGGTGCGGGGACGGCGCAGTACGTGCAGGTTCTCACGCCGCCTTGCGGGATGAGCGTCGCTAAGGTTTCGTTCGAAGTGACCGAGGCTTGTCCTTCTTCCTGCGCCGTTGTTTTTGGTCTCTATGACGCGTCCGGAAACCTGAGGGCGCAAACAACGCCGCTCACGGGGCTGACCTCGGCCGGCTACTACACGGCCTCCTTCGCGGATCCCGTAAGCCTGAGCGCCTCCACTGTCTACTATCTGCTGGCGGCGGCGGACAACACGGCGCTTCGCTTGCAGGGGGCCTGGGGCACGTACCGGGCGCAGCGGCTCCTGAACAAGAACGCGGTGCGCGTAGGGCGCGGGAATGCCGCCACCGGCTCCGGTTCAGGCCTGACGGCTCCCATGACAATGGGCGCCCTGAGCGCGCTTCAGGACGGCTACGGGGTTCCTCCAGCCGTTATGTTGGAAAGGTAAGAACCCATGCGAAACCTTTGGCTGATTCTGCTTGTTGTCCCAGCCAGCGCCCAGATTGCGGGGTTGCAGGTGGCCGGCATCACCCACACGCAGGCGATTCTGTCCTATGTGGCGCCGGATGACTCCGCGTGCCTCCTCGAGATCAGCGAGTCTCCTTCCTACAGCCCGGTGGTGAACGACGTTAACGGCGCTCTGTTTCCGGGGGCGAGCTCGGACACCCGCAGCCTCACCAGCGGGGCGCAAAGGATCGTGGTCATCGGCAAGCGCCGGGCGGAGACGGGGACCGGCGGCAAGCTGTACTCGCGGGCGCTGGCGGCGGACACCCCGCATTACGTCCGCGTGACCTGCGGGGCTTCCCAGGCAACCACCCAGTTCGTCACCCGGACGGTTCCGTGGGGCGACACCTTCCCCGAGCCGCCGCCGTTCAATCCCGACGGTTTCGGCAACTACGGCTGGCCCACCATCGACTGGAGCGACCGAAACAAGGAATACATCGATCCATTGACCGGGGTGAAATTGAAGCTGCTGGGCGCGCCTGGCATGCGAGGCAACCGGTATTCCGCGGCGTTCACGGAAGATTACTGGTGGGACTGGTCCGGAGGAAGCTGGACGAACCCGCAGAATGCCGTGAGCGGGACGACAAGCGCGCTGGCGTCCACCTCGGCGGCGGGCGCTCCGCTGTTTGTGGCGATCAACCCGGCCGGCGCGCTTCCATTCGGGGAAATTGTTGCCGGATGGGCTTACAACCGGACGGTAGACGATCTGGGGCTCCAGGTTTTCGGATCGGGGACGGACTCAAGCGCAACCAATCGCACGGTGCGCGTTTGTCTCTCCCTGGACAGCGGACAAAGTTGCGCCAGCGGAACAATCGACGTCGCGCTGCCTCAGGGTTCCGCCAAGGACAACGGCTTGTTTCCGTCAACATTCCCGCGCGGGATGTTTGGCTCCTGGGGAGACCGGCCGATTGGCCGCTGGGAGTGGCCGAGGGCAGGACAGGTAACGGTGGCGGGCCACACCGTGACGCTGGTTGCGAACAACAGCGGCGGCGCCGTGGATGACGCAGCGGCGTTCGATCCACGGTGGCCGGGCGGCGCCAAGATCTGGATTCAGGGGACCCATCCGGCGTGCCCTCACAACCTGTGTACCGTCACCTCCGTTCAGAGTTTTACCTCCCTCACGATTGAACAAAGCTTGAACCTGCCGGCCGGCACGCCTTACCGAAGCGCCAATTTCGGCTTTCGCGTGGTGAAAGGCACGGGCACAGGAACGGTCAGTATGAGCTTCCGCCATACCTTCGCCTGGAGTTATGTCACCTGGCATACGGCCACAGGCGGGGATGAGCGGTGTTCCCGCGTGCCCGTCACAACGGCAGTAGACAGAAACGGAAGCCCTTCTCCGGCCCAAAGAGGTTATCTATGCATTCTTCCGCTTCCTGCGGCAAACGACAGCGCGGCGCCCGTGGTTTGGATCGGCGAAGAGAGCGGCGAAGTGCGGCTGATCTCAAACATGAGAAAGCCCGCTTCCATCTCCGGACACTCCTTTGACGATTTGCCCTACGCGCCGGCGCCTGATCCAGGAGGGACCTTCACGGCGTTTGACCCGGCGCAGGGCAACGTCTGGTACGTGAACTTGCCCGTCAACGGCGTCGACGCTCAGGGCGCCAGGAAGCGTTCGATTTTCAAGCTTGTCTATACGGGAGACTACAGGGAATACAAGCCTAACTACCCTGCCTCTTCCGGAGACGACCAGAACAACGCTCCCCCCGACAGCGTGACCTGGCTGAACATCGCCAAAGCAACCCAAAACCGGGATATTCAATCCCAGATCGAGGCCAATCTGCCTTCGTACAACCGGGCCAGGTATGGAAACGTGGGGCTCAATTCTTCCGCGGTTCGCGACGCCACGAGCAATTACCTTGTGGTCACCCACAACATCGGCGCGCAAGACGGGCCTTGCTGGGTGTTCTTCTTCGACCTGACCACAGGCAACTTCGTAAAGGGCTTCAATTCCTGGGACGGAGCCTATCACCCCGAACTGAGATGGGGCGGCTGTCACGCGGCGCAAGCCACGGGGCTGCCGGGTTACGCCTCGATCTCACACGTTCCTCTGAAACTGTTCAATGCGAATTCGCTCTACGGAGGACCGTTTGAGGCGCAGGTATCGGCGGTGAAAAGGCCGGGGGGGTGGGACACGTCCAACACCTCGGTTTCGGGGAACATCGGCGATAGCAGCTACGACGCAGCCTGCCCGGACGATCTTCCGCAGCCGTGGAAGGACCTCGGCGCCACCGGCAACCGCTGCCTTACAATTCGCCTGCTCGGTGAGCCGTGCAGCAACTGGGCGACCGCCAACGAGAAGATATGGAATCCCTGCCCATGGGACAATAACCGTTCCATGCTGCAGCCCATCGCCGAGGGAGATCTTGTTTACAACCGGAACGCTCAGAACCCCATCGATAGCGAGCGTCTGCGGGTGGTGCGCAAGACCAGCTTGGACGGCGGGCAATTCGAGCTGGTGCTGCATCGCAACGGTTTCACTGGAAATACGTGCGGACAACTTCTGGAGCAGAGGGCTCACGCTCACGGCTGGTCTATCACGATGGGGGTGCCGAGCGGTTGCCAGGCTTCGGGCAAATATGTGGCCGCCGCCCCTCAAAACAATGAAGTGCTGGCCGAGCACATGATGATCGTGAGCCAAGGCCATTGGGACTATGGCCCAGGCGCCACCCCCGGAACTTACAAGATCGTTTCCAGCACGAACGGGCGGGAATCGGGGCCTCTTTCCGAAATCGGCCAGCCTCCGCGCTTGTTCTGGAGCATCTATCCTGCGTTCGATGGCGCCCGGGGGCTCTCCTCGGGTTTGCAGTCCTACCCTTCGATCCGGCAATGGAACGCGGCCGGCGCAGAACGATATTGGGAACTGAATTTTCATCACACGGAGTTCCCCGGCAACATCACCATGACGCTGGAAAGCGGCACAACCAGCGTGTATCGCCTCAACATACTGGGGCAGAGCGTGGACCTGAAGCGCCTGCCGGTCACTGCCTATGCGGGGCAATATCTGCTGAAAGACAAGAGCGGGCCGGGCAGCCTGTTGACGGACAGCGACCCCTGGAGGTATTGTTACGCCCGCACCGCCGGGGAATGCCGGCCGGGATCGCAGGCCGGCCAATTTTTTGTAGCGGTTCCCAACGCCAGCCTGGGGACAACCTGCCCTGAAGTCTGGTACCGCACGCTCAGTTTTCGGCCCTGCGCTTTCTCGGGAGTGGCTACGGCGGCCTGGGTGGCACAGAGGGATTTTGACTTCAGCAAAGCGCAGCGCTGGCGGAAAATCAGCATGGGCTTCAGCGGTCCTATGCGGCAGTATCCCTTCGCCAACGCCCGGGCCCTACCTAACGGCAAGTGGGCCATTCTGCCCGGCTACTGGCTCGACGGGGTTCGGTCGGATCTGCTTCTGGCAAAATTGCCCCGGGCGGAGCCGTTTGATGATGCCGACCGCTCACGGTACTCGGCCGTCAGA
>Ga0209381_1001788_pt1 | contig 31424 bp, 29 predicted proteins | sample DewCreD2012metaG_FD_184111 | JGI IMG/M metagenome (GOLD analysis project Ga0209381, IMG submission 184111) | Hot spring sediment bacterial and archeal communities from British Columbia, Canada, to study Microbial Dark Matter (Phase II) - Dewar... ...
CTACTGGACTAGCGCCCTTCAAACTGGCAGCCGCATCCTTTACTACATTGTCACGGCTGACATACCCACCATCAGCCTCACCCCCTCACCCACCCCAACCCCAAGCGAAAACTGGGTAAAACTCAAAGACACCTCCTTTTACACCCCCCGCCTGCTTGCCCAAAACATCCCCTCCTCCCCCCTCCCCTTTGACAGCGACGATGATGCCAGCCCTTTTTTTCTCATCGCCTCCTCAGGCTCTGCCCCGGCACTCGTCTCTGTCTCCTGCCTCTCAGCCTCCGCAAAGAGGACATCGCCGGTTTTTGCCTCGCCCTGACGGGGCAACGGTGATTTCCCGGAACATTTCTGCCCCCTTCGTGAAAATTCGTGGAATTTGTGCCAGAAATTCCCTTTTGTTTTTGAGAGTCCCCTGGCTATCTTGATCCCCGTATTTGGAGAGGTTTGGAGGTAAAATCGGCTCTCATGAACATACATAAAAGCCTGTTTTCCTCTGTCCGCGACTACAGTTTGATTGTCCTCGGCTCTCTGGTACAGGCAATCGGCCTGCGCCTGTTCCTCGTGCCTGCAAACCTGGTCTCAGGCGGGGTAAGTGGTATCTCGCAGTTGATCAACCACTATACCAATTGGCCCATTGGTCTGATGGTTTTTCTCGGCAACATTCCGCTGTTCATCCTCGGCTGGAAAATGCTCGGTGGGCAGCGCTTTGCGCTGCGCACACTGACGGCTGTCGTCACGTACTCCTTCTTCACCGAAGCCGTGACCTGGCTGCCGTTCTTCCCTCCTCATGGCCTGACCGACGACCTGGTACTCAACTCGCTCTACGGCGCAGTGATCAGCGGCATAGGCTACGGCCTTGTTTATCGCGGCCAGGGGACAAGCGGCGGCAGCGACATCCTGGCACGCATTCTCAATCACTGGCGTAACGTGCCAATGACTCAAAGTTACCTGCTGGTAGATACAGCCGTTATCCTCTCGGCCGGATTTGTCTTCGGCTGGAAAGAGGCCCTGTACGCCCTGGTTACCCTGTATGTCAGCGGCCTGGTGGTAGACAGCACGCTAGAGGGTGCAGGTACCGTGCGAACGGCGTTAATCATCACCGACCGGGCCGAGGAGGTTGCACGCCAGATTATGGACTGCCTCGAGCGCGGTGTGACCATCCTACCCGCGCGTGGTGCCTATAGCGGCAAGACGCGTGCTGTCCTGTACTGTGTGGTAACACGCGCTGAAATCCAAAAACTAAAGACCATCGTCCATGAGACTGATTCACAGGCTTTCATGGTCATCGGTTCGGCCCACGAAGCGCTGGGGGAGGGCTTTCAGCCTCTCAAGAAAGTTTGAGTGTCATTGTTATATAATATTTTCAAATGGACGCTTCGTTCCCTTATCTGAGCGGCGTTCCCCCGCGCCATCCCGGTCCGCTGGGGCGTTTTCTACCATTGCTGGAAGAGGGTTGCATTGCCCTCTGGCTGGAAAATCGCGTCTCCCCCGGAGCGTGGATTCTGGAGCCGTTTGGCTTCTCCCCGCGCCCGGCAATAGAAGCGGCCCGCGCTGGTTACCGCGTCCTGGTTGCAGCCAACAATCCGGTGACACGCTTTGTGCTTGAATGCTATGCCGAATCGCTGCCGCAGGCAGAACTGAAGGCGGCGCTGGCCGATCTAGCCGTCTCACGCAAAGGAGAAGAACGGCTTGAAACTCACATCCAATCCCTGTACCTGACCGAATGCGCCGGTTGCGGACATCAAATGCCGGCACATGCCTTTTTGTGGCGCAAAGGCGCCGAGGCCCCCTATGCCCGCGTTTACACCTGCCCGGTTTGCAGCGAAAGCGGCGAACGCCTGGCCACACCAGCCGATACTGCCCGCGCCTCCCGCGCGGCTGAGACTGCCAAACTGCACCGGGCGCGTGTCCTTGAGCGCATTGCCCCGCTGAACGACCCCGACCGGGAATATGCAGAGGAAGCGCTCAGTCATTACCTGCCGCGCCCACTCTATGCCCTGGCCACCCTCATCAATCGGCTGGACAGCCTCGAACTCACCCCACTCCGAAGGCGCGCCCTGCAGGCGCTTTTGCTTTCTGCCTGCGACGCCGGAAATGACCTGTGGCCGCATCCTGTCGAACGCCCCCGCCCGCGTCAATTGACCACCCCACCTCAGTTTCGCGAACAGAACCTGTGGCTGGCTCTTGAAGAAGCCCTGGAATTGTGGGCTGGAGATGATCCGCCGATAGAGGTAACCCGCTGGCCGCAAATCCCAGCCGGAGCGGGCATTTGCATCTTTGAAGGCCGTCTGAAAGACCTGGTTATGCGGCGCAACCCCCTTCCCCTGCGCGCCGCGATAACCGCCATTCCGCGTCCCAATCAGGCCTTTTGGACGCTCTCTGCGCTGTGGGCCGGATGGTTGTGGGGAAAAGAATCCGCCGCCCCCTTCAAGAGCGCCTTGCGCCGCCGCCGCTACGACTGGGAATGGCATGCCGAAGCCCTACACGCGGCTGGAGAACACCTTTTCCGACTACTGGAAGTAAATACCCCCTTCTTTGGCCTGCTGGCTGATGCCGAACCATCCTTCCTGACCGCCAGCCTGACAGCCGCCGATCTTGCCGGTTTTGACCTGCAGACACTGGCCCTGCGAACGGCAGAAGACCCGGTCCAGATTGGCTGGACGCGCCGCGCCGAGGCAACGCGGAGCGGTTCCCCTGCCGACCCCGGGCTGGTCAGCACAGCCCTGAGACAATACCTGTGGGAGAGAGGCGAGAGCGTCTCTTACCTGCACATCCACGCTGCCGGGTTGATTGCGCTGGCAGAGAATGCCTGCCTCAGCCGCAGCGGGCAAAGCCTGGGCAGCCTGCTTTCGGAAGCCACATCTGCCATTCAGTCTGCCCTGCGGAGTGATGCAGCCCTGACACATTACGAGACGGGTGGACGTCATGGCGTGGAGTCTGGATTGTGGGGACTGTCCATCGGACAGGAGCAGGCCGAGCCGTTGCCAGACCGGGTGGAGAGAGAAATCGTCCACTTTTTGGTACACCATCCCGATAGTCGGCTATGCGAAGTCGAGGGCCGACTCTATCCCCTTTTCCCATCCCTGCTGACCCCATCCCGCGCCGTCATACAGGCCGTGCTGGATTCTTATGCTCTGGAAGTGAATGGCCGCTGGCGCCTGCGTCCTGAAGACGCGCCTGCCGCGCGCCGCGCCGAATTACGTCACATAGCCGGTTTGCTCGAGCAAATGGGGACGCGCCTGGCATACGCCGTGAGTCATCCCGAGTCAAATGTCGTTCTCTGGCAGGCCGATGGGCAAACGGTATATGCTTTCCATGTTACTGCCTCTGCCATTGTCGGACATTTCCTTTCACGCAATGTTTACCCGCGCGAGCAATGTCTGCTGGTTTTACCGGGTGGACGCGCCGGGCTGCTGGCCTATAAACTGCGGCGCGACCCGCTTTTACGTCAGTTCTTCGCCGGGTGGCGCGTGATCAAGTTCCGTCTGTTGCGCGCTCTGGCCGAGGCGCCGCTGCTCAGCCGCGAGACCTGGGAAGAGCAAATTAACTCCGACCCGATTGAGCATACCCCCGGGCAGATGCTCATGTTTTAGAGTGAGCGGCGCAGTGAGTGCCCAATTCGCCTGTGTTTGCATCCCATTTTAGACAAATATGGACGTTTTCCGGTAGAATCAAAACATGGTAGCGCGTCTGTCGTTGAGTGATGGAATCGTCCACCTGCGTCCTTTTGTCTACGGTGACGCAGAGCCAATGTATGCCGCAGTGAATGAATCCATGGCCGACTTGCAACCCTGGCTATCCTGGGCAAACGGCAAATTCAGCACCCAGGATGCCCGTCAATGGGTTCAATCGGCAATTGCCCAATGGGATGCCGGCACATACTATGGCTTTGTGATTATAGATCCAGCCACAGATTGGTTCATCGGTTCTTGCAGCCTTGGACACATCAATCAACTTTATCGTTTCTGCAACCTTGGCTACTGGGTGCGGACATCCTGCCGCGGCCAGGGAATTGCCCCGCGGGCGGTACGCCTGACAGCGCGCTTTGCGTTTGAACGGTTGGGGCTGACACGCGTCGAAATCGTCATTGGTGTTGGCAATACCGCCAGCCAGCGAGTAGCAGAGAAAGCACAAGCACATTATGAAGGCATTCTTCGCAACCGCATGGTCGTAGGCGAAAAAGTTTTCGATGCTGCCATGTATTCCTTCGTTCCAGAAGATTTTTTGGAAGCATAGAGACAGAGCATTGAGGAAAACTCCACTTATGAAAACTGCTCCTTATACCATCTTGTTCCTGGGCAAGGCCGAGGATTCGTACTGCGCCCGTGCCCTGGAATTCTGTCAGGCCAATTTCCAGCGGGTAACATACTGTCTGGGCCGGTGGGGTGATCCCCTGCCAGAGGAAGCCCGCGCCTGGGAAGGAGATTACATTATCTCCTACCTATCGCGCTGGGTTGTGCCTGCAGACTTGCTCAAAAGAGCCCGCCGGGCAGCAATCAACTTTCACCCTGCCTCGCCAGAATATCCCGGTATTGGATGTAACAATTTTGCTCTCTATGAAGATGCCAAAGAATACGGCGTAACCTGCCATTACATGGCCCCCAAGGTAGATACAGGTGGCATTATTGCTGTGCGCCGCTTCCCCGTTTACCCGGAAGACGGAGTGGCTGAATTGCTTGAGCGGACCTATGAGCATCAAATTGCTCTGTTTTTCGAAATTGTCGGAGGGTTAGCAGCAGGCAAGAGTTTGCCGGTTTCAGATGAGAAGTGGACCCGTCCCCCCTTCACGCGCGCACAGTTCAACGAGTTGTTCCGTATCACACCAGAGATGAGCCGCGAAGAAATCGCCCGCCGCGTGCGCGCGGTCAGTTACAAAGAGTGGCAGCCCTACATTGATTTGTACGACTTCCGCTTTGAGTACAAGCCCGCACACAAGCCGGCCAACATGTGAATTGACCATGGTTTTCTCAAAGTGGAGGTTTTTACCGCAGAGACCGCTGAGAACGCAGAGAGAACCATAAAAATCTCTGCGAACTCTGCGTACTCAGCGGTGAAAAATGGTCAAGCGTCATGTTCTGCGCAGGTTGTCGAGGAACTTTGAGAAGGCCATAATGAATTGACAACAACCAATTGACCAAACTCTAAAACCTGTGCTAAACTGACATCAGATCAGGCTGTATTTGTTTAGAGGTGCAAAATGCAAAGAATCACCCGCCGGCAATTCCTGGCAATCAGTGCACGTTTAGCCGCCGCGTTGACATTTATCCGCTGGTTTAGAATCCAACCTGCTCGTGTCGTGGCTGCATCGGACCTGCCTCATGTGTGCGTTGCAGAAGGTTCAGATGAAGATACGCCAGCACAGATTCTGGAAACGGCTTTGAAGGGTTTGGGGGGAATTGAACGTTTTGTTAAACCTGGTCAGGTTGTGGCAATCAAGCCCAATGCCACATGGGCCTACCCTCCGCGTACAGCATCTTCCACCGATCCTGAATTCCTGACCGCCGTCATCCAGGCAGTCAAAGATGCTGGAGCAGGGCGGATTATTGTCATGGATCACTGTTCGATTGAGCCAGGGGCCGATGAGGCGCTGCGGATATCGGGAATCGGGCGGGTGGTCAAGGATGCGGGCGTAGAGGCCATCTTCCCAGACCGTTTCAATGCTCCTAAGTCTGTATACACAAAAATTGATTTGCCTTACGGGCGTGCCAATCAAAAGATTGGTGTGATCAAGGCCGCTGCAGAGGCCGATGTACGTATCAATCTGGCGGTTGCTAAAACCCATAACGTAACCAAATTCACCATGTGCCTCAAACACATGATGGGTTTCTTGCAACAGCCCGGTCTGCTGCATGCCAACCTGGAGCAAGGCATTGCCGACTTGAGCACTCCCTCAGCCATCCAGGCACAACTGCACATTCTTGAGGCTATTCGAGTGCGCATTCCCTATGGGAATTATCGGGTATGTGCCGGGCCTGAAACGGACATCACGCATCCGCATGTCGTTACCCGTCGCAATACAATCGTGGCAGGCGTGGACCCGGTGCTGATTGATGCTTACGGCTGTATGCACTTCTTCAATATCCAGCCTCAAGAACTGACCCACTTGCTGCGGGCTTACGAAAGCGGCTGCGGAGAGATAGATGTGGAAACGGCTCTGACGGACGGACGGGTGCGCGTCTTCAAAGTTGGAGCCTCACTCCCTGCGGAATCGGAATCCGTCAGTACCAGCGAAGGCGAAACACCGGAATCCCCTGCGCCCCAACCAACGGCAGTCTACGCGCCCGGGCCGGAGGTAAGTATCCCGCTTGCTCCGTCCACAGGCAGCGAGGCAGAATGTCGTCCGGCAGAAACCATTATTGCCCCCAGTCCATTGCTTAAGACAGCCCTGATCCCCGTCGCGGCTATTATCAGCGGCCTTGGGTTGGCTATTTTGAATCGCATGCGCCGGAAATTGCCACCTGCCCAAGCGCAAGATGATGAAAAAACAATTGCCGGTTCTGCTTCGCAGACAGAATAGCAATATGACAAAGAGACAAACCTCCCGGCAGGGATATTTTGACAGGCTGGCTCGCCGCCTGGTACAGGTTGGCTTTCTGTTCCTGTTTCTCTTTCCGCTTCTTCCTTTCATTTACCGGCAGATTGCTTCCCAACCCACCCCAGATTATGCCTCCTGGCTTTTGCCGTGGGACCCATTACTGGCATTAGGAAACCTCTTGAAAGGAAATTCCTCGGCCTTGATTCTGGGCGCCCCTCTCCTGTTACTATCACTCAGCCTGGTGCTGGGACGTTCGTTTTGTGGCTGGGTTTGTCCGCTAGGAACAGTGATGGACCTGATACGTCCCTTAGCCTTCTGGCAGGGTAAAAAGTTGGCACGCGTCAAGCACTCATCTGGTCAACGTAACAGTCGTTTTCGTTATTGGCTTTTGGTGCTGGTATTAACCGGCTCGCTGCTCTCCATCAAAGCGCTTGGTTGGTTTGACCCGCTGATCATTTTCAGCCGCGCAGCAACTGCGGTAATGGTCAACCTGCTGGCCAGCCCTCAAACCCTGGAGCGCGGCGGTCTGACATATTTCTCACTGCTCTTTTTGGCCATTCTCGGCTTGGAGTTCTGGCGGCCACGTTTCTGGTGCCGTCACATCTGCCCACAGGGAGCCTTGCTCAGCCTGGTGACACGTTTCAGCCTGCTCAATCGGCACGTCAGCACAGCATGCAGTGGCTGTGAGATGTGCAAACGCGTTTGCCCGATGAATGCCATCTCCAAAGACGCACACAACACCGATTACACCGACTGCACGTTTTGTCTTGAATGTGAGGCTGCCTGCCCTGAAGACGGGATTCGCTTTGGCTTTGGCGCTTTGGCGCTGGCTAAATGGCAGCCGGCGGCGACCTCGGCCTCGGCCAGTAAAATTGAACGCCGCCAGGGAAATTACACGGCCGCAAACGGCATGCCCGCTCAAGGTTTGACCCGCCGTCAATTCTTACAGGGAGCAGTAGCCGCGGCTGCCGGGTTAGCCCTGATGCCGCTTACCCGTCTTGAACAACGCCGCATTCCCTTGCGACCGCCAGGAGCACTGCCTGAAGCCCAATTCCTGGATATATGTATTGCCTGCCAGGAGTGCATCCGTGTTTGCCCAACGCATGGCCTGCAGGCGTCCTTCTTACAATCCGGGCTGAGCGGCCTGGGAATGCCGGTCCTGGTGCCGCGCCTGGGAGGCTGCTCACTGGGGATAAGTTGTACTCACCTTTGTCAGCAGGTTTGCCCGGTAGATGCCATCTTGCCTGTAAACCCCAAAGATTTCAGAATCGGCACGGCAAAAGTGGAGCACTCCTTATGCCTGGCCTGGGACCAGGGAGTAAAGTGCCTGGTATGCGTAGAAGCCTGTCAGTATCACGCTGCCATCCCACATCAGGGCCGGGTCGTAGTAGATGCCGGTAAATGTGTGGGCTGCGGCTTCTGTGAGAGCGGTTGTCCGGTTCCGGGCAGCGCCATTCATGTCGTGCGTGATGATTCTTCAACGATATAGAATCACAACACCGTCTTTGCCGACAAGGATAATATCTGTATCTGTTGCCAGCGGGCCAACAGCCACCCAGTCGCCGGTATTCAATTCACCCAGCAAATTGCCGTCCTGAGGGTCAACAATCAACAGGCGTGGGTCGCCGCGCATAGTTAGATACAAACGGTCATTGAAAAAGACAGGGGCTTCTGAAATCGGATGAGGAGCGGCAAAACTCCAGAGAAGAGCGCCATCTGCATAGCGCAGGGAGGCCAGCATTTGCCCACTGGAGGCAACAATCACCTGTTCGCCCAAAATCAAAGGGCTGGCATAGACAGCATCGGGAGTAGAAAAACGCCAGTATTCCCCTCCGGTTGCAGCCTCCAAGGCGTAAACCCGCCCATCTCCAGAACCGACAAAGATACGCCCGCCTGCCTGGACCGGGACGCTTTCGACAGCCCCCTGCGTTAGAATCCCATAAGCCCAAATACGTTCCCCCGTCAAAGCATCAAAGCCATACAGGCGTCCATCGTTCGCGCCAACGTATACCGCCTGTTCGCTAACCAGTGGGCTAACGTGCAGAGGAGCACCAATCACAGCCTTCCAAGCCTGTTGAAAATTATCCCGCCGAAGGACGTAGAGTGTCCCATCATTCGATGGGCAGTAGGCCAGGGTTGGCGTCAATGCCGGGGCAGCGTACACAGCCCCCTGGGTGAGATAACGCCCCAGGCTCTGGCCCGAAGCAGAATCAAAGGTCAGGATTGAGCCGTCTGCCGCGCCAACCCAAACCTGTTCTCCATCAGCGGCTGGCGGGGATGTCAGGCCGGCAGGTACTTCCATCTGCCAGAGGATTTGCCCGGAATTTTGCTCCAGTGCCACCAGGTGCCCCTCAGCATAAGTAACAAAGACTCTGCCTGCAGAAACCACTGCTCCCACCGGTTCGCCCTGAACGGGAGTGGCTTGCCAGCCTAATTTCAGGGAATATCCTTCCTGAGGATAAGTGACCAGTTCTCTCAATACGTCTTGGATTGAAGGATCGTCTGGCGCCAGCCTCGCGGCCTGCTCTAAAACCTGGGCGGCCGAGCGGGCACGTCCCTGCTTACTCAGTGCCAGTCCCAAGCCTTTCAACAGCCGGGGATCGTTTGGTTTTAAGGCCAATGCCTGGCGATAGGTGAGCACGGCTTCAGGCAAGCGGCCTTCGGCCAAAAACTGCTCGGCCTGGCGCTCATACCGGTCGGCATTTGCAGAGACGCCGCAAGCCGTCAGGAGCAGGCAGAGCAGCAACAAACCGAGGCGGGAGCGGTGAGACAGGTTCATTGCTCTGCCAGTTTAAGTACAGTATGCAGCAGTACATTCGCGCCGGCTTCTATATCTTCCGGACTGGAATATTCTTGCGGGCTGTGACTGACTCCGTCGCGGCTGGGGATGAAAATCATCGCGGTGGGGTATTTGCGTGCCATAATTTGAGCATCGTGCCCGGCGCCAGACACCATGTGGCGGTAGGAATAGCCCATCGCCTGTGCCGACCAGGCAATGACCTCCGTGACTTGCGGGGCAAAACTTTCTGGCCGAGTGTAGGCTAATTGGCGAATCTCAATTTCCACATGGTCATCCTGCATCAGACGGTCAGCAAAGGCCCGCAGACGGCGTTCGGCTTCCTGAAGCGCTTCGGCCTCAGTGTTCCGCAGGTCAACCGTCAGGGTGGCTTTGCCAGGAATCACATTAATGATTTCTGGCTCAAAGTGCAGAATGCCGCAGGTAGCACGCTGATTCCCGCCAAGATCAAGGGCGATTTGACGTAAGTATTGGATGATTTTGGCAGCAGCCAACCCGGCATCGCGGCGTAGTTCGGTGGGCGTGGTGCCAGCGTGATTAGCCGCGCCGCAGATAGTCACCTCCAGCCAATCAATGCCAGTCACATGCTCAACAACACCAATGGTCAGTCCTTCCTGTTCCAATACAGGGCCCTGCTCAACATGCAATTCCACATAAGCATGCGGACAAAGTGCGCCTGGAGAAAGTGAACCAGCATAGCCAATGCGTTGAAGTTCTACACCAAACTGAGTACCATCAAAGCCCTTTGCAGCCCAGGCCTCTTCTACCGACAGGTCACCAACAAAGGCCAGACTGCCCAGCATGTCCGGCACGTAACGCGCCCCCTCCTCATTGGTAAATGCCACGGCTACAAGCGGACGACGGGTCTGAATCTCATGTTCTATCAAAGTCTGCAAGACTTCAAGCGCAGCCAGGACGCCATAAGCACCGTCGTAGCGCCCGCCATTACGCACCGTATCGAGGTGTGAGCCGAACATCACCGGCGGCAAATTTTCCTGACCTGGACGCAGACCAAAGATGTTGCCAACCTGGTCCACCTGCACGATCAGACCAAGTTCCTTGAGCCAGGTCACAAACAAGTCGCGGCCATCTTTGTCGGCATCCGAAAGCGCCAGACGCGAAACACCACCGTTCTCCTGAGCACCTTTCTGAGCCAATTGCTCCAGCCGTTGGAGCAAACGGGATGGGTTAATTTGCAGCCTGGAATTCATAACATCTCCTTAAAAAAATTTGCCACGCGGTTACGCGTGGCAAATTTTAATCGAATTTTACTTCTTGCCGGCCAGCACCCTCTGGCGGGTGTACGGAATCAGCCCTCCCGCGTCAATGATGGCCTGGCGCGCCTTGGGCAACGGCACGATGTCGAAAGATTTGCCGCTGGTCTTGTTGATGACCTTGTCGGCAGTCACTTCCAGTTCGTCGCCTTCCTCGGCCTCGATCTCCGGGCAGATGACCGTGCGCAGACCCAGGTTGATGGAGTTTTGCAGGAAGATGCGGGCGAAGTGTTTCGCCACCACCACCAGGTCGGGCCCTTTCAGGCACGAGGCGGCCTGCTCGCGCGACGAGCCGCAGCCAAAGTTCTTGCCCGCCACGATGACACTGCCAGGCGGAATCTCGCCCTTCTTCAGCCGGGCGTTGAATTCAGTATGATCGGCAAAGGCATATTGCGGCGTCTCCGTCGGCAGGACGGTGGCCATGAAGCGGCCGGGATAGATGATGTCGGTCGAAATGTCATCGCCGAGTTTCAGAACCACTTTTGCCATATCAGCCTCCTTTGCGCGGGTCGGTGATGACGCCGGTCAGTGCGCTGGCGGCGGCCACCGCCGGGGAACACAGATACACTTCCGCATTGGGATTGCCCATGCGGCCCTTGAAATTGCGGTTGGTGGTCGAGAGCGCCACCTCGCCGTCGCCCAGCGCGCCCTGATGCACACCCAGGCACGGCCCGCAGCCAGAGTTGGCGACCAGCGCGCCGGCTTCCATCAGCGTCGAGATGTAGCCCTTGGCCACCGCCTCGCGGAAGATGCGCCCCGAGGCCGGAAAGACCAGCATACGCACATTGCGCGCCACCTTCTTGCCCTTCAAAATCTTCGCCGCCACCTCAATGTCGTCCAGGCGGCCATTGGTGCAGGAACCGATGACAATTTGCTGGATAGGTTTGCCGGTCACCTCGCCAATCGGTTTGACGTTGTCCACCGTGTGCGGACATGCGATCTGCGGCTCCAGGCTGGAGACATCTATCTCGATGACCTGATCATAGACCGCATCGGGGTCCGGACCGAAGACGGCTGCCGTTTCCCGGACGCCTGCCACCTCCTTGAGGTAGCGCAGCGTCTCGGCATCCGGCGGGACGATGCCCGAAGTCGCTCCGGCCTCGACCGACATGTTGCAGATGGTCAGGCGGCCCGAAGTGTCCATTTTTTCGATGGCCGGACCGTGGAACTCGATGACCTTGAAATTGGCGCCCTCGGCGGAAATCTGGCCGATCAGGTACAGGATCAAATCCTTTGGCAGCACATGCTTGGGGAACTTGCCCCGCGCCACCACTTTGATCGTGCCGGGGACTTCCACATTCAGCACGCTGCCCAGCGCCCAGACGGAGGCCATCTCGGTCGCGCCGATGCCAAAGGCAAACGCCCCCAGCGCGCCGTGACTGGTGGTGTGGCTGTCGGTGCCGACCACCACGTAGCCGGGGCGCACGTAGCCGTTTTCCGGCAAAATCTGGTGGCAGATGCCGCCCTCGTCGCCGCGAATATCGTGGAATTTGGTGATGCCCTGGGCCGCGACGAATTCGCGCACCTTCTTCTGGTTGGTGGCCGTCTTCGAACTCTCGGCCGGGACGCGGTGATCGAAGATGATGGCAATCTTCGACGGGTCCCAGACTTTGGCCTCCAGGCCGGTATCTTTGTAGATTTCGAGGAACTGGTTCAGCACCAGCGCCGCGTTTTCGTGCGACATGGCCAGGTCCACTTTCGGCTCGACCACGTCTCCCGCCTTGACGGCGGCCTGGCCGGTCGCCCGCGCCAGGATTTTTTCAACCATTGTCATACCCATACAGTTATTCCTCCTGTAGGCTTGCCAGCCTGTCGTTGATGAGGCTGCCCGGCCTGTCAAGCAAGAATTTTGATCTGGCGGACAGCCTCGAAAGGTCGTCCAACTAAATGACCTGTTTCTCCCTCAGCGCCTTCATGTCCTCAGCAGTGTAGCCCAGGCCGCGCAGAATTTCCTCGGTATGCTCGGAGAGGCGCGGCGGCGGGGCCTCGATTTGCGCCGGGGTCTTGGAGAATTTGGCCGTCAGATTGAACAGTTTGATTTTGCCGATACCGGGCGTCTCGACCTCTTCGAGGACGCGGCGGTGCTGCGCCTGCGGCGAGGTGAGCGCCTCTTCCAGGCTGAGCACATCGCCGGAGGGAATCCCTTTGGCGTTCAAGACCTCCACCCAATGGGCGGTGGTCTCCTGCGTCAGTTTGGCTTCCAGCAATGGGGTCAGCAGGAAGCGGTTGGCCTTGCGGGTGTCGCGCTCCTGGAAACGGGGATCCGTCTTCAGTTCAGAGATGCCCAGGGCGTCGGCCAGGTTCTCCCACTGCTCCTGCTGATTGGCGGCGATGTTGATGTAACCGTCCTTGGTCTTGAACATGCCGGAGGGCGCGGCGGTGAAGTTGTCGTTGCCCAGCAGGACGGGCTGCTGCCCACCGATGAGCAGATTGGCGGCCACCCAGCCCATGAGCGGCATGATCGAGTCAAGCAGGGCGATGTCAATGAATTGGCCTTCGCCGGTGCGTTCGCGGTAATACAGGGCAGCCATGACGGCAAAGGCCGCGTTCAGCCCGCCAACCGTATCACAGACCGGGAAGCCGCAGCGCAGCGGATTCAGGCGCTCATCGCCGTTGATGGACATCACGCCCGACAAGCCCTGGATGATCTGGTCGTAGGCCGGCTTGAAAGCATCTGGTCCGGTTTGGCCGAAGCCAGAGATGGCGCAGTAGATGATGCGCGGATTGATCTTGCACATCTCCTCATAGGAGAACCCCAGCCGATCCATCACGCCGGGGCGGAAGTTTTCGACAACCACATCGGCCGTGGCAAGCAGTTTACGGAAGATTTCTTTGCCCTCTTCGGCTTTCAAATTGAGGGTCATGGATTTCTTGTTGGCGTTTTGGGCCAGAAAACTGGTGCCCATCAGTTCTTTGTTGTATTGCGTCACATTGCCTAGTTTGCGGGCCAGATCGCCGGCATCGGGATTTTCGATTTTGATGACCTCGGCGCCCAGCAGCGCCAGGTGCAGGGTGGCAAACGGCCCGGAGAGGACATTGGTCATGTCCAGGACGCGGATTCCTTCGAGTAATTTCATAGACACACTCCTTTCCCTCACCCTAGCCCTCTCCCAGCGGGAGAGGGGACTTCCCTCCCCTTTCGGGGGAAGGGCAGGGGATGATGGTGTTTTTCGCTGCCCTTTAGCCCTCTCCCAGCGGGAGAGGGGACTTTCCTCCCCTTTCGGGGGAAGGGCAGGGGATGATGGTGTTTTTCGCTGCCCTTTAGCCCTCTCCCAGCGGGAGAGGGGACTCCCTTCCCCTTTCGGGGGAAGGGCCGGGGATGAGGGTGTTTTTCACACTGTTTTCCCCTGAAAATCCACAATCGAACCGGATTTCAAGATGAAGCCGGGCAGTTCCCGGTCAAAGAAGGCGCTCACCTGGCGGGCGACATCGAGCAGGACCTCCAGCCGGATGTCCTTGCGCAGGCCCATGCGCTGGAAGGTATGCGCCAAATCCTCGGTGCTGACGTTGCCGGCCGGCAGTTTGGTGAACGGGCAGCCGCCCAGGCCGCCGAAGGCCGCCTCGAAATAGGTCACGCCGCTCTTCAGCGCCGCGTAGCAGTTCGCCAGTCCCAGCCCATAGGTATTGTGGAAGTGGCAGGCCAGTTCCACCTGCGGGTCGAGGCGGCGAATCTCGCCGAACAGGTCCTCCACCTGCGCCGGCTGGGCGTGTCCGGCGGTGTCGGCCAGGCTGATGTTGCGGATGCCGGCCTCCAGGTACGCCTTGACCAGGTCCAGCACCTTCTCTTGGGGAATCGGCCCCTCGAAGCCGCAGCCAAAAGCCGACTGCACCGAGGCCTGCACCTTCTTGCCGGCGGCCAGAGCCTGCTTTGCCATGGGAAGGATGCGCGCCTGCGCTTCGGCAGGCGTCATGCCAGTGTTCTTCTGACTGTGAGTCTCGCTGGCCGAGACGCCCATGCAGAACATCTCCACCCCGCAGGCCAGACCGCGCTCCAGGCCTTTTTCGTTCAGGACCAGCCCGGAGAGGGTCACGTTTTCAGGCTTGTTCCCAGCCTCAAAAAAATGCCGGAACAGCGCGTCGGTATCGGCCATCTGCGGGACCTTTTCCGGGTTGACGAACGAGCCGAGTTGGATGATGTCGATGCCCGAAGCAAACAGCCCCTCGATCCAGCGGATTTTCTCCTCCAGCGGCACAGTGACTTTCTCTGCCTGCAGGCCGTCGCGCGGACCGACTTCGTGAATGTAGATTTTGTCCATAGGATTTTCTCAGGTGTCATTGCGAGCCCCAACCGAAGGGAGGGGCGAAGCAATCCCCTCATGATAAGAGGAGATTGCTTCGGGCTTCGCCCTCGCAATGACATTCACGATTCTTACAATTTCGCCGCGATGGCTTCGCCCATCTCCAGCGTGGAACTGGAGCCGCCCATGTCATAGGTGCGGACTTTGCCTTCCTTGATGACCTCGGCCACAGCCTTCTCGACCGCGGCCGCCTTTTCGGTCTCGCCCAGGAAGTCGAGCATCATCTTGGCCGAGAGGATGGTGGCGATGGGGTTGACCTTGTACTGCCCGGCGTACTTGGGCGCTGAGCCGTGGCTGGGTTCGAAGACACCCAGTTTCTGGCCGATATTGCCCGAGCAGCCAAAGCCCAGTCCGCCCACCAATTGCGCGCCCAGGTCGGAGATGATGTCGCCGAACATATTGGTAGCAACCATGACATCGTAGTTCTTGGGGTTCTTGAGCAGCCACATGCAGATGGCGTCCACATTGGCATCGTCCATTTCGATTTCGGGGTAATCCTTGTGGATCTCTTTGGCAATATCGAGGAACATGCCCTCGGTGGCGCGTACCACATTGGCCTTGTGGATGATGGTCACCTTCTTGCGGCCGTATTTGCGGGCATACTCAAAAGCGGCACGGATGATGCGCTCCGAGCCTTTACGGGTGACCACTTTGCAAGAGACGGCATATTGATCCAGCGGCAGGTCCTTGAAGACGCCAAACGGCTTGGAGAGTTTCCCCAGCGTATCGGCCAGTTCCTGCGGGACGGGGCTGAATTCGACCCCGGCATACAGATCTTCGGTGTTCTCGCGAAACACCACCACATCCACATCATCTTTATAGTTGAGCGGGTTGCCGGGGTACGCCTTGCAGGGGCGCAGGCAGATGTACAAATCAAACATCTGGCGCATGCGCACGATGGGCGAACGGTAAACCAGCCCCTTGCCTTGCAATTCAGGCACGAGTTCTTCTTCGGCAGCCTTGACCGGCTTGGAGGTGATGGCGCCGAACATGGCCGCGTCCACGCTCTTCAGCAGGTCAATGGTGCGTTGGGGCAGGGCATCGCCCTCTGTGCGCCAGAACTCCCAACCGATGTCGCCGTGGATGTATTCGGCATTGAGTTGGAGTTTGTCGAGCACGATTTTGGTGGCATCCAGGACATCCACCCCGATGCCGTCGCCAGGTAGCCAGGCGATTTTGTATTTTTTCTCTGTCATACGTCTCTCCTTTAGTGTTGAAATACCAAACGATTCGTCTAGCGACCAAGCAATATTGTAGCCTGAGGATAATTGTTAGACAATGAATAGAATCCACATATTCAGCAGGAAGATAGTCATTTTGAAACCACTTTTTATCACAACTCCTTCTCCTCCTGTGGGCCAACCAAAGATGCCCCGCAGTCAGTCTGCAGGGCATCTCTGGTTCCTCAGCGGTGTATGTTACAGAGCAGCATAGTGCTCCACCTGTTTTTCAATCACGGCTAGGCTGTCATCCCAAAACTTGCGTCCGCGAATGTCTATGCCAAAGCGGGCAGCCAGGTCAGCGGCAGGGGCTTCGCCAGTGCTGGCCAGGAGATTAATGTAATCTGGCACAAAAGCCGCGCCTTTCTGCTGATAGATAGCATACAGTCCAATACCAAAGAGCAAGCCAAAGGCATAGGGAAAGTTGTAGAACGAAAGCCCGGCCGAGTAGTAATGCGGTTTCCAGGTCCACATGTACTTCATAAGATAACGCTCGTCCAGCCCGTCGCCATAGGTCTCCTTTTGCGCCTTTTCCATGATCTCACATAACTCATCAGCAGATAGTTCGGCCTGGGCGCGGCGCTCAAAGACTTCCTTCTCAAACAGGTAGCGCGAGTAGATATCTACAATGACCTGGCTGGCATTGTTGAGCATCCCTTCCAGCACGGCCAGTTCTTCTTCGGGACTGGCGGCCTGCTTGAGCACCGCCTGGCTGACAATAGTCTCGCAGAGAATAGATGCGGTCTCGGCCAGGGTCATGGGTGTATCTTGCTGGAGCATGGTCTTGCCAGCAGCATAAGCACACTGGTTGTGAAAGGCGTGACCGAGTTCGTGCGCAACCGTCGAAACCTGGTCAAGCGTTCCATCAAAGTTGCACAGGATGCGCGATTCTTTGACAGCCGGCACCCCCATGCAGAAAGCGCCGCCGCGTTTGCCGGGGCGCATTTCGGCATCAATCCAGTTATGCTCAAAAGCGCGGCGGGCCAGGCTTTCCAGTTCGGGGGAGAAAGAACCGAAGTTCGTCAGGATGAAGTCACGCGTCTGTTCCCAGGTAAAGGTCGAAGCAGTCTTGCCCACTGGGGCAAAAAGATCCCACCAGGCCAGTTTCTCCTTGCCCAATTTTTGAGCCTTGGCTTTGAAATAGCGGCGGAACATGGGGAACGAATCGTGCATGGCCGCCAGCATGGCTTCTAAAGTCGGGCGGTCAATACGCGCCAGGTCAATAGCGGAATGCAGAGCGTCCTGACGGCCGCGGCGGCGGTCAAGCGTATTGACCGTGCCTTTAATGCCGTTCATGGCAGCCGCTAACGGCTCTTCAACCGTCTTCCAGGCAGCCATCTCAGCCTCATAAGCCCGACGGCGAACATCTTCTTCGGGATGTGAGCGCAAGTTGATAAGAGCAGGCATGGGCAGGGGCTGGGATTGGCCGTCCAGTTCAAAATCCCAAGTCATTTGGGAAGTGATTGTGCCTTGAAGTTTGCTCCAGGCAACGGCACCATCCAGCATCAGTTCGGCAGCCAGTGCTTCTTCGGCCTCACTCATCAAGTACTGACTCTGGCGGGCGGTTTCCTCCAGAAAGAAAGCGTGGGCTTTCGCACGTGGTTCGGCCGCAACGATTTCTGGCAAAAGCGGGGCAATGCGCCCAATCCAGGCGCTGGCCTGGACATTCAATTTTTGCAAACGTACAGCCTCAGTGTCAAATTCCGATTCCAGACGCTTGGCCTGTTTGTTGAACGAGTCGGTGGCAACAAAGGAACCAATGTAGGCATTAACGGTCCACGCCAATTCGGAGAGGGCGTTGAAGCGGTCAATCAAGTCACCGACCAGCGGAGCCAGGCGCTGCGCTCCCTGCTCAACGCCCGCCGGCATAATCTTCTCGGCAAAGAATTTTTCCAGGCTTTCAATTTGGGTCAGCATATCCTGCCAGTCCTGCTTAAACTCTTTTGAATCCAGGCCAGGATAAACGTTGGACAGGTCCCAATGGGGAAGTTTTTCGGTCATATAGAGCCTCAGTAGAGTGAAATAAGGTTACACAATAGCGTCCCAAAGGCTTTACACTGCAACAATCGTTTTCACAGAGACACCTTTGGGACGTTTCTCGTTCGTCCAGATAGGGCTGATTATACTGCTATAATTCCAGGTATGGACATACGCACCGCTACGCTTCTTTCCTTCTCAAACGAATTCGGTTCATCTCCGGACCTGATCGTGCGCGCCCCAGGACGGGTGAACCTCATCGGAGAGCATACCGACTACAACGACGGCTTTGTCCTGCCAATGGCCATTGACCGCGCCGTTTGGATTGCCCTGCGTCCGCGCCCCGATCGATGGGTGCGCGTTCGCGCTTTGGAGATGGGTGAGGTTGTTGAATTCAATCTCGATAACCTGCAAAAAGGAAACGGCTGGGTAGAATACTTGAAAGGGATTGCATGGGCTTTGCAGGAGGCCGGATTCCGCCTGCAAGGCTGGGAGGGCGTCTTGAGCGGAGATGTGCCGCGCGGCGCCGGGCTTTCATCCTCTGCTGCGGTGGAGGTGGCCACGGCGCGTGCCTTCTATGCCCTGGCTGAACTGGTATGGGAACCGGCCCACGCCGCGCGCCTGGCACAGAAGGCCGAAAATCAGTGGGTGGGAGTCAACTGCGGCATCATGGACCAGATGGTCAGTGCCGCCGCCATGGAAGGACACGCCCTGTTCCTGGATTGCCGCACGCTGGACTACGAACACGTGCCGCTGCCACCGGGTCTAGCCATTGTAGTGCTGGATACATCCACGCGGCGCGGACTGGTCGATTCGGCTTACAACGAACGGCGGGCTCAATGCGAGTCGGCAGCGCACCACTTTGGCGTGAAAGCCCTGCGCGATGTGCGCCTGGAACAGTTAGAAGTTAAGGGTCATGACTTGCCGCCTGTGGTATTGCGTCGAGCGCGGCACATCGTCAGCGAAAATGAACGTGTGCTGGAAGCCGTGCAAGCCATGCGCGCCGGAGATGCAGTGCGGCTGGGTGAACTGTTCAACACCAGCCACGCCAGTTTACGAGATGATTTTGAAGTCACCAATGATGCGCTAAATTGGATGGTGGAAATTGCCCAAAGTCAGCCGGGCTGTTACGGAGCACGCATGACCGGGGCCGGGTTCGGGGGCTGCGCTGTAGCATTGGTGGATGAAAAAAGCAGCCGGGCATTTGCATCTGCCGTTCAGGCGGCGTACAAAGCGCGCTCCGGTTTGGATGCGGCAGTTTACGTTTGCAAACCCAGCGCAGGCGGATCAGTGGAGCAGATGCGCGGCTAAGAGTCCCCTGCTAGCGCAATCGTTACCTCTGCATTCATGCCCCATAACAAACCCGTGGGTTGAGATTCGAATGCCAGAATTACTCGAAAAACCACATCACTGCCATCCCTGCCGGCCCGCGGTTCAATCCTTACAACCCGTGCCGTGAACTGCTCGTCCAACGCTTCGACAAATACCTGCGCCATCTGGCCAGGACGAAGACGCGCCACATCCCGCTCACCCAAATCGGTTGTCTCAATTTGCAGGTGATCCAGGTTGGCCAGCACAATCACCGGTTGAGCCACACCTGCCACCTCACCAGCAGTCTTAGCGACTTTTGTGACAACACCGTCAAAGGGTGCCTCCAAAACTGCCTGTTTAGCAGATGCCCTTGCACTCTCAAGTGCCGCCTGGGCTGCAACTAATTGCGCTGAAGCCAGAGCCTTTCTCTCTGGCGGTTCCAGCGGACCGGCAGTAGGCCCTTTCCACGGCTTTTTCAGGAAAACCGGCGGCTGACGACGCGGCACAAGGTAATACTCATACTCAATTTGCGCCGCGCGTAAGGCGGCCTCTGCCTGGGCTAGCGAACTGTCCAGAGCAGGTGCTTCCAGCACGGCCAATATCTGCCCTGCTTGTACTCGGTCTCCTGGCTGGACCAAAACTTCTTTCACCCGACCCGAAAGTAAGAAACTCAGTTCGCTCACCTGCGCCGGCACAACCCTCGCCGAAGCCACTACGCCGCTCGAAAGTGTTGTGGTGGGCGAGTCAGAGACCGCCGGGGTTGGCGTCGGCAAAGGCTTGGCAGGCAGTTCACAGGCTGTCAGTAAGCCGGTTAATGCCAGCAGGCAGAAAAGTTTTTTAACAGCAAGCAAACGCACTGATTTCATCCCTTTTTCTCATCCGCCGGTTTCAATACGCACTTCGGCGCTCATCCCCCAGCGTAATCCTACCGGTTGATTGTCCAATGCCAGTGTTACCCTGAAAACGACATCCCCGTCTTTCTTTTCGGCGCGCGGCGACACCCTTACCACACGTGCGCTGAATTCCTGGTCCAGTGCTTCGATGTAAACGACAGCCTTCTGTCCAGGTTGAATGCTGGCCACATTGCGCTCGCTCAGGTCAAGGGTCTCAATTTCAAAGTGGTCCAGATCGGCCAGCATCAGCACACTTTGACCAGCCGCGGCAAATTCTCCTGCCTTCAGCCTGAGGGTCACAACGCTGCCAGGGCGCGGTGCTGTCAGTGTAGTTTGTGCCTGGGCCAGGCGCGCAACTTCGAGCGCGGCTTGAGCCGCTTCTAGCCGGGCTTCTGCCTGGAGTCGTTTTTCGGGGGTTTTGTTCTTACGCAAGACGCGGTAGTATTCCCAATCCACCTGCGCCGCCTGTAATGCAGCCTCAGCCTGCTGCACATCAAAAGCCAGTTCCGGCAAATCCAGCAGCGCCAATTTTTGTCCCGCTTCAACCCGATCCCCCGGGCGAACGGTGACATCTTTTAAGATGCCAGAAATGGGAAAACTCAATTCACTCACCCAAACAGGAACTACTTGCGCCGAGGCAACAATTGTTTGTTGCTGGGCTGTCAAAACAGCCGAGGCCGCCCGAGCGGGCAAAGCCGATGCAGGCATTAACCACCCCAGCCCAACCGTCAACGCTATCGCTAACAGAAAAGAAAGCCGTCTACCCTTCATGCGTCTCGATTCGGCTTGAAATCATTTGTCGGTCTGGATGCGAACTTCGGCGCTCATGCCCCAGAGCAAGCCCTCCGGCTGTTCGTCAAGTTCAATGGTCACCTTGAAAACAACATCTCCACCTACAGTACCGGCCTGCTGGTCAATGGCAATTACCTTGCCGCTTACTTCGCGGTTTAACGCTTCAATATATACACTGGCGGTCTGCCCAAGGCGCACACGCGGCACATCCCGCTCGCTCAGGTCGGTGGTTTCGATGCGCATGTGACTCAAATCCCCAACCACCACCACCACCTGGCCCGGCACAACCGTCTCACCGACTGAAGTCTCCACCGCGACCACCGTTCCAGAGATGGGCGATTTCAGCACGGCCTGCACCAGGTTTGCATTTGCCGCATCTAGCACAGCCTGCGCCCGCTGCACCTCGGCCAGGGCTTTCTCAATTTGTTCGTTAGGGGTTTTGACCCGCCGCAGGTAATCCACTTGCGTTTGTGCTACCTTCAGATTGGCCTCGGCTTCTTTGACTCGCGCCTCCAGGATAGCGGTATCTAAAGAGATCAGAGTTTGACCGGCCGTCACGGTGTCACCCACTTGCACGTCCACGCTCTTGACCACGCCGGTCAGTGCAAAACCCAAGTTGACATGTTCTACCGGCACCACTTCAGCCGAGGCCGTCACCCGTCCTCCTGGCTGAGCCGAGGTGTTCTCCAATGAGACGGTTGGGATAGGTGTGGCAGTGGTCTGTGTTTGACCCTTACAGGCTGAGAGCATCCAGCCAAACAATATCATCAGTCCTGCAAAAACAAGTCGCTTAGTCATAAACACTTCCCATTTTATTTTTCGTTTCCATCATTTACAATTTTACCATCCCGCAATGTGACCACGCGCCGCGCATATTGGATTACACGCGGATCGTGTGTAGCAAAGATAAAAGTCGTACCCGTTTCTTGATTCAGTTTCTGCATAATTTGCATCACCTGACGACCATTGTCAGTATCCAGGTTGGCCGTCGGTTCATCGGCCAGAATCATGAGCGGGTGCGGCGCTAACGCCCGGGCCACTGCCACGCGTTGCTGCTCGCCGCCAGACAATTGGTCAGGGCGGTGATGTGCGCGCTCGGTCATGCCGACTGCATCCAGTAATTCCATCACCCGTTGACGGCGCTCAGACGGTTTTTTCCCTAACAAAAGCAAGGGCATTTCTACATTCTCATAGGCTGTCAAGGTTGGGATGAGGGCAAAAAATTGGAAGACAAATCCAATCGCGCCTTTGCGCAAATCTGCGCGCTGGTTTCGGTTGAATTTGGTCACGTCCTGTCCATTGATGAAAACCTTGCCAGAGGTGGGCTGGTCCAGGCAGCCCAACAATTGGAGCAGTGTGGTTTTGCCCGAACCTGAAGGCCCTACCAATGCTGTGAACTCACCGGCTTCAATGCTCAGGCTGACCCCGTTCAGGGCGTGGGTTTCCACTTCGCCGACTTTATAAACGCGGGTAACATCTGTAATTTTCGCGACTTCCATGTTCGTCTCCTTTAGTTCTTACCGTGCAATGCTTCCACCGGTTCCAGGCGGGCAGCCAAAATGGCAGGATAGAGGGATGCCACCAGCACAAGGATCAAAGCCGTGATGGTAAGTGAAGTGGCGGCCTCCAGCGTCAGGTAGGTGTAAATCCGCTCACCGAATGCCATGCCGGTAATACCCAAATCACCAATGTAGAAGCCTTTTCTCCCAAAATAAGCGCACAGTGCCCAGCCAAGCGGTAAGCCAAAGCCAATCCCACCCAATGCCAGGAGGCCAGCCTCGGTTAGAAAAAGCGTCATGATCTGGCGGCCTTTCATGCCAATTGCCGCCAAAACGCCCACCTCACGCGTCCGTTCAAAGACGGCCATGACCAGCGTATTGACAATTACGGTAGCGGTTACTCCCAAAACAATAAGATTCAAGAGTAGCAAATAGGCGTTAGAAAAATTCTCGGTCTCAATCAGCAATTGGTTGAGTTCTTGCCAGGTCTTGACCTCAATATTTTTCCCCTGAATAGCCTTTGCCACAATCGGCGCTTGTTGTCGGTCTTTAAGAAGGACAAAGATGATACTGGCGCGATTCTGTGCGCCGGTAATTGCCTGCGCCTTTGCCAGCGGCATGAGAACAATGATTTTATCCAGCGTCGGCGTGCCAGTGGAATACACACCCCGCACAACAAATACTTGTTCAGTTACCAATCCGTCTGACGTGTTCACTAACAGATTGACCCTACTGCCAACCGACAGGCCAAGCGCCTCGGCCAGCGGACGTCCAAGCAGGATCCCTTCCCGATCATCGGCCTCGATAAAGGAACCGGAAATTAAACCTTCTCGGTAAGGCGCATTGGAAGCAGAGGCTGGATTCACCCCCAGGACCTGAACCCCAATCGTCTCATCCCGAACAGTAAGGATGCCACTGGCCATCAAGCGCGGCGCGGCATCTGCTACGGGTTCCAAAGCCGCAATTCGTGCTGCGGCCTGCTCTGGGTTTTCGATCAAATCCTCCCAGGCCAAACTTAGTTTGTCTTCTTCGTAACCAACCGGGCGTACTTGCAAATGACCACTTTGCAAACGCAGGCTGGACTCCATTGCACTGCGCATCTCGCCTTCAAAGAAACCGGCCATGAGCAAGAGGAGAGCCACTCCCAGGCTCAACGCCAGCGCCGAAAGTGCCGAGCGCCGCCGGTTACGCCCTAAATTGCGATATGCTAATTGGAAATAATTAATCATCCCGGCCTCCTAAACGTAATGCAATGCTTCGGCGGGTTCCCGCCGTGAGGCCTCGCGCGCCGGGTAGAGCGCAGCCAGAGCCGCAATCAACGCGAGGGTCATCCCGCGTCGCAACACACTGACCGGCAGAAGCACCGGATAGACTTTGCCACTAATCAGGGCCGTGTACTCTGTCAGATCAGAGAACTGGCTATAATCCAACCCATAATAGCCCAAAATGCCATTGATCAACGCTCCCAGCAACGCTCCCAACACAGCACCTGCAATGCCAATTAACGTACCCTCTGCCAAAAACAGGAACATGATCTGGCGCGGCTTCAATCCCATGGCGCCCAGAATGCCAATCTCTCGCGTGCGCTCAAAAACTGCCATCAAAAGCAAGTTGAAAATGCCAATTGCCGCGATACCCAACATGATAAGGCCAAAAATAGCCATTACTGTGTTTTTCATAGCCAGCGTATCGCTTAATTCAGGGATACTGGTCTCCCAAGTCTCGACCTCAACATCCGGCAAGGCTTGTAAAGCGCGCACGACTGGCGGTTCCTGTCCGATATTCTGCACCAGAATGATCACCTCGGTTACCTGCCCACTGAGGCCATACAGGCTCTGTGCCTCTTGCAGACTCATGTAAACGGTGCGTTTCTCTACCGAAGGCATGCCGACATCATAGATACCCACCACCGTCATTGTACGTTGGCGCATCTGTTCATGGGTGGCCCGCCCCACTAGTGTAAGCCGGTCACCCAGGTCCACGCCCATCGCGGTCGCCAATCCCTGCCCAATGACGATCTGATCGCCGTCGTTACGCTGCAAGAAGCGCCCAGCACGAATATTTTTCATAATCGTGCTATGCGGCGCCTCAATCTCTGGATCCAAACCAACAATGACCACCGAAAAGGCTCCTTCGCGACTGCTAGCCATTCCGCTCGTACTAATGCGCGGTAAGACTGCCGTCACATTCGGCTGCTGGTGGGCTGTCTGCATCACCGTTTGCACATCCGCCAGCGGTAGAAGTGGCTTTTGTCCAACTTTAGCACCATATCCCTCAGCATGGACCTGAATATTGCCGCTCAGGAGTTGAATGGCATTGCCATAAATTGCCTGACTGAAGCCAGCAAGCAACCCATCATAGAACAACAGCAAGGACATGGTAAACCCCATGGCAAGCACAATGATGATCGTTCTACGGCGATGACGCCAGATATTACGCCAGGCAATTTTGAGCAAAGTGGTCATTGCTTTCCTCCAAAATTTACCTGTTGCTTTTAACAACAGGCACGAGTGGAATTCTATCACAAGTCGCCACAATAGAATCCGGCTTGAGGTAAATAACGAAGTGGACTCTAACCAAGTCTAAACTGCAGAGACTGCTAGAAAAATAAAGCCTTTCCTCATGTTTTCTCTGGGATGGCCACGCTCTGCGCGACAGTCATGAAGTTCCCCCTTCTTTACATATATACCCACATTTCTCAAAATATTATGACTCTAAGGTCTTGAACCACAAAGGACACGGAGTACACAAAGGCTTTCTGAAAGGCTCAATTGAGAATCTTGAATTTCGGCGCACAATTGTTTGAAACAACTTCGTGACCTTTGTGCCCTTCGTGGTAAAAAAGGTTTTTGCAGTGGACTCATATTATAGAATCGTTTACAATCCACCAGGGTTCTCTGGAGTCTTTTGTCGGCTTTCTTGCAAAAACTCACTGTAGAGGTAACCGTCTACCATCTCGCAAGTTTGAATGAAGTTTCCTCATATGCCGTTTGCCCAACTACATTTCTCTTTGGAGGCAAAATGATCCGTACACTTTACTATATGCCTGGACAAACCATTCGCACCGAAATCCAGCCTCAAGAATTTGCATCCCTCATACGTAACCGCAAAGGTTTGTTGTGGATAGACTTCAACGGCGAACCATCCACAACCTGTGAGCCAATCCTTCAGTCTTTCAACTTCCATCCGCTTGCCATTGATGATGCTCTGCAGGAAACCCATTCTCCTAAAGTGGACGATTGGGGTGAGTATATTTACATTGCATTGAACTACATGCAAATGACAAACAAACACGACTGGGAAATGGAAATTGACGAGGTGGACATCTTTCTCGGACAGAATTACATCGTCACGCATCATGACCACAATGTGCCCGCTCTCGATAAAGCCTGGGAGGCTTGCTTCCGAGATACACGCAACCTTCAGCAAGGTGCCGATCACCTTCTTTATAAGATTGCCGACTATCTGGTAGCCGACTACATGCCCATTGTTGAAAAAGTGGACGAAGCCATTGATCTGATTGAAGATCAGGTTTTTGATCGCCCATCATCTCAGACATTGGAGCAACTCTTCACGCTCAAGCGAATCCTGCTGGCCATGCGCCGTATCCTTTTACCCCAACGCGAAGTGCTCAACAAACTGGCACGTGATGATTACAAAGTCATTGACCCGCGCGACCGCGTCTTCTTTCGCGATATCTACGACCATCTGGTACGCCTGCACGATGTCAACGAAAGCCTGCGCGACCTGGTTGGCGGTGCACTGGATACTTATCTTTCAGTCATCAATAACCGAATGAATGAAGTCATGAAAACGCTGACCATCATCACCACCCTCTTCATGCCGCTGACCTTTATCACCGGTTTCTTCGGTATGAATTTCTTTGCCGCCGACCCACCCTACGAAGGATGGACCGAGCCGCTGATCCTTTACATTACCATGGGATTAATCATGCTGACACCATTCATCATGTATCAATGGATGCGTCGGCGCACATGGGTTTAAACATCGTTTGAAAAGCTCTTGACACAGAACGGATGTTCGTGTATCATTTTATTAGCACAAATGAGCGAACATTGTGCAGGAGGCTTCTATGATGATGGTCAGAAAGAGCAAGGGGTTGAGCGAGCGGCACGTAAAAATCCTGGAATATCTCGATAAGCACAAAGGCAAGGGATACCCACCCTCCATTCGCGAAATTTGCGACGCCACCGAGATCAGTTCAACCTCAGTAGTCAACTACTACCTGGAACAACTTGAAGAGTGGGGTTACATTGTGCGTAACCGCAAAATCTCCCGCGGCGTGCGCATCGTCCCCGAAAAATGGGCCGAACTCGTTGGGCAGACGGTCACGGCAATCGCCGATCTAATCAAAATCCCTGTTTTGGGCCGAATTGTGGCCGGTTCCCCCGTCCCCGTCCCCGGTTCAGACTTCAACTACTACGACGCCGAGACCAGTGTTGAAATCGCCCGCTCGTTACTGCCAGAAAAACCCGATAACCTCTTTGCTCTCGAAGTAGAGGGCGACTCAATGATCGACGCCATGGTCAACGATGGCGACATTGTCATCATGAAACCCGCCACCAATGCTGAAACCCGCAACGGAGACATGGTTGCCGTGTGGTTGGAAGACCGCGACGAAACTACCCTAAAGTACTTCTACAAAGAGGCCAACCGCATTCGCCTTCAACCCGCCAATCCCACCATGGGGCCAATTTACATAGACAACCCGGCGGCAGTAAAGGTACAGGGCAAAGTGGTGATGGTCATCCGCAAAGTAATGCCCACAGCCATCTAAAAAATCGCCATGAATCAAAAAGACGACCCAAGCAGGTCGTCTTTTTGATTCAACACAACAGCCTTAGGCCAGTTCAATCACAGCGCCGGCTTCTTCCAGTTTCTTCTTGGCATCCTGAGCGGCTTCTTTGCCCACCGCGCTCAGCACTTTGCCGCCTGCGGTCTCGGCCAGAGCCTTTGCCTCACCCAGACCCAGGCTCGTCAACTGACGGATGACCTTGATCACCTCAATCTTCTTCGGACCAGCATCCTTGATGATGACGTCGAACTCGGTCTTCTCTTCCACCGGTTCAGCAGCAGCAGCGGGAGCACCCGCCATAGCAGCCACGGCCACCGGCGCAGCAGCCGAGACACCCCATTTTTCTTCCAATTTCTTAACCAATTCAGCGGCTTCAAGAACCGAGAGTTTGCTCAGTTCCTCAACCAGTTTTTCCAAATCAGCAGCCATTTCAAAAAACTCCTTTTCTTGCTTGAGAATTTTTATTTTTTAAAGATTGTAGGCGTGATCAACCAAATCACGCAGCAACAGAGGCCTTTTCAGAGTAGGCCTTGAAGACAGAAGCCAACGAACGCGCCGGCTCTGCAATTGTGCGTACCAGTTTGCCGGCTGGCGCCTGCAAAACGCCCAACAACTGCGCCCGGATCGTCGGCAGTGGCGGCAAGTCGGCCAGTGCTTTGACCTGCGCCGCGCTTAAGATTTGCTTATCCAAAAAGCCGCCTTTAACCTTTACCGCCTCAACGCCTTTTGACGCCTCAGCCAGTAACTTGGCCGTTAAAGCCGGATCAGAAAACGCGAAAGCAGCCGCCGTACTGTTCAACAAATAGGTCTCAGGCACATCAAATTGCTGCCATGCAAATGCCCGTCGAGCCAACGTATTCTTCAAAATATGAAATTCACCGCCCGACTCGCGCACCTTGGCACGAATAGCATCCAACTGTTTCATCGTGATACCGGTATACTCTACCAGAATCACCGCCTGACTCCGTTGCAGCCATGCCTCATATTCGGCCAAAACTTCGTTCTTGCGCTGCTTCGAAATTGCCAATTGACACTCACCTCCTTTCTATGCAAAAGTCTTTGCCTATCAACGTTCCAGGCAAAGACCTCGCACCCACAAGGGGAGACAGCCATCCAAGTGGCTGAATTTTGCGTTCTGTCTTCACCTGGGCAGGAAATTAAGCCCTCTCAAGGAGAGCGCCCGCCGTCATCGGCGAAATGATAGGCTGTGGAAAACGGAAATTACCCGCTTACCTCCATAGATTGCGCCTGCGTTACATCAACTTTGATACCCGGCCCCATCGTCGTGGTCATCACAATGCGCCGGATATAATTGCCTTTCGCTCCGCTCGGCTTTGCCTTGCGAATGGCCTCCATCAGCGCCGCAAAGTTTTCAAGCAATTTTTGTTCATCAAACGAGACCTTACCTATCGGAACATGAATATTCGCCGTCTTATCCAGACGAAATTCCACGCGGCCGGCTTTGGCTTCTTCAATCGCCCGCGGCAAATCTTCCGCGTTCACAACCGTACCGGCTTTCGGGTTCGGCATCAAACCACGCGGACCAAGCACACGACCCAAGCGGCCCACCTTGCCCATCATATCGGGAGTGGCAATTGCCACATCAAAATCGGTCATGCCGCCCTGAATCTTGTTCAAAGTCTCGTCATCATCGGCCACCAAATCAGCCCCTGCATTGCGGGCCAGGGTCGCGGCCTCACCAGCCGCAAATACCAGCACCCGCACCTTCTTGCCCAATCCGTGCGGCAACACCACCACATCCCGCACTTGCTGGTCCGCCTGACGCGGATCCAAACCCATGCGCAGATGGACTTCCACCGTTGCATCAAAATTCGTCGTCGAAGTCTCACGCGCTAGTGCCACCGCCTCACGCGGCGGGTACTGTTTTTCAACATCTACTTTGGCCAGAGCCGCCAGATATTTTTTACCGTGTTTTGCCATAATATCCTCCGTGGTACAAGCGGGCCAGAAGCCCTCCCACCTGTTTAATCTACAACCGTCAACCCCATACTACGGGCGGTCCCCTCAATCTGCCGCATGGCCCCTTCCAGATCCACCGCGTTCAAATCTTTCATCTTCAATTCCGCGATTTCCCGAATCTGAGCCCGCGTCACCTTGCCAACCTTCTCCTTGTTTGGCACCGCTGAGCCTTTGCTCACACCCGCCGCCTTGCGTAGCAAAACCGCCGCCGGAGAGGTCTTCAGCACAAACGTAAATGACCCATCAGTATAAATACTGATTTCTGCCGGAATAATTTCGCCCGGACGGTTAGAAGTCCGCGCATTATACTCCTTACAGAAGGCCATAATATTGATGCCGTGACCTGCCAAGGCCGGACCAATCGGCGGCGCCGGGTTGGCCTTACCGGCTTCAATTTGCAGACGAACAATTGCTTTAAGTTTCTTTGCCATATCAAACTCCTATGTGGTTTTAACGGGTGATTATTTATACCGGTATCTTTCCGGTGCGGGACACCCTCCCACCGTCTCAGGCTGACCGCGTCCCGCTTCAGGACGACCCGCAGCCTGTTACCGTTTAATTTACGCCTTCTCCACCTGGAGAAAATCGAGTTCCACCGGCGTCTCGCGTCCGAAGAAACTCACCATCACACGCACCTTATTGCGTTCCATATCAATCTCTGAAACCACACCGCGAAAATCGTTAAACGGCCCATCAATGATACGTACGCGTTCACCCAGCCTGAACGAGACCTTAACGGCTGGCGCTTCCGCCTCCATCCGCTTAACAATCTGCGCCACCTCTTCAGGGCGCAAAGGGGTTGGCTCCACGCCTGATCCAACAAAACCGGTAACCCCCGGCGTATTGCGCACCACAAACCACGATTCCTCGGTCAAAATCATGTTGACCAACACATAGCCAGGGAAAATATGGCGTTCTACAGTTCGGCGCTTGCCATCCCGCACCTCAATCTCTTCTTGAGTCGGCACAACCACATCAAAGATTTTGTCTTTCATGCCCATTGACTCAATCCGCTGTTCGAGATTGTGGCGCACCTTGTTCTCATAGCCTGAATAACAATGGATCACATACCAGGCAGGTTGATTGCCGCCCGGCTGGGAGTCGGCCTCAGGAGTAGCCATACCAGCCAGTGCCTGCCGTTCGGAATCGGTCAATGGAGACTCATCCGTTTGAGGCTGATTCTCGTCGGCAGGATCAAAGACCGGATAGGCTTGTTCTTCAGGCTCTTGCTCAAACATGGTTACTCCCAATTCCAAAGAGGCATCCCCTGCCTACAGGCCGATTGCCAACTCCAACAATGAACTGGCGGCCGCGTCAATTAAAGCCAGATACAATCCCATGATAATCATCACCACAATCACAATGATGGTTAGATTCCGCGCCTCGGCCCATGTTGGCCAGGAGACTTTGCGCAACTCGCCCACCGTTTCCCGGTAGAAACGTTGCAGGGCATTCGGTTGTTTGGATGCTTTCTTATCAGCCAACTCTCGCTCCTCGTCGTACATTGACGGCTAAAACGCCGCCTCACAGCCCCTGCAGGGGAAGGCGGCGTCGCCTTCTAGGCAGGCCAGGCAGGAATCGAACCCACAACCGCTCGTTTTGGAGACGAGTGCTCTACCAATTGAGCTACTGGCCTACAATGGTCGGATCATCTCCTATCATCCAGATTTGAGACAAGAGGTCATCCGACCCGGCAAAACTACTTCGTCTCGCGGTGCAAGGTATGCTTGCGACAGCGAGAGCAATATTTATTGAACTCCAACCGGTTCGGGTCGTTACGGCGATTCTTCTGCGTTGTGTAATTTCGTTCCTTACACTCGCTGCATTGCAACGTAATGACCGGGCGAATATCTTTTTTCTTAGAAGCCATACAACATTCTCAAGGGCGTCTCACGACGCCCCTCTCCTACCTACTCAAGAATTTTAGTTACCACACCCGCACCGACGGTCAAACCGCCTTCACGAATGGCAAACTTCGAACCCTGTTCCAACGCCACAGGCACAATCAGGTCCACCGTCAGGTTCACGTTGTCTC
>Ga0209381_1001791_pt1 | contig 31411 bp, 27 predicted proteins | sample DewCreD2012metaG_FD_184111 | JGI IMG/M metagenome (GOLD analysis project Ga0209381, IMG submission 184111) | Hot spring sediment bacterial and archeal communities from British Columbia, Canada, to study Microbial Dark Matter (Phase II) - Dewar... ...
TTCATTCTGCATATAACTTTCTGTATCAAGAAAATCAGCATCAACCAAACAAGAGAAAAGCATTCTTATCCAAAGATGAATTTGTTCCTTCTCTTTTTGAAGATTTTCATTTTTGAAATAAGCTGGTGAAGTTCTGGGAATTGGTGTTTCAAGAAATTGGTTTGCCTCTTCAATAGGTTTTATTTTTTCTAAATCATCAATGATAAGTTTTCCATCTTCAAACATGCGATTATCTAAATCAGCATTCCAATCTTTCAAACCTGAGTGATGGCATCCGATTACATAAGCTAAAATTTTGGCAACCTTATGATTGTTAAGTTTTTCAAAAACTAATGTTGCTCCTGCCTGACTGTGATTTGGTCTATTATTATAGCCTTCAATATGTGCTTCTTCATCAAAATAACCAGTTTCTTTACGAATGTATTTTTGCCAATCGGGATGGTATTTACCTAAATCGTGAAGTAGGCCAGCCAATTCTGCCCAATCACTATTACCAAATTCAGTCGCAAATTCAGATGTTTTTTTTGCGGTTTCTTGTAAATGGTTTTTGAGCAAATGTGGCCCTGACCATGAACCATCAGGATTTTTCTTTATGTGAGCTATGAATTGTGGTTTCATAATGAGTTAATATTTTATTTTTTGTGTAAATATTATTTTTCAGAAAACTCAAAATATTTTTCTGAATTACTTTATAACTCATCATCTCGTTAAATGTTTATATTTTATTCTGTGCGGTTGGTCAGCTTCGATTCCTAATCTTTCTTTTCGCTTTTGTTCATATTCTGTGTAATTACCATCGAACCAAACAACTTTGCTTTCACCTTCAAATGCAAGAATGTGAGTTGCAATTCTATCTAAAAACCATCTGTCGTGACTTATTACTAAAACACAACCTGCAAATTTTTCTATGCCTTCTTCAAGCGCACGCAAAGTATTTACGTCAAGGTCATTAGTTGGTTCGTCGAGTAGTAAAACATTCGCTCCTTGCTTCAGCATCATAGCAAGATGCACGCGGTTTCTCTCTCCGCCTGAAAGCATACTAACTTTCTTCTGCTGATCTGCACCTGAAAAATTAAACTGGGCAACGTAAGCTCTGGAGTTGATGGTTCTGTTTCCAAGTGTGATGGTGTCTTCTCCGCCTGAGATTACCTCCCAGATTGATTTGTCGGTATTTAATGCTTCGCGACTCTGGTCAACATAAGCCATCTTTACAGTTGAGCCAATTGTTATTTTTCCTTTGTCAGGTTTTTCTGCTCCTGTAATCATTTTGAAAAGTGTTGTTTTACCAGCTCCATTTGGGCCGATAATTCCAACAACTGCACCAGGCGGAACAGAAAAAGATAAATCTTCTATTAAAAGATTTTCACCATAAGATTTACTAAGATTTTCAACTTCAATAACAATATCACCTAAACGTTCAGCAACTGGAATGTATAGTTCAATTTCTTTCTGACCTTTTTCTTTATCATCCTTGAGCAGGTTTTCGTAAGCGGTGATTCTTGATTTGGATTTTGCGTGTCTTGCTTTCGGAGTCATTCTTATCCACTCAAGTTCGCGTTGCAAAGTTTTTTGCCTATGACTTTCTTGTTTTTCTTCGACTCTTAAACGTTCTTGTTTTTGTTCTAACCAAGAGGAATAATTACCTTTCCAAGGAATTCCTTCACCACGATCCAATTCTAAAATCCAACCAGCAACATTATCAAGAAAATATCTGTCGTGTGTAACTGCAATAACAGTTCCTTCATATTTCTGAAGATGATGTTCAAGCCAAGCAACACTTTCTGCATCAAGGTGATTTGTTGGTTCGTCAAGTAATAGTATATCTGGTTTTTGCAATAATAATCTGCAAAGTGCAACTCGTCTTCGTTCACCGCCTGAAATTAAGTTTACAGGCATATCGGGAGGAGGACAGCGTAAAGCATCCATAGCCATTTCAAGTTTTGATTCAATATCCCATCCATTTAATGCTTCCAATTTTTCTTGAACCTCACCTTGTCTTTCAATCAGTTCATTCATCTCATCTTCATCCATCGGCTCTGAGAATTTTTCGGTTATGGAATTAAACTCTTTCATTAAGTCCATTATTTCTTTTACTCCTTCTTCAACGACTTCTTTAACCGTTTTTGTTGAATCAACAAGTGGTTCCTGTTCAAGATAACCGATTGTATATCCAGGCGATATTACAGTTTCGCCATTAAAATCTTTATCAACTCCAGCAAGAATTTTTAACAAAGTTGATTTCCCAGAGCCATTTAATCCAATTACACCAATCTTTGCACCATAGAAATATGATAAATAGATGTCTTTAATAACTGGTTTGTTGTTGTAGTACTTACTTACTCCAATCATAGAGTAAATAATTTTGTTGGGTTCGTTACTCATTTGTTTCTCTTATTTTATTTTGAAATTCTTTTAGATTTATTTCTTATAGTTATTTGAATTCAATTTACGTTTTCTCACTCAATAATAATTTCATCCATCATCAACCAAACCTTACCGCCATAGGCTGGATGCCATTGAGAAATTTGATTAGGATTCTTTGCATAAATTTTAATGTATCTTGTATTTATGGGACTGACATTTAAAGTAAAATCAATTCTTTTCCAGTCAGGATTTTTCAAAGAAAAATTTTCAATTACTTTTCCAAGTGAAGTAAAATTGTTACCATCATTTGAATAAGATATTTCGACAAATTCGGGGATAAACACAAGTGATGATGACGCTGTAAAAAATCCAACAGAAACTTTTTTGATATCAGTAGTTTTTTCGAGATCAATAATCATTTCAGCATCGTTTTGCATAAATCCTATATAACCGCCAGCTCTGTAATTATTGCCGCCTCTTATTCCATCAGTTAAAATGTGTGCATTGCCATCTTCAAATTTGTTTGAAGGATTTTTTATAAATGACACTTTTTTCTTTAATGATTTACTAAGTTGATATTCTTTGGTAATTGTTTCGCCAACTTTTTTCTTATTCCTAAATAATCCAAAATTTATTGAAGTTGATTTATCAATCTTAATTGGTTGAGTATATTTTAATGAAGTGGTAGTTGGTTCAGTTCCATCAGTTGTATAATATAATTGAAGATTATCTTGCTTAATATCTATTTCAATCAAAAACCTTTTATTTTCTTCATCATAAATATCTTTGAAACTTAGAGGGTTTATTTCATAAGTATAGTTGACATTCAATTCATCAAGTAAATCATAAAACTTAAGTAAACGTTTTTGAAATTCATTCAAATCTCTCTCTTCAGGATAAGTCCAAATAACTTCTGCTAAAGCAGTAAGTCGTGGAAACAATCTGTAATCAACAAGATGTTGGGGAGCATATTCTGTCCACATATTTCCTTCGCTGCCCAAAACATATTTTGCTTCTTCTGAAGTAAGCTCATCAGGGATTGGATTGAAAGAATAAACTTTAGGAACATCAGTAATTTCAATAGGATAATCGAAATAACAATGGCTTGTTGGAGAAACGATTACATCGTGGTGCATTTTAGCTGCTTCAATTGCACCTTTAACGCCTCTCCACGATTGAACAGTTGCACCAGGAGCTAAACCACCTTCAAGAATTTCATCCCAACCAATAATTTCTCTTCCTTTTGAGTTAAGAAAATTCTCAACACGTTTAATAAAATAACTTTGAAGTTCGTGTTCATCTTTGAGATTTTCATCTTTAATTCTTTGCTGACATTTTGGACATTTACTCCATCTATCTTTTGGAGCTTCATCGCCACCGATATGAATATATTTAGAAGGGAATAATTCAATAACTTCAGTTAGTACATCTTCAATAAATTTGAAAGTATCTTCATTACCCGCGCAATAAATATCCTGATAAATTCCCCATAAAGTGCCAACTTCAAATGGTCCGCCGGTGCAAGATAAATGCGGATAAGTCGCAATTGCTGCTGTTGAATGTCCGGGTAGTTCAATTTCAGGAACAACAGTAACAAATCTTTGTGCTGCATATTCAACAATTTCTTTGATGTCTTCTTGAGTATAATATCCGCCGTAAACAGTTCCGTCATCATATTTTCTGAAAGCACCAATTTCGGTTAATTCCGGATATTTTTTTATCTCAATTCTCCAACCCTGATCTTCTGTTAAATGCCAGTGAAGAACGTTCATTTTTTGAAGAGCCAGTAAGTCAATATATCTTTTTATAAAATCTTTGGACATAAAATGTCGGCAGCAGTCAAGGTTTAACCCTCTCCACGAAAATTTTGGATAGTCATTTATTTCTAAACAAGGAAGTTTGATTAAATCTGTTTTATCGAGTTTATTGTTGAAAATAATTTGCTTAAGAGACTGAACCCCGTAAAACAATCCGTTAACTTGACTTGCTTGAATTGTAATCTTTTCTTTATCTATAAATAGTTGATATCCCTCAGGTGAGCCATTATTTTTTTGTGAATTTATTAATTCAAAGATTAAAATATTCTTTTCATTCCGATTTGATGTTCTCTTTAATTGAAAATCAAATTTGTTTTTTAGAAAAGACTGAAGGTTGTCAACAGCCAGTATCATTTTTTCATCAAAAAAAATCTTAGTATTTGAAGAGAGTAAAAACTCACCACTGAAAATTTTTGTTTCCTGTGGTTTTGGGATTATACTGAGAGATTGGGAAAAAATAGAGGTAAACATTGTTAAAACCAGAATTGTGATTAAATATTTCATATAGAACTCCAATTAAATTCTTACTTACAAAATTACTTAAGAGGTGCTAAATGTTTATCACTCAGTAAAGTTTGTCAATTCATTTTTCTTATTTTTACACAAGTCATTCAAAAAATTCTGGAGAAAAGATGATTTCGAAAATAGTTCCTGCTGTTAGAACAGATAATATTACTTACGCAGTAAGAGATATAGTAGTACTTGCAAATCAAGTCGCTAAAACCGGCAAAGAGATGCTTTACTTAAATATTGGTGATCCAAATTTATTTGATTTTGAACCGCCCAAACATTTAGTTGAAGATACATATCAGGCAATGTTAAAAAATAAAAATGGTTATGCACCTTCATCGGGAATTAAAGAAGCAATAGAATCTATTGAGCGAGAAGCAGAAAGAAAAGGAATAACTAACGTTCACGATATTTTTATTACAACAGGTGCTTCAGAAGCTATTGATATTTGTTTAACTGCTTTAGTAAACGATGGCGAAAATGTATTAACTCCAACTCCAGGTTATCCGCTTTATACCGCTATTGCAAGCAAACTTCAAATGATGGAAAATCCATATTATCTTAATGAAAACAACGGCTGGCTGCCTGATATAGATGATATCAAATCTAAAATAAATGAAAAGACTAAAGCAATTATTCTAATAAATCCGAATAATCCGACAGGTTCATTATACACAGAAGAAAATTTAAGACAGATAATTGATTTAGCTTTGGAACATAATCTTGTAATCTTCGCAGATGAAATATATGATAAACTTTTGTTCGATGGTAAAAAACATATCTCGATAGCTTCTCTTAACAAAGATGTTTCTTGTATTACTTTTGGAGGATTATCTAAAAACTATATGGTTCCCGGTTTCCGAATAGGTTGGGGAATTGTCAGCGGAAGAAAAGAAGTACTTGAAGATTATATTGAAGCAATAAATAAAATTCTGCGTGCAAGATTATCTGCCAATCATCCTGAGCAATATGGAATAAAATCCTGTCTTGATGGAAATGATGAACACTTAATTGAAGCGATGAAAAAGCTTACCAAAAGAAGAGATTTGACAGTTGAAATGTTAAATTCAATCGAAGGAATAACTTGTGTAAAACCTGAAGGTGCGTTTTATGCATTTCCTCAGTTGCATATGAAACAACCGGATGCTCACTTTGTTTCAGAATTGATTAAGGAAACCGGAGTAGTTGTTGTGCCGGGAAGTGGATTTGGACAAGTTCCAGGCACGAAACATTTCAGGGTGGTATTTTTACCAAATGAACAAATTCTTGAAAAAGCATACAAACAAATTGCTGATTTCTATCATAAATATTTGGAAAAATATCCTGATTTAGTGGATGCTGTGTAATTAATTTTGTAGAATTATTATGGCTTAAAATTCCTTGATAGACGGAAACTGTTTGTCTATATTTGAAGCCAATTTTCAGTCAAATTTGGAATCTTGTGATCAATTACGAATTAACAAAATTATCGAACGGAATTAAGGTAGTCTCTGAATTTACACCGCATTATAAGTCTTTTTCAATGGGGTTTTGGTTTAATGTTGGTTCGAGAGATGAGTCCTCTTCTGAAAATGGTATCTCTCATTTTATCGAGCATATGTTATTCAAGGGAACAAGAAAAAGAACTTCGAAGCAAATTACCGATGCCATCGAATCAAGTGGTGGATATATAAATGCGTTCACTTCAAAGGAACAGATTTGTATTTATGTCAGAGGTCTTGAAGAATATTTTGAAAAATATTTCGATGTTCTATCAGATATGATTCAAAATCCGCTATTCAAAGAAAATCATATCAAAACAGAATCAGGCGTTGTTATAGAAGAACTTAATGATATTGAAGATAATCCTGAAGAACTGATCTTTGACAAATTTGAAACAGAATTATTTAAAGGTAATTCTCTTGCTAATCCTATTATAGGAACAAAAGAAAATATAAAATCTTTCAACTCAGAATCTTTGCGTGAATTCACAAGAAAATATTTTACAACAAGTAATCTGGTAATTTCGGTTTCGGGTTCAATAAAACACGATAAAATTCTAAAATTAGTTGAGTCAAAAATCACTAAACTTGAAGTTGGTAAACCGGTAAAAAGAAAATCATTGAACAAAATTTTCCCTCAGGATGTTTTCATTCAAAAAGAAATAAATCAGATTTATACTATTTTAGGAACAGATACTTATGGTTTTAATGATAAAAGAAGATTGATAGTAAAAGTATTATCAACCTTGTTAGGTGAGAATTCTGGTTCAAAATTGTTTCAGGCTGTAAGAGAAAAATATGGAATGGCTTATCAGATAAATACATTCTTGAACTCTTACGTTGATATTTCATCTTTTGGAATATTTTTCTCAACAAATGAAGCTAATTGGGAAAAAGCTAATAAAATTGTTATGAAACAATTAAATGAAATAAAAAACGGAAAAGTATCAGATAAAGAGATTAAACAAGTTAAGCGTTACATTAAAGGCAGTATGATTTTAGGACTTGAAAATACAACAAACAGAATGATGGGAATGGCAAATTCTTTATTTCATTACGGTAGAATTATGGAAATTGAAGAAATTCTTTCTAACCTTGAATTAATTTCTTTAGATGATGTAATTGAATCTGCACGTGGAATCTTTTCTGACAAAAAACTTATTCAGATAGTAATAGCAAATAAAAACTTATTAAATAAAAAAGCAGCTTAAAGAGTAATATTATGCCCAAAATTACAATTGATGGTAAAGAATTAGAATTTAAACAAGGACAAACAATCATTCAGGCAGCAGCAGATTATGGAATAGACATACCTCATTTCTGCTATCATCCGAAACTTTCAGTTTCAGGCAATTGCAGAATTTGCTTAGTTGAAGTTGAAAGAATGCCGAAACTTGTGATTGCCTGTGCAACACTTGCTTCAGATGGTATGGTTGTCCATACTAATTCAGAAAAAACTATTGCTGCAAGAAATGCAGTAATGGAATTTATTCTTATAAATCATCCGCTTGATTGCCCTATTTGTGATGAAGCTGGTGAATGCAAGTTACAGGATTATGCTTATCAACATAGCATTGGTGAAAGCAGATTTGTTGAAGAAAAAGTTCATAAAGACAAGCGTGTTCAGATAGGACCTCACGTTATGTTTGATGCAGAACGATGCATATCTTGTTCACGTTGTATCAGATTCTGCGATGAAATTGCCAAAGATTCTGAATTGACTTTTGTACAAAGAGGCGACAGGGTAACAATTACTACTTTCCCTGGCGAACAATTAGATAATCCTTACTCAATGAATGTCGTTGATATTTGTCCAGTTGGAGCATTAACAAATTCTGATTTTAGATTTAAAGCTCGTGTATGGGATATGTCAAAAACCGATTCTGTTTGTATCGGCTGTTCGAGAGGTTGCAACACAGAATTATGGGTTAGAAATAATGAAATTCTTAGATTGACTCCACGTCATAACGAAGAAGTTAATAGCTATTGGATGTGTGATCACGGAAGGTTAAATACTTTTAAGTTTGTCAATGCCTCAGACAGAATTGATTCTCCTATGTTGCGGGTTGATGGTTCATTAAGAAATGTGGAATGGGATGAAGCTTTTTCATTTATTTCTAATAAGCTAAAAAAGTTTTCAAAGAATGAAATTGCAGTTATCGGTTCACCTTACACAACTTGTGAAGATAACTATCTTTTGAGCAGATTTGCGAAATCTATTATCGGCACTCATAATATTGATTTTATCAGACATATAGATCCATCATTTGCTGATGATATTTTAAGAACAGAAGATCTAACTCCAAATAGTCTTGGTGCTGAATTAGTTGGCGTTACACCAGGTAAAAACGGATTAGATTTGAAAGGAATTATTCGTTCAATAAAAGAAGGCTCAATTAAAGCTCTCTATTTAGTTGAAGATGATATACTTTCTTTTGACCCTTCGCTTGAGGAGCATCTTGGCAAGTTGGAACTTTTTGTTATTCATTCTTCAAATTTCAACAGAAGCTGCGATTATGCAAATGTAATCTTACCTGCTGCTACTTATGCAGAAAAGAATGGAACTTTTGTTAATATTCAAAATAGAGTTCAAAGAATACGACCTGCTGTTGCTGTTATTGAAATGGATCGTTCATTAGATGGAATGTCTTTGAGTCGCTTGGATAAATTTGGCACTCCATTCGACCGTTGGGCTCAAGGTAAAAGATATAATGCAAAACCAACTTGGAAAATTTTTACAAATCTTTCTAATTATTTTGGATATAAATTTAAGTATCAAACCTCAGAGGATGTTTTTATTGATATTGCAAAAAACATATCCGAATTTAATGGATTAGACTACGAGAGCATTGGTTTACTTGGCAAAAATTTGTCTTTAGAGAAAGTTAAAATTTAATTTTATTCTGTTACAGGAGAATTTATGAGTTTACTTGAAATATTAATCATAACATTTATAAAAATAATTTTCATTCTAACAGTAATGCTGTTAACTGTATCCTATGCGGTTTACTTCGAAAGAAAAATTAGTGCTTGGGCTCAAAACAGATTAGGCCCAAATAGAGTTGGCTGGCAAGGAATACTTCAACCTTTTGCAGATGTATTTAAACTCCTACTCAAAGAAGATATCGTGCCCGAAAGAGCAAATAAATATGTTCACGCAATAGCTCCAATGATAGCTCTTTTCGTTGCTTTTACAACTTATGCTGTTATTCCAATAGGCCCTAACATAAACTTATTTGGTTATGAAATTCAGTTAGTTGTAGCTGATATCAATATGGGAATTTTATATGTGCTGGCATTAACATCATTAGGAGTTTATGCAATTACTTTTGCCGGTTGGTCTTCAGGCAGTAAATATTCACTTCTTGGTGGAATTCGCTCTTCTGCTCAAATGATTTCCTATGAAATTTCTATGGGATTTTCAATTGGCGGAGTACTACTTCTCGCTGAATCTTTAAGACCAATAGATATCGTAAATTCTCAAGCTGGATGGATGTGGAATGCTATTATTCAACCAATCGGTTTTATTACTTTTGTTGTATCTGCATTTGCAGAAACAAACAGATTACCTTTCGATTTACCAGAAGCTGAACCAGAATTAGTTGGTGGGTTTCATACAGAATACAGCTCAATGAAATTTGCTGCTTTCTTTCTTGCAGAATATGCAAATATGATAATCGCCTCAGCATTAATTGTTACTTTATATCTTGGTGGTTGGCACGTTCCATTTATTGAAACTTTAAGTTTACCATCTTGGTTAATGATTATAATTCAAATCGGCGCTTTCTTTTTTAAGATGGGTGCACTATTATTTTTCTTTATTTGGGTTAGATGGAGTATTCCAAGATTCAGATATGATCAATTGATGGATTTAGGCTGGAAAGTTATGTTTCCGCTTTCACTAATTAACATAGTATGGGTTGCAGTTTTAATAATGATTTTTAAGATTTAATCAGAATAGTTTTTGGAGTTTAAATGTCACAGGTAAATAATTCTCTTAAAAAACGTAAAAAAGATTTAACCTTTTGGCAAAAAATTTATATTCCTGAAATAATAAAAGGTCTTTCTTTGACAATGAAAAATATGTTGAGACCTAAATTTACTATGGAATATCCTGAAGAAAAGTTTATCCCGCCTGCTTCATACAGAGGAAGACCCGTTTTAGTAATGGAGCCCTCGGGTGATGAAAGATGTGTTGCTTGTGGATTATGCTCGCGTGTTTGTCCAGCATTAGCTATCGAAGTTCAGGCTGCTGAAACTGATAGAGAAAAAGAAAGATATCCTGAAAAATTTGAAATCAATATGTTAAGATGCATCTTCTGCGGTTTATGTGAAGAAGTATGTCCCGAAGAAGCAATAGTTATGAGTAAAGATTATGAGTTAGCATTTACAAACAGAGATGATGCTATTTATGGAAAAGATAAATTACTTATTCCAGTAGAGCAGCTTCAGGATAGAATAGAATTCTTAAGAAAATACAAATAAAAATATTTCTTCCACTCCTTTTTGAGTGAAAAATAATAATGTTGTCAAAAGTACTTAGCAGTGCGACTTATGGAATAGAAGCTTATCTTGTTGAAGTAGAAGCTCACGTAGAAAAACAAGTACCCGGTTTTATAATTGTTGGATTACCTGATAATGCAGTTAAAGAAAGTCGAGAAAGAGTAATTGCTGCAATTAAAAATTCAGGTATAGATTTCCCCGTAAAAAAAATTACTATAAATCTCGCTCCCGCCGATATTAAAAAAGAAGGAAGTGCTTTTGATCTTCCTATTGCTGTTGGAATATTATCAGCAGTTGAATTGATACAACAGGATTCTTTAACTGATACTATCTTTCTTGGCGAACTATCATTGGATGGAACACTTAGACACATCAAAGGAGCTTTACCCATTGCTGTTGAAGCAAAGAACAAAGGTATAAGAAGAATAATTCTCCCAAATGAATCCGCAAATGAGGCAGCAATAGTTGATGGAATAGATATTTTTGGATTCGATAATTTGAGTCAGGTTATTTCATTTTTAAATGATGATTTACAAAAAGAAAAAACGATTGTTGATAAAACGGATTTATTTTGTGTGATAAATAAATATCAAATTGATTTTGCTGATGTAAAAGGTCAGGAAAATGTTAAAAGAGCATTAGAAGTAGCTGCTGCAGGTGCTCATAATATAATTATGATAGGTCCTCCGGGTTCTGGAAAAACAATGCTTGCTAAAAGAATTCCAACAATTCTACCTCCTATGACTTTTGAAGAAGCACTTGAGACAACCAAAATTCATTCAATAGCAGGAATTATTCCTAAAGAAAAAGCAATTATAACAGAAAGACCGTTCCGCAGTCCTCATCATACTGTTTCTGATGCAGCTTTAGTTGGGGGAGGTTCTTTCCCTAAACCTGGTGAAGTCTCCTTTGCACATCATGGAGTGCTTTTTTTAGATGAATTACCCGAGTTCAAAAAAAATGTACTTGAGGTTTTACGTCAGCCATTAGAAGATTTTAGAGTTACTGTATCTCGCTCTAAGATGTCACTTGAATTTCCTGCTAATTTTATGCTTGCAGCAGCTATGAATCCCTGTCCTTGTGGGTTTTATACAGATCCAGCAAAGGAATGCACTTGCACTTCAGTTCAAATACAGAAATATATGGCAAAAATTTCAGGACCACTATTGGACAGAATAGATATTCATATAGAAGTCCCAGCGGTTAAATACAAAGAATTAGCTTCAAAAAGCAATGGTGAAAAATCAGACACAATTCGTGAAAGAGTAATCTCAGCACGTGAAATTCAACAGAAAAGATTTTCTAAAAACAAAAATATCTATTCAAATGCCGATATGGGTTCTAAGGAAATAAAAGAGTATTGCAGAATTGACTCTGCCGGAGAAGAATTATTAAAGATGGCAATGACAAAGTTAGGTCTATCTGCCAGAGCTTATGATAGGATTCTTAAAGTAAGCCGAACCATTGCAGATTTAGAAAAAAGTGAAAAAATCCTACCTCAACATCTTAGTGAAGCAATTCAGTATAGAAGTCTTGACAGAGAACTCTGGAAACATTGAATTAATTTATAAATGACAATCAATTAAACTTTTCACCAAACTAAAGCTCTGGTTAAATTTAGTAAAGAAATATTTTGTATAAGAAAAAATTATTATTATTTTTTAAGTCCGAAAAAATTTGTTTTTTCACTTACTGTAAATTATTTTTGTTGCTCGTATTTTGGGCGGACGCCGGAGTTGGAGAGCCGGGGCGGACTGTAAATCCGTTGGCGTGAGCCTTTGGGGGTTCGAATCCCTCGCCGCCCACTTGTTTATACTCCCTTTTAGGGAGTATTTTTTGCTCTTTGAAAATGTGCAATTAATGTTTCGAATCGTATTATAAACACTTTCTCGAATGTTAAGATATTTCAACTATCAAACTCAAACAAGAGTATCACAGATTTTAGAGGCATTCCACTAAGGTGGGATTGGTCTCGGGAAAATTTTAAGAAATGTCAAATACAAGCGGGAGTAACTCAGATGGTAGAGTCATCCCGCAAAAGCGGGATTGGTCGCGGGAAAATTTCAAGAAATATCAATAAAAGCTGGAGTAACTCAGATGGCAGAGTCATCCCGCAAATGCGTGATTGGTCGCGGGAAAATTTCAAGAAATATCAATAAAAGCTAGAGTAACTCAGATGGTAGAGTCATCCCGCAAAAGCGGGATTGGTCGCGGAGTAAATTAGGAAATATCAACTAAAAGCGGGAGTAACTCAGATGGCAGAGTCATCCCGCAAAAGCGGGATTGGTCTCGGGAAAATTTTAAGAAATGTCAAACACAAGCGGGAGTAACTCAGATGGTAGAGTCATCCCGCAAAAGCGGGATTGGTCTCGGGAAAATTTTAAGAAATGTCAAACACAAGCGGGAGTAACTCAGATGGTAGAGTCACAGCCTTCCAAGCTGTTGGTCGCGGGTTCGAGTCCCGTCTCCCGCTCGATGAAATATTATGTTTACATACTGAAAAGTCAGAAGAATGAAAGATTCTACATTGGTTCAACATCTGATATAGATAAGCGGATAGAATTTCATAATAGTTCAAGAGCGAGATATACGAAGAGGTATCAACCTTGGGTTCTTATACATATTGAAGAGTATGAAAGTCGAGGAGAAGCGGTAAGACGAGAGAAGAAGTTGAAAAGGGTTAAGAATGCAAAGAGAATAATAGAAGAGTTGTTAAGGAAAGGGTAGAGTCATCCCGCAAAAGCGGGATTGGTCGCGGGTTCGAGTCCCGTCTCCCGCTCGATGAAATACTATGTTTACATATTAAAAAGTCAGAAGAATGAGAGATTTTATATCGGTTCGACATCTGATATAGATAAGCGGATAGAATTTCATAATAGTTCAAGAACGAGATACACGAAAAGATATCAACCTTGGGTTCTTATATACATTGAAGAGTATGGAAGTCGAGGAGAAGCGGTAAGACGAGAGAAGGAGTTGAAAAAGGTTAAGAATGCAAAGAGAATAATAGAAGAGTTGTTAGGGAAAGAGTAGAGTCATCCCGCCAAAGCGGGATTGGTTATGGGTGGTTAGGTCTTATTCTCGGACTCAAAAATTTTTCTTGCTGATGTAGCTCAGTTGGTAGAGCACATCCTTGGTAAGGATGAGGTCACCGGTTCAATCCCGGTCATCAGCTCAATTTAATGGAGATTAAAATTATGGCAAAAGGAAATACAAGACAAATTATAATTTTGGAAAGTACTGCAGGTACTGGATATCGTTATACCACAACTAAAAATAAGCGAACTCATCCTGCCAGAGTTGAGTATAAAAAATATGATCCAGTTGCAAGAAAACACGTAATTTTTAAGGAAACTAAATAATACGTCAGTAGCTCAATTGGCAGAGCAGCGGTCTCCAAAACCGCAGGCTGGGGGTTCGACTCCCTCCTGACGTGCTTAATAATTAAATGAAGACTTAAAATGAAAGAAAAGATAAAAAATTTTTTTGAGGATGTGGTCAAGGAGATGAAAAAAGTTACCTGGCCAACAAAGGATGAACTCTTTGAGTCAACAAAAATAGTAATAGTTGCCTGTTTAATTTTATCTGTTTTTACTTATGTGATTGATATGCTTATCAATCAGGTATTGAAAGGGATTTTTTAAAGATTATGGATTTCAAGTGGTATGTTTTGAGAGTTTTTTCAGGGCACGAGAATAAAGTTAAAGCTTTGTTAGAAGCCGAAATGAAAGATGATGAAGAATTAAAAGCTAAAATTCACGACGTTCTGGTCCCTACTGAAAAAGTAATTGAAGTAAAAGATGGTAAAAAAAGAAGTAAAACAAAAAACTTTTTCCCCGGTTATCTTATAATTAATGCTGATTTAGATAATAGAGTTAAAGACTTTATTCTTAACACACCTTCGGTTATGGGATTTTTAGGTACTGGAAAAACTCCAAATCCTCTTCAGCCCGATGAAGTAAAAAGACTTGTCGGCAGAATTATGCAAGATGGTAGCGGTGAAAGAATAGAAACAATCTTTAGAATAGGTGACTTGGTTAAAATTATTGATGGTCCATTCAATAATTTTGTTGGCACCGTTGAAGAGGTAAATGAAGAAAAAATGAAAATAAAAGTAATGGTTTCAATTTTTGGCAGAAAAGCTCCTGTTGAAATAGATTTTATTCAAGCTGAATTAGAAAAATAATATTTAGGAAATTTATTATGGCAAAGAAAATAGAAGGTTATATCAAGTTACAAATTCCTGCCGGTAAGGCTAATCCCTCTCCACCAATCGGACCTGCTCTTGGTCAAAAAGGTGTTAATATAATGGAATTCTGTAAGCAATTTAACGCAAGAACTCAGGATAAAGAGGGATTAATTATCCCAGTTGTTATTACTGTTTACAGTGATAAATCTTTTACATTTATTACCAAAACACCTCCGGCAGCGGTTCTTTTAACTAAAGCTGCTAAAATTGAAAAGGGTTCGGCTGAACCAAATAAAACAAAAGTTGGTAAAGTTACTAAAACCCAAATTGAAGAAATCGCAAAACTTAAAATGCCTGACTTAAATGCTTTTGATATTGAGCATGCCTCAAGTATGATTGCTGGTACAGCCAGAAGCATGGGTATTACAGTTGAAGAATAATTAATAGAAATTTAGGTGAATTATGAAAATCTCTAAACGAGTAAAAAAAATAAAAGAGAAAGTCGAACTAAATAAAGAATACACAATCGAAGAAGCTATTAAAACCCTAAAAGAAAATTCCTCAGTTAAATTTGTTGAATCTTTAGATTGTGCAATCAAATTAGGTGTAGATCCTCGACACGCAGATCAAATGGTACGAGGAACTGTTTCTCTACCACATGGCACAGGTAAGCAAGTAAAAGTTTTAGTCATTTGCAAAGGAACAAAGATTCAGGAAGCACTTGATGCAGGCGCTGATTATGCAGGTTTTGAGGAATACCTTGAAAAAATCAAATCGGGATGGGCTGATGTTGATGTTGTTATAGCAACTCCAGATTCAATGGTTGAATTAGGAAAGCTTGGAAAAATTTTGGGTCCTAAAGGATTAATGCCTAATCCCAAAAGCGGAACCGTTACTATGGATGTTGCAAAAGCTGTTAAAGAAGTAAAAGCAGGTAAGATAGAATTCAGAGTAGATAAAAGTGGAATAGTTCACGCTATGCTGGGTAAGTTAGATTTCGATGTAAATCAATTAGCAGATAATACACGGGCTTTCATTAATACAATTTTAAAGATGAAACCTTCAACTGCAAAAGGTCAATATGTGAGGAGTTTGTACCTTTCTTCAACAATGGGACCTGGTATAAAAATTTCAAAAGAAGAAATTCAAACTCAACAAGTTAAATAAGAAATTACGCACTCAAAAAATAAATGCTTCAAACAAATGTCTCGATTTATTCAAATTCTGAATTAGGAGAATTATGAAAAAGAACGAAAAAACTGAAATAATTAACGAAGCGAGAAAGCTGATTGAAGAATCCAATGCAGTCTATATTGCCGATTATTCCGGAATTAATGTAGCAGACATTACGGATTTAAGAAATCAGTTTAGAAAAGAAGGGGTAAAATATAAAGTATTTAAAAATACTTTATTTAAAAGAGCACTGGCAGAAGCAGGCAAATATCCAAAATTAGCTGATAATTTGGTTGGTATGTCTGGATTTGCATTTGCTACAAAAGATCCAACAGCTCCTGCAAAAATCATTAAGAAGTTTTCTGATAATAACAAGAAATTTTCTCTAAAGGCTTGTTATATCGAAACAGAGTTTTTCAGTGGCAATCAGTTGGATGCTTTGGCAAACTTGCCAACAAAGAGCGAGATTGTGGCTGGTATTTTGTCGAGTATTAATGCACCCGCTTCGGGAATTGTTGGTTCAATTAACGCTGTAATACGTGATTTAATCAGCGTTGTAGATCAAATATCTAAAAAAGCAGCATAAGAAATAAATTATTATAGGAGAAAATAAAATGTCTGAAAAAATTGCTGAAATCGTAGAAAAAATTAAATCCTTATCTTTATTAGAAGCTTCAGAATTAAAAAAAGCTTTAGAAAATGAATTTGGCGTTACTGCAGCAGCACCTGTTGTTGTCGCTGGCGGTCCGGTTGCTGGTGGTGAAGCCGCTGCAGCTGAAGAAAAAACCGAATTTGATGTTATTCTTCAAGCAGCTGGCGATAAGAAAATCAATGTTATTAAAGTGGTCAGAGCTCATACAGGTTTAGGATTAAAAGAAGCTAAAGATTTAGTTGATGGAGCACCTAAGACTGTTAAAGAAGGTATCTCAAAAGACGAAGCTGAAAAAATTAAAAAAGAATTAGAAGAAGCAGGCGCCACTGTTTCTGTAAAATAATCAGTTTTCCTACTCTTTTTAACAAAGTGATAAAGTGCAATCGCATTTTATCGCTTTGTTGTATTTATTAGTTGAGTTTTGCAAATAGAAATTGTTTAGGAGGAATCCAATTGGATAGTAAGAGAATAAATTTTGGTAAAATAAATGCTGTGATTGATATGCCTGATTTGTTGGGCATTCAAACTGAAGTTTTTGAAGAGTTTTTGCAATTAAATGTGCACCCTTCAAAAAGAGAAAACAAAGGATTACAACACGTTTTCACTTCTAATTTCCCGATTTTAGATAATAAAGAACTTTTTCGATTAGATTTTGTAGAATATTACATCGAAAAACCCAGATTCACAATAGAAGAATGCCTTGAAAGAGGATTAACTTATTCTGCGCCTCTTAAAGCTAAGTTAAGATTAACTCAAAAAGATATTGATTCAGGCGAATTTGTTAATGCTATCGAGCAAGAAGTTTATCTTGGCAATTTACCATTTATGACTTTCCGAGGTACTTTCATTATTAATGGTGCAGAAAGAGTAATAGTTTCTCAGTTGCATAGATCACCAGGCGTTGCTTTTTCACAGACAATCCATCCAAATGGTACTCCGATTTATACAGCCAGAATCATTCCATTCAAAGGCTCTTGGGTAGAATTCGCTACTGATATTAACTATGTAATGTATGTGTATATTGATAGAAGAAAAAAATTCCCGGCAACTACGCTTTTACGTGCTTTAGGCTATGAATCAGATGAACAAATTCTTAAACTTTTTGATATGATAGATGAAGTTGTTGTTAAAAAAGCTAAACTTGAAAATTATATCGGCAGAATGATTGGAAGCGATATTTTTGATTTATCCACCGGAGAAATCTTCCTTACAAGAGGTACTATTTTCAGCGAAGAAGATATTGAAAGAGTAAAAGAAGCTGAAGTTGAGGTATTAAAGTTTGTTAAACAGGAAAAAACTCCCGAACAAAATCTTATTGTAAACACTCTTCAAAAAGATACTTCTACTTCAAAAGAAGAAGCCTTATATTCAATATACAGACAATTAAGAACCGGAGAAGCTCCTGATTTAGAAACCGCTGCACAACTGATTGATAAATTATTTTTTAATGATAAACGTTATGATCTTGGTGAAGTTGGTCGCAACAGAATGAATAATAAATTAAAATTAGATATTCCCGAGACAACTACTGTATTGACTAATCAGGATATTGTTGCCATAATGAAATATCTGATTGATTTAAAAAACGGTGATGTTCCGGTTGACGATATTGATCATTTGGGCAACAGAAGAATAAGAACTGTTGGTGAACAATTATCCCAACAACTCAATGTTGGTATGGCTCGTATGGCAAGAACAATCAAAGAGCGAATGAATATGAGGGACAATGAGAAATTTACCCCTCAGGATTTAGTAAATGCTCGTACAATTTCAAGCGTTATAAATGCTTTCTTCGGAACAAACCAACTTTCACAATTTATGGATCAGACAAATCCGTTGGCTGAATTGACTCATAAGCGCAGAATGTCTGCTTTAGGTCCTGGTGGATTGACTCGTGAAAGAGCAGGATTTGAAGTTCGTGACGTTCATTATACTCATTACGGGAGATTATGTCCTATTGAAACACCTGAAGGTCCAAATATCGGACTTATATCATCACTTACAATTTATGCCCGTGTAAACAAATATGGATTTCTTGAAACTCCTTACCGAAAAGTGGTTAAAGGTAAAGTAACTAACGAGGTAGAATATCTTTCTGCTGAAAAAGAAGATAATTTCATTATTGCTCAGGCAAATGCACCAATAGATGAACAAGGAAGATTTCTTAATGAAAGGGTTAAGTCAAGATTCAAAGGTGAATTTCCAATAGTACATCCAGAAGAAATTAATTATATGGATGTAGCTCCATCTCAAATAGTTAGTGCGGCAGCGGCTCTTATTCCGTTTTTAGAACACGATGATGCTAATAGAGCTTTGATGGGTTCTAATATGCAGCGTCAGGCTGTTCCTCTTCTTAAACCTGAAGCTCCTATCGTCGGAACGGGTATGGAAGCTAAACTTGCAAGAGATTCAAGGTCTTTAATTATTGCAGAAGATGATGGAGTTGTGAATTATGTTGATTCAACAAAAGTAGTTGTAAAATATGATATCAATCCAAATAGTTTCGAAGCTTTAACAAGTTTTAACGATACAAGAGAGGTTACTTATAATTTATTAAAATTCCAAGGTACGAACCAGGAAACTTGTATAAATCAAAAACCAATCGTAAGAGAAGGTCAAAGAATCAAAAAAGGTGAAGTAATTGCTGATGGTGCAGCTACTGATGGTGGTGAACTTGCTTTAGGAAGAAACGTACTTGTTGCATTTATGCCTTGGCGTGGGTACAACTTTGAAGATGCTATTATTATCAGCGAAAAAATTGTAAAGGAAGATGTTTATACTTCTATTCACATTGAAGAATTTGAATTGTCAGTTCGAGAAACCAAAAGAGGAGAAGAAGAACTTACACGTGAAATTCCAAATGTAAGTGAGGAAGCAGTTAAAAATCTTGATGAAAATGGTGTGATAAGAGAAGGAGCTGTGGTTAAAGAAGGCGATATTCTTATTGGAAAGATTACTCCAAAAGGGGAAACAGATCCAACCCCTGAAGAAAAATTATTAAGAGCAATCTTTGGAGATAAAGCAGGAGATGTTAAAGATGCTTCTTTAAGAGCTTCACCAGGGCTTCGCGGTACGGTTATTAAAACCAGATTATTTAGCAGGAAAAAAAGAGATGGTGATTCTAAAAAGCACGAAAAAGCCATTTTCGACCAGCTTGAAAAAGAATATAACAATAAATTAAATCAACATTATAACAAACTTGTTGAAAAACTAACAAGAATTACAGAAGGACATACCACTACAAGCATTAGAGACCTTGATGGAAGTCTTGTTCTAAGAAGTGGTACACTAATAAAATCGAATACTTTTTCCGATATGGAAGATGTAACCAAGTTGGATTATACCGCTGATTGGTTTGAATCTAAAAAGATAAATAATATGATTTCTACTTTATTCAGAAATTATTTTGATATTAAATCTGATATTGAAGAAGAATACAAAAAAGAAAAAATTAAAATCCAAAGCGGTGATGAATTACCTCCAGGCATAGTTCAACTTGCTAAAGTTTATGTTGCTAAAAAACGAAAACTTACAGTAGGCGATAAAATGGCAGGACGACACGGTAATAAAGGTGTTGTAGCCAAAATTGTTCCGGTTGAAGATATGCCGTTTTTAGCAGATGGAACTCCTGTAGATATTATATTAAATCCTCTTGGTGTTCCTTCAAGAATGAACTTGGGTCAGTTATATGAAACTGTTTTAGGGTGGGTAGGCAAAAAAATGGGAGTAAAATTTGCCACTCCAATTTTTGATGGAGCTACTTTAGAAGATGTAGAAAAATATTTGGAAAAAGCTGGAATTGATCCCGGTTCAAAAACAGATTTATATGATGGAAGAACTGGTGAGAAATTCCATCAAAAAGTTACCTGCGGTTATATTTATATGCTTAAACTTAGTCACCTCGTTGATGATAAAATTCACGCAAGGTCAATTGGTCCATATTCACTTATTACTCAACAGCCCTTAGGTGGAAAAGCTCAGTTTGGCGGTCAGAGATTTGGAGAAATGGAAGTTTGGGCATTAGAAGGTTACGGCGCATCGCACATTTTACAAGAAATTCTAACTGTTAAAAGTGATGATGTAAATGGTAGAGCCAAAGTTTATGAAGCTTTGGTTAAAGGCGAAAATTTACCTGAGCCTAATATTCCGGAAGCATTCAACGTTATGATTAAAGAATTACAGGGTCTCGGATTAGAAATGAAAATAAATTAAATGCGTTTTTAACGTATAAGAATTTAGGAGAAATTTAACAATGGCATTCAAAGTTCAAGAAAGTTTAATAAAAGATATAAATCACATAACTCTCAGTTTAGCCAGTCCTGATGATATACTCAACAGGTCACACGGAGAAGTTACAAAACCGGAAACAATAAACTATAGAACATTCAGACCAGAGAAAGATGGTTTATTTTGTGAAAAGATTTTCGGTCCAACAAGAGATTGGGAATGTTACTGCGGAAAATATAAAAGGATCAGATATAAAGGAATAATTTGCGATCGTTGTGGTGTTGAAGTTACTCAAAAAAGTGTTAGAAGAGAAAGAATGGGACACTTAGCTTTAGCTGTTCCAATTGTTCATATCTGGTTCTTTAAAACTCAACCTTCTAAAATTGGTAACATTATTGGTATTAGTCTTAAGGAGTTGGAGAAAGTTGTTTATTATGAATCTTATCTGGTTCTCAATCCCGGTCCAACTGGTTTAAAGCGACTCGACCTCATTTCCGAAGAGCAGTATTATGAAGTATTAAATTCTCTACCTGATGGAAATGAAAAACTTGATGATGAGGATCCAAGAAAATTTGTAGCGAGAATTGGTGGAGATGCTGTAAAAGAAATTTTAAAGAAAACTAATATTGAACAACTCGCTTTACAATTACGTGAACAATTAAACACGGAAACATCTCAACAAAAGAAAGCCGATTTATTAAAGCGATTAAGAGTAATTGAATCCTTTAAAGAAGAAGAAAATAAAATTCCCAATAAGCCCGAATGGATGGTTCTGAGTTATATTCCCGTAATTCCTCCTGAACTAAGACCTCTCGTTCCATTAGAAGGTGGAAGATTTGCTACAAGCGATCTTAATGATCTATACAGAAGAGTTATTATCAGAAATAATAGATTAAAACGTCTGATGGATATTAAAGCTCCTGAAGTCATTTTGAGAAATGAAAAAAGAATGCTTCAGGAAGCTGTTGATGCTCTATTCGATAACTCAAGAAGAGGAAGCGCTGTAAGAAGCGATAACAATAGACCTTTGAAATCGCTTAGTGATATGTTGAAAGGAAAGCAGGGTCGTTTCAGACAAAACTTGCTTGGTAAAAGAGTAGATTATTCAGGCAGATCTGTAATCGTAGTAGGACCAGAATTGAAACTTCATCAGTGTGGCTTGCCTAAAGATATGGCTGTTGAGCTTTTCAAGCCATTTATAATTCGTAAACTTATTGAAAGAGGTCATAATAAAACAGTTAAAAGTGCAAGAAAGGTTGTAGATAGAAAAGACCCGATTATCTGGGAAATCTTAGCGAAGATTATTGAAGGACACCCGGTGTTATTAAACAGAGCTCCTACACTGCATAGACTTGGAATTCAAGCTTTTCAACCAATATTGATAGATGAAAAAGCTATTCAGTTACACCCGATGGTTTGTACTGCTTTTAATGCTGACTTCGATGGTGATCAGATGGCTGTGCACGTTCCACTATCCTACGAGGCACAACTTGAAGCTATTTTATTAATGCTCAGTAGTCATAATATTCTATCACCGCAAAATGGTAGTCCAATAGTTCTTCCAACTCAAGACATAGTATTAGGTTGTTACTATCTTACAAAAATGAGAGAGGGTGATAAAGGAGAAGGAATGCAATTCCCTTCTACTGAGGAAGTAATAATAGCTTACGATACTGGAGTAGTTGGACTTCACGCAAAAATAAAAGTCAGAATTGATGGGCAACTTATTGAAACAACTGTTGGAAGAGTGATTTTCAATCAAATTGTTCCTAAAGAATTGGGCTTTATCAATCAACTTCTTGTTAAGAAAAACTTTAGTTCTTTGATTGGTAAAATGTTTATGAAGCTTGGTAATAAAGTTACAGCTAAATTTCTTGATGACTTAAAGGATATCGGCTTTAAATATGCTTCGCTCGGTGGTATTTCTATTAGCTTTATTGATATGGTGGTTCCTGAAGAAAAAGAAAAACTGATAGACCAAGCTAATAAAAAAGTGGAATCTATTTTAAATGAACACGAAATGGGTGTAATTACTGATGCGGAAAGATATAACAAAATAATAGATGTATGGACTCATACAACAAACAATGTTTCAAGAGCTCTCATTGAAAAAATTAAACAACACAATCAAGGTTTCAATTCTCTTCATATGATGGTTGACTCAGGCGCTAGAGGCTCTCAAGAGCAGGTTAGACAGTTAGCAGGTATGAGGGGATTGATGATGAAACCACAGAAATCTTTAACCGGACAAGCTGGCGAAATCATAGAAAATCCAATTGTTGCAAATTTCAAAGAAGGGCTTTCTGTACTTGAATATTTTATCTCCACACACGGTGCGAGAAAAGGATTGGCTGATACTGCTTTAAAAACTGCCGATGCTGGTTATCTTACAAGAAGATTAGTAGATGTTGCTCAGGATGTAATCATATCTGAAATTGATTGTAAAACCATTCTTGGTATAGAAGTTAAAGCATTAAAAGATGTTGAAGAAGAAAGAGAACCGCTTTCTGAAAGAATCTCAGGTAGAGTAGCTCAGGAAGATGTTTTTGATCCCAAATCAGAAGAGCTTATAATATCTGCTGGTGAAATGATTACTGACGAAATTGCTGAAAAAATAGAAGATGCTAATATTGACACTGTTTTTATTAGAACCGTTTTAACTTGTGAATCCAAACGAGGTGTTTGTGCAAAGTGCTACGGAAGAAATTTAACAACCGGGAAATTAGTAGAAGTTGGTGAAGCTGTAGGAATAATTGCTGCTCAATCAATTGGTGAACCTGGAACTCAGTTGACTCTCAGAACTTTTCACTTAGGAGGTACTTCCTCTCGTATAGCTTCTCAATCTCAATTAGAGACCAATATCGAAGGATACATAAGATTTGATAAAATTCAATTCGTGGAAAAAAGAATTAAAAATCCTCTTGGTGTTAATGATATTGTTTCAAAAGTCGTTATTGGTAGAAGAGGTGTAATAGAAATATTAGATGAAAACCATAGGCAAATTAAAAAATACGATGTTCCATATGGTGCTGAACTTTTAGTTAACGAAGGTGATTTTGTTAAGAAAAAACAAGCACTTTTCAATCACGACCCATATAATTCAGTGGTTGTTTCTGATATAAGCGGTATTGTAAAATATGTTGACTTAATTGAAGGAATAACACTTCAACAAGTAACTGATGAACAAACACTACACGTGCAAAAAGTAGTTATTGAATCGAAAGATAAAACCCTTACTCCAAGTATTTTAATTGAAAGTCCATCGGGCGAAATAAAATCTTTCAACTTACCGGTCAGGTCATTCATAAGCGTTGATGAGGGAGAAACAATTTCTGCTGGTACGGTCTTAGCAAAGATTTCTAAACAGACTGCAAAAAGTAGAGACATTACTGGTGGTTTGCCAAGAGTTACAGAATTGTTTGAAGCCAGAAGTCCACACGATCCGGCAATAGTTTCTGAAATAGAAGGTATAGTAAAATTTGGTGTCAGGAAAAAAGGCACAAGAGAAATTATTGTTTCAGCTGCAGATGGTTCTGATGAAAAACGTTATAGCGTACCGCTTCAAAAACATATTTTAGTTCAGGAAGGAGACGAGATTCCGGCTGGTGAAAAGATAACAGATGGACCAGTTAATCCTCACGACATCTTGGCAATTAAAGGTACAAATGCTGTTCAAGAATATTTAGTTAATGAAATTCAAGAAGTATATCGTCTTCAGGGCGTAAAAATTAATGATAAACATATAGAAGTAATTGTAAGACAAATGTTGCAGAAAGTTAAAGTAGTAAGTTCTGGCGATACAAAACTTCTTGAGGAAGATCTTGTTGATAAAGTAAAATTCATTGAAGAAAATGATAGAATTAGTAATTTACTTTACGTTGTTGATAAAGGTGATTCAAAATTCAAAAACGGTCAATTAGTATCTAAAGCCAAAATAAGAGAAATCAATAGTGATCTAAAGAAAAAAGGCAAGAAAGAAATAGTAACTCGTGAAACAGAGCCTGCAACATTCGAGAATATATTGCTTGGAATTACTTCCGCTGCTCTTTCAACAGAGAGTTGGCTATCTGCTGCGTCCTTCCAAGAAACTACAAAAGTTCTTGCAAATGCCGCAATAGAAGCTAAAACTGATCATCTTAATGGATTAAAAGAAAATATTGTTATGGGACATTTAATCCCGGCAGGCACTGGGTTGAAGAAATATCGTAATATCATTTTAGGTGAAAAAGAACAACAAGAATCAAAAGAGCATAAAGAAGTTGATGAAGTAAAAAAATAGATTTTTGCGATTAAAATTAAAATTGAATATTTAATTGCTTATAATTCTTGACATATTTGTGAATTAAAGATATATTTGAAGTCTGAATTTTTATAAAATATTAAGAGGTAAGTGTGCCGACGATAAATCAGTTGGTAAGAAAAGGTAGAGTTAGAATTTTAGGAAAAAGTAAAGCTCCAGCTTTGGATGCTTGCCCTCAAAAACGAGGTGTTTGTACGAGGGTTTATACAACTACCCCTAAAAAACCTAATTCGGCTTTAAGAAAAGTAGCAAGAGTAAGGTTGACTAATAATATTGAAGTAACTGCTTATATTCCTGGAGAAGGTCATAATTTACAGGAACATTCGCTTGTTATGATTAGAGGCGGAAGAGTAAAAGATTTACCGGGTGTCAGATATCATATAATTCGAGGAACTTTAGACACAAGTGGTGTCGAAGATAGAAAAAAAGGCCGTTCTAAATACGGTGCAAAAAAACCAAAAGCTAAATAATTATGAGAAAAAGAAGAGCTGAAAAACGGTATATTAAACCAGATCCTCAGTATAATGATCTTTTAGTTGCTAAATTCATCAACAGTATTATGCTTGAGGGTAAAAAATCTGTTGCCAGAAAAATTGTTTATACTGCATTTAATATTATTGAAGAAAAATCTAAAAAATCAGGATTAGAAACTTTCAAGAAAGCTATAGCTAATGTAGCTCCCGTTATAGAAGTAAGAAGCAGAAGAGTCGGTGGAGCAACTTATCAGGTACCAACAGAAGTTCGACCTGAGAGAAGAACAGCTCTGGCAATGCGATGGATAAAAACTTATGCTCGCTCAAGAGGTGAAAAATCTATGGCTGCCAGATTAGCAGGAGAGTTAATCTCCGCTTCAAATAACGAAGGAAATTCAGTAAAAAAGAAAGAAGATACGCATAAAATGGCTGAAGCTAATAAAGCTTTTGCTCACTTTAAGTGGTAAGGATTTAGGATGTCAGGAACACATAACATAGAAAAAGTTAGAAATATTGGAATAATGGCTCATATTGATGCCGGTAAAACCACAACTACCGAGCGTATTCTCTATTATACTGGTAAGACTCATAGGCTTGGTGAAGTGCACGATGGTGCGGCAACAATGGACTGGATGGAACAGGAAAAGGAAAGAGGAATTACTATTACAAGTGCTGCTACAACTTGTTACTGGAACAATCACCAAATAAATATTATAGATACACCGGGACACGTGGATTTTACAGTTGAAGTTGAGAGATCTCTTAGAGTTTTGGATGGAGCTGTTGCTTTATTCTGCGCAGTTGGCGGTGTTGAACCTCAATCTGAGACTGTTTGGAGACAAGCAGATAAGTATGGTGTACCTCGTATTGCTTTTGTAAATAAAATGGATAGAATTGGTGCAGATTTTTATAACGCTGTTCAAATGATGAAAGATAGATTGGGTGCAAATGCGATTCCAATTAATTTACCAATTGGCGAGGGAGACATTTTTGTAGGTGTAATAGATTTAATAAAGTTTAATGCGAGGATGTACCACGAAGACAGTTTAGGTACAACTTACGATGAAATAGAAATTCCTAAAGATTTATTGGAAATTTCTAATAAATATAGAACTCAAATGTTAGAAGCTGTATCTGATGTTGATGATACACTATTAGAAAAATACTTGGAAGGTAAAGAAATTAGTCCAGAAGAAATTACAGCTGTTCTAAGAAAAGCAACCATTGAACTGAAAATTATACCAGTTCTATGCGGTTCTTCTTTTAAAAATAAAGGAGTTCAAAAACTTTTAGATGCTATCGTTGACTTTTTACCTTCCCCAGCTGATTTGGCTGAAATTGAGGCGCATCATCCCGGATTAAATGATGTCGTCAAAAGAAAAATAAGTAGTGATGAAAAATTTACTGCTTTAGCTTTTAAGATAATGAATGATCCTTATGTTGGTAAATTAACATTTTTTAGAGTTTATTCAGGTAAACTCACGAATGGTTCTTATGTTTTTAATTCTAATAGTGGAAAAAAGGAAAGAATTAGTCGTTTGCTTCAAATGCACGCTAATCACAGAGAAGAAATTTCTGAGGTTAAAGCTGGCGACATTGCTGCGGCTGTAGGATTAAAATTTACAAAGACCGGTGATACTTTGTGTACAGAAAATGATCCTATAATTTTAGAAAGAATGTCTTTCCCTGAACCAGTTATTCAGATTGCAATTGAACCAAAAACCAAAGCTGATCAGGATAAGTTATCTGAAGCTTTATCAAAATTATCAGATGAAGACCCAACCTTTAAAGTTAAGGTTGATGAAGAGACTGGTCAAACTTTAATTAGCGGAATGGGTGAATTACATCTTGAAATTATTGTTGATAGAATGAAGAGAGAGTTTAAGGTCGAAGCAAATGTTGGTAAACCTCAGGTAGCATACAGAGAAACCATTACTTCAACTGTTCAAGCAGAAGGTAAGTTTGTTAAACAATCAGGAGGTCGTGGAAAATATGGTCACGTTTGGATTGAGGTTTCACCCAATGAACCAGGCAATGGCTATGAGTTTATAAACGCTATTGTGGGAGGAACTGTTCCTAAAGAATATATTCCCGCAGTTTCTCAAGGTATTCAAGATGCTATGAAGAACGGTGTAATTGCTGGTTATCCAATAGTTGATGTTAAAGCAAAGTTATATGATGGCTCTTATCACGATGTTGACTCTGATGAAATATCTTTCAGAGTTGCTGGTTCGATGGCTTTTCAAAACGCAGCGAGAAAAGCTAATCCTGTTTTACTCGAACCAATAATGGCTGTTGAAGTTATTACTCCCGAAGAGTATTTGGGTGATGTTATGGGAGACCTTAATTCACGAAGAGGAAAAATAGAAGGTTTCTCCGCCCGTAAAGATGCTCAGGTAATTAAATCATATGTTCCTTTGTCTGAAATGTTTGGTTATGCCACGACTTTAAGATCTATGACTCAGGGACGTGCAATTTATTCTATGCAGTTTGATCATTATTCTTCGGTACCAAAATCTATTTCGGACGAAATATCAGAGAAAAATTTAATTAAAAAATCAACAGCTTAGTTTTTAATATTGAATTAATCAAAAAAATATAAAAGGAGATTAAGATGGCTAAAGAAAAATTTGATAGGAGTAAACCTCACGTTAATGTTGGTACAATTGGTCACGTAGATCACGGAAAAACTACATTAACTGCAGCTATTACTATGGCTCTTGCTAAAAAAGGTTTATCACAGGTTAGAACCTTTGATAGTATTGATAACGCTCCGGAAGAAAGAGAAAGAGGTATTACTATTGCAACTGCTCACGTAGAGTATTCAACTGCTAATAGACATTACGCTCACGTTGACTGTCCCGGTCACGCTGATTATGTTAAGAATATGATAACTGGTGCTGCTCAAATGGACGGAGCAATTTTGGTTGTTGCTGCTACCGATGGTCCAATGCCTCAAACAAGAGAACATATTCTTCTTGCAAGACAAGTAGGTGTACCAAGAATTGTTGTGTTCTTAAATAAAGTTGATATGGTTGATGATCCTGAATTAATTGACTTAGTTGAAATGGAATTGAGAGAGCTTTTAAGTAAATATGAATTCCCTGGCGACGAAATTCCAATTATTCGTGGTTCTGCTCTTCAAGCATTGGAAGCTGGAACTGCTAATGCTGATGTTTCTGACCCAAGATACAATTGTATCTGGGAGCTGATGGATGCAGTTGACAACTATGTTCCAATACCTGAAAGAAGTATAGATAAACCATTTATTATGCCTGTTGAAGACGTTTTTTCTATCACTGGTCGTGGTACAGTTGCTACAGGTAGAGTAGAAAGAGGTAAAGTAAAAGTTGGTGAAGAAGTTGAGTTAATTGGTTTAGGTGTTCATAAAAAGACCGTTGTTACAGGTGTTGAAATGTTTAGAAAAGAATTAGATGAAGCTATTGCTGGTGATAATGCTGGATTGTTATTAAGAGGTATTGACAAAAAAGAAATTGAAAGAGGAATGGTGCTTGCTAAACCAGGCTCAATTACTCCTCATAAAAAGTTTGAAGGTGAAGTTTATATCTTGTCAAAAGAAGAAGGTGGAAGACATACACCGTTCTTCAATGGATATAGACCACAGTTTTACTTCAGAACTACCGACGTTACAGGTGTTGCAAATCTTCCAGAAGGAACAGAAATGGTAATGCCTGGTGATAAAGTTAATCTAAAAGTTGATTTGATCTCTGAAATTGCTATGGAAGAAGGATTAAGATTTGCTATCAGAGAAGGCGGAAGAACAGTCGGTGCTGGTGTTGTAACAAAGATTATTGAATAAATTTTTCCAAAAATTGAAGATTAAGGGAGATGTTTCTCCCTTTTCTTATCTATTAAAAGGAGAACTATAAGTGTCCGGACAGAAAATAAGAATAAAGCTAAAATCTTACGATCATATTTTAATTGATAAATCTACTGAAAAGATTATCAAAACAGTAAGAAGCACTGGTGCAGTTGTATCGGGTCCTATACCTTTACCAACTAAGAAAACAGTATTTACTGTCTTAAGATCACCACACGTTGATAAAAAATCACGTGAGCAATTTGAAACAAGGGCACATAAAAGAATAATAGATATTCATAATTCAAATAACAAAACCGTCGAATCCTTAAGTAAACTTGATATTCCGGCGGGTGTAGATATCGAAATTAAGTTATAATGAAGCGGAGCTAAGATGTCTGGTTTAATTGGAAAAAAAATTGGAATGACAAGTATTTTCAACCAAAGCGGGGATGTTATCCCTGTTACCGTAGTTCAAGCGGGTCCTTGTGTTGTTACCAACATTAGAACAACTCAAAAAGATGGTTATGATGCCCTACAGCTTGGTTTTGGTGAGGTTAAGGAAAAACACTTGAACAAGCCTTTAAAAGGATATTTTAAGAAAAATGAAGTTGATGCTAAAAAAGTTTTGATCGAATTCAAAGGTTATGATGTATCAGGTTTCAAGCTTGGTGATATTTTAGATTGTTCCATTTTTAATGAAGGGGATATTATAAAAGTAAAAGCCAAAAGTAAAGGCAAGGGATTTCAGGGTGTTGTTAAAAGACACGGTTTTGGTGGAATCGGAATGACAACACACGGACAAAGTGATAGAGTTAGAGCTCCCGGTTCTATTGGTGGAAGTTCTTATCCATCAAGAGTTTTTAAAGGTCAAAGAATGGCTGGTAGAATGGGTTATGCAAATACTACTATCAGAAATCTTAAAATTGTCAAAGTTGAAAAAGAAAATAATTTAATATTTGTTAAAGGTGCTATTCCTGGAGCAAATAATTCAATAGTAGAATTGATAAAGAATTAATCGGTAAAAAAATGACAATAGATGTTTATAAAATAGATGGTTCATTAGCAGAAGAAAAAATTAACTTGTCTGATGATATTTTTGCTATTGAACCAAATGATCACGCTATCTACCTTGATGTAAAAGCTTATCTTGCTAATCAAAGACAAGGAACACATAAAGCTAAGGAAAGAGGCGAAGTTAGTGGTGGAGGTAAAAAACCTTGGAAACAAAAAGGCAGAGGCGGAGCAAGAGCAGGAACAATCAGGTCTCCACTTTGGGTTGGCGGCGGAACTATTTTTGGACCTCGACCAAGAGATTATCGTCAGAAACTTCCTCAAAAAGTTAAGCAATTAGCGAGGAAATCTGCTTTAAGTTATAAGGTTAAAGATAATCAGTTAGTTGTGGTTGAAGATTTTACTTTTGAAAATCCAAAAACAAAAGAATTTATTAATGTTCTTAACAATCTTAAAATAAACGGCAAAAAAGTTCTTCTTTTGACGACTGATTATAATAGTGTAGTTTACAAATCTGGAAGAAATATCCCTAAAATCCAGATTCTTGAAGCATCAAAAGCATCAACTTACGATATTTTGAATAATCAGATATTACTTCTTCAAAAAGGTGCTGTTGATGTAATTGAAAAGAATTTACTAAACAAAAAAGAGGTGGTTGAAAATGCATAACATTTTAATTAAACCACTTGTAACTGAAAAAATGACAAACCTTACTGCAGATAAAGGGCAGTATGGCTTTATTGTAAGCACTGATGCTAATAAAATAGAAATTAAAAAAGCTATTGAAAAGAAATTTAATGTTCACGTGGTAAATGTTAGAACAATGAATTATTCCGGAAAAACCAAAACTTATTTCAAAAAAGGTGGGAGATATACCGGAAAAACTTC
>Ga0209381_1001795_pt1 | contig 31370 bp, 38 predicted proteins | sample DewCreD2012metaG_FD_184111 | JGI IMG/M metagenome (GOLD analysis project Ga0209381, IMG submission 184111) | Hot spring sediment bacterial and archeal communities from British Columbia, Canada, to study Microbial Dark Matter (Phase II) - Dewar... ...
GGATATTCTCACTCAGATCAAGGCTGCATTATATGAAAAAGAGGGAATTTGCATGGCATATTGTGGCATACAACCTCCAAAAGAGGTTAATTCCATTCAGATTCTATTGGATATTTGGGACATAGCCGATTCTTTATTTATATCCTATTTTGAAAAAATAGAAAAATAAATCAAATGGGGAAAGCCCCACTGCACAGTTCAACCTAGATGTTTTTCAGCCCTTCTTCAGTCACGTAGAGGCTGGCAATCCCCCAGCTTTTTAGGAAAAACCTGGGAAAAAAGCTTAAGGAGGGTATTCGCTTAGCGAAACCCTCCGAAGAAAAACTATATATCTTTCAGCCCTTCTTCAGTTACATAGAAGCTGCACTCTCCTTCAGCCAGGTTCGGGCTGTCGATGAGCTTTGCCACTCTCGAGCCTTTTTTTCCCTTCCTGAGGTAGATCCTGAAGGTGCTCGCATGGGCTACTATGTGGCCGCCGATTGCTGCTGTTGGATCGCCGAAGAACTGGTCGGGCTTTGCCATTACCTGGTTTGTTACATACACAGAGAGGTTATAGGTGTCAGCAAGCTTCAAGAGCAGGTGCATGTGCTTGTTTAGTTTCTGCTGCCGCTCTGCCAAAGTCCCGCGGCCTATGAACTCTGCCCTGAAGTGAGCAGTCAAAGAGTCAACAACTACAAGCTTCACATTCAGGTTCTGCTTCTTTATGAGTTCTTCTACTTTCTCAGCAAGAAGCATCTGATGATCTGAGTTGTATGCCCGGGCGACCTTAATATGCTTAAGCGCATAATTTGGATCAAGACCCGCACCCTTTGCGAGCTGCACAATCCTTTCAGGCCTGAAAGTGTTCTCAGTATCTATGAACACTACATATGGTTCTTTCTCTTCTTTTATTTTCTGAACCATAATGGATAAGATGTGAGCCATCTGGGTCTTGCCGCCGCCGAACTCCGAAAATATCTCAGTTATTGCTCCTGTCTCGATGCCGCCGCCCATGAGGTCGTCAAATGCCTTGGAGCCTGTGGATATCTTTTCCACAAGCTGCCTTTTCGCCAGGATATCTTCCGCATTCTCAAAGCCCATGTCAAGCGCGCTCCTTGCGAACTGGATTATTTTTCTTGCGTTCGCTTCTGTAAGGCCAGTAAGCTCAACAATCTCTCCAGGGGATGTCACTGCTATAGACATGAATGTGTCATAGCCTGCCAAGGAAAGCTTTTCTGCTGTCAATGCCCCAACTCCAGGCAGGTCTGTCAGTGTCCAATCCTGCTTAGGCTTCTTTTTTAGTATCTCTTCTGTGTTCTCCATTGTGTCTTCAACCATCTCATCTTCAACGCAAACCTGTCTTCTTACCATAGATATCACCTTTTGTTTTTAACAATTGCGGCTTATTCTGCCGCTGCCTGCTCCCGCTCGTTCAAAACGAGATATTCGTATGCTTTTGTAAGCACAAGCGCTGCCTTTGGCAGGTCATGCACGCGCATAGAATTCGTATGCTGCCATACATTGTTCTTGTCCTTGTAGCTGCGCTCAAGCGAGATGGTACTATAGCTCGTCTCTTCGCCTTTGGCGTTCTGGCCTTGGTTTGCCCAGATTGTAGCTGCTACTGCGCCAGCCCTGAATTTTTTTTCCGGTCTGTTCATCTCAATCACTCCTTCCTTTCGGTTCTTGTTTCAACGCGCCCTTAGATTATGGGCACTTCAGCATCTCCTTTCGGTTCTGCCGGGCACCCCAGGCACGGGAGTGAGGATATGATAGGACAGGCTGGTTTATATAGCTCACACGAGGTTGTCCAGTGAAAGAGATGACCTGTGCAATTGATTGCTAAATTGTTATTACCTCATTCATGAATCACTTCGCAAATATGGCATGCTATAGCTGTGTGGTGCGAAAATTATATATACAGCTATCCAACCGTCTGATAGCATGGCTGAGAAGCAAGAGCCGGTTAAGGAGACTGAATCGAAGCCTGAAGAGACTGTCATAGAGATACCTGTCAAGCCCGAAGATTCTGAAGACATTCCAGTGAAGGAAGAAGAGCTCCTGAAAGAAGACGAGATAAGAGAGCAAATTGGGAAGAGGATAAAGCAGTTTAGGAGGAAGGGGGGAAAGAGAGTTGACAATATCGACCCGATTGAACTCAGGAAGAGCATAGAAGCCCTGCTCTTCGCTTCCGGCAGACCGATGCAGGCATCTGAACTCGCCATGCTAAATAGAGTAAAATCAGAGAAGGCTGTTGTCGAACAGCTCATCCTTCTCAAAAAAGACTATGAGGACAGGCAGTCGCCTATCATGGTATCTGAAGAGCCTGCAGGATGGAAGCTAACCACGCATGAGAGATATCTACCTATTGTTGCGAGGATCAACCCGAATACAGAGCTATCAAAGACACTCATGGAGACACTTGCTGTTGTCGCATGGAAGCAGCCAATACTCCAGAGTGAAGTCATAAGAATCAGGACCAATAAGGCGTATGAGCACATATCGCAGCTGGAGGAGATGGGTTTCCTGACACGCGAGAAGCACGGAAGGACCCAACTGCTAAAGCTTTCTCAGAAATTCTTTGAGTACTTTGATCTTCAGGGAAGAAGGGACCTGCAGCAGTTGTTTGCTGAGATAAAAGACGATGCGAATAAAGACGAGCAAACAAAGCTTGCCGTTGAACCTGCAAAAACCATTTCGGCAGAAATCGTTAGTGAAGAAAACCCACAACGAAGTCATTGACTTGATGCCTATCCAGAAATTGCAGAGGGCAAGCCAGAGCACCGTGTTCAAGGCTAGTTACCAAATAACAGAACTCTTCAAAAGAAGATGCTGAAGCAGGCAATGCAGGAGCAGGTGGTATTTGATTCTTCTGATGATTTATCCCGGATTTATCTCTTTTACCTTCCATCTGAGATACCTGATTTTTGACTGAAAATTCACTCCAAACCTGGCTTTGCCCTGTCCTGCATTATGCACTGCTGCCTCGCAATCTATGTGGCCATTGCACAACTCTAGGTAATCCCTAGTTGACACTGCAAGCACTGCGGCGTTAATCTTTGGGTCAATCAACTTGTTAGCATATTCGAGCTGCTTATCCCTGTTTCCATATAAAGCTGATATAGATGGAGAGGTGATTCCTGTCATCTGTTGCAGTGATTTGTCTTTGCCAAGAACGTCAACGAATCGCTCAAGCGTGATCTGACCAAGGCCGAATGCTGCTTTGGATAGCTCGTCTTCAGGCAGTGGTTCTTTAATGATTTCTGAAAGAAACTTCCTGTTATCCACAAGGGTTGCTCTTGAAGGGATCATCTCATTGTTTATCCTTGCCAGATAGGCTCCAACGACAGTTTCCTGTATAAGCTTTGCCTCCAAGTGCTCACGAATCAAAATCTTTTCATCATCTGAATAACCTGGAAAGAACTTCTCCACAGCAGCTTCAATATTGCTTCTCTCCCTAAGGAGCCGCGGCAACGACTCCTCCAGCTTCTTATCAAGCTTTGATATCTCGTCTTTCTCTATTGGTGGCGGTCCATTCCTGGCAATAACATTCCCGCCAGCCCTAAGAGCTGATTCATCAAATGTTATATCTGGCAGTGTTTTCCTATCAAGGACCACTATATATTCACTTACCTTGTTCATCTCTGCCGCCTTACGCAGCCTTTCCCTAAACACGTCGTTATCGTTAAGGTCATTTATAGGTTCAATGCCTCTTTCAGCAAAGTACTTGTTCAATGCCTCTTTTGTTTTTGTTCCAGGCATGCCGTCAAGCCTGTCCTCATAATAGCCGGCTTCCATAAGCCACTGCTGTAGCTGGAACGCCTCAAATGAAAATCTGCCTTCCCTGATCTTTTCGGGTTCTATTTCGCTTATCCTTGCGGATATCTGCAGCATGGCATCAAGCCTTGCATTGCTCTTGATGGTCTCTTTGCCATTGTTCTGTAGTATATGCTCTCCTTTTGGCGTCGAGATGAATATCTCTCCACCACTGATGACTTTGCCTGTTACAGTTCCTTTTTCAATAAAAACGGCATTCTTGGTTGAGATGTCGAATTGATTCTTCGAGAAATGCCATTCGAGTGCGCCTTTTTTTGCTGTAATAGCGATTTCATCCTGGATTACCTGTGAAGACTGAGGGATGATGATCCTGTCCAGTGTGAATTCAATCCCGCCTCCGCTTGCGGCATATTGCCTGCCAAAAACATTGATAAAATATCTTATATCTCCATTGTCATTTATCCTTTCAATCCGTTTTGGCCAGACTCCATTGAATATTATTTCTTTTCCGTCTATGAATATGTCCTTTCCTCTGGCATCAATAATGGATATGCCTTTGCCAAGCTCAATTATCCTATCATCTGCTATTATCTTCAGCCCGGCTGCTGTTCCTTCAATAGAGCCTCCTGTCAGTGTTATCTCCTGGCTCTTGGTCTTGACTATGAAACCGCCATCTTTCAGAATAGTAATGTCTGTCATTATTCTGCTTATCTGAAGAATGGATGATCCGGCAGCATTGACAAGCTCGCCGTTCTTGTAATAACCTTGGCCGCCAATCCTTGTTCCGGCAATTTCTATATCCCCATCAATCAAGACCTCAATATTAGTTGGGACAGATGCAAGGCTGCCCTTTGTAATCCTTATCTTCCCACCGCTCTCCAATGAGCCTTCTATACCTGCACCTTCAATGCCCGAAGCCCTTATGGCTTCTTGAAAATCCTTGTCTTCTGCAAGCGCAGGAAAAATATGAAAAATAAGAAATAAAAGAGCAATTACTGAAAAAATCACCCTGGAAACTTTCATTGTCCCACCTTCACTGCGAAGCTGAAATCATAGACTCCTTTAGGATATACATCACTTAAAGTGTACACTATGGTGTCTGCCGCGATATAGCTCATAGTTACATTGACAGGAAGGTCAAGCAACAGGGCAGAGTCAATCCATCCCGGGTCCTCTTTGCTCATCATAGCAATCTCATTCGCTGAGTAATAGATACGGCTGAAGTTATAAGGTATCTCTATCGAAACGTCTTTCAGGCTTGAGAGGCTTACCTCACGCTTGGGTCTTGCCTTATAGGATATGCCAAAAACTATCTTTGAAGGCAGAATACTTGCTTTTACCTTGGCTTCATCTGGCTTATCATAAACCGCATAAGGGCTGTAAGCGCAACTGTCAATGTTGCTTCTTATGTACATCTCTAACTGCTCTTCAATATCGTGAATTGCAGGAACCGCAAGCTCACCGTCATAATAGTAATAGGCGAAAGGAACGACATTCCCTGCATAATGCTCTGGGTAAATTAGACCGCTTTCGCCAAGAAGCCTGAACGCCTCATAACTGAGCTGTCTTACACATTCACTGAACCGTATGTTCTCGCTTTCCATGAACCTGTCATCATCTAGGATTCTCTCTCTTTCCAGAGCAGTTTCCTGTTCTCTTATCATACCAAGCTTCCAAAGCATGATTCCCATAGTTACTAGAAATACTAGCCCAATCATGACAAATACCGTAATCTGAGAATTTTTTGGCATGAATAGAATGCTTTGTTTCCTGATATAAAACAATTTCGGAAAAGAACACATTTCAGTTTATGACTTTTGCAGTGCTTCCGCTTGTATCAATCATTACCTCTGTTCCTGTCAGTCCTTTCTTCTTCAAGAGCTCCGATGCCTTGGCTGTGTCATCAGCAGAATACCCTGCAAGAAGAACATACTCATTACCATCTTTTACCACAAGCTTGACCACTGCTCTTCCAGGTTCGAGGAAACCTTCACATTTTGACTGCTTAAGGAACTCTGCCAAGAGCTTATTTTCGCACGGCCGTCCGAGAATTATCATATCATGTTCAGAAACCTTGCCTACCTGGCTCGCCAGTTTTGTGTCAACTTTTATGTTTGAAACCAGAAGCGCATTTGCGAGATTAGAGGCAGTAAAAACGTCTGTTCCTTTTGCCTCGTCTCCAACTACAACATAAGGGCTCTTACCAAGGAATCCCGGATATTTATCAAGTGTGCTTCCTTCCCTGCATGTGCAATCATCCTTACAGCTTGTGCAGCTTTCGCCTATCTCGCAGGCACCGTTGCCGCAGCAGCCGCTCTCCTTGGTGATTACGCATGCCTGCTTATCATAATCAAAATGCGCTTCACTGCATTTCTCAGCTGTCTCGCAAGATGGACAATCTTCGCAATTACCATATTCAGCTTTATCGCAGACATTATCGCCGCAGCAGGGCTTGATAATCTCATAATAACAGGTATAATCAGTCTCTTTTCCGCAAGTTTCTCTGGTGCAGGCATTATTGTCATCGCATACAGGGCATTCCTTGACAATTGCTGTTACTTGAATCTCTTCTGTTTTCTGCGCTGATGTTGCTTTAGAAACACTGGATGCGACACATCTGCCTTGATAGCAGACTGGAGGCAGTGGCTCAATGCAGCGATATTCACATGCGCTGCAGCGGGACTCATACTTCGCTATAGCTGCCTTGACAGCTGACTGGTCAGCATCCTTATTGATGTAGCTCTCGCATCCAAATGGGCAGCCGAACATGGCCACTATGCAATCTGAATCCTCTGAGCAATAATTCAGGGCGGCAATACCATCATCTATCTGTTCTTTTGCCTTTTCACAATCAGCCTGGCATCCTGCAATGATAATCGCTAGCGCCATGATGATAAGCATTCTCATCATATTATCCTCTTCCATTTTTTATAATACATCAGTGGATGTGGCGTTCTTCGCCGCCCTGTCATATAGCGGCTTGTATACGCTATGGAACCTGAAAAAGAGTTTTGGCACTTCAGCCACATCTCTACATACTATCTTCTCACCATTGTCAAGCTCTCCTTTCTCTATCCAGGAAAGGGTGTCCCAATAGACATTATTGTCCTTATTTATGAATGGCAGCAGGTTCCAGCCATCCATCCTCTTATCATAGGTGTAAGTGCCAATCCTAGTCATCACAATTGATGCGTTCTTTGTGGTGAGCAGAAAGATGAATCCATCCTTGATATAGTAATCAGTGCCAAGTATGTCGCAGAGGATTGCTCCGCCAGGCATGATTTCCGTATCCTTGATTACTGCAGTGGAATTATGCGGCTGGAAATACACAGGCTGTGCGGTAGGCTTGCAACCCGCAATAAACACAACAAATGCAGCGAGAGCCAGGTATATCTTCATGCATACAGCAGAAGCAGCACGCGTTTAAAAACTTTGCTTTGGCTTTGAGCATTGCGCAGAGAAGTGAGATATGTAACTGCGGAGCACAATCTAGCCTATAGCAAAAGTATTATATATCTTGCATCATACACCTTGGTTCGAGGTGTTTGCTATGAATGTCGGAGGGATTGACAGGATAATCAGGATCATTGTCGGGGTTGGGCTTGTCGCTATAGCCTATGCAGAAAGCCTTTGGTGGCTGTATCTAATAGGAGGGATATTGATTGCCACTGGAGCAATCGGCTGGTGCGGGCTATATTCCTTGCTCGGGTTTAATACCTGCAAGATCAAGTAACTCAGGATTACAGCCACCTAAACTTTTTGGAGTGTAACACTATGTTATTATACTAGAAGTTGCTCTTTCACTTATATGAAGCCTCTTTACCTGGTTATAATGCTGGTTATATCAAGCCCTTTTGTATGTTCTATGCTTTCCATCAATATAGATATAGGCAGGACTGGCATCGTAAGGGAGGATGTTACCATAAGACTGGACGAGGCATACGACACTATCGAATACACAAGCCCGTACAGGCCGATAAGCGTAAGCTACAGCGGAAACTATACTCTTTTTGAGAGAGACGGCCACTATGTCCTGCAATTTCCTTACCAAAAAGAGCTCTCTTTTCAGGCAGTGTATGAAGGCCTAGTGGAGGGCACCGGGCTAAAGGTATTCAGATCAGGGTTCACCGGCGGCCCTGTTGAGCTCTCAGTCACTCTTCCGCCATATCACTCTCTTTCCGAAATGAGGCCCAGCGCCGTGCCAAAACCTCAGAGCATAACAACTGATGGACAGAGAATAAGGCTTCACTGGATGCTCCCGGAGGACTCTGATGTGACAGTGTTCTATGAATCTCGCAGGATAACCTCTTTTCTTTGGCTTTTTGCTGGAGTGTCTCTCTTTACCATTTGGCTTGTATTCTTTATCTTCTACGTGAGATCTCAGAGGAAAATAAGGGAGCTATTGAGCGATGATGAGGTAAGGGTGCTTGATATGCTATCTAAGGAAGAAAGGCAGGACAGGATAGCCAAGACCCTTGAATTTTCTAAATCAAAAATGAGCAAAGTTATAAGGAAGCTCGAAGAAAAGAACCTGATAAAGAAAGAGCCGTATTTCAAGACCAATAAAATAACAAAGAAATGAATGTTCTACTTATGCCCGCCCCTCCAGCTCTTGCCTGAGTTGCCTTTGCCTTGCTTGACTTTCTCGGCAAGCTTTTCCTTGATGATTTTGGCTTTCTGCCCTGAAAGGTCGCCTCTCTGGAGCATCTTTTCCCAGTGCGTGTCATTGACATTGTACATGTCGTAAATCTGCTCAGAGTATCCCAACTGCCTTAAGCCCATCCATCCCCATAATTTCATCATGATGCCGGGTGGATTGAATTGATAAGATAGGATGGCATCGATTGATTCGTCCCCAAGCTTGCCTGTCTTAATCAGGTTATTCACAATGCCAGGCGGCATCCTATTCTGGCGCAAAATCTTAGCTAGTTCACTATCAGTGATATCTCCATCCTCAAGAAGCTTGGGAAGATTTGCGAATGCAGGGCCATACCTTGAGTAATTATCATCTTCATCACGAAGTATCCTGAATCTAACTGTTTTCTTCTCTTTTCCTGCTTTAGCTGTCAAAGTGTGCCAGCCATAGTCCAGTGTAACATTATCAATGAGTCTTTGGCAATCTTCGCAGCCGCCATCTCTCTTTGCATCTATCCAGAAATCAATATCCGATCTGTCATCAGTCCTTATATCTATCTTGATCTCTTTGGATGAGTAATCCTTCGCCTCTGGAGAGACAATACTTAAGCCGCTCTCGTTTATGCTGAATTTCAAAGTTATATATTCAAAACCATCCCCGTCTGCGGCCCAGACTTTCAGAGTGTGGTCGCCCTCAGACAGCATTATCTTCTTCCTGAATGACCTGCAGTTTTCACAGGCGTCATAGTCTCTGCCGTCTATATCATAAGTAATATTCGCTTTCTTCGCTGTCTTGAATTCGAGATTAATGTACCTGCTGCCATATTCCTTCTCTGCCGGGTTGATCACTTGAAGGCCAATATCAGTCCTTTTTACTTGGAAGCGGACAGTCTCTGTTTCTGTTTCAGCTCCCCTTGCTGCCTTTGCCTCCAGCGTGTGGTCTCCGTAAGCAAGGGTCACATTCTCAGCAAAATACATGCATTCCTTGCAGGCACTGTAGCTTTTTCCATCAAGCTTATATGTCATGTTTGACTTCTGGTCTGTGCTGAATATGAGCTCGATGCTTCGTGCCGCATAAACCTTGCTTTGCGGGCTTTCAATCTTAAGACCAAGTGATTCTGAACTGACCTTGAACTCCACTTTATCACTATAAAAGCCGGTACCTGAGTATCCGTATGCAATAAGCGTGTGGCTGCCTTCTGCAAGCGACAATGTGCCTTTCAGCTCGCTGCAGTTGGCACAGCTGCCTTTCTCAATTCCATCAACTATATATATTATCTTATTGAGCTTTGCAGGATGGCTTATATCCAGGCTTATGTTTCCTGTGTATGTCCTTGAAGCAGGCGAATCAATTTTCAATGCCAATGCGCCTGATACTATCAAAACCGATACAAACAGCAATATTATTCTTTTCATGGTATCACCAGATAGAGTTATTTCCATCTAATATATATGAAGTTCCTGGAAACCATGCGGAAACCATGAATCCAGATTTCAGCGTTTATCAAAAAGAATGATCTCATATACCACTTTGCCCATAGCTGCAATAGAAAGAAATATGATTAGCCATGCCTCGCTTGAAGCATCCAGTATGCCAAGAATAGCCTTTCCCTCTCGCAGGCTGTAGAAGGCATATATGAAAACCAGGAAAAAGACTATGAGAAGCGCGATGAAAGCCCAGACTGCCTTGTTATGATGCATAATGTACTCCAGAACCTCTTTTATCCAAGGTTGTTCAGGGATGTTAATAAAGTTATCGGATGGACTGAAACATAGACGCAGGGAATAAATTATTCTGTTTGTTTTCTGCGGCTCATTAACTCTGTCGATTGATTAGCTGAATTCCACTTTAGCCCAGAATTACTTTTTGGATTATTTTACCTGCCTTTAATACTGGCACTTTAATCAATTCCCAGTTCCAAACGATAGACATCTTAACCTCAAAAATCGCGATTATGTGTCCCGCTGGATTATATGTTCTGTTTTGCAGATTGCAACATCAGCAGCAGAACCATTAGTTAATTCTAATTCCTCGCAAATGACATTTCGGACAGCATAGTCCTTCATTTCTTTAGCGATTTCTTTCAAAATTCCGAAAGCCCACTTTTCACTGTATGCTCCGATAAACGCATTTCTGCTTTGCAGGGTGGCTTTAGCCCCCTTGTGATTTTTAGGTCAGTAAGCATAATACCCTTTATCTTTCGTCTATAAAATAACTGTTCAGGTGAAGCGATTTGTAATGACTTTGTAAAAAAGTCTATTTCCTGTTCCTTTGTCCATAATGATTTATCTGACATTCCTCTTACCTTCTTTTTTGATTTCTTCAATCATAAAGTTTTCAAACTGCTTTGATAAAATCCAACCCTTCTTATTGCAGATGGTTTTATAATCTTCGTAAGTCTTGCTATCAACACTCAACGTGATTGTTCTTTTTCCATTTCTTATTTTAATACACCTAAATAAATTTATTTATAGATATTTATAAACCTTATGCGTACTTCCCTTGTCCACTGCACATTATCTATTTTTCAGAAGAAGAATCAAAAAATGGCGCAGAAACTCACCCAGAACTTAGTGTAGGCACGATACCATTAAGTCAGAGGAGTCTTATTATGGTAAAATGCACTGTCCTCTTTACGCATAAACGATGGGGAACTGGCAGAATATATCCATTAATTAGAGCCGGTTATGGGCTCTTGTGCAGTGCGTATGCAGAACGCTGTATTGTATGAATCGGCGCATAAGGACCCTTATATATTAGGAGCTCAAAATTACCCCAAGCTAATCTTTATTTATCAGAAGACTCCAGCGATCCTATGCCCGCAGCAGCACTTGCCGTCCCTAATGCCATTAATGACATTATAGTGCTTCCTGCTGACGAGGAGTGCACCGCATTTTGGGCAGTTCGTGCTTGCGTCATCACCTATGTTGCCAAGGTAAACGAAGTCAAGGTGCTTTTTTGCAATCTCCCTCGCTTTCATCAAAGTTTCGATTGGTGTCGGCCGGATGTCGAGCATGCGGTTCATTGGAAATGCCCGTGAGAAATGAAGGGGTGTGTCTTTTCCGAGTTCTTTTGCTATCCACTTGCACATACCCTCTATCTCTTTCATATCATTGTTCTTCCCATCAATGATGAGATTCGTCACCTCTATCCACATCTTCTTCTTGTATATCCTGAGGCACTCAATGACGGGCTTTAGACTTGACCTGGTCACTTTGCGGTAGAAATCCTCACTCCATGCCTTGATATCAACATTAGCGGCGTCCATCACTTTGCAGAATTCCTTCGCAGGCTCGGGATTGATGAAGCCGTTTGTGACAAGAACGTTCTTTATGCCTGCTTTCTTGGCCAGCTTAGCACAGTCCATGGCGTATTCGAAGAATACAGTTGGCTCATTGTAAGTGTAGCTGATAGATTCGCACCCTTTTTCTTTAGCAATCCTCAATACTTCCTCAGGCGGCAGCTCAGCGACATCTATTTTTTCAGGGTCCGCGCAGGATATGTCATAGTTTTGGCAGTGTGCACATGCGAGATTACAGCCAAGGGTGCCAAAAGACAGCGAAACTGAGCCTGGCAGGAAGTGATAGAGCGGCTTCTTCTCTATCGGGTCGATGTTTATCGCAGCCGGCCTTCCGTAGACAAGCGAGATGAGTTTTCCATCTATATTCTTCCTTGCCCTGCAGAAGCCTTTTCTTCCTTCTTCTATTATGCAATTATGGGGGCAGAGGATACATTGCACGGACCTGCCTTGCTTCTTGAAATAGCGGGCTTCCATAATACTGGTAATGGGGCATAAGCTAATAAATCTTGCTGGGTAGTAGGTTAACTAACTGGGACAAACTGCGTTTGGAATCTAACACTTTCTTGATTATCAATTTTTTTGAATAAGTTGCGGGATACAGAAAAATATTTAAACATCATATCAATAAACATTGATATGTCTGACAAGCGCATCCGCATATTCAGGGCACTCGGGCAGGAAACCCGTTTCAGGATATTCAAGCTGCTCATGCGGGGCGAGAGGTGCGCATGCGAGATTCCCCGCCTAATAAAGAGGACACAGTCAAATACCTCCATGCAGCTCGCAAAGCTTATTGACTCTGGTGTAATCAGCGCCAGGAGGGATGGGAAGAAAATCATGTACTCCGTGCGATCCAAAACAGCTCTTAAGATGATGAAAAGGTGATATAAATGAAAATCGAGATACTAGGCACAGGCTGCCCGAAATGCAAGCTATTAGAAGAGAATGCCAAAAAAGCGATTGCAGAGTCAGGCAAGAAAGCGGAACTGGTCAAGGTCACGGAGATAGGTGATATCGTATCTTACGGAGTGATGTCAACGCCCGCGATTGTCATTGACGGCAAGGTAAAGAGCTATGGAAAGGTAGCTAGTGTAGAAGAGATCAAAGGCTGGATATGATGGATAAGAAAGACTTGAAGATACTTGCCATTATAATCGCAACCTTTGGTATATTTTATTTTGTGCCTGAAAACAGTGAATGGTTCAATAACTCCGCTGTTTCCGGGCTTAATCTTCTAAATGAATACGCAAAGCAGCATGTCCTGACCTGTCTTGTGCCTGCATTGTTTATCGCCGGAGCAATCGTAGTCCTCATCAGGAAGGACAAGGTCCTTAGATATCTAGGAAGCGGCGCAAAGAAATATGTATCATATTCAATAGCATCAGTCTCTGGTTCTATCCTTGCAGTATGCTCATGCACCATACTTCCCCTGTTTGCAGGAATAAGGAAGAGGGGGGCCGGCCTGGGACCTGCCATAACCTTCCTGTTCTCAGGGCCTGCGATAAACATCGCTGCCATATTCCTCACTATGAGCGTGCTAGGGGTGAAAATAGGGATTGCCAGGATAATAGCTGCAGTCGCCTTATCTATACTTGTTGGCGTTACAATGGCTGTATTATTCAGGGAGAAGACTGATGACGGCGAACTTCTCATAGAGGAAGAGAAAGGAAAAGATCTATCTTATCTGACTATAGGCCTATTCTTTGCGCTCATGGTCGGGATGCTCATAGTAAATGGCTTGCAGATATCAAGGCTGATTCGAAATATAGTCATGGTTATCATGGCATTTCTTGTGATTGTACTTGTTATTGTCAAATTCTCAAGAGAGATCAGAGAGTCATGGCTTTCCGAAACATGGAATTTCTCCAAAATGATTCTGCCTCTTCTTTTTATAGGTGTGTTTGTGGCTGGATTTATAATGCCGCTATTGCCTGAGAAAGTCATCTATGGGCTTGTGGGACAGAATACTGTGCTTGGGAACCTTGCGGCATCTATCTTTGGAGCTTTCATGTATTTCTCGACATTGACGGAGATCCCGATACTTCAGGCGCTCATGTCAAAAGGCATGCATGAAGGGCCTGCTCTTGCTCTGCTGCTTGCAGGACCAAGCCTCAGCCTCCCTAACATGCTAGTGGTCAGAAGGGTGCTTGGCAATGCCAAGACATTGGTGTATGTGGGGCTTGTAATAGCCTATTCAACAACAGCAGGTTTGATATTTGGAGGGATAATATGAGATGGGAAATTATTATAGGGCTGATGCTCATGGCAGGCTGTACGACAACAGCCGGTACTGTTGATAGCGAAAAGAAATCACCCGCAAGAGAGGATTCTTTCGGGTTGCCTATCAAAAATCCTACAGTAGACAAGCTTGAAATCCTGCATTTCCATGCCACCAATCAGTGCTATTCCTGCATAACAGTTGGCAAATATGCAGAAGAGACAGTGAACACTTATTTCGCAGATGAAGTGAAATCAGGCAGGATAGTGTTCGCTCATGTAAACGGGGAGCTGCCGGAGAATAGTGAGCTTGTGAGAAGATACGGTGCCACAGGCTCATCCATCTGGCTCGGCATATACAAGGGCGAGGATTTTGAGGCTGAACAGAACATCAATGTGTGGTATAAGATAGGAGACAAGAAGGACTATATGGATTACTTCAAGGGCGTCATCGAGGGCAAGCTTTACGGATAAGATGGCAATCATGTCTTTTATGGAGTCTATGGGCACTAGCTCAGTGCCTCTTATCGCTGCATTCTTCATAGGCCTTATGACAGCGATAAGCCCCTGCCCGATGGCTACAAACATAACTGCGATAGCTTACGCAAGCAAGAGGATAGGAAACAGCAGGTATACCGTCGCTGTAGGCATATTCTATACTTTAGGGAGGATGCTTACCTATGTCTCGATCGCTGCAGCAGTGGTGTGGTTCGGGGTAAACACCCAGGCAGTATCTTTCTTCCTTCAGAAATACGGCGACAAGGCGCTTGGGCCTATGCTCCTAATAATAGGGGTTGTGATGCTGGACATAGTGAAGTTCAATATACCATCGAGCAACAGGATCAATCGGCTGAAAGAAAGTCTTGCAAAAAAGGGATTCATAGGGAGCTTTCTTCTTGGAGTGATATTCGCTCTTGCTTTCTGCCCTTTCTCTGCAGTGCTATTCTTCGGGATGCTTATCCCTATAGCCCTAAAAGCAGGGGACGGTCTTCTGATCCCTGCGGTTTTTGCCTTTGCCACAGGGCTTCCTGTGATAATCTTCTCATTCATGCTGGTCTACACCATGGCGACACTAGGAGCGGTTATGAACAAGGTTGCTGTTTTTGAAAGATGGATGAGAAAAGCAGTCGGAACTGTATTCATTATTGCGGGCATTTACTATGCCTATCTTTCTTTTTTTGCTAGGTCCGGTTTTCTTAGTTAGTGATATTTGCAAGCATAAGTTTTCAGTATGGGATGTAAACTCAGATAATAAAAAATGCTTTCTGTTCTACTGAACTCATCATAAATAATATCTCTGCCACCCACGCAGATGCTAATCCCTACTGCTGGCAGTTCTTTGCTTGAGTTCTTCAGCAATTATTGATATCCTATCCCTTAATTGCTCTATGCCCTCATTATTGTCAACAGCATAATCAGCATCAGGCTGTTCCTGGCTGTTCATTATCCTTATGACCTGCTCTGGAGTGTACTTGGGCTTCAATCTCTCAAAAAGCTTGTCTACATCTGACCTAATCAGAATCACTTTCTCTGCAAAAGCATCAATCCCCAGCCTCCTGTACAGCGCTGCATCAATGACAACATCACCCTGCAAATCACTTAGACGCCTTTTCAGCTCATGTTTCATCACGGGGTGAATGGTCTTGCCAAGGAAGGCGAGCTTTGTGTCATCTGAGAGCACAACCTTAGCAAGCTTCTTCCGGTCAATATCCATTTTTCTGTCAGCCACGCCGGAACCGAACTCTGCCAGAAGCCTGTGCTTGACATCCGGACGGTTCAACAGCTCATGGCCAAGCTCATCTACATTTATTACATGCCACCCTTTCTTCCTGAAGACTTCAGCAGCAGTAGTCTTCCCTGTTCCAATATAACCTGTTATAGCTATTATCATGTCATAAAGGCAGATATCTAAGTATATAATGATTGGCAATATAGCAAGAGGTGATATGGTTTATATGGATTATATTGGTCTGGTAATCATAGCGCTGATACAACATCATTTAGAATCTCCAAAGCAGCTTTTTTCCTGTCTTTAGCATCCAGGATGGCTCTTCCGATTACAAGGAGCGATGAGCCTGCCCTAATGGCATTTGCAGGAGTCATCACTCTTTTCTGGTCGCCCTTGTCAGCCCCAACAGGCCTGATACCCGGGGTAATGAAACAGAAACTTTTTGGCAGATGGGGCTTGATCCTCTCCAGGTCCTGTGCAGAACACACTATGCCGTCAAGTCCAGCTTCTGCAGCTGATTTCGCGAGAAGCAATACCTCATCATCAACTTCTCCAGGGATGCCTAAAGCGTTCATGCTTTTCTTGTCATGGCTTGTTAGAACTGTCACAGCAATTATCCTTGGTCTGGTTCTGCCCCTACAAGCTTCTGCCGAATTAAGCGCCGCCACCATCATATCCTTGCCGCCTAAAGCGTGGACATTGAATATGTCTATGCCAATAGCCGCTGCTGCGGCAGAATAAGAGGAGACTGTGTTCGGGATGTCATGGAACTTCAGGTCAAGGAAGACCTTGCAGCCTTTTGCCTTTATGTCTCTTACAAGCCCGGGGCCGTGTAAAGCGAATGCGCTGTTCAGCTTGAAATAGCCAACCAGGCCTTTAAGCTCATCCACAATGCCAAGTATCTTATCCCTGTCTTCCATATCCAGCGCAAGGCATATCTTTTCTTTAGCTATTACCTCTTTACTTGTGGAACCCATCTTTTTTCCGCACCTCATCAATAACTTTCTCAACAAGTACTTTCGGGTCTGTATCGAAAACAAGCGTTGCCGGCGTCTTCTTCTGTATTTTCTTCAAAAGGTCCGGCAATAAGTCTGCAACGCCTTTGCTTCCAGCTAAAATGCCAATCACCTTTCCCATATCATAGAGGTTTGTGAACTCATTCAAAGTCCCAATCCTGCCGCTGATTACTATCCCTGCATCGCATGAAGCGCAGGCGATTACATTCCTGTATTTTCTGCAAGCGTAGATATTATCCTGATAAAGAAGCCCTTCAGGAAGGAAAATTAATTGGCCGTACCCTTCTGTTGGGAACTTGTGCAACCTTGTGTGCTCATCAATATTGTGGCCGGGTGAATAGCCTATGGTGTGGCCGCCGCCTTTCTTCGCCCCTCGTGCAGCAGCCTGCGGCAAGCCTCCTGAGCCGCCTGTGATAAGCGTTGCGCCATGCCTGGCTATCTCTCTACCTAACTCTTCTGCCTGTTTTTCCTGCTCCTTCGCGAAGTCTGATCCTGAGCCGAATACTGCTATCTTCATTGCATCCTCACCGCGCCGTACTTGTCATAGTAATCCACCCAAAGTTCCCTTATCTGCGGGCTTATCCTGTCCTTAATCAGGAAAAATATCTCCTGCATAGTCAATATAGGATACACCCTGATACCGAATTTCTTTTCGATATAGTCTACTGCAGACAGAGATGAGACATTTATGGCATCCCCCATCTTCTCCTGCCTGTCGCATAGCAGGACAAGCCCTACTATGCTATGCTCTCCTAAGACCTTCAGCTTGTCCATTGCTTCAAGCTTTGTGCCACCTGTTGTTATAACATCGTCAATAATGAGTATCTTCTGGCCTGGCTTGAAGTCGCCTGCGCCAACAATCAGCTTATCGCTTTTGACATCTCCATAGGCTTTTTCCTCTTTCCTGTCATATAGGAATCTCTTGTTGATGCTATATTGATCGTAGAGACCGTCACATGCAAGCGATGCGAGGCTGATGCCTTTGTAGGCAGGCCCGAAAATATAATCGAAATCCTCTATCTTCTTTTCCTTTAGAAGCGTATATATCAACTGGCCGAAAGATTTTCTTAGCATACCGAGAGCCTCGCCATCTGTGAGCGCACCCGCGTTAACGAAATTCGGCGACAATCTGCCGCTCTTGAACCTGAACAGGTCATTTTTGTCTTTCGATATTCTTAGCGCTTTTTTCTCAATAAGCATATTCAAAAGATTTATCTTGTAGTCACTCATCTATCTCTACCTCCCTGCCCCGGTGAAGCAGATTGACTTTACCGTCTGCAAAAACGACACTGCCGTTGACGATTGTCATGACTGGCCAGCCCTTAAGCATCAAGCCTTTGAAAGGCGACCATTTGCATCTGGTATAAAGCCTATCCTCGTCTACTTCCTGCGCCAAGTCCATATCTATAATGACCAGGTCTGCATCATAGCCTTCACGGATGAATCCCTTGTTCCTGATCCTGAATATCCTTGCCGGATTCTCGCAGCATAGCTCTATTATCCTCTGCAATGACAGCCTGCCGTCGTTTACCGCATTCAAAAGAAGAGGAAGGGCAGTCTCGCATCCCGGGACGCCGTGCGGGAAATCGTCAGCCATCTTCTCGCCTATGGTGTGCGGAGCATGGTCCGTACCTATTGTGTCTATAAGCCCGCCTGTCACTGCCTCGAAAAGGGCTTCCTGGTCAAGAGGGCTTTTCAGCTCTGGCTTCATCTTGGTGAAGCTGTCAAGGTCATCCTGTTCGTTCAAGAAGAGATGGTGCGGAGTAGCCTCGGCGAATATGCGCTCATCCTTATTCTCTCTTATGACATCCAGCTCTTCGCGTTGGCTGATGTGGCAAAGATACAGCTTGTTCTTGCACTTCTTTGCCAATGCAATGGCCTTGTCAACCATCCCCCCTTCTGCATGCACCGTGACAATCCTGCTGTTCCTGAATATCCTCTCAAGCACATTATCATCTTTTATCATGAGCCTGCCTGTGGAAAGATTCATGAAGACCTTGACAGAAGCAATATTCCTTGCTTTCTTAATCTCATCTACATTGTCTGAGGCGGCTCCGAAATGGAAGCCGTAATTTACTATGCTCTTCTTGGCGAGCTCTCTCTTCTCCTGCAGAAGGGCTACTGTGGTTGTCGGCGGCAGGGTGTTTGGCATGTCCAGGAATGTTGTTATGCCTCCTGCGGCAGCAGCCATCGAGCCAGTCTGGAAATCCTCTTTGTGGGTGAGGCCGGGCTCGCGGAAATGGACATGCGGGTCAATCAAGCCCGGAAGCACATGCCTCTTTGCAACATCTATTGTCTTTCCAGATGATGTCAGCCTCTGGCCTATTTTCGCGATTTTTCCATCCTCTATAAGGATGTCCGCTACCATCTCTTCACCCTGCCTGATGATTGTGCAGTTCTTGAGAAGCATCTAGCTCACTCTCCTGCCTGTGCCGTCGCGGTGATATCTCCCGAACTCCGAGATTCTCTGAATAACCTCTTTGTCGAATACAGGGCCTTCTTTGCAGACGCAAAGGCCTAAAGGGTCAACACAGCACTGACCGCAGACACCAAAGCCGCATTTAATATATCTCTCAAGCGAGAGCTGGCAGTCAATGCCATGCTTTTCGCAGATATCAAGCACACTTTTCATCATGATCTCAGGGCCGCATGAATAGACCATATCTATATCCTCGCGGGCGATAAGCGATGTCAAGGCCTCTGTAGTGAAGCCTTTAAGGCCACAGCTGCCGTCGTCTGTGCAGAAAACTGCATTTGGGAACCTGTCCTGGAATGTGAGAAGGTCCTTGGTTCTTGCACCTATAATAAGATGAACCTTTTTTCCCATCCTATTTAGCTTCTCAAATAGGAAGGCCAGCGGAGCAGTCCCGTAACCCCCTGCGACAAGAGCGATATTTGTGCCTCTTGTGTCAAATGGTCTTCCATAAGGCCCCTGGATCCCGACCAAATCGCCCGGCTTTTTCTCAAAAAGCTTTTCAGTGAAACTGCCGACTTTGCAGACTGTTATCCCGAAGCGTCCTTCTTGCATGTAAGAGATACCGAACGGCTTCTGATTGACTCTGGGTATCCATAGCATGACAAACTGACCAGGTTTTGCATCAATATGGTGGTCAAAGAAGAAAGTCCTGATATACTTTGCCTCATCCTTTATTCCTGCAATCTTCACGGTTATCGGCTGTTCAAGCATGCGCGGCACCTATTATTTCTTTGATATCTCGTATCCCTTCCTGCTGCATAAACTCTTCCATCTCCCTGCATATCAGCCTGAAAACTTCTGGGCCCCTGTAGTATACACCGGTGCCTATCCCAACTGCAGAAGCGCCGGCCATTATCATCTCGATTGCATCCCTGCCTGTCTGGATGCCGCCTACCCCTATTATGGGTATTTTCACTGATTTGTATATGTCATAGACACATCGCACAGCTATCGGACGCAGAGCAGGGCCTGAGATGCCTCCAACTTTAAAATCGAGGATTGGCTGCCTAGTCCTTATGTCAATTACCATTCCCGGACCAAGGGTGTTGCCGCAAGTGATAGCGCCCGCGCCTGCTCGCTCTGCAGCTTTCGCTACATCACCCAGTGATTGCGTATTTGGCGATATTTTGACAAATACAGGCAGCTTTGTTTCCTTTACTGCTGCTTTTGTGATATCGTAGGTTGCTTCAGGAGTGCCCTGGCCGGCAAGAGTTCCAAATCCTGGTGTGTGCGGACACGATAGGGGAAGCTCGACAGCTGCGAAATCATCTGTGACAAAATCCCTTACCATCTGGGCGAATTCCTCTGGAGTTGTCCCGATTACTGATGCAATAACTGGTCCTTTGACCTCATGCAGATCAGAGAATTCCTTTTTAGCTTCAAGGAGACCGGGGTTTGAATATCCAACAGCATTCATCATGCCTGCCTCGAAGGTTATGATAATAGGATTGTTGTGACCTTTCCTAGGCTCTTTGCTGATGGATTTCATTGTTACTGCGCCCGCGCCATTTCTTATGCAGTTCGCAAGCGACGCCTTGGTTACACCAAGGATACCTGAAGCAAGTATGGTAGGGTTATCCAGCCTGATGCCGCAGATATCTGTTCTAAGCACTTAAAGCACCTTAAGATCGTCTTCTGTCATGAGACGCTCGCAGTAGAAGCATCTTAAGGCAGGCGGTGATTTCCTCTCGACTGCGAAACGTCTTTCAACAACTTCCTTATTTGAGATGCAGTTCGGGTTGAAGCATCTAACAATACCAATCACCTCGTCTGGCAGCTCAAGCTTCTTCTTCTGGACTACTTTATAATTCTTGATGATGGAAAGTGTGGCGTTTGGAGCGAGGAGGGCGATCTTCTGGGCTTCTTTGTCACCGAGCCTCATGCCTCCAAGCTTGATTATACCCTTTTTCCCGATTTTCTTGCTGTCGAGGTTAGAAGCAACACTGACTACATTCTTCAGAGAATCGGCTCTAAGCATCTCAGCTATCTTGAACGTGTGCTCTGCCGGGATGTGGTCAATGACTGTGCCTTCCTTTATGGCTGCCACTTTTAGCTCTTTCTTCATCTTATCTTCCCCAGTAGCATGGCAAGAAGCGCCATTCTCACAGTGACCCCATTCTTCGCCTGCTCGAAATACAGTTGATACTGTGTGTCATCCACATCAGAGGATATCTCATCCACTCTTGGCAAGGGGTGCATTATCCTTAAGTCTTTCTTTGCGCCTGAAAGCATCTGCCTGTTAAGGATATAGCAGCCCTTTACTTTCTCATACTCGACTAGATCAGCAAAGCGCTCTTTCTGAATGCGTGTCATATACAATATATCGAGTTCCCTAATGGCTTTCTGCAGGTCCTCTGTTTCCTTCCACCTGACACCTCTTGCTGAGAGTTCATTCTTCTGCTCTTTTGGCATCTGCAGCTCAGGAGGCGATATGAACACAAGCTCTGATTTGAAGTGCCCCATTGCGTCTGCAAGCGAATGGACTGTTCTGCCATACTTCAGGTCCCCTGCCATCCCAATCTTAAGTCCGTCCAGCCTGCCTTTGCTCTTCTGGATGGTGTACAGGTCAAGTAAGGTTTGTGTAGGGTGCTGGTTTGCACCGTCTCCTGCGTTTATGACTGGTATCTTGGCTGTATCAGCAGCAAGAGCGGCTGCGCCGTCGCTTGGATGCCTTATAGCGATTATGTCTGAATATGATTCCACCATCTTAATAGTGTCATACAGTGTCTCTCCTTTCGCTACAGAGCTTATCTTCGGATCGGAGAACCCGATTATCCTTCCTCCGAGCCGCATCATAGCTGATTCAAACGAGAGCCTGGTCCTTGTTGACGGCTCATAGAACAATGTGGCAAGTATCTTTCCTTTCAGCAGATCCCCTGAATAATTTGCGGTGTGGATTCGGTCTGCAAGAGACAGGATATAAAGGATATCTTCTCTTGATAGGTTCCTTATTGATACTATACTTTTCAAAATCACCCCTCCTTCTCAAAAGCGGTAAACTGGTATCTATAAATAGTTTATGGCGACCCTGATTTGTCTCTATCTATACTCATCCCAGGCCTTGACTTTCAGCGATTCAGCACTCACCTTGGTTATGGCGTCCGAGAAAAGCCTCGCTATGCTTACATCAGTTATGAGCGGGATGGCATAGTCCACTGCTTTCCTTCTCATTATATAGCCTTCTGTGGATTCTCTACTGTGTTCAAGGCTAGGTATGATAATCGCGAAGTCTATCTCTTTTTTCTCTATAAGGGCCACTGCGCTCCTGCCCTCGCATTTCGATAGCTTGACGTTGGGTATGCTGTTCTCTGTTAATGTTTCTGAGGTCTTGTCTGTGGCATAAATCCTGTAACCTGCATCAGCGAGCTTCTTGATGGATTCAAGAAGCTTGTACTTGCTCTGTTCACCGCCTATACTAACCAAAATGTTTTTTTTTGGCAATTGCATCCCTGCTGAAAGGATGCTTTTTAGGAATGCGCTGTTTAGGTCACCTCCAAATGATGCGACTTCGCCTGTGGAGGACATCTCGACGCCGGTGATGGGGTCTGCCTTTTTGAGCCTCGTAAAAGAGAACTGCGGGGATTTGACACCTACATATTCCATGTCGAGTAGTGAGATATTCCGTGGGACTTCTTTTCCCATCATCGCCTTGACGGCAAGATCAATGAAATTCGTTCGCGAAACCTTGCTTACGAACGGGAAGCTGCGGGATGCCCTTAGGTTGCATTCTATGACCTTGAGGTCATTGTCCTTTGCAAGATACTGGATATTGAAAGGACCTGTGATGTTCAAAGCCTTGGCTATGATTTTTGTGGTGCGCTTGAGCCTTCTTACCGTCTCAAGGTAAGTATTCTGCGGCGGGAATACCAGGGTTGCGTCACCGCTGTGGACGCCTGCTTTCTCTACATGCTCAGAGACTGCCCATATCACTATCTCTCCACCTGCGGCAACGGCATCAACCTCTATCTCCTTTGCGTTCGTGATGAATTTGCTAATCACCACAGGGTATTCCTTGTTGACTTCTGTTGCCTTGGACAAGTACATCTCTAATTCTGAATTACTTTTAGCTATGCTCATCGCAGCGCCAGAAAGTACATAGCTTGGTCTCACGAGCACCGGAAAACCAACATTCACTGAGAATTTTTTTGCGTCGTCAAGGCTTGTAAGCTCGCTCCATTCCGGCTGGTCAATTCCAAGGTCATCAAGTAGCTTTGAGAACTTATTCCTGTCCTCAGCCCTGTCTATGTCAGCTGGGCTTGTTCCTATTATGGTCGCGCCGGCATTCATCAGCTTCACGGCAAGATTGTTAGGTATCTGGCCGCCCATGCTGATAATGATGCCCTCTGGCTTCTCCTTATCGTAGATTTCCATCACGGTCTCTATCGAGAGCTCATCGAAATAGAGCCTGTCGCACTCGTCATAGTCAGTACTAACTGTCTCTGGATTGTAATTTATCATTATAGTCTCATACCCAAGATTGCGGAGTGTGATAACTGAATTCACGCAGCACCAGTCAAACTCCACGCTGCTTCCTATCCTGTATGCTCCTCCGCCAAGCACCATTACCTTCTTTTTACCTCCAAAACCGATGTCGTCTTCTTCACCGTTATATGTGAGGTAGAGGTAATTTGTCATCGCCGGGTATTCGGCAGCAAGAGTGTCTATCTGCTTCACGCATGGATTGATGCCAAGCTCTTGTCTTTTAGCTTTAACATCTTTTGCAGCACAATGCATAAGAATGGCTATCTGCCTGTCTGAAAATCCCCTTGTCTTTGCCTTGTAGAGAAGCTCATGACTTATTGTGTCTATAGTATATTGCGACAGCTGCTTTTCTGTTCTCACCACATTCTCAATTTTGTGCAGGAACCACTTGTCTATCCTTGTAAGCTGGTGGATTCTCTCAATGTCGAAGCCTTCTTTCAATGCTTGGACAATCGCGAAGATGCGCTCATCGCTCGGGTTTGCGAGCTCATCTTCCAGGTCATCAGTTCTCATATTCTCATTTGCCACAAGGCCGTTTGCCCCGGTCTCAAGCATCCTCAATGCTTTCTGAAGAGCTTCCTCGAATTTTCTGCCTATTGCCATAACCTCTCCAACACTCATCATACTTGATCCAATCTTTTTTGAGACCTTGACGAATTTCTTGAGGTCCCAACGGGGAATCTTCACCACGACATAATCCAGAGCAGGCTCGAAGCATGCTGAAGTTTTCTTGGTAATAGAGTTCCGTATCTCAGGTAGGGAGTAGCCGAGGGCAAGCTTGGCTGCTACGAATGCTAGCGGATATCCCGTTGCTTTTGATGCTAGAGCCGAGCTCCTTGATAGCCGGGCATTAACCTCTATAACCCTATAGTCGCTTGACTCAGGGTTTAGAGCATACTGGATGTTGCACTCACCTATGATGCCAAGGTGCCTGATGACCTTGATTGCCACTTCACGAAGCAAATGGTAATCATAATTTGTGAGGGTCTGGCTTGGGGCAACGACAATACTTTCACCAGTGTGTATGCCCATTGGGTCGAAGTTCTCCATATTGCAGACTGTTATGCAGTTGTCTTTTGAGTCGCGGACAACCTCATACTCTATCTCCTTCCATCCGAAAAGATACTCCTCAACAAGTATCTGGTGGGTGTATGAGAAAGCCTTGTCTGCCATCTCTTTCAATGCATCACTGTCCGAGGCGACCCCTGAACCAAGACCGCCTAAGGCGTATGCGATCCTCATCATAACAGGATAGCCAATCTCCTCTGCTGCCGCAAGCGCTTCCTTTGTGCTCTCCACTGCCCTGCTTTTAGGTGTCTTTGCCCCTATTTGGTCAAGCCTCTTTACGAAAAGCTCCCTGTCTTCCGTATCAATGATGGTCTGCACTGGCGTGCCAAGAACTTGGACATTGTGCTTGTCAAGGATACCTTTCCTGTAAAGCTCGACCCCGCAATTCAGGGCTGTCTGCCCGCCGAATGACAGGAGGATGCCGTCAGGCTTCTCCCTCTCTATTATCTTCTCTACAAAAAACGGCGTCACAGGAAGGAAGTACACCCTATCAGCGACATTCTCCGAGGTCTGGATTGTGGCGATATTCGGATTGACAAGTATTGTCTTTATTCCTTCTTCTCTTAAGGCTTTAAGGGCCTGGCTGCCGGAGTAATCAAACTCACCTGCTTCGCCTATTTTCAGGGCGCCAGAACCCAGTACTAACACTTTACTCTTTTTTATTTTTTTATCCATGCTGATTCTGCCTGGCACAGTGGTTTTTTTGTTCATTAATACTCTTGCGCTCTTCCTGTTTTGCCTTGTCCCATATCTGTTTTGCTTCTTCCAGGGTGACTTTTCGGTTCTCAAATAGATAGGGCTTCCTTCTGCGGAACTTCGCTTCAGATGCGTCAATTACGTCCTGGATAGTAAAACCATGCTTTTTGCCCGCAAGCAAGCAGGTGTGCAGCCAGTCATGGAAAACATCACCCAGCTCTTCCTTAATATTACAAGCGTCTTCATTCTTTATGCCTTCCTGAAGTTCCTTTGCTTCAAGTATCAGCTCTTCAGCATAGCCCAATAGACCCCTCTCCTTAATCCATGGATCAAGTTCAATGCTCTTTTGCATCAGTCTTATGTATTCATCTATTTTCATTTAGCATCTCCACAAACCTGTCAAAAAGGAATGATGTGTCTGCCGGGCCAGGCGTCGCCTCAGGATGGAACTGGACGCTGCAGAAGGGCTTGGTCTTGTGCCTTATTCCTTCGTTTGTGCCGTCGTTCGCGTTCTCCCACCATGCCTCCCAACCTAGAGGCAGGGTTTTTGTGTCAACTGCATAGCCATGGTTCTGGCTGGTTATGTAGCACCTGCCTGTCTCAAGGTCTATGCAGGGCTGATTCTGGCTCCTGTGGCCATACCTAAGCTTGTAGGTATCAGCGCCTGCAGCAAGGGCAAGGAGCTGGTTTCCCAGGCAGATCCCCATTATCGGCTTATCCTGCCTCAATGCTTTCCTTATGTTCATGATTGTGGCTTTGCACATCTTCGGATCGCCTGGACCATTGGAAATGAAAAGACCATCATAATCAAGATTCGTGAATTCATAGTCCCAGGGCACTCTTATCACCTGGATTCCTTTTTCAACCAATGACCTTATGATATTGAATTTGCAGCCGCAGTCTACCAGAACAGCTTTTTTCTCACCTGTGCCATACTTTATTGGCTCCTTTACCGAGACTTCAGAGACAAGATTGTCGAGATTAGGGTCGTAGAGCTCTGGCTCATCCCCTAATACTATTTTACCAAGCATGACTCCTTTCTCCCGCAGTATCTTGGTCAGCGCCCTTGTGTCGATTCCGCAGATTGCAGGTATATTGTGTTCAATCAGCCATTCTGAAAGAGACCTCTTGGAGCTCCAGTGATTGTATGTCCGCGAGTAGTCGGATATCACAAGACCACGTATGTGGATCGAATCTGATTCAAAGCACTTCTTAAGCCCAAATGAATCAAGGTCCTCTCCTGGCACACCATAATTACCTATCAGCGGATATGTCAGAACAAGAATCTGGCCCCTGTATGACGGGTCTGTGAATGATTCAGGGTATCCGACCATGCCTGTGTTAAAGACCACCTCCCCTGATACACTCCTGTTTGAACCAAAAGAATAACCGGAGAATTCAGTACCATCTGAGAGCACAAGTTTAGCCATGCTAAAAATAGAGCTGACTTTGCAGGTGTTTATATGTCTTGTGGTTGTCTTTTTATGATTGAGACAAGCAGGTCTTCGCTTTGATGAAAGAAGTAACCCAGAAGCTGCTTATCATGTCTGTTCTGCTGATAATATTTGCCAGTTGTTGCATCCTAAAAAAAAGTCCACAGAACAGAGGGTTAACTGTAGATAATCTGCTGGTGGTTTTAAACCTGCCTTAGGATATGGTCACCTTATGTTACCCCTCAATAATACTACATAAAGCTTTAATAAAGACAAACTTTCATCTGGAGAGGTGGTTTAATGGCTATGATGGATTTTCTGAAAAAGCTAAAGATAGCCCCGCAGGGAGGGGAACAGCCTAAGCTTGATTTGCCGCCAGTTCCAAAGGACGGACCGCCTGCAGATTTTCGCCAGCAAGTTGACTTTCCTGAAATCAAGATTGATGCTCCTCAGTTCGCTCAGAAACTTCCTGACATGCAGGGGAATTTTCCTGCACCCCCCGACCTACAAAGCAAGGGGTTTGAGGAGCTTCTTGGCAGCGAGCAAAGCTGGGATGAAGGCTTTGATGAGCTTCCAGGTATACAGCCAGTTCAAACAGATGCAAAATTGCAACCAAAGATGGATGCCCCACCAGCTCCGCAAAGCAAGAGTCCGCCAAAGGCACCTAGCATCCCTCCATGGCAGGCACAGAACATGTGGCAGACATCTACACCACCATTGCATACTGTTGTTGGGGCTGAAGAATCAAGCCGAAGCTCTGATATTCCTGGAAGAAATAACCAACTTTTTCAGAACTCAGCTATCGATGATCTGAAATCAATGAGCAAACCTGCGGCAGAATGGAAACCTCAACAGAGCGCTGAGCCTCAAAATGTGCCGCAGAGACTGCCTCAGTTCGATGCTGAACCCTGGAGAAATCAGCAGTGGCCAAAAACACCTGATATTCAGCTGAGACCTGAAGCTCCTGTAAAGCCAAGCTGGCAGGGAGACCTTGTCCAGCCGGATATTGAGCAAGGCTTTGTGTCTTATTCACGGTTCCAGTACGTAGTTGAGACTGTAAACTCCCTTGTTAAGGAAGCAAAACTTGCAGAGGACACTATCATGAGACTAAAAGAGATAAACGAGGACAAGGATGAGATAGTCAGCACCTGGCAGCAGGCGCTAGAGGAAGTAGAGAAACAGCTGGCGGATTTCGACCAGACACTATTCGGGTGATAATGATGGAATATCTAAATGAGAAATCGCTTTTCATAAAGCTGGAAAGCTACAAGAAGACTCTTGACCAGTTGAATCTCCTGAAGAGCAAGCTTGAGGAAGCCAAGGGCATATTCGTAAAGATAAACGAGCTTAAAAAGGAAGAGGATACTGAATTCGCCCTTTGGCAGAACAATATAGCCGAGGTCGAGGGCAAGATAAGATTTGTCGAAAAGACGCTGTTTGAGCCGGGACAATAAAATGGATGAGATATTCTATGTGCAGCTGGAGAACGCGAAAGAATTAAGGAGGAGTTCGCTAGAGGCAACAAAGCTGGTCATCCAGACACTGCAGAGCCTTGAGAGGCTCAAGAAAATCAGGAATGAAAAGACCTCCCAGATGAGCAGGCTTGCAAGCCTGATGGAAGAGGTCAACAAGATATGCGATGAGATAAGGATAAGTCCGCCTGCAATTGATATCCAGACTATACCTGTCAAGAAGCAGGGCAAGAAGAAACCAATATCAAAACCAAGCCCTGAGACAACACAGCTTGAGGAAGCGATAAGCCAGATAGAGCAGAAGCTGAAAGGACTGAACTAGAGGATTTCTACTCTTGTTAAATATCGCCCTACTGTTTCAGATACTATCCACCGCAGGGATTTATCTGTTTCAGTGATATAGTTTATGCTTTTTGTTAGGGCTTAAATTCTATGTGCGGGTATCAACAAATTATGCAATCTGCTCCGTCCAGAGCAGAAAAAGACTATTCCATGTGCTGTTTGCAATGAGAATGCTTTAAGTTCATCAAAGGCATTTCAAATAGATATCATCTCTTATTGACCAGTCCGGATATATATTTTTAAACCACATTCATCTCTTCTCATTCTCAAGAGGGGATGCCGGAGTGGCCAAACGGGACAAGAATTGCAACAGCTTTTTTCTTACTGGTTCGAAAAAACCTGGGAAAATGTCTTAAGGACTACGTCACTTTGTGAGCAGTCCGAAGATAGTTTTTTAAATTACACACTAGTTCTTTGCAATTGTAGAGGGGATGCCGGAGTGGCCAAACGGGACAGACTCAAGATCTGTTAGCTTAGTGCTTTCCAGGGTTCGAATCCCTGTCCCCTCATTGGTTTGATGGGGCATTATGCCCCCTAGGGTTTTGAAAGGGAAATTAGTGGCTAGGTTCCCAATCATCTGATACACAACCTTAATGCATTTTACATTCCAAACCTATGGCAAACATCTGCTTCATTGATGACTGCGCAGAGCAGGCAGATTTGGCAGCTATGGTGCTCAAGAGATTCGGACATAGGACTACATATCACCCTGAGACAACGACAGATCTTATACTTCTGGACGAATATCTTGACACATCCGCTATGTGGAATGCGGTTAGATGCGGTGATGAGAGCGGACTTTTGAAAGCAAGGCTTGAGATGTCACTTAGCTATCTCAAGACGTTAAAATACATACACCAGTTAAGACAGGGTGGGTACTCAAATATCATCTGCGTGATGGTAGGGGCCGGGCTTGCGACACCAGAAGAACTTAGCCACTTCTACATCAAAGCAGGCGCTGATTATGTAATCAATAAACCGTTGAATCTGACGAAGTTTGCGGCTGAAGAGCTGCCTCTTCTTCTTACGAGAAAACTGACGATGCATTAGCAAAAGTCATCTTTCTATATCGTACCACAACCTCTTTTCATGTGGATGGCTTCAAGCGATCCTTCGAGAGCAGTAGCCGTGTGCCTATTGGACCAGGCACGGCTGCCACTATCGGCATATCATGGTTCTTCGTTTTTAGAACTAATGATGAGGTTTGCTGATATGATTGAATAGAAACCCAAATAACGCCTTTACATGAAGTATAATATTCATCTCATCGGGAATCAAGTCGCAGCCATTTCAGAAGACCTGAACAGGGTGTTCAATCTAGCTTGATTTGGCCTACCGGCGTGCCAATTCTTCTAATCCTGTTTTCCACATCATACCTCTCAAGGAATCTCTGTCTCTCTTCTGTCAGCGAGATATTGTGGCAGAGGTCATAGCTGAATGTCGCGCTCATCATCAGAAGATAGCAGTCATCTATGAACAGATACAACTCAGGCGGATCGCTTTTCTTACCCGTTATCTTTTGCAGAAATTCATCCTTTGCATAGCTTAGAAGTACCACACCCTCCTCTAGCCGCCCCACTTTCACAAGGGATCTGCCTTTCAGCATGGCTTCAAGAGGACCTATTCTGCAGATGCATTCCATGTAGAATGTACAATTGAGGCTTCTATAAAAGGCTGTCGCTAGTAGAGAAACTACTGAGGTCATTTATATCAATAAAAAGAGATTAATAAATAGAAAAAAAATCAGTAGTTTTCGGCCAGAACCTCATAATATGCCTGTGGATGCTGGCATGCAGGGCAGATCTTTGGCGCGTCTTTTCCCTCATGGACATAGCCGCAGTTTCTGCACTTCCATTTTATAGGTGTGTCTCTCCTGAATACCTTCTTCGCCTTGACATTCTCCAATAGCTTCCTGTACCTCTTCTCATGCTGCTCTTCGACTTCAGATATCTCCCTGAAGCTCTCTGCAATCGCCTTGAAGCCCTCTTCCCTTGCGACTTTCTCGAAATCAGGATAAAGCATGCTCCATTCCTCTTTTTCGCCTTCTGCAGCGGCGAGAAGATTTTCAGCGGTCTTGCCTACCTTTCCTGCCGGGTATGTAGCTGTTATCTCCACCATTCTGCCTTCAAGATACTTGAAGAACACCTTGGCGTGCTCCTTCTCATTGTCCGCTGTCTCTTGGAAAATCGCAGCTATCTGCTCGTAACCTTCCTTCTTTGCTACAGATGCAAAATAGGTGTACCTGTTTCTTGCCTGGCTCTCGCCAGCGAATGCTTTTAGAAGATTCTTCTCTGTCCTGCTTCCTGCTAGCTTCATGATATGCACCTCTTTTGCCTATGGAAGATTCACATCTCTTTATTAAGGTTATTTTATCTTAGCGGAAGGTACATCCTTTCTCAGGCACATGAACCAATCCAGGCAGTACTTGCCTTCATCCCTTGTACCCAGTGCTTTGCAGCATCTGTTCTTTGCACCATCTGATATATATGAGCCAGTAAATGATTTAGACACACACTTTTTTCCTTTAAACTGATAATCAATTGTGGGTTAGCTGTGCTTATTGCTATTCGATTTAAGCCGATTGCTTGACCAAAACATTAAAGATGCATTTGTAATAATCCTATGCTGTGTTGCATAAATGACTAGTCTTTGATTACTATCACATAGGCTCTCTTTCCAATCCATTTCTTTTGGGCATCTACTTTGGCAGAGTTGCCAAATGGTGTAATAGTCCGCTCATAGATGCATT
>Ga0209381_1001798_pt1 | contig 31315 bp, 27 predicted proteins | sample DewCreD2012metaG_FD_184111 | JGI IMG/M metagenome (GOLD analysis project Ga0209381, IMG submission 184111) | Hot spring sediment bacterial and archeal communities from British Columbia, Canada, to study Microbial Dark Matter (Phase II) - Dewar... ...
CCCCTCCACCTCCTCCAGCACGAACGGCATCACGCCGTACGACCGTTTCGCCTCCATGCGCTCGCGGTTCCGTCGCCCCATCGTTCTTGCACCTGCCAGGTGAGCCGCCTCCCGCACACGCGTAGCCACAAGTGCATACTATAACAGGGCTTCACAAAAGGTCCAACTTTTCTGCTGAACGATCAGGGAAAACGGGGGGTGCGGGCCGGAACTGCAGGTGGCTGCGGGAACTCCGAAGGAGCGAAAGGGGATAGCGCAGGGCGAGGCTGTAGGCGGGATGTCCACATCCCGCGAAGCCCGCGATGCCTCGCGGGACGGGGACGTCCCGCCCACAGGGGAGGAACTGTCTCGGGGGCGATCTGGTTCCCAGGCGTTGCCCTGGACTCTACGCTACGAGCCGTTCAGGCGGAAGAGAGGAGCGATCCACCTACATCTCCGGCCCGCACCCGGAAAACGGGGGGTTGGCTGCCGTTCACAGGGTAACTGGCGTGGGGGGCATGGGATTGCCTCCGTCCAAGAGGCCCCCTCAACGAAGCCGTTGAGGGTGGCACCCGAGGGGGCCGTTGCGCGTCGTGGGGGCCACCCTCCAGCGACCGCTTGAGGGGGCTCTTGCCGCCCGGGCGGCGCAGCAACCCGAGAAGGCGGGCCAGACCCGGAAAGCGGGGAGCGGAACGGCTTGACAGGGCCGGGGGGGGGCGGGTAGGATGCGGCGCGGGGGCCAGAGGACGTGGATCTCGGCGCTGCCGACGGCGTTGTGAGGGTCCAGGTGAGAGACGCAGGGAGACTCACCCAGGCTTCCACAGACGGGGGCGGACCGCTTGCCGGGGAAGGCCCTCACCGCCCCTCGGCCGCGCGCGAAGCCTTCACCGCCCGCGCGCTGGCGGTCGGCGCCTTGATGAGCCTGTTCATCGGCGTGGCCTGCCCGTACAATCTCCACGTCCTCCACGCCTCGTACATGGACATTGACTTCAGCACGCCCGCGGCGATCTTTCTGTTCCTGGTGCTGGTTTTCGTTCTCAACGGGTTCCTGCGCTGGCTCGGGCTGGCGCTCCACGCGGGCGAGTTGCTGGTCGTCTACGCCATGATGATTGTGGCCACCACGATCCCCACGATGGGCATGACCGCGTCGTTCATCCCCGACATTGCGGCCGAGTACTACGCCTCGCCGGAGAACGGCTGGGACACGCTGATCGTGCCGCATCTGCCCCGGTGGGTGCGACCGACGGACCCGCTGGCGATCAAGTGGCTGTTCGAGGGCAAGCCGGCGAGCGAGGCGATCCCCTGGGGCGCCTGGGTGATGCCGCTGGCGTGGTGGCTGTCGTTTCTCTTCGCCCTCTACTTCGCGATGATCGCGATCATGGCCATCGTGCGGCGGCAGTGGGTCGAGCGCGAGCGCCTCGTCTACCCGATGGTGCACCTGCCGCTCGAGATGGTGCGGCACGAGGAGACGCCCGGCTTCACCAACCCGGTGCTGCGCAGCGGCTGGCTGTGGGCGGGCATCCTGATCCCCATGCTGGTCGTCTCGATCAACGGCCTGAACTTCTACTTCCCCGAGGTCCCCAAGATCGAGCAAGGCACGCGGCTCGACATCTTCCGCGGCGCCGCGCAACTCCGGTTCAACATCAGCTTCCCGATGACCGGCTTCGCCTACATGCTGCGGCTCGATATGGCCCTCAGCCTGTGGGTGTTCAGCCTGCTCACGCAGATCGAGCGGGCGGGGTTCAGGATGGTGGGCTTCGGGGGGTTCGTGACGGCGAAGGACTTCGTGCGGCACCTCGATGGCTACAGCCAGAACGGGGGCGGGCCGCTGGTGTGCCACCAGAGCCTGGGCGCGCTGCTGGCTCTCGTGGCCATCGGGCTGTGGCTCAGCCGAGGGCACCTGCGCGACGTGGTGGCCAAGGCCTGCGGACGCGGACGCGGCGTGGATGACTCGGGCGAGATCATGTCCTATCCGTTCGCCTTCTGGGGCACAGTGGTCTGCGTGGTGTACATGACCGCGTGGCTGTGGAGGAGCGGGATGTCGCTGGGCATCGCCGTGGCGATGGTCGTGCTGTCGCTGGCGATCTTCTGCGGCATCACACGGGTGGTGGCCGGCGGCGGGCTGGCGGCGGCGCGGGCGCCGGTCATCAGTTCCACGGCTATCCTCTCGGCCCTGGGCTCGGACGGCATGCCGCCGTCGACGATGGTGGCCTTCGGCTTGAGCTACGTGTGGATGGCCGACGTGCGCATCTTCGCCATGGCCTCGGCCGCCAACGGCATGAAGCTCGGCTCCGGCCTGCCGGGCCAGCGGCGCCGGCTCTTCTGGGCCATGGCCATCGCCGTCGTGGTGGCGCTGCTCAGCTCGGTGTGGATGACCCTGCGCATCGCCTACACCGAGGGCGGCGCCAACGCGAACGACTGGTTCTTCGTGGGCGGGCCGCAGTACCCCTACGACTTCGTGGGCCGGGCCATGCGCAACCCGGCCGGGCCGGACGCGGACGCGCTGGTTTTCACCGGCCTGGGCGCCGCGGCCATGTCGGGCCTCACGCTGCTGCACCACCGCTTCGCCTGGTGGCCGCTGCATCCGATGGGCTTCCCGCTCTCGACCATCATGATGACCGATTTCATGTGGTTCAGTATCTTCCTGGCCTGGGCCGTGAAGCGCCTGGTGCTGGCCTATGGCGGCCCGCGGGCCTATCGCCGCACGCGGCGGTTCTTCCTCGGCCTCATCCTCGGCCAGTTCGCAGCCTGCGGCCTTTGGATCGTGGTGGACCTCCTCACCGGGCGCGTGGGCAACAACCTCTACTGGGTGTAGCCCCCTGCGTCCGGCTTGACAGTGGCAGGCGCCGAGCCTAGAATGCTGTAGACGCCCGAGGCCCCGCGCCCAGGCGCGGCAGAGGAGCCCTCATGCCCGAACCGAACGACCCGTCCCGGGCCCCGAGCCCGAAGCCTCCCGGCGCCGACGGCCCGCCTGTGCTCGGCGACTTCGAGCTCCTCGACCGTATCGGCCAGGGTGGGATGGGCACGGTGTTCAAGGCCCGGCAGCGCTCGATGGACCGCCTGGTGGCGGTCAAGGTGCTGCGGCCCGCGCTCGCGAGCGACGCGGCGTACGTCGAGCGCTTCTGGCGCGAGGCCCGCGCCGCGGCCCGCCTCAGCCACCCCAACATCGTGCTCGCCATCACCGCCGGCGAGGACCACGGCTACTACTACTTCGTCATGGAGTACGTCGAGGGCCACACCGTGAGCCTCCTGCTCAAGGCCGGGCCGCTGGCCGAGCAGAACGCCCTCCGCATCACCCTCCAGATCGCCCGAGCCCTCGACTACGCGTGGTCCAAGGAACGCATCGTCCACCGCGACATCAAGCCCGGCAACATCCTCATCACGCCCGACGGCACGGCGAAACTCGCCGACCTGGGCCTCGCCCACGAGGTGACGCTCGAGGATGAGGATGCCTTTGGCTCCGACCGCAAGATTCTGGGCACGCCGCACTACATCGCGCCCGAGCAGATTCAGCGCCGGCCAGACCTCGACGTGCGCTGCGACCTGTACGCCCTCGGCGCCACCCTGTTTCACATGGTCACCGGCCGCGCGCCCTTCGAGGGGCGCAACACCAAGGCCCTCCTGAACAAGCACCTGCGCGAGCCGGCGCCCGACCCGCGCGAGTTGCGGCCCGAGCTCAGCGACGGCCTCGCCCGCATCCTCCAGAAGCTTCTGGCCAAGGACCGCGACGAGCGCTACCCCGACGCCAAGAGCCTCGCGGCCGACATCGAGGCGGTGCTGCGCGGCGAGAGCCTGGGCATCAAGCCGCTGCCGCCCCCGCGCCTGCGCTACAGCGCCGCAAGGTCCAGCAGCCTCACCCCCTCGATCGTAGGCACCTTCCTGCTGGTGCTCGGCCTGATCGTTCTCGTGGTCGTCGCCTTCCGCGCCCTCACCGGGCCGCCTGAGCCGCCGAGGGGCCGCCGGGACCCCACGCCGCGCGAGCGTCCCCCCGAGGATCCACGGCTCCAGGCTGCCGAGAGGGCCTGGCGGGCCGCCGAGAGCTATGCGCAGGCGCATCCCGGCGATGCCCCGGGCGCCATCGCCCGCCTGCGCGACGTGGAGCTGGCCTACCCGGGCACCCCGGCCGCCGAGAGCGCCCTCACGCTGCGCCACCAGCTCGAGGCGGACCTCGAGCGCAGCAACAAGGAGGCGCTGGCGGCCCTCGTCGCCCGAGCCGAGGCCCTCGTGGCCGAGACGCGATATGCCGATGCCCTGGCCCTCTTCGACAAGCTGCCGCCGGGGCTCGCGGCCAAGGGCTGGCGCGAACGGGCCGCCGCCGCCCGGGCCGCCGCCGAGAAACAGGCCCGAGCAGCCTTCCTCGCCGCCCTCGCACGCGGCGATGCGCTGGCGCGCGGCGGACAGACCGACGAGGCCGTGCGCGCCTACGAGGCCGCCGGCGCCGCGCTGCCCGACTCCTGGCGCGCCGAAGTGGCGCAGCGCGTGGCCGACGCGCACCGCGCCCGGAAGGAGCTGGCCGAGCGCGCCAGGGCCGAGCGAGAGGTCGCGCGCCTCCGCCTCTTCGGGGAACTCATGGAGCTCTTGCGCGCGCGCAAGTACGACGAGGCCGCCGAACGCCTCAAGGGCCTCATCGAAACGGCGCCTGCCGAGGCCCGCGAGGAACTCCAGGCCGAGCTGGCCGAGGTGGCGAAACTCCAGGAACTCTGGGCGCGCACGGACCGGGGAGCCAGCCGCATGGTCGGCCAGCGCTTTGTCATCCGCGGCATCCAGGGCGAGCTGGTGGCCGCCAAAGGCACCCGCCTCACCATCCGCACCCCCGGCGGCTCCTTCAGCGAGGAGATACGCAACCTCAACGCCGACCAGATCCTCGCCCTGGTGCTGCCGGAGCTGACCTCGCTCGAGGGGCCCGTGGCTGCCGCGCGATTCCTCATCGCCGAGGGCAACCTCGAGGCCGCCGCCAAGCGCCTCCAGCCGCTCGGCGACGTGCGGAGCGACGTCGTCGCCCTCCGGGCGCGGCTCCAGCGGTTCGAGGCCGTCGCCGCCCTGCTCGCGGCGCTCAAGGAGCTGGAGGAGGCTCGCGCCCTGCTGGCCAGCGGCGACCTGGACCGCGGGGCAGCGACCCTCCGCGCCTTCCTGGCCCGCTTCGGCAAGCGGCCCGACGCCGCCGCCCTCTGCTCGGAGGCTGAGCGCCTGCTCAAGGAGGCCGCCGCCCCGAAGGCGCCCCGATGGGGCTACGAGGGCGGCCGCGCCGTGACCCGCCCTGACGCCCGCGTGCGAGGTACGCCCGACGACCCGCTCTACCTCACCGAACGCCACGGCCTGCGCGCCTACCGCTTCGCCGTGCCTGATGGCGCCTACCTCGTGCGCCTGCACTTTGCCGAAACATCCCCCGGCGTCGCCGCCATCGGGCAGCGCGTCTTCTCGGTCACCTGCGAGGGCAGGGCGGTCCTGCGCGACTTCGACATTCTCAGGGAAGCGGGCGACCGGCGCTTCACAGCGGTCGTCAAGGAGTTCCAGGTCGAAGTCACAGACGGGGAGCTGAAGATCGAATTCACCCCCAAGAGCCAGGACCCAATGGTCAACGCCATCGAGGTCATCCCACAGGCCGGCGGCGCGCCCTTGTTTGTCAACTGCGGGGCCGAGCGCGGGTACCGCGACCGCGCCGGCCGCACGTGGCAGCCGGACCAAGAGTACACCCCCCCTTCGCCCCCACCAGCCGGCCCACCCCTTCGGGAGCAGGACCGATGACACCCGGTGACGGTCTCCGGCTCTCCATGTGGACCAGCTTCTTCATAGACCTCTCGCCCGAGGACGCCGTCCGCGAGCTGGCCCGCGCGGGATGGCGTTACGCCGAGCTCTCCGATGAACACGGCAAGGCCCTCCTCGAGCGCGGCGACACGGCGGCCGTGGGTGGCGCCTTCCGGCGCTTCGCCGAGGACTGCGGCGTGGCGGTCGAGCAGGGCCATCTGTGGCTCACGGTGGACATCGCGCCGGCGGACGAGGCGACCCGCCGCCAGACGGTCGCGGCCCTGCGGCGCTGGCTCGACCTGTATCTCGCCCTGCGGATCCCCGCCGCCGTCATCCACCCCGGCGGCACGAGCATCGTGGACCCCGCGGCCAGGCTTGAAGCCCAAGTGCGCACCCTCAATGAACTCGCCGCGCACGTGCGTGGCGGCGGCCCCGTGCTCTGCGTCGAGAACTGCTCGTCGGGCGACGCCCTGAAGCCGCTTCTCGCCGCCACGCCGCCCGAGGCCGTGGGTGTGTGCCTCGACACCGGCCACCTCAACCTCACCGCCGAGAGCCAGGCCGCCTTCATTCGAGCCTGCGGGCCGCGCCTGCGCGCGCTGCACCTTGCCGAGAACGACAAGAGCGGCGACCAGCACAACCTGCCCTACGCCCGCGGCGGCTCTGTGCCCTGGGACGAGGTTGCCGCGGCCCTTGCCCAGGTGCCGTACCAGGGGCTGCTCAACTTCGAAGTGCCCGGCGAAAACCGCTGCCCGCTGCCGGTGCGACGCCTGAAGCTCGCCTACCTCCAGGACCTTGCCACCTGGATCTTCGCCCGCAACGCCCATAGCCCGTGTTGATTCGGGCAGACCTCATGTGGCAATCCATCATCATGCGGTAACTAGCGTGTGAACATGCACTTCGAGCGTTGCCATCCGTGCTGTGGCCTGCCGCATGTTGCCGGGCTTCAACATGGCCCTGTACGCGGCCATGGCGGTGGGAGTGGAGAATGGGGAGCGCAGTGCCGCAAGATGAAGTGGCACAATTGGTTATGTTGGCGCAGCTTTTCCCGTCAGCCCGCTGAGGCTCGGCATGCCGGTTGCTTTCGCGACTGATAGATCGAGCGGGCGGTCCCAGGAACCTGTCGGTGTGCCACGCCTTGTGCCTCGATCCCTTCCCAAGGCGGCGGCGCTCTATGGGAGTCGGGGCTCGCCCTGTGCCCGGCGACACGTGACGCCGGGCACGAATCAGGCCGGACGCGACACCATGTGCCTGGCGGGGGTGTCTCATCCGGCCCTTTTTTTCCCCTGCTTCGGGCCGCCCCCTCACCTGCCGCGCCCGCAGTGCTTGCAGAGGAACTCCATCTTCCCGGGCTCGGGGCCCTCCCGCGCTCGCATGCCTTCCTGGCCGCGGCTTAGAAGCCGCTGACAGACGGCGCACAGGCGCGGCCGTGCGGCGCAGCGCGCGCAGAGGGCCACTCGCCCCGCGATGATGGCGCCGCGACGCATGTCGCCGCTGCGCAACACGGCATCGCACTCCGAGCACTTGGGGCCGAAGACAATGGGCAGTGGCACGGGCCGGGTCGACCGCCCGATGCACCGCCGCCATACGAGGTAGTCGGGCGAGAGCGCGCGGCCGTGACGAATGGCGTACTCTTCGCCGGCGGCCACCAGCGCCTGCGCCACATTCACGTCCACCTGCACGAACTCCTGCCCCATCTTCCGCGTGTAATCGGCCAGCAGCCGGTGGAACTGCGCGGCCGACATGCCCGTCTGTCCCCAGGTCGTGACGATCCCGAGTTCCACCGGGTCCACGATGACAGCGGCAAAGCGGATGCTGGCGGGCGCCTGGTGCCGGGCCACCAGCACCATCAGGCGGCCGTCGCTCCAGGGGGGGCCGACGAGCGCGGCCAGCACCGCCCCGGTCGGCTCGGGCTCGGCCACGAAGACGCCGCGCACGTCCACCCCCTGGCGCTCGAGCGCGCCCAGGGTGGCGCGCGCGTGGGCGCGGACGGCCGGGTCGGGCCGCCGCAGCAGCTCGCGCAAGAGCGGCAGCGCCGCGGGCGTCGCGAAGCGGGCGAGGCCCGCGGCCACGGCGGCATCCACCTGCGGAATCTGCAGGCCGATCACCGCCTCGAGCAGGCGGAGGAGCGCGGGGTTGCCGTCCTGGAGAAGCGGGGCGAGGACGGCCTCCTGCTCCTCCGGCAACAGGCAGCTGAACTCATCGCGCCAGAGGATCAGCTCGCCCTCATCATCCAAGAGGTCGCCCGGCAATGGCGTGCCCAGCCGTTGGCGGCCCGAGCAGGTCTCCTCCATGCCACGGCACACGGCGCCCAGCCACATCCGTTCGGTGGGGTTGAGCACCTGCGACCTGAGTGCCGCGGCCAGCGCATCGCGCGCCCAGCGGGCCGGCTCGCCTGTGAACGAGCCCAGGATCGCCGCCACCCTGTCGCGCCGCGCGGCATCGCGCCGCAGAGCGCTGTGCACCAGGCAGGCCACGGCGTCGGCGCCGAGGGCCGCGATCCCCGCCGCTGCTTCGGCGGCGCCGTCGGAGGCCGCCGAGGCAAGGTCCAGGCCATCCACCAGGCTCTCCACCTGGCGCGCAAGCTCTTCCCTGGAGGACTTTCCCATCGCGGCACCATCCCTCCTGTTCCGATCATTGTAGCTCCGCGCCGAAAGCCTGCAACCGCCATTGCTTGACAGCGCCGCACCGCCAGGGTAGGATACCACCGAGGCACTGCCCAGGAACCGCGAGGACCCGCCCGCGTGGCCCGATGCAAGACCGACGACGGCGGCAAGAGGACGGTTGCGCTCAAGCCGCCCTCGATACACCCGAAGAACAAGCTCAATGTGCTCACGGGCAATGAGTGGCTGTTCTTCACCAAGTCGGTGCTCCGCACCAGCTACCCGCACGGCCTGGGCCACCGGCTGCGGCGCGAGCAGGGCGGCAACAAGCCGCCGCAGCTCATGCAGCACCTCATCGAGTTCTTCACGAAGCCGGGCCACAGCGTGCTCGACCCCTTCGCGGGCGTGGGCGGCACGCTGCTGGGCGCGTCGCTGTGCGGCCGCAAGGCCACGGGCATCGAGCTGAACCCCCGCTGGGTTGAAATCTACCGCCAGGTGTGCGAGACCGAGGGCATCGAGCCGCAGGAGACGTTCGTGGGCGACTGCCGCGAGGTCCTGCCGGGCCTGGCCGCCTCGGGCCGCACCTTCGACTTCATCGCCACCGATCCGCCCTACTCGATCGCCCTCGAGAAGACCATGTGCGACGGGACCTACGACATCCAGCACCGCAAGACGGACTTCGACAAGTACTCGGACGATGCGGCCGACTTGCGCAACCTGGCCACGTTCGAGGAGTTCTACGACGCCATCGAGCGCGCCTTCGCCCTCACTTTCCCGCTGTTGCGCGCGGGCGGCTACCTGGCCGTGATCATCCGCGACTCCTACCAGGGCGGCCGCTACATTCCTGCGACCTATGAGATCGCCCAGCGGATCGAGCGCGGCGGCTATGTGATGAAGGGCATCAAGGTCTGGTACGCCACCGGCGCCCGCGTGCGGCCCTACGGCTACCCCAACGCCTACATCCCCAACATCGTCCACCAGAACATCGCCATCTTCCGCAAGGAAGAGAACCGGAAGCAGAAGAGGGGGTCTATGAGGAAGCCAGGAGGCCAGGAGAAGGCCCGATGAGGCAGGGCAACCGCGGCGCTCTCCGGCCCTTGCCGTCCGTTCCTGCCTTCGTGCATTCCTTCATTCCTTATAGTTCCCTGGTCTTCTCTGGGTACGGGCAGAGCGGATTGACCGGGCACCGCGGGCACTCGGGCTTGCGGGCCGTGCAGCAGTAGCGGCCGTGGAACGTCAGGAGGTGGGAGAACAGCGTCCAGTCCTTCTGCGGAACCGCCTCGGCCAGTTCCTTCTCGATCTTGTCGGCGTACTTTTTCTCCACGTTGTGCGGGTCGGCGAGGCCCAGGCGGCCGCTCAGGCGCAGCGCGTGGGTGTCCACGATGATCGCCGGCACGCCGAAGCAGGTGCCGAGGATCACGTTCGCCGTCTTGCGCCCCACGCCGGGCAGGGCCGAGAGCACGTCCATCTCGGCGGGCACCTGGCCGCCGTGCTTCTCGACCAGCTCCTTGCAGCAGGCCACGATGGCCTTGGCCTTGTTGCGGAACGTGCCGCACGAGCGGATCATGCCCTCGAGTTCCTCGAGGGGCGCCGCGGCGAAGTCGGCCGCCGACTTGAATCGCTGGAACAGCGCGGGCGTGGTCTTGTTCACCCGCTCGTCGGTGCACTGAGCCGCGAGAATCGTCGCCACGAGCAACTCGAGGGGATTGGCATGGTCGAGCAGGCAACGGGCGTCGGGGTATGCCTTGCTCAGCTTCGCAATGAACTTCCTGACGCGGACCCTCTTGTCGGCGAGTGATTCCATCGGCGTTCTCCTGTAGCTTGACATCCTTTGGGCAGAATCCTATTCTAGCCTTAGGCGAATTGCGAATCCACTGGCGAGGCAATGGCCATGGCCAAGACCCGCGACGAAGTGTTGAGCATCGTCCGCGAGTTCCACGAAGGGCTTGCCGCCATCTACGGCGAGCGGCTGAAGGGGGTCTACCTCTACGGCTCCTATGCCCGCGGCGAGGCGACCGAGGATTCCGACATTGATGTCGCCGTCGTGCTCGAAGGTTGCTTCGATGCCTGGGAGGAAGACGGGCGCATCAGTGGACTCACCAGTGACCTCTCCCTGCGCCACAACTGCCTGCTGATGCCCTTCTTCCTGTCCGAAGAGGAGCAGGGACAGACCCCCTGCGCCGTTCACCGGAACATTGTGCGCGAAGGGGTGCCTGTGTGAAGTCTGAGGCCAGGGACCACCTGTCACGCGCCGACGAGATCCTGAGAGCAGCAGCCGATCTGCAATCCGCAGGCAGTGGTCAGACGACAGCCTCCAGGACAGGAAACGAGGCACAACGGAGGCTACTACCGGCATAGGCCATCAGTAGGTCACACGCAAGCGGTAGCGGCACGATAACCGCCTGTTATTTTTTTCCCTTGACAGTAATGCTCGCGCGTGGTAGGATGCAATCGAGCAAGCGAGACCGCTTGCTGCCCGGCTCTTTCTCAAGCCGCCTCCTAACTCGTCGGACCGCCCGCCAAGGTGCCCGAAAGGGCACGTCTAATAGCGCCTGGCGGAATCGTAACCCCAGGGGCAGTGGCAGAGGTTGGAGACCGCCTGCCGCTGGCTTCAGGCAGACATGTGCTGCGGCTCTGTCGCCCGTATGCGTGTTCTGCGGAGCCTGTCGGTGCTTAGATGGCGATGCCCGCTTCCCCTTCAACGCGGCGGTTGCGCTGTTCCGGCGGAGCCTGCGGCGCAATTCCGCGTCGCGTTTTAGGAGGCCTCTCATGAAAGAGGCATTGAGAAGAGCCCAGGAGGTGGTCGAGGTCATTGACACGATCACCGCGGGCAAGGGGTTGCGGGCGGCCCAACGTCGGGCCCTCGGCGAATGCAGGAGGATGGCTTCCCGGCTCGCAAGGGACCTAGAAGCCAAAGAGGAGGGGAAGGCCTCGGAGCAAGTGCCCGAGGTCGAGGGCGTGGTGGCTCGAATCTGTGAGCTTCTCCACGCCTACCTCTGCAACCGCGGGTGATGTGGGGGCAATCGCCATCCAAAGCGCTTGATAAGGTGCTCACATGACCATTGGTGAGGCCATCAGAGTAGTCCGACGCCGAAAGCGGTTGGGCCAGCGCGAGTTGGCGCATCGCTCAGGAGTAAGTCAGGCACTTATCTCCCTGATAGAGAACGGGCGGAGGCAGCCAACAGTGGACCTCGTGGAGCGACTCGCCACCACGATGCAGGTGCCGCCGCATCTGGTCTTCCTGTTGGGCTGCAGGCCCGCGCCGGAACTGAGGGAGTACGGGAGTTCCCTTGAGAAGCTCGGACTGGCGATGCTGGAACTGCTTGAGGCCGTCCGGTAGAAGCACAATGGACATACCGCCCGCTGTCTACTCGCCGAGAAGACTCGCGGCGCTCCTGCGGTACCAGCGGCACTTCCTCGAAGGACTGGCCGAGGAGCACAGCAAGTTCTATAGACCCTTCCCGAAGCCGAGGCCTGGGAAAGAACCCCGGTGGATTGACAATCCCATACCTCGTCTCAAGGATGTACAGACGGCGATCTACAACACACTGCTCAAGCCGATACGACTGCCTGACTGCATTCAGGGCTCTGTGCCAGGTGGATCCACATCCAGGAATGCGTTGCGCCATGTTGGGAAACGACTGGTTGTCGCGATGGATGTTGAGAGCTGTTTTACGAACATCACCAATGAGATGGTCTTCAAGGTATGGCACCTGATGCTTGGGCATTCGCCATCGGTCGCGCGGCTGCTGACAAAGTTGACGACCTTTTCGGGATACTTGCCTCACGGCGCGCCCACAAGTTCGGCATTGGCGAACCTAGTCCTGCTGCCTGCTGTAGAAGAAGTCAGCCGGAAAGCGAGGCCGGTCGGGGTTGAGGTGGGCCAGTATGTTGACGATCAAGCGCTCTCTGGTGACATGGGTGGTCTCCAGCTCATTGGCGGCGCTTGCCAGTCTTTCTCGAGGATAGGGCTCAGGGTCAGCAGGGACAAGAAGAAGTTCCGCATCATGCGCTCCGGGAAACAGCAGACGGTCACAGGCTTTGTTGTGAATAGATGCCTCGGCATACCCAGAAAGGCAAGGGCGAAGATTAGGGCGGCGGTTCATGAACTGAAGATTGACCACGGGAGTCTGCGACCATCTGACAGAGAGTTCAAGAGCGTGCAGGCAAGGGTGACTAGGCTTGCTCGGTTCCATCCCGGTCAAGCTCGATTGCTACAGGCGCGACTTGATGCTCTTGTCCCCTGAGAGTGCTCCTGCTTCTTGAGTTTCCGTGAACCCACATGCGACTTCGCGGGGGCTTTGCCCCCGCGCCCCCAGGATTTCCCGCTTTACGGCCAACGGCACTTCTGGTATCCTCAGGGCGCCGCCGCGTAGGATGGGGCTCCGATGGGAACCGACCCGAGCGCCGCGGCGGTGCCATACGGCACAGGCGGCGCCCTTCGGGGCGCCGCCTTGCTTTTCCGTGCCGGCGGCCAGAAGGCGCTAAATCCCTGGGGGTCTGGGGGACGGCGTCCCCCAGGCGTTCCTAGCCGGACGCGAGGCGCGGAGGCCCCGCCCATAGATCAGGGCTCGCGGCCTACGACGAGGACGATTGCATGCGGCATAATGTGAGGCTGCTGTTCATCGTGTGCGTGGGGTATGGGTTCACGAAGGGGCTGACGGACTTCGCGGTGCCGCTGTACCTGAAGGCGAAGGGCCACTCGTTCCGCGACATCGGGTACATTTTCACGATCTCGGCCATCGCCATTTTCTTCCTGCGTATCTATCTGGCGCGCCTTTCGGACCTCATCGGGCGCAAGCTGTTCTACGTGGGCGCGCTCGCGCTCACGAGCCTGTCGTACCTCGGGTTCCCGTTCATGCAGCGGTTGGCGGCCATGGCAGGGCTGAAGACCGCCTCGGACCTGAGTTTCGGGGTCCGCGAGACGATGCACGCGACGGCGCTCTACGAGTCGCGCGCCCACGGCTACGTGCACCTCCAGGGCATGACGCGCGGCACCGAGATGCTGTTCATGGGCGCCGGCACGCTGGCCGCGGGGTTCCTCATCGTGGGGTGCGGGTATGCGGTGCCGTTCGTGGCCTCGGCGGTGGTGCTGCTGGCGACGACGGGGGTATTCGCCCGGTGGTTCGTGGAGCCGGCGGACCTCGAGCGCCGGGGGCCTCAGCCTGGCCTGGTCGCGCTCCTCACCACGTCGTTCCCCAGGCCGATTCTCGCGATCATGGCCATGGGCTTCCTGTTCGGCATCTCGATCTCCGCCAGCCACTACTATGTGCCGCCGCTGTTCTTCCAGGCGAAGTTCGGCCTGGACGAGCGGGCGATCGCCTGGATCCAGCTCGTGCACATGCTCTCGCACGTGCCCGCCCTCTTCCTGGTGGGCTGGCTGGTCAAGCGGCGGTGGAAGGCGGTGTTCTTCTGGACGCTCCTGGTCGAGGGGGTGCTGCTGGGGCTCGTCGGGTGCTTCCAGACGCTGGCGCCGACGCTGGTGTTCTGGTGGACTCACGACCTGATTGGCGCGGGGCTGTGGGCGCCGCTCCAGTGGGGGCTGATCCAGCACTACGCGCGGAAGGACTCGCGCGGCCTCGATGCGAGCGTGGTCCCGGCCGTGACGGCGCTGGGCTGCATCTTCGGGCCGCTGCTGGCCGGGTATCTCGCCGAGTGGACGAGCCTGCCCGCCCTCGGGATCGCGGCCTCGGCCGGCGGGCAGGCGGTGAGCTTGCCCATGATCGCCAGCGGCGCTATGATGTCCCTGTCGGCTCTGCCGTTGCTGTTGCTGCCGCCCGATAGGACTCGCGAGGCTTCCCGGTGATCTGCGACCGCTGCGGCGAGGACCGCGTGCGCGAGGATGCATGGCTGCTGGCGTTTCCCCGGGCAGGCTGGCCGCCCGTCACGTTCGCCCGCCTGTGCCGCGGTTGCCGCCGGCGGACGCGATGGCTGGCCTTTCATCGGGCGCTTTTCCTCCTGTGCTGCCTCGCCCTGGTGGCGGCCGTCGCCGGCGCGGGGGTGGGCATGGTCTACCTCGTCCAATGGCTGAGCAAGCTAAGCTCCACGTAGTCACCTTCGGCTGCCAGATGAACAAGCTCGACAGCGAGGTGGTGGCCGGCCACCTCGTCGCGGCGGGCTACGCGCTCACCGAGTCGAGCCGCGAGGCCGACGTGGTGCTCATCAACACGTGCAGCGTGCGCCAGCACGCCGAGGACAAGGTCTGGTCGCTCCTCGGCACGCTGCGGGCGCGCAAGCTGCGGCGGCCCGATCTGGTGCTCGGCGTCATCGGCTGCATGGCGCAGAAGGAGCGCGGGGCGATCCTCCAGCGCATGCCGCACGTGGACCTCGTGTGCGGCCCGATGGAGCTGGACCGCCTGCCCGAGCTGGTGGCCGAGGTGCGCCAGCGGCACGAGCGCGTGGTCGCCGTGGGTGAGGGCCACGTGGGGCGCGTGCCGCGCGCTGTCACCCGGCGCCCGAACCGCGTCCAGGCGTTTGTCGCCGTCATGCGCGGCTGCGACAACTACTGCGCCTACTGCGTGGTACCGTACGTGCGCGGGCGAGAGGAGAGCCGGCCCCTGGCCGACGTGGTGGCCGAGGTCGAGGCCCTCGTCGCCGACGGCGCCAGGGAGGTCACGCTCCTCGGTCAGAACGTCAATTCCTACGGTGCCACGCTGGGCGACGGCACCACGCTCGCCCGGCTGCTGGAGCGGCTGGACCGCCTCCCGGGCCTCGAGCGCCTGCGCTTCGTCACCTCGCACCCCAAGGACGCCAGCGACGCGCTATTCCGCGCGATGGCCGGCCTGCCGCGCGTGTGCCCCTACCTGCACCTGCCGGCCCAGAGCGGCTCGAACCGCGTGCTGCGCGACATGAACCGTGGCTACACGCGCGAGCACTACCTCGAGCGCATCGCCCGCGCGCGCGCGCTCGTGCCCGGCGTCGAGGTGGCCAGCGACTTCATCGTCGGCTTCCCCGGCGAGACCGAGGCCGAGTTCGAGGAGACCGTGGACCTCGTGCGGCGGGCCGACTTCCAGAACTGCTTCGTCTTCAAGTACTCGCCGCGGGCGGGCACGAAGGCGGCCGAGATGGCCGACGATGTGCCGTGGGAGGCCAAGCAGGAGCGCAACCGCCGTCTGCTGGCCGTGCAGAAGGCCGTCATGCGGCGGCGCAACGCGGCCATGGTCGGCCGTACCGTTGAGGTGCTGGTCGAGGGCACGAGCAAGCGCGACGCGACGAAGCTCACCGGCCGCACGCGGGCCAACCACATCGTGGCCTTTGCGGGCGCCCCTCGGCTCGAGGGCCGTACGGTGAGCGTGGAGATCACCGGCTTCACCCCCCTCACGCTCTTCGGGAGAATGCCGTGACCCCTGTCGCGGCGTTGCAGGGCCGGCTCGCCGCCTCGTTGCGATCAGGCGAGCGGCGGCACGTGGGCCGCTGGGCCGTGGCCCTCGCCGCGCTGGCCTTCCTCGTCTACGTGGGCAACCGGCGCACGATCGGCTCGGGCGACACGATCCCCGCCCGCTACCTGCCCCACACGATCCTGCACGAGGGTGACCTCGATTTCAACGAGTTCCCCGAGCTGCATGGCGCGGGCCGGCCGTACTTCCTGCGCAAGATCGGGGATTCCTACCTCTCGTCCTATCCTCCCGTAGCGGGCTTCCTGGCGCTCCCGGTGCACGCCGTGGCGCACCTGTTTCCTGGCGCCGACACACCGCAGGGGCTGGAGGGGCAGGAGAAAGCTGCGGCGGCCCTGATCGCCGCCGCGTCGGTGGCCGTGGTGTTCCTGGCCGCGCGGCAGGTCGCGAGCGGGCCGGCAGCGCTGCTGGTGGCCCTTGTCTACGCCTTGTGCACGAGCACACTGAGCACGAGCAGCCAGGCGCTCTGGCAGCACGGCCCGGGCGAGCTGTTCCTCGCCCTCGCCGCCCTCGCGCTCCTTCGCAGGCAGCAGGCAGGGCCGCTGTGGGGTGCGGGCGCGGCCCTGGGCCTGGCCACACTCACGCGGCCCACCAACGCCATGGCCGTCGTCGTGCTGGGCCTCTACGTGCTCTTGCGCCGCCGCCGCCAGTTGGTGCCCTTCGTGCTCGGGGGGCTTCCCTGTCTGGCACTCGGCCTGTGGTATGTCGCGGCGTACGGGAGCCCCTTTGGCGCGTACGGCTTCCTCGCGCGCCAGTGGGCGTGGGCGGGGTCGCTGGGCTGGGGGCTGGCGGGGCACCTGGTGAGCCCCAGCCGCGGGCTGCTCGTCTTCTCGCCCGTGCTGGCGTTCGCCGCGCACGGTTTCTGGCGCAAGGTGGTGCGCGAGCGCGACGCCCTGTTCGCGGGCATGGCCGTCTTCTGCCTTGCGCAGTTGCTCATCGTGTCGAAGTTCACCCACTGGTGGGGCGGGCATTCGCTGGGGCCGAGGCTCCTCACCGACATCGCGCCGTTCCTGTCGCTCTTTCTGGTGCCAACCGCGGAGCGTCTGACCGCCGTGCACCACCGCGGCCTGCGATGGGCGTTCGCAGGTCTTGCGGCTCTGTCGTTCGCCATTCACGGCGCGGCGGCCTACGACAAGGCGGCGAGCGCCTGGAACACCTCGCCCGACATAGACCGCTATCCGGCGCGACTCTGGCACTGGGGCGACAGCCAGGCCCTTGCGGCGTTCCGCAAGCGCCCGCTCGCGATTCCGTTCGAGTCGCTCGACATGGGGGCAGGCGTGCCCGAGGGCGACCCGCGAGCCACCTATGGCTGGTGCCTGCGCCTCGACGCGGCGCCGGCCGTCGTGTCGTTCCAGGTCGAATTGCGTCCGATGGCCTACGAGCTGTCGTTCCGCGCCCGAGTGGCGCCGGGCGCCGCAGGCGAGTTGGTCGTGGCGCGGTCCGACGGCGAGGTGCTCGCGCGGCTGCCGCTGCCGCCCGCCTCGGCCGAGTTCGTCACGCAGCGAGCCGCCATCGGCGTGCCCGGCGGCCGTCGTCGTGTGCCCGTGCGCGTCACCGTCGCCTCAGGGGGTGGGGCCGCGGTGTGGCTGGACCACACGGCGTTTCGCGAGCGGCGGCAGTAGGGCGGCGGCGCCTCAGGGCACGATCGCCTGGCGTATCTCGCCGAGCGTGGCTTGCGCCATCATCTTCAGGAACGCCCCATCGGCGCCGGCGATGATCACGCGCGCCCCCTCGGCCAGCCAGCGCTTGGCATAGTCGGCGCCCGAGGTGATGACGCCAAATGCCTTCCCCGCGGCGTCGGCCGCCTGCCGCACGCGGCGAACGCCCGCCACGAACTTGCCGCACTCCCAGTCCAGCGGCACGCCGAGATTGATGCTGAAGTCGGCCGGGCCGATCATCAGAGCGTCCACGCCGTCCACGGCGGCGATGGCTGGGGCGTTGTCGAGGGCCTCCTGCGTCTCGATCTGGCAGAGGACCAGGATGTTCTCCTCGGCGTGGCGGAAGTAGTCCATCTGGTCCGTGGCGAAGCGGAGGGCGCGGCGCGGCCCCCAGCCGCGGACCCCGCGCGGCGGGTAGCGGGTGGAGGCGACAGCTGCCTGGGCCTGCTCGACGGTGTTGACCCAGGGGAACACAATGCCCTCGGCCCCCACGTCGAGCGCCTGCTTGACGCGCACGAAATCGTTCCACACCACGCGCACGACGCCCGTGGCCTGGGTGTCTTTGAGCGCCATCATGTGGGCCTGAAGGCCCGTCGCCGTCTGCGGCGCGTGTTCGGTGTCCACCACCACGAAGTCGAAGCCGACATCCGCCATGATCTCCGTGGTCGTGGGGTCCTCGGAGACCACCCAGCCGCCGATGACAGTCTTGCCTTGCGCCAGCAAGCGCTTCGTGCGGTTCTCACGTATCATCCGATGATCCTCTTCTTCATCTGCTGTGCATAGTGCAGGTAGTTCGGCCACGACACGTCGTCGGGAATGCCGTGGTCGAGTTCGGGGATGTAGCGGCCCTTCTCGACGGCGGGCCAGATGCGGTCGAGCTCGGCGTCAATGGCATCGGGGCCTTTGGCCAGGGCGCGCTTGTCTATGCCGCCCATCATCCCGAGCGTGGGGAAGCGCTCGCGGAAGAAGTTCACGTCGCAGCCCGCCGCCACCTCGAAGGGCCATAGGTAGTTCACCCCCGCCTCCATCATCGGCTCCACGATCAGCAGCGGATTGCCGTCGGTGTCAACGGAGATGATCGGGATGTCGTGGGCGTCGGCGAATGCCTTGATGCGGCGGTAGCACGGCCCCATGAACTCGCGCCAGTGGGCGGGCGAGATGAGCGGCCCCTGCCGCCCGCACATGTCCTCCCAGATGTGGATCACGTCCACCCGCACCCCCGCGTCGCACACCGCTCCGAAGACGGCGAGGTAGACGTCGGTGACGTGGTTCATTATGTCGCGGACGAGGCCGGGGTCGGTGTGGAAGGCCATCAGCCCCTCCTCGTCGCCGAGGAGCCAGCGGACGGAGCCGAAGATACCCACGTCGGGGAAGCAGCCAAGCTGGATAGGATAGCCCTTCTCCATCCACTCCCTGCACCGCTCGCGCCAGGGGCCGGCCAAACGGTCGGGGTGGCGGGGGTCCATGTGCTCGGCCTTGTAGCGCTCCCATTCGTCGCGGTCCGCGACGGGGAACTTTAGGAACTGGCACATGGATTCGCCGCGCTTGTAGTCGCGGCGGATGATGCCCCAGTGGTCCACGTGAACCTTGTAGCTATCGTCCTCGGAGAGCACCTTTCGCTCGAACTGCGGGCACGGCCCATAGTTCACGGGCACCACGCACGGCGGGCAGTCGGGCTTCATAAAGCTCCGATGGTCTTTGATCTCCGCCGGCTTCCCCTCGCGCTCCCAGCGCTGCCAGGTGCGGCCCCACCCGCCCCAGAAGAGCCAGAAAGGCACCCGGTCAATCGGCCTCCCCAGCACGCAATTCACGAATCGCTCGCGGTCGGTCATGTGTCTCTCCTTGACGGACGTTGGCGCCCATTGTAGGCGTCCATATGGGGGCGGGCAAGTGCGTCCAGGGCGCCGGAGCCTGGCCATTGCGGTTGCCCGCGGCTCCGTGGTATCATCCAGGGGCAGCTTGCACCCGGGCATAGGAGGGTAGCTCATGAAACTGCGCCTGCGTTGGGGCTTCGCTTTCGCGCTCACGTTCATAGCCGGCTTCGCCGTGGGGATTGCGTTGAGCATCGTGGTGGGGCCTCGGCTCCGGGCGCCGATGGACGAATCATACCATCGCACATCGCCCTTGACTTACTGGCACGGCTGGGCGCAGGGGAACGTGCGAGAAGTCGGCGAACGCTGGGGGGACGTCTTCTACATGCAACTCTGGATTGACGCAAAGAGCCGCTGGCGCACGTCCCAGAAGGCCATAACGCGGTACCGCGACAGCGAACTGAGGTGCTACCTGGACGGCCTCGCTGGGTCTGAGAGCTTCGAGAGGCTTCACTTCGCGCGTGCGGCCAAGCTCACGGGGAAAGACGGGATGTCGCCAGAACAGTGGCGGGAGTGGTGGACCACCAGCGGCCCGTCCTTCGTCTTCACTCCGGAGCTTCTGGCTGACTACAGAAGGTGGCTGGAGACCGACTCGGCCTATCGTCGCTTTGAGCACGAGCCCTTCCGTAGACTGCTCGAAGCCGAGCGCCGCAAGCTGGGGATCAAGTAACGCCCCGCGCCTGTTACCAGCATCCCTTGTTGGGGCGCGCAACAGAGACGGGGTCTCGTCAGCTCTCCCCTGCGAGATGGGCTTGGCCCGAGGTCACATGCGGCCACGAACACGCACGAGGCTGGGCGTGATGACGGTGAACGCTCTCTTGAGCAATGCCCCGTGCTGTTCAACGGCAGCGCGGACAAGCTCAGCTCTCTTGTCCTGCGAGAGGCCGGCCAGGCGCAGCAGCACGACACCCGCTGTTGCCAAGCGCTGGCGATAGACGAGCTCCCCGAAGTCCTTGTCCTGCGTGAGGACGAGCGCCGCCCTCTCGTGGGCGATGGCGAGGATCGCCTCGTCGGCAACGCTGGGCGTTGTCTCCCACACGCAGACCACGTCGTGGCCGCCGTCCCGGAGCGCATCTGCGATCTGCCGGCTTATGCCCTCGTCAAGCACGAAGATCATCGGGCAGCCCCGACCACAGGGTAGACCACGTCGGCTTTGAGCGCCTTCGCCCCGAAGTCCAGCGCTGCCAGCACGGCTTTCCGCGTCAGCCGCGGGTGCGCATCGAGCAGGTCCTCAATCGTAGCGCCGGCCCCCATCTCCTCCAGGATGTGTTCGACAGTGATTCGCGTCCCGGCCACCACCGGCTTGCCCATCATCACGCGGGGATCGGATACGATCAACTGCTTCGCCATCGGCTGCACTCCGCATAGCCCATTGGTCTCTGTCAACAAGATTATGCATCATGTTACCCACTGCGTCAAGCGTCGGCGGTTGCCCGATCCCCGCGATTCGGGTAAGATAGGGGTTGTCGGGCTGCACGCGAATCCCGCCCCTTCCCGAAAGGCAATCCGGATGGCCGATGCGCTGATCACGAAGGACTTCATGCTCGAAAGCAAGGCCGCGGTGCGGCTGTTCCGCGAGTACGCCGAGGCCCTGCCGATCGTTGACTACCACTGCCACCTGCCCCCCGCTCAGGTGGCCGAAGACCATCGCTTCCGCAACATGACCGAAATCTGGCTCGGCGGCGACCACTATAAGTGGCGGCTGCTGCGGACGGCCGGCGTGGCCGAACGCCTCATCACGGGCGACGCCACGGACTGGGAGAAGTTCGCCGCCTGGGCGGAGACAATGCCCAAGCTCCTCCGCAACCCGATCTATCACTGGTCGCACATGGAGCTGAAGCGCCCCTTCGGCCTCAGCGACCGCCTGCTCAACCCCGCCACGGCGAAGGGCATCTGGGACGAGTGCAACGCGAAGCTCGCCCAGCCCGAGTTCTCGGCCCGCGGCATCATGCGGCAGATGAGCGTCGTCCTCGTCTGCACCACCGACGACCCGACCGACAGTCTGGAGCACCACCAGGCTATCGCGGCGGACGCGAGCTTTCCCATCCGCGTCCTCCCCGCCTGGCGGCCCGACAAGGCGATGGCGGTGGAGAACCCCGCCCTCTTCCGCCCCTGGGTCGCCAAGCTCGAGGCCGCCAGCGGCGTCGCCATTCGTGGCCTGGCCGACTTCCGCGAGGCCGTGCGAAAACGCCACGACTTCTTCCACGCCAACGGCTGCCGCCTGTCCGACCACGGCATCGAGACCTTCTTCGCCGAGCCCTACACCGAGGCCGACCTGCGCCGCATCTTCATCAAGGCCCGTAGCGGCAACGCCCTCGCACCCGACGAAATCCTCCAATTCAAGTCCGCCATGCTCTACGAGTTCGCCGTGATGGACTTCGAGCGGGACTGGACCCAGCAGTTCCACATCTGCGCGTTGCGGAACAACAACCGCCGGCTCTTCCGCACGCTCGGCCCCGACGTGGGGGGCGACTCCATCGGCGAGTGGCCCGTGGCAGCCCCGATGTCGCGCTTCCTGGGCCGCCTCGACGAGGAGGGCAAGCTCGCCCGCACGCTCGTCTACAGCCTGAACCCCATGCACAACGCGGTGCTCGCCTCGATGGTGGGCAACTTCCAGGACGGCTCCGTGCCCGGCAAGCTCCAGGTCGGCAGCGCCTGGTGGTTCAACGACCAGGCCGACGGCATGCTCGAGCACCTCGAGGCCGTCTCGAACATGAGCCTGCTGAGCCCTTTCGTGGGCATGCTCACGGACAGCCGGTCGTTCCTCTCGTACACGCGGCACGAGTACTTCCGCCGCCTCCTGTGCAACCTGCTCGGCGGCGAGATCGAGCGGGGCCTGCTGCCGCGCGATTTCGGCCTCGTCGGCGGCCTGGTGCGCGACGTGTGCTACGGCAACGCCTCCCGCTACTTCGGTTTCGTGGGCCTGCCGAAGGTCTGAGAGAGCGGCGCCCAGCCCCCTGTTGGCGCCACCCCCCGAAGGGAAATCCGCATGGCGAGCCACATCACGGGCGTACTGGTGCTCCTGACGACCCTGGCGGCGGGAGAAGACTGGCCGCAGTTCCGCGGCCCAAACGGCGACGGCATCAGCCGCTCGGCCAACCCTCCTCTTGAATGGAGCGAGACGAAGAACATCGCCTGGAAGACGGCCATCGCCGGTCGCGGCCGCTCGTCGCCCGTCATCCTCGGTGACCGCATCTGGCTCACGACGGCTATCGAGGCCCACGTGGTGCGCAAACGCATCGGCCCCGACGACATGCAGACGGCCGACCACGTGGCCCTCGGCGCCGCCTGCCTCGACCGCACAAGCGGGAAACTGCTCTGGCACGTGACGCTGTTCGACGTGGACAAGCCCCCACCCGTCCACTGGCTCAACAGTTGGGCCACCCCCACGCCCGTGGCCGAGCAGGGACGGCTCTACTGCGACTTCGGCTCGATGGGCACCGCCTGCCTCGACGGCCAGACCGGCAAGACCCTCTGGACGCAACGCCTGCCCATCGACCACATGGTCGGGCCGGGCAGCTCGCCCATTCTCTACAAGGACCTGCTGGTGCTCGTGCGCGACGGGTGCGACCAGCAATACGTGGCCGCGCTCGACAAGCAGACAGGCGAGCCCGTGTGGAAAACGCCCCGCCCGCCCATCGAGGCGCGGCCCGACCTGCGGAAGGCGTTCTCGACGCCGCTGCTCATCGAGTCGGGCGGCACGACCCAGATGATCGCCGTCGGGGCGCGCTGGGCCGTCTGCTACGATCCGGCGACGGGCAAGGAGATCTGGCGCGTGCGGCACGGCAACGGCTGGTCGCTGGCCCCCCGGCCCGTGGCCGACGCCGAGCGGGTCTATACTTGCACGGGCGCCGTTGTCGCCCAACTCGTGGCCATTCGCCTCGGCGGCGAGGGCGACGTCACGCAGTCGCACATTGCCTGGCGTTCCACGGAGATCCACTACCCGATGATGCCCTCGCCCATCCTGGTGGGCAAGGAACTCTACTGCGTCAACGACGAGGGGATTGTGCTGTGCCTCGATGCCGCCACGGGCCAAGCTGTGGGGCGCACGCGGCTGGATGGCGGGGCCATGGCCTCGCCCGTCTTCGCCGCCGGCCGCCTCTACTTCTGGACCAGCACGGGCAGGAGCGTGGTGCTCAAGGCCGGCCGCCAGCTCGAACGGCTGGCCGAGAACGCGCTGGAAGGCGCCCTTGTCGCCTCGCCCGCCATTGTCGGCGACGCCATCTTCCTCCGCACCGACACCCACCTCTATCGCATCGAGAATCGCTGAAGGCCGGGGAATGGGGGGAGGGGGCCTCTGTGGCAGAAAGGCGCCTTCCCCCAACCCGGGAGTTCATGAGGCGGGGTCTGGGGAGGAGCTTCCTGCAAGAAGCTCCTCCCCAGGCTCCTAAGGCCGGTCTGCCTCTTTGAGGGTACGCTCGAGCTCCCGAATGTCCTCGTGCTCAACGGTGGCGCGCTTGCGCAGGAGGGTGAGGCCGGGGCGTTCGGCCAGGCGGTCAATCTGCTCCTCGGGCACTCGGGGGCAGCCCCGCAGGAAGAGGCGGCTGAGGCGCGGCAGCTTCTCCAGAGGCCGCAGGTCCGCCACACCCGCGCAGTCGTCGAGGTCCAGCACCTCGAGGTCCTCCAGGACGGCGAGGGGGCCCAGGTCGCGGACCTCCTTGCAGCCGGTGAGGTGGAGCACCTGGAGGCGCGCGAGCTTGGCGAGGGGCGTGAGGTCGGCCACAGCCGTGCAGCCCTGGAGATTGAGGAAGGTCAGCTCGGTGAGAGCGGCCAGGGGACGGAGGTCGCGGACCGCGACGCACTCGTCGAGCCAGAGGCTGTCGAGGCGGGTCAGGCCGGCGAGAGGACGCAGGTCGGCGACTTTCGGGCAGCGCGAGAGGTCGAGCAGGCGCAGTTCGGCCAGGCCGGCCAGTGGCGTGAGATCAGCGATGCGCCCGCCGCCGCGGAGCGTGAGCGATTCGAGCCGGGTCAGGCTCGCCAGAGGCGCAAGGTCCTCCAGCTTGTCGGCGCCGCGCACGTCCAGCTCCACGAGGCCGGTCAGAGGGGCCAGCGGCTTGAGATCGGTGATCTCCTTGAAGGCGTCGAGGTGGAGCTCCGTGACGCGCTCGAGGGCCTGGAGGCCGTTGAGGGTCCTGGCCCTGGCGCAGCCCGTGAGGTCTATCCAGTACAGGCGCGTGAGCGCCGCGAGGGGGGAGAGATCGGCGACGGCGAGGCCCCTCTCGGGGTCGGCGAAGCGCACCTGGGAGGCCCGCGGGGCGTTCTCATCGGCGCCGGGCACCGGCTCAATGCTCTCGCCGCAGGCGAGGTCGAGTGAGACCAGGCCGACGAGGCCCGCCAGTGGCTTGAGGTCCGTCACCCCGCCGCACTCGGCGAGGTCGAGGTACTGAAGGCCCTTGAGTCCCGCCAGCGGCGTGAGATCCGCCACGGCCCCGCAGCCGCGCAGTTGCAGCGCGACCAGCGTGCCGAGGCCGGCGAGCGGCGCCAGGTCGGCGGCGCCGCATCCCGTGAGCGCGAGGTGGGTCAGGCTGGGCAGGCCGGCGAGAGGAGCGAGGTCCTCGACCGCGCCGCAGTGACTGAGGTCGAGCCACCGCAGGCTCTTGAGGCCCGCCAGAGGGCGAAGGTCGCTCAGGGTGTCGCACCCCGACAGGCTCAGCGCCATGAGGGCCGTGAGCTGGGCGAGGGGGGCCAGGTCGGGCAGCTTCTCCCAGCCGCCGAGGGCGAGCGAGCGAAGCCCGCGGAGCGCCGCCAGGGGCTCCAGGCTGGTGACCTTCTCGCAGTGGCCGAGCTCCAACTCGGCCAGACAGGGCAGGCGGCCGAGCGGCGCCAGGTCGGCCACGCTCGGGCACCCTTCGCGGATGACGAGCGACGCGAGGGCCTGGAGCCTCGCGAGGGGCTCGAGGGACCTGACGCGGTAGCCGCTGAACTCGAGCGCCTTGAGGCTGCCGATGCCTGCGATGAGCTTGAGGTCGTCGTCGTTGACGGCGGGCAAGACGAGCGCCTCCAGGGCGCGCAACGCTGCGACGGGGCCGAGGTCGGCCACCCGCACTTCCTCCTCCGCATCGTCGGTGGCTGCGAACAGCTCGAGACGCGCCAGCTGCGGCAGGCTGGCGAGGCCGCGCAGGTCCATCGCGCTCCAGGCCGCGAGGCGCAGGGCCTCCAGCCGGGTGAGCTTGGCCAGGGGCGCGAGGTCGCGGACCTTCGGGCAGCCGCGCAGGCTGAGCACCCGCAGGTCCTGGAGGCCCGCCAGGGGGCGGATGTCGGCCAGGCCCGCGTAGCCGCCGCTCACGCTGTCGAGGGTGAGCGCCTTGAGGCCCGCGAGGCGGGCGAGCGGCGCCAGGTCGGTGACGCGGGGGCAGTCGGAGAGCTCGAGCGCGGTGAGGCCCGTGAGGGCGGCCAGGGGCGCGAGGTCCTCGATGCCCTCGCACGCACGCAGGCGCAGGCCGCCGAGCCCGCGCAGGGCCGAGAGCGGGCGGAGGTCGGCGACGTCGGTCCAGGCGAGACTCAGCGTGGCGAGGCCCTTCATGCGTCCGACGGGGTCGAGGTCGCAGAGGCTCATGCAGTCGCGCACGTCGAGCGAACGCAGGCCCGGCAGGGTGGTCAGTGGGGCGAGGTCGCGCACGTGGGCGTTGGCGAGGCACAGAGCCGTCACGCCGCGGAGCGCGGCGATGCGCGGCAGGTCGGCCTGCGCGGCGTTGAAGACGGCGAGGGCGATCTCGCGGCCCTCGGGCAGCGGGGGCAATGCGGGCAGGCTCCGCGCGGCGCACAGAATGGCCAACGGCCCTTTGCCCCGGGCGAGGGCCTGTCGGATGGCCTCCTCGCCGCCGAGGCCATCGGCGCGGATGGCGACGAGGCGGGGCGGAGCGCCGTCCTCGCTCACGAGGAGGCGTGGGCCCTGGACCTCGAAACGCAACTCGCGTCCGCGTGCGTAGGGGCAGAGCATCGCGGGCCACGACGAGCCCTCCACCCAGTCGCCGGGCACGAGGGTCTCGACCGTCCTGTGCCCCTCGGCGCCGTAGACCGTCACCTCGGCGGGCTCGGGGGCGGCGGCGAGAGCCGTGCCGATGAACAGCAGGAACGTGAGGCGTGAGGCGCGAGGCGTGAGGAGGGAGAGAGAGCGGAGGAGCATGGTCGGGTCACCTCAGGGGGTCGAGATCGGCGGCAAGGTCGTCGAGGCCGAGGCGGCGCAGCGTCTCGTGCGTGGGGAAGCCGTGGGCGTCCCAGCCGCGTAGGGCGTAGACTTCGGGCAGCAGGCGAGCCATGTCGGGCAGGGAGCCCGCGGCGCCGCCCGTCTGGCGGTCCAGGCTCGTGAGGCGGTCAGGCAGGCGGTCATCGGCGCCACGCATGCCGCAGCGAAGGCTGTAGGCGCGCTTGAGGTTGAACAGGCGTTCGCCCGTCGCCATCAGCTCGTCGGCCGAAACGTCCCAGCCCGTGGCGAGCGAGAGCCAGTGGGCGAGCTTGGTCGGCCCCGTGCCGTTGCGCGAGACGAACTTGCACATGCCCAGGGCGTCGTAGGTGGCCATCAGATTCTGCATCAGCACGGCGAGACGGGCGGCGCCGTCGTGCTCGTGGGGCTCGACGCTGCCGCGCTCGATGCCGAAGTCGGGCATCGGGCCGCCGAAGCCCTGCATGTAGCTGAAGCTTTCCATGTGGCAGGCCCCGCGGCTGCCCGTCGCGTAGTCGGCCGCCATCGAGATGAAGGCCCGCGGGTCGTGGTAGGGGTACTCGAGGCCCTTCGTGTGGATGGCGAAGCTCGCGGCCTCGGGGCCGAGGGCCTCGGCCGCGCGGCGCACCCCTTCGCCGAGCAGCCTGCCCAGCCCCTCGCGCCGCGCAATCTGGTGCACGAGCGCCAGGATCGCCGCGCCATCGCCCCATGCGGGGCCGCGGGACGGGTCGGACACGTCGGACAGGTCCGACCTGTCGCATCGGGGGCGCCGAAGTACGGCCCGTTCAGGCAGCAGGCCGCGTTCCTGTGCCTCCATCGCGAACGCGATGGCGGCCGCGGTCGAGATCGTGTCGAGCCCGTGGCGATTGCACAGCTCGTTGGCCGCGGCGATGGCGTCGGGATCGTCGTTGAGGCACAGCGAGCCGAAGCCGGCCACGGTCTCGTATTCGGGCGCGTGGCCCTCCAGGCCGGCGAACGGCCCGTCGGGGATGCGGATGCGTTTGCCGCAACGGATCGGGCAGGCAGAGCAGGCGTAGTGGCCGGTCAGTGTGCGGGCGAAGGTCGTTTGCGGCGCGATCTTCCGTGCCCCTGCCTCCCACGAGCCGAGCTGCCAGTTCTTGATCGGCAGGTCGCCCGCGATCTCGACGTAGGGCACACCGCCCGCGGTGCCGAACTCGCGGAGGCGGCCGGCATCGTCGCGGGCTCTGGGATTCTCCGCCCGCATCGCGGTCCGAAGCTCATCGGGCCTTGTCACAGCAACGCTGCCCGTGCCTCGCGCCACGATGGCCTTGAGGCGCTTGGCGCCCATCACGGCGCCCATGCCCGTGCGGCCGGCCGCGCGGGCGTCGCGTCCGCCGAACATCACGCAGGCGAACCGCACGAGGGCCCCGCCCGCCGGCCCGATGGCACCCACCTGCGCCCTCGGATGGGTCTCTGCCCGCAGAATCTCCGCCGTCTCGAACGTGTCCCTGCCCCACACGTGTCCGGCCGGCCGCAGCTCCGCCCGGCCATCGTGGAGCCACAGGTAGACCGGTTCGGGCGCCTGGCCTCGGAAGATGATGCCCGTGACGCCGGTTCGGGCGAGTTCCGCCCCGAAGAAGCCGCCCGCCCGCGATTCGCCCCAGATGCCCGTCAGCGGTGAGCGGGCGCACAGGCACACCTTGTTGCAGCAGATCACGGGAGTGCCCGTCAGCAGCCCGTTCACGAATACCAGCGGCGATTCGGGCGACAGCGGGTCCACGCTTGGGTCCAGCTCATCGTACAGCATCCTCGCCGCCAGGCCGCTGCCGCCGAGATAGGCGCGCAGCATCTCCTCCGGCACCTCTCGCGGCGCAATGCCGCCCGTGCGCAGATTGACCTCAAGCGCATTCCCGTGGCGAGTTGGCAGCACCCGTGTCTCCATGCGCTCTCTGACAGGCTGTCTTACTTGGCCGCGACGGCGCGCCGCTTCCGGCGCGGGGGCTTGAGGACGGGGTGGTCCTTGTCCCTCCTCTCGGCAGCCTTCCACCGTGCGGCAAGCTTGCTGAGGTCGCCGCCGCATTCCTCCCACATCTTCTTCCGAATCTGGCGGATCTCTTCTACGATGGGGTCCCGGGTCATCGTTCTTCTCCTGACAGAACGTCCATGAACCCCTCGGGGGTAACGATGGGGGGCATGAACCTGCCCAGTTCCCTGTTGACCTCCGCAATCTTGCGGACCACCTGGGCATTGGCGATATGGGCGCAGTTCCACGTGACCAGGTAGTCCGTCTCGTGAACGGTTGCCAACGCCACGTGTGTGAGGTCCACTTCGACCTCGGCCGGCAGTCTGACGCGACTCTGGTAGACGAGAGCCAGTGGGGTCACGTCGTCGGTGTAGTTGAGCACAGGCAGCCCTTGGGCGAACCGGAGGCGCTGAGCGGCGACATCAGGATCGCGTTGCCGCGCCTCGTCCAGCACGACTTGGGAGACGCAGAGCGTGAACCGGCCGCGGGCCACCACTCGTGCGTCACCTGTTGATGGGCGGCGATGAGCAGGTCGCGGCTCGGGCGCGCGGCGAGGTAGCTGAGAACCGATGTCTCCACGTAGACTCGCGTCTTCATTGCCCGATATCCTGCGGCCGGCTGGCTCAAGTTCCGGGTTGCTGCCGCCAACACCCTCATGAGTATAGCCCAGCGCGCGCGGCATCGCAACTGGGCGCGCCTTGGGCTTCATACCCCCAACACCGAACACCTGCCACCGAACACCGCTCCTGCTGACCTCACAGCGGCAGGTAGACGGCCTTGCCGGTCTTGGAGGATTCGTAGGCGGCCTGGATGATCTCGACGCAGTGGCGGCCCTCGGCGGCGGTGACGGGCGGCTCGGTGTCGTTGGCGACCGCGTCGGCCAGGGCCTCGACCTCCTCGCGGAGGAAGGTGGTCGGCACGTCGGCCTCGCGGGGCGGCAGCTCGCAGATCGTCCGCCAGTCGTCGCCGTCCTTGCCGTTGCGGAGCGCGAGCTTGCCGTAGGGTCGCAACAGCATGAGGCCGCGCTCGCCGATGAGCTCGTTGACCTCGTGGTAGTCGGGGAAGGGGGGCCAGGCCTTGAGCTCCGTGGGCATCGAGCAGATTTCCATGAAGGTGGAGTAGGCGCCGCTCTCGAAGTCGAGGAAGAGCGCGCCGCAGTTCTCGATGGGGCTGTCGGCCCAGTAGTTGCCGAAGCGGGCCATGACGGCGCGGACGCGCGAGCCGACGAGGTGGAGAGTCATGTCGAGCTGGTGGCAGCCGTAGCCGAGGAAGAAGCCCACGGAGAGCCGCGGGTCGCTCATCCAGTGGCCGTCCCTGGTGCCGAAGGTGCGCGCATTGTGGCTGAAGAGCTGGCGGAGCATGAGGATGCGGCCGATCGCCCCCTCGTCGAGCAGCGCCTTGGCCTGTTTCACGAGCGGGAAGAAGCGGCGCGAGTGGGCGACCATGAGTTTCACACGGGCTCTGGCTGCCGCCGCCATCATGAGGTCACATTCAGCCACGCTCGTGGCCATGGGCTTTTCGACGAGGATATGCTTGCCGTGTTCGGCGGCGAGGACGGCGTGCCGGGCATGCAGGCCATGCGGCGTGGCGATGACCACGAGGTCCACATCCCTCGCCTCGCACAGGGCGCCCACGGTGGGCTCGTGTCGGATGCCGAGCTTCTCGGCGTAAGCCTCGGCCCGGCTGCCGCCGGCGACGGCGACGAGCTTGACCTTCCGGGATTCGGCGAGCGCGGCGCCGTAGCGCCCCGCCCATCCACCCGAGCCGAGAATGCCAACGCGTGTGACTGCCATCGCTTGGACCTCCAGGAAGAGGGGCGAACCCGGCCCGCTCAATGGAAGTGCTTGCGCCACTTCTCGTTGAAGACGGTGCACTGGTCGGGCCGGTCGGGCAGGTAGATCGCCCCGATCGGCGTGCCCGGCTCCAGCCGCTGGGCGAACTTCATGTCGGTGACGAGCGCCTTTCCCGTGGCGGGCGTGCCATCGGCGAGCGAGAAGGTGAATGTGACATCGTAGGGGTGGCGATCGTTGATCGTGATGTTCGTGCGCTCCTCCTTCGACTCCACGACTCCGCGCGTCAGGATGCCGTGGGCCAGGAGGCGGGCCGTGCGCCCCGCCGTGCGCGCGCACACGAGGAGCAGAATCAGTCCCACGCCGCCGAACAGCAGGGGGAACAGCACGAAAAGCCACGCCAGCCCGCCCGTGCGCTCGCCGAGCAGGCGATTGGTCGCGGGGGCCGACGCCAGGTACTGCACCTCGACCGGATCGCCGGGTTTCAGCGGCTCCCAGCGCTCCTGCGTCGTCTCGCCGCGGCCGGAGCGCGCCGAGCCGTCGGGCGCCGTGAACGTGTAGGCCACGCGGTAGTGCGTTGAGCTGATGTTAGAGTCGCTCGACCGGGTCTCATAGGTATCCTTGTCCGTCACCTTGCCGGTGGCGGTTCGGCCTTCGCGGTCGTAGCGGACCTCCAGCAGGACGAAGTGCCCCGCCACGCCGCCGGCCACGACGCCGATGGCCGCAAAGAGGAGGCCGATGAGGGTGAGCCACTTCCAGAAGCCGTCGAACATCAGCCGCAGGCGCAACAGGCCCTTGGGGCGAAGCGCCGCGAGATTCAGCACGCCGTCCTGGGTCGCTGCCATCGCCTCTTCCTCCTGTCGCGGGTGGGTGGGTCGCGTGCGCCTCAGAATATGCGAAAAGGCCATGGCGCGCAAGGCCGTCCGCCAGCGATTCCGCTTCCGGCTCTGGATCCCGCGGGATTGCCTTGAGTTAGAGTGGTTCTGGGAGGAGGGGGAGATTCGCGCGGGCCGTCGGGGGGCAGGAAAGGGGCAGAACCGGGAGTGGCCGGCGGTGCGGCGGTGCTCCGGGCGGTGCGGAGCCGAGAGTGCACCGGGGCTTGTGCAGCCGGGGGGAGCGGGCCGTGGGCGGG
>Ga0209381_1001801_pt1 | contig 31213 bp, 26 predicted proteins | sample DewCreD2012metaG_FD_184111 | JGI IMG/M metagenome (GOLD analysis project Ga0209381, IMG submission 184111) | Hot spring sediment bacterial and archeal communities from British Columbia, Canada, to study Microbial Dark Matter (Phase II) - Dewar... ...
CGTCGCGGCCTGTGGCGGCGAAGGCGAAGCGGGTGATTGTGAACAATCGGCGATGGAAGCCGGCAGTGGAACATCCGTGGAAACGGAGGCGGGCGGTTTGGGCCGATCCGCGCGGAGGCTGGGCACGGGCGAGGGACGCCCGTGCTACGGAGTCCGCCCCCGCGATCCCGGTCCGCCGGCCGAAAGAAGTGTCACCCACCCGGATGCGCGTCTGCAACGAGACAGGGCGGCATACTGTTGGCATTCGGCAGGCAGACGCTATGCTCTGGGGTCGATGGACTCACCTCAAGCCCTCGACCGTGAAAGCAGGATCCCTCAGGGCCGCACTTTCCTGGGCCATCCCCCGGGGCTCATGCTCCTGTTCCTGGTAGAGATGTGGGAGCGATTCAGCTACTACGGCATGAGGGCCCTGCTGGTGCTCTACCTGGTCCGGCAGACGGTTGGCGATAATCCGGGCCGGGGGTGGTCCAAGGAGGCGGCCGCCAATCTCTATGGATGGTACACCGGGCTGGCATACCTGCTTCCGATTTTCGGGGGATTCATCGCCGACAAGCTGATCGGGACCCACCGCTCGATGGTCGTCGGCAGCATCACCATCGCCCTGGGCCACATCGCCCTGGCCATCTCCGGCATGGGAACACTCGGACACAGCCAGACGGGCATGTCCATCTTCATCATGGGCCTGGCGCTGATCGTGCTGGGCACGGGGCATTTCAAGCCCACCGTATCCGTGATGGTCGGCCAGCTTTATCCACCCAACGATCCCCGGCGCGACGGGGCGTTCACCATCTTCTACATGGGGATCAACCTCGGCGCGTTCATCTGCGCGTTCATCTGCGGAACGCTGGGTGAGAAAGTCGGCTGGCACTATGGTTTTGGCGCCGCCGCCGTCGGCATGCTCGCGGGACTGATCACCTATCTGATCGGGAAGCCCGTCTTTCTGGCTGGCATCGGCTCCCCGCCGGAAGGCAAGCCCAACTATGCGCCCCTGTTCATCGTCAACGCGATCCTCGTTTCCATCGTCGTCGCGGTTCTCTATCACAACGGGGTCTTCTCGCGGCTCAGCCAGGCCGTGGACCGCTTCACATCCGGCGACATCGCCAGATGGATGGTTCCGCTTGCGGTGGTCGTCGCCGCCGTTGCCTGGGCGGCGTGGTTTGTCGCCAGGCAGGAACCGTCCGACCGCGGCCCGACGCTCTGCATTCTGCTGTTCATTCTCTTTAACGCGGTCTTCTGGCTTGCCTTCGAGCAGGCGGGCACTTCCCTGAATCTCTTCGCAGATGAAATGACCAACCGCCACATCGGCACATGGGAGATGCCCGCCACGTGGTTTCAGTCGGTCAACCCGCTTCTGATCATTCTGCTGGCCCCTCTTTTCGCGGCGCTGTGGGTGGCGCTGGGCCGGCGGGGCCTGAATCCCTCCCAGCCCATGAAGATCGCCATCGCCCTGCTGCTGGTGGGAGCCGGTTATGTCTTCATGGTTCTGGGTTCCCTGGGCACCTCTCCTTCGGCCCGCGCCAGCATGTTCTGGCTTACCGCCACCTACGTTCTCCACACGGTCGGCGAGTTGTTCATCTCTCCCACGGGCCTGTCTTTCGTTACCCGTGCCGCCCCGGCCCGCTATGTCTCCTTTCTCATGGGCCTCTGGTTCCTCTCCAGTTTCGTCGCCAACAAGCTCGGCGGAACCATCGCCGGGCAGATCGAGAAGATCGAGCAGGGCCAGCTCACCCTCTTCTGGTACCGCTGGTTCAAGCTCGGCGGGCAGGCCGACTTCTTCCTGCTTTTTGTCATCAGTTCGGTGGGCGCCGGCCTGATCGTGCTTGTGCTGGTGCCGCTGCTGAAGCGGCTGCTCCACGGCCGGGGCTGAGGGCGATGGCAAAACAGGCCGGACTCGTCGCCACATTCACGGAGGTCACAGATCATGGCAGAACAGAATACGCCTCGCGATTCCCTGGTCGCCCGTCGCATGTTTCTTGGCCAATCCGCCGCGGCTGTCCTCATGAGCACAACCATCAACCCGCCTTCCGCAGGTGCCGGCCAGGCGCCGGTTCACGCAACCGACCGTCTGCTCACCCTCAGCAGGTGTCTTGGCGGATCGTGGCCCGAGCCGTGCGATCTGAAGCCGGTCATCCGTGAAACCGCTCAGAAGGATGGCTACCGCCTCGAATCGGTCACCTACGAAGTGGAACCCGGCGAGCGGGTGCCGGCGTACGTGCTGATTCCCGACGGGGTCGATGCCAGCCATCCGGCGCCGGCGGTGGCGGTGTGGCATCAGCACAATGGCGCGTACCACCTCGGCAAGGTCGAACCGGCCGGCCTTGCCGGCAGCCCCATGCACCACACGGGGGTGGTCCTGGCCAGGGAGGGCTACGTCGTCATCTGCCCCGACGCTCTCTGTTTCGGCGAGCGCCGCGACGCGCGTCTGAAAGGCGGAGACTACGAACGATTTGAGTTCCTCCGCTATGTCGTCGGCGGCAAGTGTTTGGCATGGAAGAACATCCTCGACATGCGCCGCGCGATCGACTACCTCTGCTTGCGCGCGGAGGTCCGCGCCGACCGCATCGGCTGTTACGGACACTCGATGGGCTCGACCTTCACATGGCTGGTCGGCCCGTTCGAGCCGCGCCTCAAGTGCCTGGTGGGCAACTGCTGCCTGCCGACGTATGCGGCCATCCACCGCACGCACATCCTCCACTGCTTCCCCAACTTCATCCCCGGCTGGATGCAGCATGGCGACACCCCCGATATCGCCGCGCTCATCGCCCCGCGACGACTTCACCTGAACTTTGGCGAAAACGACGGGGGAAGCCCCATCGAGGAAGTCAAACAGGGTGTGCAGACCATCGCCAACGCGTATGCCGCCGCCGGCGCCCCGGACCAGTTCACCTATTTCATCGAGGCCGGAACCGATCACGTGCTTTCGCCGGAAATGTGGAAGCGTGCCAGTTCGTGCTTCCGCCAGACACTCAAGGCGTAGAGGCGGCCGCGGCCGTCCTTACCCACGATAGATTTCCAATTCCTGAGGCGGGGAGGCAATGATTCCCCGCCCGGCCGCGAGCGCGTGAAACAGCCGGATCGCCTCCAGTTGCCTGTCCCCGATATCAAACCGCAAGACGCTCGTCAGGTACTGCCGCGCGATGGCAACCGGCCATCCTCGCGGCCTGGCATGCCGTTCAACGATCTCATCGACATGCAGCAGGCCCTCGTGTTTGGCCCGCTCCAGCCGCAACGGCAGGTCGCCAAGGTCTACACCGCTTCGCGCCACCCACGCGGCGAACACAAACGGAAGCCCGGTCATCGCCTTCCACGAGCCCCCCAGGTCAATCTGGTGCGCGTAATCCTTCGGCTCATCCAGCACCACCTTGTCGCCGATCAACAACATCGCGTCCGTCCGCGGGCGGTCCTGCTCATGCACGATCCAATCCACAAACTCGGGATTCACCCCGTAGCTTTCCGCAAGGAGAATACGAGCAAGGGCCACCGAGGTGTGGCTGTCGGTGTCGCACGCCAGCGAGCGCACGCGCTCGATCGGGACGCGGCTGAAAATGCGCACCGTCAACGTCGGCCCGTCGCAGCCTATGCCGCCGGACGGAACCAGCTTCAGCCCCGGCATTCGCTGATAGTCGATGATCGGCAGCAGCGCCACGTCAAAGCGATGCTCGGCCAGATCGGTCAACAGGCGGGATGGCACATCCAGGAACAGTTCCAGGCCGGGTTGGTTCTCCAGGCCATGAATCAGCGGCCGGGCGTTGAAGAAGCTGACGCTGCCGATCCGCAATGTGCGACGGGCCTTGTGCATGGCAACCGGTCTGGCGACGGTCATCGCCGTAATGTACGCGCAGAAGCGGAAGCGGTGGGTTCTTTCACAACTTTCGACACGCCTGACAGGATCATTTCATTCCCTCCACCTTCAGCGTGCCCCCGGCGAAATCGACCGTCACGGTCACGCCGTTGGCAAACCGCGTCTGCTGCACACTCCGGTCCTTGCCCAGGAAACGGTGGTCGGTCATCTCGGCGTACCCGACCGCCCGCGCCACGTCGCACGTGGCCTTGTAGCTCTTGACGAACCGGTCCTTGTCTTTCCGCCACAATGCCAGGTCGAACATGAACATCGGCGGCGTGCCGTAGAGGACGTTGAACAGGTCCCTCTTGTCCCAGAGCGCCGGCAGCTTGTTGTTGTAGTCTCCCCAGTACCACTGGGCGACCACGCAGTCATGATAGACCAGCTCCCACAGCGGCAGCCGATACTCGTGGCCGAGCTGGAACTTCGCCACGCGCGGGGGCACCTCGTCCCAGATCCGACGCATGTCGCGGCCGGCATCCGGCACGCGGTAAGGCCCAAGGCTCAGCATTCCCTCGAAGTAGTGAACGTAAGGCACGGCCGCGTCATGTCCCGTTTCACTGCCCGTCACCAACTTGTGCTTCGATCCAACCAGTTCCAGCAGCTTCATCTTGTATTCGCGGCTCTCGCTTCGCGTCTGCGGATGGGCCGGATGATAGCACTCTCGCCACGGGCTGGCCGTGGTCGTGTCGATGAACCGGCAGCGGTACGCATGCGTCCTGAGTTCCTCGGCCATGCGGCGATCCAGGTACGGCACGGCCTGCCGATCGCACAGCACGCCGCAGGGAATCCGCTTGCCCTCCTTGTCCTGCACTTCCCAGCCACGAACCCATTCGCCCCTGGAGTCGATCATCAGGTCGTCCGGCCAGGCTTCCGTGGTCCAGTCCGGATGCGGGCGGCCCCGCAGGCGGGGAAAGTTTTCAGGATTCATCACGTCCTGGACGATGTCGTAGCGGCTGGTCAACACCCCCGGGAGCCTGTTCATCTGGTCAAGATTCTGCGGCGTGGTGCGGTTGCTCCAGAGGATCCGCTCGATACCCGCGGCCTGGAGTTCCCCGATCACGGCCAGCGGATCGCGCTCCCAGCACCAGATGTTCACCGCGCCTACCAGCAGATCGACCGCCGGGATCTCCCTGCGTTTCTCGTCCAGCGTCTTCAGCAGGCCGGTCTGCCTGGCGTATTCGCGATATCGCTTGGCAATCGCAACGTGTCCGCCCTTGTCGATGAAGATATAGCGGATGCTCCGGACATAGCCAAACTGGCCCTTCTGGCTTTGCCACTCGGGAACGATTGTCAGCAGGCCGTTCACGCGTCGGATTGCGATGGCGGCGTCGTCCGGCGTCTGGAGGATCGCCATGTATCCGGCCTCACCGTCGGTGGCACCGAAGAAGGGCATGCAGATGCCGTGGCCGCCATAGGCCACCAGGCGCATCTCGCCGATCGACGCGTCTTCAACCGGGTAGGAAATGCCTTCGTTCATCGGCACAACCAGGTAAGTGCCTGGAGCGGTGACAAACGGCTGCGGCCAGGGGACCGTTCGCGGCATCGGTCCGGCCGCATCGAGCGTCACCAGCAGTTCCGGACGCTGCGGATCAAGTTCAATCCGCGCCCGGATGGCAAGTTTCGAGGACGGTTGCGACAGCACAAGGTCAATTGTCGCGGCGGCCGACGCCTCGCCGACAACGATCTCCTTCGACGCGGCCCACTGCGTCCAAACCGTCCCCGTGCGCTGGTCGCGCACACTCAGCGTGCCGGCCGCTCTGTCAAAAGATACGGCAAGCGACTGGTTGCGCAGGGTCAGTTCCTGGGCCCGGACAGCACAGGCCAGCAGAAGCATGGCCGCGATCATCACCCGCATGAGACACCTCGTGGAATCACCTCTGTTCCTACCCCGAATCGGACGCATGGTTGCATCGCTCGGGTATAGATCAGCCCCCAGAGGTCGCAAGGCGCGCAAATTCGCTTCATGGAAACATCCGCAGGTCGGCCCGCGGGCATGGACGATCGGGCGTGTCAGGATGGTCTCGGCGGTGCGGCTTCCAGCCGCGCCAAGGTCTGGCGCGCCCAGGCAACCCATTCGGGACGCGTGTCGTGCATGATAAGCCGCGACAGCAGGTCGCGCAATTCGGGGGTGCGGTCGCCGCGACGCGCGCGGGCCCGCGCGGCGTTCCCGATGTATTGCGGATTGTCCGCATCCAGCTTCAGTGCCTCGTCATAGCTGGCCACCGCCTCGTCCAGCTTGCCGACGGCCTCATACACCAGCCCCAGGTTATTGCGCGGCTGCGGCTGACCGGGCATCAGCTTGATCGCGTACTCAAACTCCCAGGCCGCCTTGTAATAGTCCCGCTGGCCGTAATAGATCGTGCCGAGGTTATTGTGGGCCGGTCCAAAGGTTACGTCCGCCGTCAGGGCAGCCTGAAATGCCTCGATGGCTTTGGCAGTCTGCCCCTTGGCCAGTTGCTCCAGGCCCTGCTGGTTGGCCTTGATGGCGGCGTCCAGATCCCGGCGCGGCGCGGCCGTGATGGTCCGGTATTCGCCCGAAGGCTCAGTGGACGCCGATCTGGAAGCGCAGCCGGCAATGACCAGACTCATCAGTGCCAGCAGCAGGCGGCAGATCAATCGGGAAGGCACATGTCACCTCAGGGAGCGGTCGGCGCCTTGACTGGGGAGTAGATCAGGTACGTCACGGTCAGGTCCACGTTCCATGTGTCCGCGGCCTCATCACGCTGAACGGCCGACAGCCGCAGATCCCGCACGCTCAAACGGGAGACAACATTCAGATTGTACAGGAACGCGCCGACCTGCTCCAGCGATGCTCCGCGGAGAGCCAGCGTGGTGGGCTTGCGCAGATACGGCAGGCCCTCGATCCGCTGGGCTTCCATCGGCGCGATGCCGACGATCGCCGAGACCGGCAATCCCGCCGCGTCTGCGGCCGCCTCGATGTGCCTGCCGAGTTCCTGGGTTTCCATGGCTTCCGCGGCGACAGCCGCCGGCCTGCCGCGAAGCGACTCGATCGCCGCCGCCAGTTCCCTGCATCGCGTCAGGTCCTCCAGCGCACGTTGTGCGCTGTTGCGATGGCCAACCATCACGCCCACAGACCAAATCGCCGCAACCGCCAGTAACAACAGAAGGGCGGCGATCAGGCCGATGGGCCGCAACGAAAAATGCACAGCGGTTTTCATCCGACTATTGCCTCCTGGCCGGCCTGGCCGTGAAGATGAAGCTGACCCCTTGCTCGAGCGACTGCGTGCGGGGGGAATCCACCTCGTACGCGCCGGCCTGGCGGAGGCTTACGGCAATTGCCTCGGCCTCGACATGACTGCGGGCCTGGCCGTCGACGCTGATCGAGTCGGGACGGATGCTCAGGTCGAGGATGCGAAAACGCAGGTCGGCCGGCAGCGCCGCAAGCACATTCCGCAGGTGCTCCAACGCGGAGGTTGTGTGCAATGCGGCGGCGTTCACACCCCGGATCCCCTGCCCATTGAGGGCGGCCAGCCGCTGCCGCTCACTGAGCAGACGCCCCAGAATGCTCCCCGGGACGCGCTGATTCGGCATTGCCTTGTTGAACACGTCAACCTGCTGCTGCCGGAACCCGGCCGCCAGCGATTCGTACCGGCCTGCTCGCCACAAGGCCACCAGGCAACAGCAGATCAACAGCACCGCGATCGCGACAGTCAACGCCCGCAGCGGTCCGCGATGCACCGAGTAACCATCGCCGGCGGCCAGCCCATCGCATCGCAGGTCGAGCCAGGGGATGACGGCATGTTTGAGTACCCGAGCCGCGTGCCGGACCGCCGCCTCGTCACGGCTGCCAGGCACCCACACGATCCGCCCATCCGCCCCCGTCTTCTGCCCGACCAGCGCCGCCGAATCCCCGACGACCGCCAGTTGCGCTGACTCGCCGGCGTCCGCCAGCCATGCATCCAATTGGTCGCGCGTCGCCGCCACGTCATCGGCAAACCACCGCCATGAACAGGGCAGGCCATCTTGCATCTCGATCCAGTCGAACTGCTTGGCGTCGCCGCGGTCATCGACCAGAAGCACAGCGTTGGCCTGTGGTAACTGCTGCACTACCGTTGCCGCGGCCATCAGCGCGGTTGGACAGACATGCCGAATCCTGACGCCGGCGGCCTCCAACGCGGCCACAACCTCCTTGAGTTTCGCCGTTTCGCAGCACACCCCCAGCGCCTCGTCATCGTTGTACTGCACATATGCGGCCGCGATGTCTTCCGCGGATACCGGCAGGTGCTCCTCCAACCGGAAGGCCAGCGAGCGTTGTCTTCCGCTTCGTTCCACGCCTTTGCAGGAGACAGTCGCCGAAAGACACCACTGGGAGGGCAGCGCCAACACGACGGCGTGACCATTATAGCCGGCGAGGGCAAGTTCCCGCTTCACGGCCTCAACCGCCTCGGCCGGCGCACCGTCCACCGGAAGCGGGCAGAGCGTCACCTGGCCGTCGCGTATCCGCCCGATGCGGCACGCGTCATGCCCCGCGAAGACGACGTGAACTTCGCTCATTGCGTGCCCTCCTGGGCCGACACCGGCACGGACAATTCGAGTTTCTGAAGCGACTGGCCCAAGCGAACCGTCACGCTCTGCGGCTCCACCGCCACGATCGTCACCACCCCGGCGGGAGACTCCACGGTTTCGCCGACGGCGCACAGAACGACCGACGAATCTCCCTTCTGGATCAATGCCATCGAGTGACCCGGCTCATTGACGATTCCGATCAAGGATAGCGACAGTGGAACCTCGGGTGCTGCCGGAACCGGCGTTGCAGGCGGATCGAAGAGCGGTCTACGCAAATCCCTCTGGCAGAGTTGGCGCAGTTCAGCCAGGTCGTGCTCTGGCCGTCCCGCAGGCCCTTGTGTCGGCGTCCTGGGCTGTAATGTGGCCGCCGTGTCCCCCTCCGTAAGATCCGCGGACTCGACTCGCACCTCCATGCCCAGCCCCGCCGTCAGGACAACAATGCAGGCGACGGCGACCAGCCCCGCCGCCGCCACAATCAGATGGTTGGTCTGACGCACTGTCATAAATCACCATGTGAATCGGTATTCGGGCCGCCGGCCACCGTCGGCCGCGCCGGCCGGGCGGGTTGCAGCACCCGTTTCCGGCAATCTCTGCCTACCCCGCGACGCGGTCGAACGAACCTGGGTTCCCCCGGTCGCGCCGCCCGTCAACCCGATAACCAGCGAATGCCACGCTCGCTGAGGGCTCCGCGCAACAACCCACAGACCGTGGCACTCGGACTGGTCCGTCAGATCGGCGCGCAGCCGCGCCTTCTGCTTTTCGTCGATCGCGGCCAACTGCCCCAGCAACACATCCAGTTCGCAGGATGGATCTCGCCTCCGCGCCGCCAGCAGCGCATTCAGATCAGCCGCGCCCAACGTCCCGGCACATGCCTGTGCCAGCACCGCATCGGCAGCGCGATGCACATTGATCCGGCCGCTCCCCCAGCATGTCACCGCATCGACCAACCCCGATACGAACTGATCCGGCGATGCGCCGTCGAAAACCTGGCCGTACGCGCCAATGGACGCGCGGGTTGCGGGCAGACCCGGACGACTCGGGGCCGATTGTTCCCGCAGTCGCACCGACACGGACCCCGGCATTTGCACCAGCCGCGCGACAATCGCCCTGGCCTGGGACAGATCTGTCGTGCGCAGGAGCCTGTTCACATTCAGCTTTGCCTGTTCATCCGTAAAGACCAGTTCGTAGTCGCGGCCCGCCAGTTGACAGGCGATTCTGGCCTTCGCGATCGGGGTCCAACTGCTGCGGCCCCTGTTCGCCGCCTCCTCCGCGTCGCCGATCACCTTCTCCGCCTTATCCAGCAACGTGGCCTGGCAACTCGTCACCGCCCAGCGACGCTGGAGTTCCTCGACGGCGTCCTCCGCTTCCAGCGCGCCGGCCGCGCTCTGCCACGCCAATCCCACCAGCACCCCTGCCAGCAAGAGCACGAGCATCAGCGTCATCAGGAGTGCGAACCCCGAGTCTTTTTTCACGCGTCTGTTCATCGCCGTGTCGGATAGGCCGTTACCAGCCGCTGATACGTCGGCTCTTCCCGCTCATCCGTCCATACGCGCAGCCGCCACACGCCGCGGCCGTCCCGTCGGGCGCCGGGCTGCTCCGCCGCAACGGAGTCCACGCGGACCAGGTCGAACCGTTTCACGCCGCCAAGCACCAGGTCCTGTTGCACATTGCGATTACTGTGCTCGTCCAAAGCAGTCTGCCTGCGGATGAGCCAGTTTCGGCCGTCCAACTCGTGGAGGGCGTACAAGACTCGCACCGCCCGGTGGGTGCGCTGGCCGCTTGCGGCGTCCATCGCCAGGTGGCCGCTCAGTTCCACGGCGTTCTCCCGCGGCGCGGCTTCACTTGCCTGCCCCAGATCCTCGGCCAGGAGGCGCACCCATGCGTCGATCGCCTGCGCCGATGGCGCGGCGCCGGCACATGACGATGCCGCCGGGTCGGTTGCGGGCTTCACCGTTGCCATCACCGCCAGCACGCCAACCATCAGGATGCTCAACAGCGCCGTCGCCAGCAGCGTTTCCAGCAACGTCAATCCTCTCATGGCCCGTCCCCTTGCCCGGCGCCGGGCAGAACCAGGTCCACGACGATCATGCCGCCCGCCGCTGCCGTCTGACCGGCCGGCGCTCGGCGATCGCGCACCTCCAACCTCACCACCCGCGCACCCAGCGTCTCGATCTCCCGATTGCTCACGGCCTGCGTCTGCCAGGTCCACCGCCCGTCGCCACCCAGTGCGCCCGTCATGCCGATGGGGACTCCCTGCGGACTGGCCCACCACGATGCAATCAGGTCGTCGGCCAACCGCACCGCATCAACAAGTTCCGAGGCGGCGCCGGCCTGACGCAGGTGCCTGGCCCTGGCAAGCACCAGCCCGACCAGAAGGCCGCCGAGGATGGCAATCGCCGCGACGACCTCAAGGAGCGTCATGCCGCATCGCCAGCAGGAGAAGATTCTGTGCTTCGCGTTCATTCTCGATCAGCGTTGGTTGCCCGGTCAGCCCGCAGAACACCAGCCAGCCGCGCCAGTCCCGACACACGAGCCGCACCGCGTAACCGGGGCTTCGGCCGGCGGATGACAACGGCACCTGCGGCACGGCTTGGCCGACCATGCCTGCGACGACAACCCGATCCATTCGGCAACCCGTCAGTCGCGTCGATGTCGATGTCTCCGTTGTTCCTGTTGCCCTCGCCAGCCGTTCAATACGCTGCGATGCCAGGTCGAATCTCAGCGTGAAGGATCGGTCCTGCCGCCGGGCCGCAAGGCGCGCCATCTGGTCGGACCGGATGAGCTGGCTCAGCGCCGACTGGCGCGATTGCGGCCGGCCGCGCCCGGACAGCGACCAGGTCACCGCGCCCGCGATCAGCCCGAGCAGTGCCACGACCGCCATGACCTCGATCAGCGTGAACGCCCGGCGCCGCATGGGTCACTTGCCCTCCGAGCCGTCGCCCAGTTGCCAGGAATAGATGTCGGCGTTGATCCCATCGCCGCCTTCCCGCCTGTCGGCTCCCAGGCTGATGACCTCGAAGGCCGCGCCGTTTCTCCCCGGGCAGTTGTACTCATACGGCGCCCCCCACGGGTCGCTGCGGCTCTTGAGGGGAAGGCCCTTGAGCCCCTCGTCGTTTGTCGGGTAGCGACTGTTGGCCACATAATACGCCTCGACGGCCGCCACGATTGTCGCCAGATCGGATTTCGCCCGGTTTACCTTCGCGGTGTCCATGTAGCTCGACACCTTTAGCGTCACCGCGCCGGCCAACAGGCCGATGATCACCACGACCACCATCACCTCGATGAACGAGAAACCCGGGCGGACCCGCCCCGCCCGACGGACTTGTCCCGACCGCCGCCGACGCGGCGGCCGCTCATCCAGTTCACAGCACATTTCCAGCCTCCAGAATCGGCATAATCGTCGCAAATGCGATGAACCCCACCATGATCGCCAGCAGCAGCATCATGATCGGCTCCAGCAGCGTCGCCAGGCGGCCGGCCATGACGTCCACCTGCGAGTCGTAGTCGGCCGCAAGACTCTCCAGCATGCTTTCAAGCTTCCCCGACGCCTGCCCGACCGCGAACACCTGGATTACCAGGGGAGGGAAGGCGCCGGTTCTCTCCAGTGCTGGAGCGATGTCGTGTCCGGCCATCACCGCCTCCTCGCACGCTTCCATCGACTGGCGCAGCATCTGGTTGCCCACGGTGCGCCGCGCGATGCGCATCGCGTTGACGAACACAACCCCGCTGCGCAACAGCGTCGCCATCACCATCGCCATGCGGGCGATCGCCTGCTTGCGAATCAAATCGCCCAGCAGCGGGATGCGGAGCTGCATCCGGTGCCAGGTCGCCCGCCCCCGGGCAGACCGCAAGGCGGCGGCCGCCGGCAAGGCGATCCCCAATCCTCCGAGCAGCAGCGCCCACCACCATCCCACCAGCAGGTCGCTGACGGCCTTGACCGCCACCGTCGCCACCGGCAGCGGCCGGCCGCTGTCCACGAGCACACCAAGAAGATTGGGCACGACATAGGTCATCAGGAAGACGCTTACGCCCACCCCCGCGGTCAGCACGATACACGGGTAGAGCAGCGCCGAGGCCACGCGGTTCCTCACGCCGGCCGCACGGCGACGGTACTCGACCAGCCGCTGCAGCGCCACATCCAGCGTGCCGGCGTTCTCGCCCACCTCCACGATGCTCAGGCACAATTCGTCAAACAAGGCCGGCTGACACGCCATGGCCTCGGCCAGGCTGCCGCCGGCCGCCACGTGGTCCCTCAGGAGCAACACCGACAGGCGGAACCGGCCCGAGTGCTGCCGGACGATCGTGTCCAGCGTCTCCAGCAGCGGGATCCCCGCGCCGATCAACGTGGACATCTCCTGGAGGAGCGTTGTGACTCTGGCCGAGTGGCGCTTCGCGAGATACCGACCGCCGATCCCGCCATGCCGGCGGGGAACCTGTTCCACCACATCCTGCACCGCCAGCCCCTGGGCGCGCAGGCGATCGCGCACCTGCCGCGGCGAATCGGCCGCGATGATGCCGCGTTGCCGCCGCAGCGCCCCTTCGCCGGCGGATGTGGCGGTGTAGGCGAAGACGGGCATCAGATCACCCCCCTCATGGAGATCCGCGCCACCTCCTCGAGCGTGGTGATGCCGGCGGCCGCTTTCATCATGCCGTCCTCGCAGAGGCTGCGCATACCGCCGCGCCTGGCCGCCTCGCCAATCTGCGCCGACGTCGCCCGAGCCGACACCAGTCGCCGGATCTCCTCGTCGACCATCAGCAGCTCGAAACATCCGGCCCTGCCGTGGTATCCGGTGCCCCGACACGATGGGCAACCCGCTCCCTTTCGGAACCTGGGCCGTTCGCCGGTGTCAGGCAGGTGCCGCAGCAGTTCCAGATCGCTCTCAACAGGCTCATACGCCTGCGCGCACTGTGAACACACTCGCCGCACCAGTCGCTGCGCGAGCACTCCCACCAGCGAACTGCCCACCAGGTAAGGCTCAATGCCCAGATCCAGCAGCCGGGTCACGGCGCTGGCCGCGTCGTTGGTGTGCAGCGTGCTGAAGACCAGGTGCCCCGTCAGCGCCGACTGGATCGCCATCACCGCCGTCTCGTGATCGCGAATCTCGCCGATCATGATGATGTCCGGATCCTGCCGAAGCACGCTGCGCAATCCGCTGGCAAAGGTCATTCCCCGCTTCTCGGAAATCTGTATCTGGCTGATGCCGTCAAGCTGATACTCGATGGGGTCCTCGAGCGTGAGGATGTTCTGCTGCTTGGAGTCGATCTGGCACAGAGCCGCGTACAACGTGGTTGTCTTTCCCGAGCCGGTCGGCCCGGTCACGAGGATCAGCCCGTGCTCCACCTCGATCAGGTCGGCAAAACGCCTCAGGGTGCGCGGGTCCATCCCCAGTTCCCCCAGCGTGTAGAGTCGCACGCTCTTGTCCAGGACGCGAATCACCACCCGCTCGCCGTGGCTGGTCGGAACCGTCGAGACCCGAAGGTCGATCGCGCGCTCGCCCACCTGCGCCGTGGCCCGGCCATCCTGCGGCAACCGCTTCTCGGCGATATTCATCCTCGCCATGACCTTCACGCGGCTGACCACCTCTTCCTGCACACCGCCCGGAAGGCTGAACATATCGAACAGTTCGCCGTCGATGCGCATCCGGACGACCAGACGATCCTCGTAGGGGTGCAGGTGGATGTCTGACGCCTGCTGCTGCACGGCCTCGAACAGAAGAAGGCTGACCAGGCGGATCACCGGGGCACGGTCCGCCAGGTTCAAGAGGTCTTCGCGACCCTCCAGCCGCCGGACCTGCTCAATCACGCCGTCCCGGTCCAGGTTCTCGATGTACTCCCGGGCCGCTCCGGTCTGCTGTCCGTAGGCTCGGTTGATTGCCGCGCTCAACTGCTCCCGGTCCGCCGGCATGGGCCGGATCGCACATCCCAGCCAGCGGCGAAGCACGTCCTGGGTCAGGCGGTCATCCACATCCGCCATCGCCACGCACATGGCCCCGTCCTCACCCGCCAGCCCCAGGACCCCCTTCTGCCGGGAAAAACGGATCGGCACACGCTTCACGAACGCCGCGGAGGGCTCCCGGCCCTGCAGATCCACGCAGCGACCATCGGGAACCTGGTCCGATCTGGCTGCCGCCGGACGCGCCAAGGCCAGGGCATCCTCGGGTTCGGACAGTTGCAGCGCCATCGCGGACCGGTTCATTGAACTCCTCGCATCACACACTCACTCGATCACCAGCGGCTCGCTGGCGGGCAGGTCGCCCGCGGCTCCCGCCCGCGCCACGGCCTCCCGCGACAGCGCTTTGAGATCCTCGAACTTGTCGCCGCGCAGAATGACGGCCCGAAGAAACACGAACAGCGTGCTCCTCCGACTGGTCGTGGAGCGGTTGGAGAAGAGGTACTCCAGGCCCGGGAGGCTTCCCAGGATCGGCAGTCGATCAATCGACTCGGCCATGTTTTCCCGTGTCAGGCCGCCCACGACAATCGTGTGCCCGTCGGGAATCGTCACTTCGCTGGAAAGGGCATTGGTTTGACGCGGCGGGGGCAGCGACGGCGATTTGTCGGCCCCGAAACTGCTCAGGGTCACCTCGTACTTGAGCTTCAGATACTCGCCCTCGCTGATCTGCGGCGTGATGATGATTCTCGTTCCGGCCGACGAGTAGCCCGCGAAACTCGTTGTCGCCACCGTCGTCGAGGCATTGACGCTTGAGTAAGGCTCCTCGTTCTCGCTGACCAGTTCGCCCCTGGCGTTGTCGTTGATCAATACGCTGGGCCGTGACATCACCCGTGCCCGGGAATCCGACTGCACCGCCCGTATGACCATCTCGGCGACGTCGGGCGCAAGCAGCACGCCGTTGAAGCCCGTCCCGGGGCGCAACGTCAGGCTCCCCGTGTTCGGGTCCACCGTGCTCAGCCCGAACGAGCTGAAGGTGAGCGTCTGAACCTTCCCGTCGTTGATGGACCCGAACCCGGCGATCTCAACTCCCAGCGAGAAGTTGTTGGTGGTGTCCAGCGCCACCACCGTCGCTTCCACAAGCACCTGGGGCCGCCGCACGTCCAGCCGGCGAATCAGCTTTTCGTAAACCGCCTGAAGCGCCGGCCTGGCGACCACGATGATCGTGTTGGACGGTTCGTCGGCGACCACTCGCGATCCCCCGCCGCTCAGAACCTCGTCCAGACTGCCGGCCCCGCCGCCGCGAACTCGATGCGGCGACTGCCTGCCCGCCCGCGATTCCCCGCCGCCGCGCACCCCGCCCTGCCGCTGCAGCCGGCTTTCGCCCGGAGGCGGCGCGGCCGCACTCTCGCTGCCGACCCCCGCCTCGGGCGACCCCGTCGAGCCGGTCGCCGCGATCTCCGCCTGACCATCGCCCAGGCCGGCGCCGCCCTCGATCTCCTGCAGCGTCGCCACGATCTCGGTCGCCTTGGCGTTCTCCAGCCTGTAAAAACGGATCGGGCTCTGCGTATCCGGCGCGGGCTTGTCCATGGCCTTGCGCAACAACTCGATCTGCTCATGAACCTGGGGCGTACTCGTGGCGACCAGAACATTGGTCTCGGCATCGGTCGCGGACTTGTAGACCCGCCTGGCCGCCGCATCGCCCAACATTTCGCGAACGATCCGGTCCACCTGTTCGGCCGACGCCACCGCGAAGCTGTACGTCCTGGTCTCCAGGCCCGGCGAAACGTCCAGCGACGTGATCAGTTCCAACGCCTCGGCCACCTCCTGCTTTGAACCCACCAGCATCACCTGCCCCCCCTGCTCATCGGCCACCACGGTCGCCCCGGCGGCCCCCCCCCGCACCTTGGCCTTCCCGGCCAGCAACTGCGCGACCTTCTGGGCCATTGCGGCGGCCTCCATGTGCCTGATCGGCACGCACAGCGTCTGCACATCCCGCGAGGGGCGATCCACCAGCTCCACAAGCGCCGCAAGCCGCGCCATGTTCTCGGCATAATCCGTGGCGATCAGCAGGTTGTGTTCCGGCAACAGCGTGGTGATGGCCGATGGCGTGGACAGGAACGGTTTGATCATCTCGTCCACGCGCTGCGGACTGACATGCTTCAACTCGAAGATGCGCGTAACGGCCGTCCCGGGAAGGATATCCGGGTCGTGCGGGCGCGTGCTCGGTCCCGTCGAACTGGCCGTGAGCTGCTTGGCCGGTTCGATACGCACAATGCCGCTGGCGTCGGTATGCATCGCAAGGCCCTTCATCCGCAGGGCACTGTCCAGCAGCGTCATCAGTGACGAAACCGGAATCGTGCGGGGAACCCGGATTGTCACGCGCTTCCCGCCGATCTGTTCATCGTAAAGAAAGCTGATATCCAGACGCTTGCCGACGTAATCAATGAGGACTTTCAGCTCAATGTTTTCCGGCAGGTTGAGTTCCACCATCGCCGGCTGGGTCTGCGGAGCACCCGACGCGGCGCGCGCCGAACCCGGAAGTGCGGCCACCAGACCTGCACAGACCCCGCAGAGAAACACGCCACAGCCGGTCAGACGCTTCATGAAGCCCTCGACAAGACAACCTTCTGCATCCCTGCCATTAACAGACTGTGTCGCCGCCTCATTAACATCCGGTGAGCGCACGGCAAACCTTGCGCTATGCGGCTGCGCCCCAGGCGCAATCCTGCCTCGCGCCGCTCACTGTATTTTAAGGATTCCTGAATGCCGCCCTTATGGACCCGATGGACAATGCCTTCACGCCAGGGACAGCGGCGCGTGATCGTCGCCCCTGCGTGTGTGTCGTTTTTACCTGATGCGGATGAATCACCCACACAACTGCCATGCGTTACGGGCGGCCCTCCCCAGCGAATCCTGCGGCGGAAAGGAGTCGGCGCCCGCTGGGCCCAGGCGTAGAGTTCTCCGCACGCATCCGCTGGTACCCGCGGCAATTGCTGTTGCGTGCGCAGTCCTCCTGCTGACCAGCCCGTCTCTCGCCGACCCGGCCAACCCGACAACGCGAAAGAGCAGCGACGGGTCGTCAGCCCCTTCACTTGAGCAGATGCGCCTGGCCACCGACAAATGGCTGGAAACGCAGAAGATCATCTTCAAGGAGCGGAACGAGTGGCAGCAGGGCAAGGAGATCCTTCTGGGACGTATTGAATTGGTCGAAAAGGAAATCGCCGCCCTGGAGGAGAAGATCAAGCAGGCCAAATCGTCTGTCGCCGATGCCGACCAGAAGCAGGCGGAACTCGTCGCCGAGAATGATCAGCTCAAGGCCACGTTCGCCGAGTTGACCAAAACCGCAACCGCCATGGAAGCCGATGTGCGCAAGCTCTTCCGGATTCTGCCCGAGCCGACGCAGAAGAAGCTCCAGCCGCTTCACCAGCGTATCCCCGAGGACCCCGCCACGACCCGCGCCGCATTGGCCGAGCGATTCCAGAACGTCCTAGGCATTCTCAACGAGGTCAACAAGACCAATAACGAGATCTTCGTGAATTACGAGGTACACACGCTGGCTAACGGCAAGCCCGTTGAAGTCCAGGCGATCTACATCGGCCTTTCCCAGGCCTATTACGTGAGCGCAACCGGCGAGGCCGGTATTTGCCATCCCGGCCTGGACGGCTGGAAATGGGAGCCGCGCAATGCGATCGGCCGGCAGCTCCTTAACGTGCTGGAGATCCTTCAGGGCAAACAAACCGCGGCGTTCGTGCCGCTACCGGTGAAGATTCAATGAGAACTCTGTTTATCACCACTATCGTTCTGGCTCTGACGTGCTGCGTCTGGGGGCAGCAGAACGCCACCGTTGGGCGTCTTCTGACCATCGCCGAGCAGGACCTCAACCAGAGCATCGACGAACTCAATCGTCTGCGGGAGACGATCAACAGGGAGAAGGTGCCCCTGGCTGAGAAGCTCAGCGCTTTGGAGGATCGTCTGGCCAAGCTCCGCAAGGAGCACGCCGACGTCACCCGCGGGCTGGACGAGGCCAACCTTCGCAACGTCAACCTGCGCACCGAGATCAAGGCCCGCAAGGACGAACTGGCCTATGTCGGCAACCTGCTGGACGAGTACGCCCGCGCCTATGAATCGCGCGTTCATCCCTGCGAGCTTCAGGTCGTTGGGCCGCTCGTGGAAGCGGCCAAGGAAGCTCCCAACAACCCCACTCTCTCCATGATGGACAAGTTCACCGTGCAGACCAGGCTGGTGAGCTTCTCGATCACCCGTCTGTTCGACGCCGTGGGCGGGATGCGATTCCCCGGCGAGGGGGTCGATCTGGAGAGCAACGTCCTGAAGGGTCAGTTTGCCATCATCGGCCCCGTGGCGCTGTTCCGCGGCGACAGCGATGCCCAGGCCGGACTGGTGGTTCCACAGACCGGCTCCGACAAGCCCCTGATCCGTCCCCTGGCCGGAGAACTTCAGAGCGGGCTGGCCACCCTGGTGGCCACCGGCGAGGGGCTGCTCCCCCTGGACCCCACGCGCGGCGCGGCACTCAAGGCCCTGGTTCAGAAGACCAGCCTCATTCACATCTTCCACAAGGGTGGCCCGATCATGTGGCCACTGCTGGCCTCGTCGATCATCGCCCTGGCCGTCGTGCTCGAACGCGTCCTGTTCATCTTCCTCGAGCGGCTGCGCCGTCGGCCCAGGCAGTTGTCGCGGTTCTTCGAGCTGGTGGGCAAAGGTCAGCTCGACGAGGCCGCCAAGCTCGGTGAGAAGTCCAGCTTCTACGTCGTTCGTTCCCTGGCCTACGCTCTGCGGCATACCGAGGAATCGCTCGCCAGTGCCCTGCTCTACGCCCAGAACCGGGAGTTGAAGCGCTATCGTCGCGGCATTGCCGTACTCGACACGGTCATCACGCTGGCCCCGCTCCTGGGTCTCCTGGGAACCGTCACCGGGATGATGGGTTCCTTCTCCCTGATCGGCGGCGAGTTGAGCGCTCCCGGCGCCATCACCGGCGGTATCGCCGAGGCGCTGATTGCCACCGCCTTCGGACTGGGTATCGCCATCGTGGCCCTGATCCCGTTCAACTACCTCAATAACAAGACCGAGCAGGCCCGCCACGAAATGGAGGCCGCCGGGACACAGCTGGAGTTGATGATGCCCGCGTCCCGGCGAGGGCCGGAGCGGTCATCCGAGTCTCAGGACAATGGCAAATCCGTCCCTCTTCCCGCACCGCAGCTACAGGTGATCCTGCCCAAGATCGACCTGGCGGGCGCGAGTGGCGGACATGCCCTGGTTGGAAAGGAGTAAACCATGCACGGATCATCCGGTGGCGGCGGCGGCAAGAAGGCCCGCATCGAGATCATTCCGCTGATCGACATCATCTTCTTCCTTTTGGCCACGTTCATCATGGTTTCGCTCTCGATGACCAAGAACCAGGGGGTGCAGGTGGCTCTCCCGGCCGCCGGCAGCGCGGCTTCTCTGGGCGACCAGCAGGAGATGGAAAAGGCCTTGACGCTCAGCGTCACGGAGAAGGGCGAGGTCTTCTATAACAAGGAGAAGATCACCCTCGCGCAGCTCCCCCTGCGATTGCAGACCTTCAAAGCCAACGCCAAGGATCCCAAGGTCATCGTCAATAGCGACGCCGCCGCCAACTTCAAGCATGTTGTCGCCGTACTCGACGAGGTCCGCAAGATCGGGATCTCCAAGGTCGGCATCAACACGGAGAAAAAGTAATGCGCCTGGGCGCCATCCTGGCAGGTTTCTTCGCGCTGCTGCTGCACGGGGCTTTTCTCCTGTTCGGCGGCCTGCTGTTGCCCAAGGCAACCGAGGAACATGCCGCGGCGCGCCAGGTCGAACTGGTCGCCGAGGAGTCGGAGCCGGAGAAGAAGGACCCGAAGAAGGACAAGGAAAAGGAAGCTCCGGCCGAGCAGGAAGCCGAGCGGGCCGTCAACCAGAACCAGGACGAGCCGCCGCCCGATGCACAGCAGATCATCCGCAGCCTCGAATCCACCGAGCCGCGGGCCCCGGCCCTGGAACTGGCCAGCCTTGGCGCCATCGAGGCCGCCCTCAGCGGCAAGGGAGGCGGCGAATTCGGCGACACCCTGGGCTTCGTCAGCGGCGGGCGGATCGATGGTCAGGGCAAAGGAACCCTGAAAATGTCTGAGGCGGCCGAGGCATCCTTCAGTATGGCCGAGATTGACCAGAAACCCCGCGCCATCTACCAGGCTGCCCCCGAATATCCCGCCGAAATGCGCGGCAAAAAGGTCGAAGGGGTCGTCACCGTCCTTTTCGTGGTGGACCCAACCGGCAAGGTAACTCGGCAGCGCGTCGAACAATCCACTCACCCCGCCTTTGAGAAACCGGCTCTCGACGCGGTACGCCGATGGAAGTTTGAGCCGGGAATCAAGGGCGGCCAGCGCGTCGCCTGCCGGATGCGGGTTTCAGTGCGATTCAGCGCCGGAGCATGACTCAACAGGATTACAGCGGATGTCTCGGACAACGACCACACCAATCGTCTCCCAACGTCGCGTCATCGCGTTTGCCCGCGCCGGTGCGGCCTTGAGGTTGTCCCTCGCGGCCGCGCCCTTGGCACTGGCCCTGGCGGGATGCGCCACGCCCCAACCGCCCACTGCCCAGAACGCCCCTGCGCCGCAGGAATCCGCCCCACAGCGAAGCAGCGCCGCGGTGATTGAAGAGGTGCAGAGCCTTTGGCAGGATCCGGAGTTCCAGAAGGCCTTCCTGGGCACCTACGGCATCAACGCCGCCATCGAGCCGCGCCTCAGCCCCGAGGAGATCACATTCCTCGAGAAACTCCGTCCCCACATGGAAAGGGACCTGCCCAAGGCCCAGGCGATGCTCGAATCACAGATCAAGGCCAGCAAGTCGCCTTCCGCAATGCTGTACATGACCCTGGGCAACGTCCATTTCCAGCAGGACAACATGGAGGCCGCCGAGAAATGCTTCAACGCGGCCGTTGAGAAGCACCCCTCGTTTCGCCGCGCCTGGAGGAATCTGGGCCTGATCCATGTCCGTGCCGGGAGATACAACGAGGCCATCCGGGCGTTCACGAAGATGATCGAACTCGGCGGCGGCGATGGGCCGTCCTATGGCCTGCTGGGATTCGCCTATGCCTCCAAGGAGGACTACCAGGCCGCCGAAACCGCCTATCGCAATGCGCTGCTGCTTCAGCCGGACGAAACCGAGTGGCGGCTTGGCCTGACACGCTGCGTCTTCAAGCAGAACAAGTACGAAGACGCGGCCAATCTGCTCGCCACGCTCATCGAGCGCTTCCCCGACAAGACCGAGTTCTGGATGCTCCAGGCTCATACCTTCCTGGGCATGAAGCAGCCGCTTAACGCCGCGGCCAGCCTGGAATCCGTCTACCGCATGGGCAAGGCCACGCCGGACACGATGTACTCGCTGGGCGACATCTACGTCAGCGAGAACATGCCCGATGCGGCCGTGCGCAGCTTTACCCGCGCCGTCGAACTGGATGCCGCCCAGTCGCCGACCCGACCGCTCCAGTCGGCGGAGGTGCTGGCGGCGCGAGGATGGCTGGCGCAGAGCCGCGAGTTGGTGGCGGCCGTGCGGCGGAACCTGGAACCAAAGATGGAGTCGGCCGAGCGTCGAAGGCTGTTGAAGCTCGAAGCTCGCCTCAGCATGGCCGATGGCAACGCCGGGGAGGACGCCGTCAGGGCGCTGGAGGAGATCGTCAAGCTCGATCCCCTCGACGGCGAAGCGCTGATGTTGCTGGGACAATACTACGCGAGCCAGCAGAAGCCGGATCAGGCGATCTTCTGGTACGAACGTGCAGGCGGGATTGACAGCTTCGAGGCCACGGCCAAGCTGCGACACGCCCAGGTGCTGGTGGGGATGCGGCGATTCGCCGACGCTCTGCCACTTCTGCGGCGGGTGCAGGAACTCAAACCCCGCGACGACGTCGCACGCTACCTGGAGCAGGTGGACCGGGCCTCGCGGGTCAAATAGGGCAGGGACTGGCGGGACGCAAGCTCGAACCGCGCAGGCGGGCGGATCGTGATGCCAGCTTCAGTGCGCCGCTTTCGGTGGATTGGCGGCCCGAGCGCGGGTTCTGCGCCAATGCTGCCGCCGCACGTCTGCCGTCTCCCTTGTGCCCCAACGGACAGCGGCGTCAACAACCATATCGCGGCCAGAGGCACGACGTCGGCGAAGCCCACCCCACGCCACCCGAATCAGAATTCCGCACCAAGCGTGAACCAGTACTCGGTTCCCCGGCGATACTCGGTCTTGAGGTACTCCTCGCCGTTGGTGTGATCGCGATAGACCGATTGGATCTTGGGGTCAAGCAGGTTCTTGGCCTGCACCTTCAGGCTCCATGGTCCGCCCAGTTTCACCGTGACGCTGGCGTTGAGCGTGCCGTATTCCTTGTCGTAGACGCTGGGCACCAGCACGCCCGATCCCGTTCCCGCACCGGCCACGAGCGTATCGCCTCGCACCGTGTAGAAGAGGCCCAGTTGCGTCTTCCAGGCGGCGATGTCGTACGTCGCGAAAATGTTGTAGAGATACTCGGGCGTGCCGGTCATGTCCCGCGACTTCATTGGAGCCTGGATGTTCCGCTCCTCGAACTTGGCCGCTTCCTCTTCCGGAAGAGTCACGTTCGAGTTGATGAACGTCGCGTTGAATCCCAGGGTCAGCCCCGAGAGCCTGTCGTAGATCTCTCCAATCTTCTGCCGCACCTCGATTTCAAAACCGTCGAGCCTGCCCTCGGGATAATTCACGGCGGTGGTATAGACAAACCCCACGTTCCGCTGCACATACTCGATCGGATCGGTCAGGCTCTTGTAGAACCAGGAGACGGAAATGAGACTTCCTTCAAAGGGAGTGTAGTCCAGGCGAAGATCGTAGTTCTCCACTGCACTCATGCCAAGCTGCGGATTGCCCACGAAGATGTCCGCACCCAGGTACTCCTGCTGCTGGATGGGAGTCAGTTCCTTGAACGTCTGCCGCGCCACCGTCTGGCTGTACGAGCCGCGAACCGTGACGTTCTTGATCGGCTTGATCACCACGCCGATCGATGGAAGCACGTCATCCTGCGTGAATTCCACATCGGCGTCGCCGGGATTGAGCGTCACCGGCGTGGTCGCGCCCGGCGGGACCCATGTCACCTCCGCCTCGGGAAAATTGACGATGCTCAGGTCCGTGCTCTCAAACCGCACGCCGCCGATAATGCTGAACCACTCCGCCAACGGCACGTCCGCCATGAGATACCAGGCGGAGATTTCCTGCTGACCCTTGTAATCCACGTCGATTTCCGCGGCGGTCACCTTGTGGTAGGTGCTGGGGAACTGGGCGGTCCAGTAATCATTCCATTCACCGATGTAACCGCCCGCCGTGTCGTTGAAGTTGCTGAACGATTCCTGCTTGTAGTCGCGGTCCACCTGGTCGTGAAAAAGACCGATCTTGAAATAGCCCTGTGTTTCGCTCCACTGCTCAAAGGGGACCTTGACGTTCAGGAAGTACTGCTGGCTGTCCTCGGTGATCTCCTTCCATGTGCGCTGGAGATTGCCGAGCGTGAAATTCGCGGCATCCTTTGCCGGCTCGTAGCGCCCCGGTACGGTTGGGTGCGGAGGAATCGTGTAGCCGGGAATCCACAGGCTGCCAAACCGCCGCTTGTCGGGCTCGTTCAGGTCGGCAGTGCTCCCGGCCACCGTCCAGTCCAGTTCCGGAGGAAGAAGCTTGATGGTGCCGTCGGTGCGGACTTCCTCAAATCGGTGCCAGCCGCTGAGCTGGAGCGTCTGGGTGGTGCGCTCCGTGTAAGCGAGCGTCTCGTTGCGGAGCCACGGGGCGGCCTGGAATTCGGTGAACCCGGGCGAGTTGGGATCCTTGGGATCGTAGCCGGGAAAGAAGTAGCTCTTGCCGCGGGTGTCCTCGGCCAGTGTCGCCACGTCCTCCGTGTTGCTGGTGCCAAGGTAAGCCAGCTTGAGCTTGTGGTTGGCCGACTCCAGGCCAATCACGCCCAGGCCGCCATACTTGACCTCGGTGCCCATGCGGGTGATGTCGAACATCGATGTCTTGAATTCTCCCTGCGACGGATCTCCCTGCCGATACTGGGGCGTGATCGGGGCGCCCGGCGACACCACCCAGGCCTTGTCATCGACCCCATCCACCCAGTAACTGTTCTTGGTCTCGTAGTAGCCGCTGACCAATCCCCCCAGCCGCCACTCGTCGCTGAGTCGGATTGATCCGCCACCGGCCAGCGACCAGTTGTACGGAAAGGGCTGATCACCGCGCGACACTCCGGCTGCTCCCTCGTACACGCCGTCGCTGTTGAGTGGATCATAGAACTCGGGCTGGATGTCGCGGCGACCATCGTCCCTGCCCCAGGTCCTCACCCCGCCGTCCCGGTAGGTCAGGAACTTGCCGTCCCCGGGATCGCGGGTGTTGAAGCCCGATCCGAACTTGAACTGGAGGAACGGCTTCTCCGGGACGCCCTTGAGCACCAGGTTCACGGCCCCGCCCGAGGCATCGCCCTGCTGGTCGGGGGTGAACGTCTTGCTGACCTGGATGCTCTCGATGGCGGCGGCGGGAAACTGGTCGAGCTGCACCGCTCGCTTGTCGGCGTCGGCAGTCGGCAGGCGCACCGAGTTCATCACCGAGACCACGTAGCGATCCGGCAGGCCTCGCACAACCGCGTATTTCCCGTCCTGCACCGTGGCGCCGGCAACCAGACGAAGGCCGGCGGCCGCATCGCCCGCACCGGCAAGATTCATGAGCTGCGAACTGACGGAATCCACCAGCGCCGGCTTCTCCATGCGAAGCTGCAGCAGGCCCTCCTCGGTGCCGCCCCCCAGCTTGATGTCCTGGACGACGAATTCCTCCATTTCCGTCACCTCGCCAGCCAGGTTGGCCGATACGTCCGTGATCTCCCCGCCGCTGACCGTCAGCTCGCTCTTGACCTGGCGCACGTAGCCGTCCTTGACGATGATCAGCGTGTACTTGCCCGGCGGCAGCTGGCCAAACGAGAAGTTCCCCTCATCATTGGTCGTGACTTTGGTTCCCGTCTCGACAATCTGGACCTGCGCGCCGGCGACCGGCGTGTCGAATTCGGCGTCGCGCACGACCCCTCTGATCGACCCGGCCTGCTGCGCCCAGGCCCACGGCCCCGAGAGCAACACCGACAGCGCCGCGGATCGCAACAATGATTTGCGTTTTGTCATGACAGGAAGGGAACGTGTGATGGTCCACTTGCCCCAGGCCCGCTTTGTCGAGCCGGCGGGCATGAATTCGGCGTCAGGCGTGCTCCAGCGGGGCTTCACCACGGCGGCCCCAGCCCGTTGAGCGCCTCACGGATTCCGCGCCACAACTCCGCGTCGGGCTCCACGGCGTTCTGCGCCAGCGAACGGCAGAGCGCCGACAGGTCCAGCGCACGCGGCCGGCCATTCGGATTGCCGGCGCCCTCGGCAACCGCTTTCCTGTAAACCGCCATCGCCTGATCGCGGTTGCCCATCGCGTGATATGCCTCGGCAATCGACAGCAGCGCCTCGGTCCGCTTGCTGCTGAGAATACGCTCACGCTCCGCGTCGAACATCACCAATGCCGCGGCAACATCGGCCTGCGCCCTGTCACGGTCGCCGACCCGGAACTCATCCGCGGCCAGCCTCACCATGATCGGGATCTCATCCTCAGCCATCCATCGGCTTTGCCGCCTGATCGCCTGCGCCTCGCCGATCAATTCCCTGGCAAAGGCCTGGTCGCCGTGCTCCCGGGCGGACCTGGCCATGGCCATCAGCTGCTCGATCTGAATGAACGGCGGCATGCCTTCCATCCAGCTTCGGATTCTCTTCTCCAGAATCTGCCGTCGCTCCGCGTTCGAGTAGACCACATCGTGGAGCGTCACGGCCGTCCTGAGGACGTTACGCCGAACGTCAAAGCTCTCCTTGGATCCCGCCCGGTCCATGTCGGCAATCTGGGCGTCGAAGTCGCCGCCATCGCCGTGCTGCACACTCAATCGGATGACCTTGCCCTGCTCCGATTGCTCCACCCCGGCCTCAAACTGGGCCGCCTTCTCGGTCTGGCCGAGCAAGGCATGGACCTGTGCGATCTTGACGTGAATTCGATCCCTGCGCCAATCATCGGCCGTCGCGGCGATCTTTGCCGCTTCGTCCAGGTGGTCCTGCACGCGGTCGGCGGGTCCATGGCGGGCAAAATACATCGCCAGATCCGCATGCGCGGCGCCCTTCCGCCAGTCCTGAATCTGTTCAATGTCCTTCAAGACTCGCCCCGGCTGGTGCAGCCTCAGGCATGTCGCCAGCACCGCTTCCTGGGCCTTGCACCGATCCGGCAGATCGGCCTCCGGGGGGATGGCCGACGCCGCGGCAAACGCCAGTTCCAGCAGTTCCCCCTGCGCCGCCGTCAACGGCCTGTCGACGACCGCCCCCCTCTTGGGTTGATCCGGTTCACCTGTCTGGGCACCGACCGCGATCAGAAGCAACGCGGCCAGGATAGGCAAGAGTGCCATTTGCTTCACCATTCACCTGACTCCCTCTCGTGCAGTCATAGACAGGGCACTTCCCGGCGGCAGGCCGACCAGACCTGCCGCCGGGCTCATTGCCCTCGCCCCTCCGGAAACTCCTCGACACGGCCTACTGCACGCTCACGCGGTACAGTTTCGCCGGATCAAACCCGACCAACGAGCTGACGGTCTTGACGGAGCCGTCGCCCTGAACGACTGCGAACGGCACCCAGTTTCGCCCGTCCACAGAACTTTCCACGGAGTAGCTCACTCCAGCCGTCGTCTGGAAGCTGGTGGTCGTCATGTGAAGCGCGAGATTCACGGTCGGCTCGGCCGGATTGGTCTGACCGGCATGGAACCCATAGGCCGAGGAAGCCGTCCATCCCAGCAGCCAGTTGACGTTGGGGCTGAACGCGCCGCGGTAACGAACGGGCGTGAAGAATCCATCCAGCGGCGCGGTGTCCACGCTGGTCGTGGCATTGTTGGCGGCACGCGGATCAAGGCTGGTCACGTTCGCGAAGTGCAGCGAGCCGCTGACATTCACAACCGGACCGCGACTCAGGGCCTTGATCGGCATGTTGGTGGCGACGACATTGCCAAGCGCAGGGCTGCTGCCCCCGCCGACCGTCACCGTCTTGCCGCCGGCAACATCCGGTCCGACACTGTTGGAGACCGTGTAGGCGGCACTGTTGGTGTTGTTGTAGAAAACGCTGTCCGTGAGCTCGCAGAGGTATCCCTGGTTATTCGCCCCGACGTTGTTGCCCTGGCTCTGGGCTCGGAACATGGCCTGAATGGCGGAAGTCGACAGTTGCGTGCCGGCGGCGTTCTTCATGTTGGGGTGTCCGCCGGTCAGAACGTTGCTCGTGTTCCAGGTCTCGGTGAAGGGCGTGGACCAGACGGCGGCCCAGGAGAGGGTTCCATTGTTGCCGTAGCGCCAGCCATTGGTTGCGCTCCCCTCGGAGCTTTCCTCGGTAATCAGTCGCTCCCCGATATCCATGAAGATGCTCTGGCGGACCTGCAGACGGGCGCTGTCGCGGAACGCGATGCCGTGATCGGCCGCCGTCGTCAGCGCCCCCCCCAGACCGTCGGGCACCCCGATCAGCGTGAAGTTGTAGATCGTGGCACACGTCATCGGGATCGCATCGTTGGCCTCGGCACCATCGACCTCAAAAGCGTTGTCGCTCACGCCGCTCCCCTGAGCCACGCCCGTCTTGCCGTAACCCTGAACGACCAGGCCGAACTGCGCCTTGCCGCGCCATCCCTGGTCAAGATCGAAGCTGTCGTCGCCGACGTTCCAGATGCTCACGTACTTCAGGTTGACGGTGCCTCCCCAGATTTCGATGCCGTCATCCACACCGTTCATGATCTCGATGTGGTCGATCTGGGTGCCGCGGCCGACGCCGCCAAGAGCCAAGCCGTTGAGCTCATTGCCAAGTCCGATCACCTTGCCCCCGTAACGGATGGACACGTAATGGATCTCGCCGCGGTCGTCGTCATCGTCCGCGCCGCCGTAGAGAACCTTTGGATCGCCTGCCGCATCAGCGGTCAGGCCTTCCATCGTGGCCTTGTTCAAGCCCGTGGGCCGCGCGGTGTTGGTTACAACCGGGGCGCCGTACCCGTCCTGGTAGGTCCGCACGGCCGACGCGTTGGCCTCGTACTGGGCGCCAATCAGGGCGTTACCGAGAATGGTCAGGTTGCCCCATTCATTGATGCCCTGCCGCCACGTGCCCGTCTTCGGATTGCCCATGGTGACGATATCCGTCACGTAACCGGACGAATTGGTTGTCACGACTGAACCGGTCCACGTGGCCACATCCTGGGCCGAGGTCATGATCACCGGCTCCGCGGCCGTCCCCATCACGCGGATCTTGCCATCGCGACAGACGGCCAGACTGCCGGTACCCTGACCATCCGCGGGGTCCAGGTAGCTGGCGATCACCGTGCCAGCCTCGATGGTCAGCGTCGCTCCATTCCTGACGTAGATCTGCTTGGTCAGGTAGTAAGGAGACTTGGCCTTGGTCCAGGTTGTCGATGTCGTGATGTCCGCCGATACCGGCGTGGCGGCATTGGCAGCGCCCGTTAGGGCCAGGCCGGCAGCCGCGGCCAACAGGGCGAGTTTCATATTCTTTGTCTTTTGTGTGCGCATAACTAGATTCCTTTCGCAGCTCGATGGCTGAAAAACGGTTGAAAACGTTGCGATCCGATCCGCACCCGGAGGGCTTACGCCTTGCGACGGCGAGCCGCCAGGCCCGCCAGGCCAAGCGTCAGCAGCGCCAGGCTGGACGGCTCCGGGATCACCGGCGTCCTGTAATTCGCCGGCCCGCCGACCGGGAAGTACGTGAAGTCGCTGCCCGCATCGACCTCCACCGTGCCCAGCAGTTCCATGCCGTACGCGGTGCCGGCCCCCGGCTCCGACATACCAAACGGTCGATCGAACCAGACCAGCCAGATCTTGTCGCCCACGAAATCATTTCCATAAAGCTGGGCGAAGGGGAAGCACTCGCCGTTGAGGATCTGTCCCTGATCCAGCAGCTTGTCCGCCGGATCCCAGATCCAAGTGCCGGCAATGTCCACGCCGGGGGCGATCAGGCCGTCACCATTGGAATCAATGATGAGCTGGTAGGTGCCGTCAGCAATTGGAACTCCCGCGGCATTCTGGGCAAAAGCCGGATCGACCATGAAAGCCGAGTAGCTGTTGCCGGCGCGGGCACCGGCGGCCAATCCCAGCAGAACCGCAGCTGCCGCTGATGTGACAATTGTCTTTCTCATACGCACTCTCATCCTCTCTCTAATAGGGTTTGTTGATGGTCACGATCGTGCCCGTCTCCGTGGCGGGCAAACGAAACTTGATGACTTCCGACGCATTGATCAGTTCCAGTCCGGTCACGCCGGAACCGACCCAGCGCCCGCCGCCACTGGTGGTGTACGAGGCCGTCTTCACCGCCGGCTTGTTCTGCCCGGGCGTCGTGTTGTCAAAGAACAGAACGGCCCGATTGCTGGTGCCGCCCAGGCCCGAGTTGTTGAGCACAATCGGGACAGGGTAGCCTGAGCCGATGACCAGATCGCCGCCGGTGGCAATCAGCATGCTGATCGGGTGATCCGGAGCGATGCCGCTGGTGACGACCGTGAGCGTTCGCGAGGCGCCGTTGCGAAGAACGAACTGCGTTTCGGGCCGCAGAATCGTGTTTCCATCCACGCCCGCGCCCACCCACCGACCGCCGCCGCTGGTCGTGTAGCTGACCGTCTTCCAGGCGGGCGGGTTCTGGGACATGGCCCCGATGTCGTTCTGGTAGAGCAGCAGGGCGGTGTTGTTCACGAACGAATAATTGAACAGTTCGGGCGGGAACAAGCTGCTGACGGTGTGATGCTTGTGAACCCGGAACTTGTTGCCGGCGGCAACCCGACCGAGCAGCGCCGCCCGCTGCGTCGGAAGTGTATCGTCCAGGACGAAGCCGTTGGCATCGTTGCTCTTGATCGTCATCCACAGCCCCGCCGCGTTTCCATCGAGGAACCGCACGTAGTAGCTGTTCTTGGTGACGTCGGCGGCATTGAACTTGCCGCTGGTCAAAGAGCCCGCCGCCACGTTGACCTTGCTGCCGCTGCTGACGCTCACGACGGTGAAAACGGCATTGCCGTCCGGGTTGCCGCTGCCGTCGTACGGCGTGGTGTTGAAGGGAACCGACAGTCTTACGTCGGAGTTGGCGGGAACATTAATCCTGTTGTAACCCGCAACATTCTGATCCGCGAAGCTGAGGGAACCCAACAGAAGCAGCGATAACGCTGCCATGAGTGCCTTGATTCTCATCTGCATTTCCTTTCCTGTTGTGCGGTGTGGAACAGTGCCACGCATGTCACTCGAGGCCGCATGCCCGGCAATCGCGCCCGGCCGCAGCAAACCTTTGAACTGACCCACTCGCCGCTCAGACTTGACCTGCCTGCCACTGCGTACGGTCGATTCGGAATTCACACTCTCCTGGACACGTTGTTGACGCGGCCCTCCTTCTGTTAAGTGACCGGCCGCGACACACTTCCTGCCATCCGGACAACAAGGCGTCTTGCCAACAAGCCTGCCCGTGTCCTCACCGGCCGGAAACCCTGCCTGTCGCGGCTGTCAGATTCGCCGGCGAGACTGCGCCCTGACCCGCGGCCCTGCTGCGCTCCACCGGCAGAGAAGCACCCTCGCTTCTTCCTGATCACAAACTACCCCGCCGGTATGAGCGACCGGTTATCCGGGCATTATTTTCCGGCTAAATCCACATGCCTGCTCGCGACCAGATTGCCCGCCGCCATTCGCCGGCGGCAATCGATGTGTGGCGATCCGCCTTCACGATCGCTTGCTCTCGATCTGCTGAGCAATGTCCAACAGATCCCACCAGCCTGCATCCAGACCCGCTCCGCCCAGCAGCCGGTCCGCCTCGCCGTCGTCAGCGTAGAAAATGTCCACGCCGCTGCCGCCCAGCAGCGTGTCCCGGCCGGCACCGCC
>Ga0209381_1001810_pt1 | contig 31069 bp, 30 predicted proteins | sample DewCreD2012metaG_FD_184111 | JGI IMG/M metagenome (GOLD analysis project Ga0209381, IMG submission 184111) | Hot spring sediment bacterial and archeal communities from British Columbia, Canada, to study Microbial Dark Matter (Phase II) - Dewar... ...
CCGCGGGCCGTTCTCCATGGGTTATCTGTTTTTGGCCCCGGTTCCGGGATCGCGAGTGTTTCGACTTTGGTAACGATTTATTCGCACCACGCTACGATGTCACACGCGAAACGCACAAGAATCCGGTGCGTCTTGCATTCGGGACCGCTGATCGCCCACGGAGAAACTTGGAGCAGGGTTTAGCCCGGGGTGGCGGCGACGCCCCGAGCAGCAGGCAGTCTGAGTCAAACATCTCCTCATTATTGATTCAAAGGCCGGAGTTTCCACAGCCATCCACAGGCTGGACCCGGTCAAGCACTCGATCTCGTGAGCTATGAATTGGATCCTTTGTGGAATCTGCTTCGCCTAATCTTCGCCATGGTAGAATCGCAGATGATTGTGCCGTAGGCCGCCCCGTCGGGTGTCGCTCCCCGGGGAGCTCCCTGCGGTTTCGAATCGCTTGAACTCCCCCTTTTGCGAGGTGTCGCCCATGCCACTTCAGTTCAAGAGCTTCGCCCGGCCGGACCTGCTCAAGACCATCCATCCAAAGAACTTAACCAACCTGCTCGAGCCGCACCGGAGCTTCTTCGAAGACAAGGGGTTCCGGTTCCCTGCTGGCGCGGACGAGGAACTGGACTGTCTGGCGCTGGCGGGCATCCTCGCGCAACCGGACGAAGAGACGCCCTCGGATCTGGTCGAGGCGCTCTACGTCATCGAGAGCTTCAGCGACGATCAGCACTTTGACGAGTTGCTCGCCATGGCCGAGGCGGCGGGGTTGGAGGTCGGCGAAGAGGAGACGACGGTCGACCTGGCCGTGCGCTTGTACCTCCACGATGCCAGTCTGCTCGAGCGAAAGCTACGTGAGCAGCTTTGCGACCGGCGGCGGACGTTTGAAAGTTACCGGCTGGCCGATCCCGCTTCCGGGATGGAGGTGGAGAATCTCCCACAGGATCTGACTCCTCTGGAGGCTGATCTTGACCGCTACTTCGAATCCAAGAAGCGCGGCGGCCACTCCTGTGTGGTCCGAAAGGACGCCGCGAATGAGATCCGCTTCCTGGTCCAGCACGGGCAGACGTGCAAGCGTGAGCCCAGCCGCAAGGGCGGCCGCTCGACCTGCACCTTCTTCCGCCCGGAAAAGACCGACGTGGTTCTTCTCGACCTCGCGCACAAGGAGCTGCGGATCAACGCCGCGTCGGTGCCGGACCTGCGCCAGTACCGCACGCTGTTCGGCCGCCACCTGTTTCGCAACGACGACTACTTCGTCTTCGCCGAGAAGTACACGCTCGAGCCGCTCCAGAAAGCAGGTGAGATGGCGTTGAACTGCCGCGACATCGAAGGGATCGAATCGGTGAAGCTGAAGGAGGTCGAGTACGCCTGGGGCGGCGCCTTCGAGCACGCTGAGGTACAACGCGCCACGGACCTGTTCAAGGCTCTGCCTCTGATCCGGCGGGGCCTCGAGTGTGAGCCGGTGATTCGCAAGGCCGTTTTTGAGGTCAAGCTGACCGGGGAACGCCGCGCGCGGGCCGTGACCATCAAGGCGGGCAACCGCTCCGGCTACGGCCGCGGGGATGAGGCGATGGTGATCGAACGCTGGCTTCGGGCCCGCGGCTTTGTGATCAGCGAGGAGCGGGCCCTCCATGCGCGCACTTACCCGGCTCTGGCGTGCGCTTGAAAGCATTCCCGGGCTTCTGGATGTGCCCGCCTGGTGGGAGCACTCCTGCGGCGATGACTTCACGGTCATCCAGCCCTACCTCCTGCCCACCGACATTTTCGGCCATCGGTATCCATGCCCGCGTTACCCCCGCGATCACGAGTGTCCACGGAGAATCATCGATTACGGAGACGGCGAGTTCGCCGCCATCTGCCGCCACAGCCACCAGTTCTGCGAACGCATTCCCCTGTCGCCGAAAGATGCGCTGATTCACACCATCGACATGGCCAGGTTCACGGGAGCCCTTGCGCCGGCCTTGAGAATCCGTCCGCAGAAGCCACGGGAGTTTTGTCGGGTTAGGGGGATCGGCGTTTCGATCGCGCCCGCCACCCGCAACTGCCCAGCGTTTCTCGCGATCGTCACCTCGGCGGACCAGCTTCAGCGATCTCTCCATGAACTCCTCCTCTCGCACCCCACTCCGTTCCTTCTTCTTGCCCCGACCAGCAGGTTCCTGACGGCGGACCATCTCCGGCTCCTGGACAGACACAAGAGCCACTTCGTCTCCCTGGAGGAGACGGTTGGAGTGGATGAGGACGGCTACTTCGCCCCGCTCCAAGCAGCCGGCGAAGAGGAGGCTCAACCCACCGCCGTAGCTGACCGCCAGGCGGTGGTCGATGCCTACGGGGCAATGGATGCGGACATCTACCGCGCAGCGCGGGTCCATAAGTCCGACTTCTACAAGTGGCTCACCGGGAAGCTGAGCGATAAGTCGAGCAAATCAAAGAGGATCGAAGAAGTCCTCCGGACTCCGGCCCACCGCAGCGGCCCAGTGTAGGCGCGCCGCCTACACTTTTTGCCTACCTCGCCTCCATTGATCGCCTACATACCCCTCGCCCGATCATGGGCGCGTGGAAGCGATTCGAAGGAACATCGAGGCGGGCGATGCGGGGAACCGGCAGATCGAAACCCTGCTGGATGAGCGGGATTTGGCGCGGTGGATTCGCGTCTCCGTGGCCACGCTCCGCTACTGGCGCGGCGAGGGAAAAGGCCCGCGCTACCGCAAGGTCGGCCAGTTGGTCCGGTATGTGCCGGCCGACGTCCAGGATTGGCTGAACACCCGCCCGGCGGGCGGCGAGGAGGTCAGCCGTGGCTGAGACAGCCTTCGCCGACGTCGATGCCGGCCGCATCCTGTTGCGGACACCGTTCTCGAACCTGCTCCTGTGCAAACGGATTCCCGGTGCCTCGTGGGACAAGCCGCGGCGCCTGTGGACCTACCCGGCGACGCCGCAACACGCGCGCCTGATCCGTTCTTCCATTCCGCGGCTCGAGGTCAGCGACAAGTTCGAGACCTTGTTGGCGCCCAAAGCCGCCGCGCTGGAGCCGGAACCTTCCATCGAGCTTCCCGCCGGGCTCAAGACCAAGCCTTGGCGCCACCAGATCGAGGCGTTCCGATTCGCCATGGAGCGCTTGGTGCGCGGCGCGGGTGCGGCCCTGCTGGCGCTTGAGATGGGCGTTGGCAAGACGCTGGTCGCGCTGATGGTGCTGGCCGCGATGGCCGCCCGGCGCATCTTGATCTGCTGCCCGCTGCGCGTTGTGCCGGTCTGGCAGCAGCAGATCGAGCGCCACCTGGACCTGCCGTTGATCGTTGTGACGCTGGACGACAGCGCTGGCAGCGTCGCCAACAAGAAGAAGCTCGCCGAAGAAAAACTCCGGTTGGCCGAGGCCACGGGGCGGCCGCTGGCGGTAATCATCAACTACGACTCGGTCTGGCGCGCGCCCTTTGCGGACTGGGCAGAGAAGCAGACGTGGGATCTGATCATCGCCGATGAGTCCCACCGCCTGAAGGCGCCCGGCGGGAAAGCAAGCCTGGCTTTCAAGAGGTTGCGCTCCCGTGCCCGCGCGCGCCTGGCGCTCACAGGCACTCCGCTGCCGCATTCGCCGCTCGATGCCTACGCGCAGTTCCGCTTCCTTGATCCCTCCATCTTCGGGCCGTCGTTCGCCGCCTTCCGCCAGAAGTACGCCGTGATGGGCGGCTTCCAGAAGAAGCAGGTCACCGGTTTCCAGCACCTCGACGAACTCGAGGCGCTCATGAAGACCATCACCTTTCGCGTATCCAAAGACGTCCTCGATCTGCCACCCGAGACCCACGTTACCTACGAATGCGATCTGTCGCCCGAAGCGCTCCGCGTCTACCGCGACCTCGAGGAAGACTTCGTCGCCGAGGTCCGCGACGGCCGCGTCACCGCCGCCAACGCCATGGTGAAGCTGCTGCGATTGCAGCAGGTTGCCGGCGGTTGGGTGAAGACAGACGACGGCCAGTACCACCGCGTGGATTCGGCAAAGCAGAGCTTACTCGCCGACACGCTCGAAGACATCGGCCCCAACGAAGCCGTCGTCGTCTTCTGCCGGTTCCACGCCGATCTCGATGCCGTCCATGATGCCGCCAAGACCGCCGGATTCCAGAGCCTCGAACTCTCGGGCCGCCGCGATGAACTGAAGCGCTGGCAGGAGGGCGAGGCCCAGGTTCTTGCCGTGCAGATCAGCGCCGGCGGCGTGGGCGTCGATCTCACGCGCGCCCGCTACTCGATCTACTACTCGCTCAGCTTCTCGCTGGGTGAATACGACCAAGCCTTGAGCCGGGTCCACCGTCCCGGCCAGACGCGCCCGGTGGAGCACATCCACCTGGTGGCGCGGAACACGGTGGACCAGAAGATCATGCGCGCACTGGAAGCGCGCGCGGAAATCGTCGATGCGGTCCTCGCTGAGATTCAAGGCGGGGCCCAGATCAAAGCCTAACCGGAGAAAGGACGCTCGCAATGAACATGGAGCAGTTGAAGGAGTTCGTGTGCCTGGAAACGCGCAAACGCGAACTCGACTCGGAACTCAAATCAATCGCCGCGCGGATTGATGACCTGGAACTGGCCCTGGTGCCGCAGTTCCTGGCCGATGGCGTGGCCTCGATGAAGGTCGATGGCCGCACGGTCTACATCGCCCAGGACATTCACGCCAGCCCCGCGAACGACCGCGCCGAGGTCATCGCCGCGCTCAAGCGGTCCGAACTCGGCCAGTACGTCTCGGAGAACTACAACACCCAATCCGTCCGCGCCTACGTGCGCGAAGTCGCCGAAGAAGCCCGCCTGCGCTGCCAGCAGCAGAACCGGCTATTCACGGAGGAAGAAGTCCGCGCGGCGCTACCGCCGCCGCTCTCGGACGCCCTCAAGGTTTCGTTCGTTCATTCCCTGCGCAGCAGGAAAGCCTGACAAGGAGAAAACAATGTCCACTGAACTCGTTCAAATCCAGACACCCCGCGCCCTCTCGGCGCTCGAAAGCAGCCTGGACTCAATCAACGAAGCCATCGCTACAAACATCAGTGGCGGCGGCATCTCGGACTTCGATCTGCCCCGCGTGAAGATCTCGGGCGGCGCCAGCCCGCGCTGGATTGTGCCCACGCTCGAAGGCGAAGAGACGCTCGCGCGCCTCAACGGCGTGATCGTTTATGCCCGCGACACCCGGGTCTATTACAAGACGGCCTTCGGCAAGTCGAGCGGCAAGCAGCCTCCGGATTGCACCTCATCGGACGGCATCAATGGCAAGGGCAAGCCGGGCGGCGATTGCTCGCGGTGCCCGCTGGCCGAATATGGCAGCGCCGAGGAAGGTTCGGGCCAGGCCTGCAAGCAGGTGAAGCAGATCTTCATCCTGCGCGGCGACCTGCTCCTGCCGGAGGTCGTGTCGCTGCCGCCGACCAGTCTCAAGGGCGCGCGGCAGTTCTTCCTGAAGCTCACGACGCAGGGCATCCCGTACTACCAGGCCGTCGTGGGCATGGAGCTGGAGAAGGCGCAGAACGCCGCCGGCATCCAGTACGGCAAGGCGCAGCTCAAGTTCGTCCGCAAGCTGATGGCTGAAGAGGCCGCGCGCGCCCAGCAGTATCACCAACTCTGCAAGACGCTCGCCGAGCGCGTCCCCACCGGCCTCGACCCCGAGGTACGCGACCAGGGCGGCGAACAGGTTCCTTTCTGAACGGGGACGCCATGCTGATCGGCACACTGCTTCTCATTGCACTTGCGCTCTGGTTCGTGCACTGGTTGACGACGCCAGAGCGCCGCTCGCTCACCCTCACGGCGGCCCGCCTGCTTCGGCGCGCGGGCCGCTGGCTCTGGGCCGCTGGAGTTGGCCTCGAGCACGGCTTCTTGCACAGCCAGCGGGTGCGCCACGAGATCCGCCTCGACCTGGAGGCGCGGCCATGAAGGGTGCCCACGTGGTCCGGCTGCCCATCGCCCAGATCCGGCTTGACGGCGGCACGCAGCCCCGCTCGGCGCTCGACTTCACAGCCATCGACGATTACGCGGAGGCGATGGCCGCGGGCGTGAAGTTCCCGCCGGTGGTCGTCTTCCATGATGGCGAGCACTACTGGCTCGCCGACGGTTTCCACCGCTTGAAGGCCGCCTTCGCCGCGGGCTTCGATGCGGTTGACAGCGAGCTGCGCCAGGGCACGCTCGAAGAAGCCCAGTGGTACAGCTTCAGCGCCAACAAGACCAACGGGCTCCGGCGCACGAACGAGGACAAGCAGCGGGCGGTGAAATCCGCCCTGCTGCATCCCCGCGCCGCGGAAATGAGTAATTCGGCCATCGCCCGCCACGTGGGTGTCGATGAAGCCACGGTCCGGAACTGGCGCGCCAGGCTGGCCGCATCTTCGGAAATTCCGAAGATAGACACCCGCACGATTTCGCGCCAGGGCTCGACCTACCAGCAGCGAACCGCAAACATCGGCCATCGCCGCCGCGCGAAGCCCTGTGTTCCCGACTTGGACGACCTGCTCCGCACTGTCGCCTTTCTTTTCGATTGCGCAGCCGACCCTGCCGGCCTCGCGCGTGAAATCCTCGCCCGGCCAGACCGGGGACAGATCCTTGCCCAGATGGAGAAAGCTCATGAGTTCCTTACCGTCTGTCTCGACGAAACCCGCCGTTCGCACGCCGCCTTCGCCCCGGCGCATGCGGATGATGGTGACGCCCGAACTCGCCAAACAATGGCTTGAGTCGAACACCCACAACCGCCCGTTGAGCGAAGAACTGGTCATCGCCTACATGGTCGACATGCTCGACGGCCGCTGGCAGTACAACGGAGACGCGATCCGCTTCGACCACACGGGCCGCTTGATCGACGGCCAACACCGGCTGCACGCCTGCACCGAGGCCGGCGTTCCGTTTGAAACCGACGTCGTCACGGGGCTTGCTCCGGAAGCCATCCGCACGATCGACATCGGGCGGGTGCGCACCGCCGGGCACATCGCGCACCTCGAAGGTGTCGAGAACGCAAGCCTCGCCTGCGCCATCGCAGGCTTGGCAGTGTTGCACGAGAAGTACGGCATCGAGCGCATGAACGACCCGCGCCACAAGCCAACCAAGACGGAAATCGTCGAAGCGGCGCGGACTCTTGCCGGGCTCGACGCCGCCATCGTGCGTGCGCGGGCACTTGGCTACAAGATCGCGCCGCCGCGCGTTGTCGGCTTCTGCTTCTGGGCCTTCGCGAAACTGGACCGGAAGCTCGCCGATCGCTTCTTCGACGAGCTGGCGCACGGACTGAACCTGAGCCAGGACAACCCGGTCTACCACCTGCGCGAGCGTCTGCTCTCGAACCGGCGCTCCAAAGCCAAGCTGCCGCAACTCGAACTGGTGGCGCTGTTCTTCAAAGCGTGGCTCGCCTATCGCGAGGGCCGCCCCATCCGGCGCCTGTTCTGGAAGACCGACGGGCCGTCGCCTGAGAAGTTTCCCTCGCTTACGGAGGCGGGCCGATGACGCCACGCAGAACGAAGCGCAAGAAACCGGCGGTGCGCGAGTCTGCTCTGGTGAGTGCGATTGTCCAGGCGCTTCGCGCCGTGCCGGGGCTAGTTGTCCGGAAGCGGCACGGCACGGCGTGGGGCTTTGCGGGTGATCCTGACCTGACAGGCTGCTATCGCGGCCGTCACTTCGAACTCGAGGTGAAGACCCCGGCGGGGGCGCTCACCCGTCTCCAGGAAGCGCGGATGGCCGAATGGTCGCGGGCCGGGGCGATTACGGCGGTGGTACGCAGCGTGGGCGAGGCGCTTGCGGCGCTTGGAATCGAGGAGGGCAAGTAGGGATGACCGCGCCCGCTTACAGTCTCGCCGCCTGGCGCAAGTACCGCGACGAACAAGAGCAGCCCAAGCAGGAGACACCCGCCAGGGTGACGCTCGCCGACATCCCCGCCGACGCCGAAATGGACGAAGGCCTCGTCATCGGCTTCTGGAACGGCGAGCGGTTTGTGTCCTGGGAGAAGTGGCTCGCCACGGCGCCGATTGTTCGCGAGGAATCGAAGCCGGCCTTGCCCGAGGACTCACGCTTGGTGACCGCCGTCTGCGGCAAGACGCGCGTATGGCTCGCCCGCGACGGAGACCGCTGGCTGATGTACGCGGGCTCGCGCCACACACGGCGCAAAGACTTCGCCTCGCCGTATCTCGCGCACGCGCAGCGCACGGCTGAGGCCTGGTATGGACCGTCCGCAAGCGGCTGGCAAGTGGAGCGTGAACGATGACGCCGCACGAATTCCTTGAACAACTGTGGGCCGACAAGCCCTCCGACCTCTACATCCTCATCTGGACGCTTCGGGACAAACGCTCACGGTGGTTCCGGAACTTCGAGGAGGCGGCCGCCGCCGTGGTCGAGACACAGCAAGACGTCTACGTTGGCGCCGGTCTCTCGCCCCGCGACTACGGACCGTCGCGCCGCTGCCCATCGGAGGAGATCGCCGGGATCGCCGGTCTCTGGGCCGACTTCGACCTCAAGTCGAAGGCCCACAAGAAGGCTCTGCCCGCGACGATTCCAGACGCGCTCTCGATCATTCCACCCAGAATGCAGCCCACAATCGTCCTCGCCACCGGCAACGGCGCCCACGCCTGGTGGCTGTTCAAAGAGCCATGGATCTTTGAGAACGATCAGGAGCGCCGGGACGCCGCGCGCCTCATCACGCGCTGGCACACTCTGCTGCGGCTGAATGCCGCCGCGCGCGGTTGGGTGTTTGACCGCCTGTCCGACCTCGCTCGTGTCCTCAGAATCCCCGGCACCATCAACGGCAAAGACCCGGCCCACCCAAAGCAGGTCACCGTCGACCGCTGCACGAACCGGCGCTACAACGTCTCCGATTTCGAAGAAGCCCTCGATGAAGCCGCGGTTCCCGATCCGGAGACGGAAGAACGCACCGCGCGGGAGTGGGCGGAGCGTTTTCAGGATAAGCCACTGGTCATCGACCCTGCCGCGCGCATCCCGCAGGAGATGCTCGACGGCTGGATGGCGCAGGACATGCGCTTCCGGAACACCTGGCTCCGGCAGAGACACGATCTCGAGGACCAGAGCCAGAGCGGCTACGACCTGGCGCTTGCGGACTTCGGCGTCGAGGCCGGACTCAGCGAGCAGCAGATTGTGGATCTGATCGTCCATCACCGAAGCCTCTACGCGCAGAAGCAGCGGACGCGCATCGACTACTTTCAGAGGACCATCGCGAAGGCCCACCGGCACACCGCGGCGGACGAGGCGCCCCAAGCCGTCTTAAGCACGGTGGCAGATCGTCCGGCCGGCAACGCCGCGCCCAGCCCTGATCTCACCAAGGCGCTTCTCTGCGAACAGATCTCGCGAGTGCTCGGTGTCCGCATCGTGCGCCTGGTGAAAATCACGGGCAAGGAGCCGGCCTATCACATGGAACTCGAGGACGCGAAGATCGAGTTCCCAAACGTCGCCAAACTCATCTCGCAGGAGTCCGTGCGCGTGGCCATCGCGGCGGCCTCCGGAAGGCTCATCCCAAGAATCAAGCCGAAGCAATGGGAGCAGCTTGCTCAGGTCTTGCTCGATGCCTGCATCGTCGAGCAGGGCAGCCTTGAGATGGAGTGGGAAGGCGCCGCCCGCACCTACGTCGCGCAATATCTCGCCGAAACCGGCTTCATCGAGTCCATCGACGGCGAGACCGTTCAGAACCAGAGGAAACCCATGATCGTCGATGGCCGGGTCGCCATCAACGCCAGCGATCTCCAGATCTACGTCAACAAGACGACGTTTCAGAGCCTGTCGGTCAAGGCCATCGCCTCGATGCTGTCGGTCATGGGCGGCAAGCAGATGCGCGTGCGTGGCCATCGGTTCCGCGAGCAGAGCCGGTGGTTGCTGCCGGTCGAGGAGTTTGACCCATCCGAATACTCCGCGCGCGCCCGGGAGGAAACCCATGCTGGCGAATGACGCCGCGACCGGCGCCGTTGAGGGCATTGGCGAACGTGACCACTCCGTCACCGCCGAGTACCGCATCTTCGGGCCGCCGGGCGCGGGCAAGACCACGAATCTCACGCGCCAGATCCGGCGCGCGGTGGAACGCTTCGGTCCGGATTCGGTTCTGATCACGAGCTTTTCACGCGCGGCCGCGGCGGAACTCGCCGGCCGTGATCTTCCCGTCGATCCGGATCGCGTCGGCACGCTGCACTCGCACTGCTACCACGCACTCGGCGGGCCGCAGATCGCCGAGGCGAACGTCGACGATTGGAACAAGCAGAACCCTCATCTTCAGATCACGCCCGTGAAGAAGCAGGGCAGGCTCCACGGGGAAGAGTCCTTGGAGGAGGACGATGCAGGTAGCGGGAAAGATGGCGATCGGCTCCTCGAACAGTTGAACCGCTGGCGCGGGTGGATGATGCCGCGCGAGACGTGGCCGGCGATGGTCCGCGAGTTCGCGGACCGGTGGCAAGCCTACAAGCAGTCGCTCGGCCTGTTGGACTTCGCGGACCTGATCGAAACCTGCCTTCAGGAAGTGCCGGTGGCGCCTGGCTCGCCAGCGGTCATCTTCACCGACGAGGCGCAGGACCTCAACCGGATGCAGCTCTCCCTCATCCGGAAGTGGGGCGAGCGCGCCAACTACTTCATTGTGGCCGGTGACGACGATCAGACGGTGTTCTCGTTCACTGGCGCGACGCCGGACGCGATGCTCGACCCGGACATCCCGGCCGATCACAAGATCATCCTCAAGCAGAGCTACCGTGTCCCGCGCGCCGTGCACCGGCTGGCGGACGCCTGGATCCGCCAGGTGACGCGGCGGCAGGAGAAGATCTACCTGCCGCGTCCCGAGGAGGGCGAGATCCATCGCATCACCCAGGGCGGCTACAAATCGCCTGAGTACTTCATTCTGAAGTCAGCAACCGAGCATCTCGAACGGGGCAAGACGGTGATGTTTCTGGCCGCTTGCTCTTACATGCTCCGGCCCGTGATCGCAGTCCTTCGCAAGGAGGGCATCACCTTCCACAATCCGTACCGGCGTTCGAACGGATACTGGAATCCGCTGCGGCTTGGCCGGCGAGGCTCGACGGCGAACCGGATTCTTGCCCTGCTTCTGGCGCATCCGGACCTGGCCAAGGAAAACCGTCCGTGGACCTGTGGCGAGTTGGCGTTGTGGGCTGAGTGCCTCGAATCGCGAGGCATCCTGCGCCCCGGAGCTAAGCAGGCGCTCCAGTCCCTCGAAGCAGAGATGCCCGCGACCATCGCGCGCCTGGATGAGATCTTCGAGCCCGCGGCGCTTGCGTCCCTTCTCGCCGCCTACGAAGGTGGCCACCGGAAGCTGCTTGACTGGTGGCGCGCCCGGGTGGCTGCCAGTTTCCATGCGCGCGTGCAGTTCCCGGCGGATGTGGCCGCGCGGCGCGGACCGCAGGCGTTGGTCGAAGCACCGCAGGTGGTCGTCGGCACAATCCACTCTGTCAAGGGTGGGCAGGCCGATGTCGTTTACCTGTTCCCCGACCTCAGCCAGGCCGGCGACGCGCAATTCCAACGCTTCGGTCCGCCGCGCGACTCGGTCATCCGGGTCTTCTACGTGGGCCTGACCCGGGCCCGCGAGACGCTCTACCTCTGCCAGCGGGAAACCCCCATGGCGGTCGCCATCTGATTGGAAACAGGACGCTTGCATGATTTCCCGGAAGGAAGGTACCCTGCTTGCGCTGACCGGAGGCGTCAGGTTGAAGCAACGCGTCCAACATCCCAGGATTCACGAGCGGAAGGAGCGTGGAACGCCCTACTGGTATTTCCGCTACTGGCACGACGAACTATTGCCGGATGGCACGGTCAAGACCACCCGTAAGCGTCATCTTGTGGGGCCGAGCAAAGGGCCGAACGCGCTGACCAGGCGGCAGGCGGAAGTGGAGCGCGACCGGTTCCTGGCGAACTTGAACGCCGCGCCGACACCGTGCGAGGCCGCGTTATGGGGGGCCCAGCCCGTCGAGGTGGGCGCGATTCTGTTCGGCAAGCTGGCGGAGATGTGGCGCCGGGATCACGTCGACAACCCGATGGTCCGCCTTGCTGAGCCCACCCGGGCGAAGTACCGCTCGAGCCTCGACGTCCACATCCTGCCGCGATGGAAAGACGTGCGCCTGGCGGCGTTCCGGGCGAAAGATGTTCTGGACTGGCTCCACCGGGAGTGCACCTCCTGGCACCACATGATCGACCTCCGCAACGTCATGAGCGGGATCTTCACGAAGGCGCAGGAGTGGGAGATCCTTCCGGACACCTACGCGAACCCGATGCGCCGGGTCAAGGTCGGCCGGAAGTGGGCGGTCCGGCCGGAGCGCATTCTTACCGAAGAGGAAACGCTCGACGTGCTGAGCCGGCTCGAAGACCCGCACCTGCTGATTTGCGAGACCTGCATCTACTGTGGCACGCGCGTTTCGGAGGCGCTCGGCCTGCAACTCCGGCACGTGGACCTGGCCCGGGGAACGATCCGCATCGAGCAGCGGCACTGCCGGGGCGATGTCGACGAGCCGAAGACCGAAAAGAGCAGGCGCACCTTGGCGCTCGGGATGCTGGCCGAGCGCTACCGCGAGTGGCTCAGGAAGAAGGGAATCACCAGGCCGAATCAGTGGGTGTTCCCGCAGGAGCCGGACCCGGCCAAACCGATGTGGGACACCACCGTTCGCAGCGAACTCAAGAAGGCCGCCCAGGCTGCCGGGTGCGATTTTCCGGGTTTTGGCCTTCACTCCTTCCGCCGCGCCAACATCACCTGGCGGCAGGAGGTCGGCGGCAGCGCCATCGAGACCGCCAAGATCGCCGGCCACGCCACCCCGAGGATCACCGAGGATTACACGATCGTCCAACTGAAGCGGCAGGAAGAGTTGACCCGCCGGATCCAACAGCGGCTTTCTACAGCAGCGGGCGGATCGACCCACGAGCACGAAGAGGCTGCCGCGCCTCCCGAAACTCCTGCCGGCACACCTCCGGCGTCCTCCGCGCCGGAAGCGCCGCCGTCGCTGGCCGACGTGCCCATGGCCACGCAGGTGGTGCAGTAAGCAAGCATTGGAATTGGACAGGGATGGGCCTATGATGGATGGGAAGAAACATTCGGAAAAGGAATTGTTTCGGCGCGCGGCTGCCTGGAGCGATGAGGTATGGAACTCGACTACGACGAAATCGGCTCTTGGTCCGAGATCAAGCTCGAGATTGTGCGCAAGTACGCTGCGGCCTACTCGACAATCATGGCCAATCAGCCTTCCATCAAGAAGCACATCTACGTCGACGCCTTCGCGGGGCCGGGTGTCCATATTTCAAGGACAACGGGCGACTTCGTGCTTGGAAGCCCGCTCAATGCGTTGCGAATTGCGCCGGCGTTCAAGGAGTTTCATTTCATCGATGCCGACGGCAATCGGACGGCACAGCTCAAGGAACTTGTCGGCAACCGGCCGGACGTATTCACATACGAAGGCGACTGTAACGAGATCTTGCCCCAAAAGATCTTCCCGCGCGCGGAGTACTCGAACTACGCGAGGGCCTTGTGCCTGCTGGACCCTTACAACATCGGCCTGGCGTGGGAGGTCGTAAAAGCAGCTGGTCAGATGCGATCGATCGAAATTTTTCTGAACTTCATGATCATGGACGCCAACATGAACGTCCTCAGGCACGACCCGGAGAAAGCGGATCCCAGGCAAGTCGCCCGGATGAACCGTTTCTGGGGTGATGATTCCTGGCGCACCGCCGCCTACGATACTTCGGGTAATCTGTTCGGTTGGGAGGAGAAGGGCACCAACGAGCAGCTCGTCCAGGCCTACCGCGAAAGGCTCCTTCGAGTGGCCGGGTTCGGTTACGTTCCAGACCCCTTGCCGATGTGCAACAGCAAGGGCGCGACCGTATACTACCTCTTCTTCGCATCGCCGAACGCAACTGGTAAGAAGATCGTTGAGGACATATTCGCGAAGTACCGAAATCGAGGAGTGGCCTGATGGCGGGCAATTCTCACATCGAGTGGACGGATGCGACCTGGAACCCGGTGACCGGCTGCTCCAAGATCAGTCCGGGCTGCAAGCACTGCTATGCCGAGCGCATGGCAAAGCGGCTCAAGGCGATGGGACAGCCGAATTACGCCAACGGGTTTCGCGTGACCCTGCATCCGCACATGCTGCATCTGCCGCTCACCTGGCGCAAACCACGGCGGGTGTTCGTCAACTCGATGAGCGACCTATTCCACGACGATGTGCCGCTGGAGTTCATCCGGCAGGTCTTCGCCGTGATGGCGGAGGCCAACTGGCATCAGTATCAGCTCTTAACAAAGCGGTCCGCGCGCGCTCTCGAACTCGATCGTCATCTCGACTGGCACCCCAACATCTGGTTTGGGGTCAGCATTGAGAACGCTGACTACGTTCACAGGATTGACAACCTTCGGCGCACTCGCGCGCACGTGCGATTCCTATCGCTCGAGCCGTTGCTGGGCCCGCTGCCGAACCTGAATCTTGACGGGATCGACTGGGTGATCGTGGGCGGGGAGTCCGGCCCCAGGGCCAGGCCCATGAAGCCGGAATGGGTTCGCCAGATCCGCGACCAGTGCCTGGAGGCCGGTGTGCAATTCTTCTTCAAGCAGTGGGGCGGGCCATTCAAGAGCCGGACTGGCCGCGTGCTCGACGGACGAACTTGGGACGAGATGCCAGTGAGCCTGCCTGTGCAACGCGATCCGTTTCCCATTCTGGCAACAGCGTAATGGCTTCCATAGCGCGCAAGGGCGGGCAGGTGCGGGATGCCACGCCCATGGTGCAGTAGAGGGGCTGCCGTGGGACTCGTTCTGCGCCCGCCCGCGGGGCTGGCCGCCAGGACGTTGACGCATCAGGACTCGGAGGTCCAGGCAGCGGTAGGCTGGCCGTATACTCGAAGTGGGCACCAATGGCGGACAAGACCGTCATCGAAACGATCCGGGAACAGCGTGATGCGATCCTGCGCATCGCAGCAAAGCACGGTGCCGTCCGGGTCCGGCTGATAGGCTCTGTGGCGCGGGGCGATGCGCGTCCGGATAGCGACGTCGATCTGTTGGTGACATGGAGGGATGGCACCAGCCTCCTCGATCAGGCGGCGCTGACTTTGGAGCTTGAGAAACTCCTGGGCCGGAAAGTCGATATCGCCAGCGACGGCTGGGTCAAACCTTCTATCCGGGAATCCGTGTACCGGGATGCCGTCGCGCTATGAGGAGCGACGCAGACCGCATCCGCGACATTCTGGATGCCTTGAACAGTGGTGGCCGTCGCCGGGGCTCCTATAGAGGAGCCACAAATTGTCTTCCCAACGGCGGCACTTGGGTGGCGGGTTCGACCGCGCGCGTGCGCGCGATGCATGTGGAGTTCCTCACGGCTCACCGCGCCGGGAAACGGGGTCCAAGTGGGGTCCAAACCGACCGGAAACGCGCCCCGGGGTCCATTTGGGGTCCGAATCAGGCGCCGCTAAGTCTTTTGTTTTCAGTGGAGGCGACTGCAAGTGATTGTATCCTCTTGGTTGCCAAGGTTGATGTCGCGGGTTCGAATCCCGTCTCCCGCTCCATCCCCTTTCGTTCCCATTTCTCCCCTCGTTGACTACACCGCACGTTCGGCGCCTTTGCATCCAGATCCGAGACCAGCAGCCACTGAAAATACGGCTGGGACTGCTTGTGCTCCTCCCGTGCCTGCTGCCGGCGGAGCAGATTGTGCGGGAAGCAAGACTCGCCTTTCGGGATGCCAGCCGGATCCGTGTGGCAGACGGCCTCGGGCAGCCCGTTCAGCGCCGCCTCAGTCGGTTCAGCAGCCTGCGCCTTCTGGACTCGGCGACCCTGACCTGCCGCTCGTCCATGCCGAAGTAATGCGCGACTTCGTGCCAGATCGTCTCGCGCACCAGCCGGCGAAGGTCGTCTTCATCGCGCGCCAGCCGCTCGTGCGGCCCTTGATAGATCACGATGCGGTCCGGCATCCGCACGGGTTCGCTCACACTGCGTTCGGTCAGCGGCCGTCCCTCGTAAAGTCCCAGCAGCCCGGGGCGCGGCGGCTCCGCTTCGACCACGAACACCACGTTGCGCAGCAGCCTGCGGAAGCGCGCAGGAATGACGTCCATGCACTCTTCAACGAGGCGATCGAATTCCCTCGGCGACATCGGAGCGCCCCTGTGTTCAGTTAACCTTGAAAGGTATGGGTGACGCAAAGCTCGAGGCCAAAGCCGCCGCTCTCGGCATCGGCTCGCTGCGCCGCCATATCTTCCTCTGCGCAGACCAGAGCGAACCGAAATGCTGCACGCGCGAAGAGGGACTGCGCGCCTGGGAGTATCTCAAGAAGCGGTTGTGCACCGAGCCGGGCATCTTCCGCACCAAGGCCAACTGCCTGCGCCTGTGCGAACAGGGACCGATCGCCGTGGTCTACCCCGATGGCATCTGGTACCGCGGCGCCACGGCGGAAGTGCTCGAGCGCATTGTCGAAGAGCACCTGATCGGCGGCCGTCCGGTGGAAGACCACGTCCTTGCGCGCGGCCCACTGCACGGCGCCGGAGAGCTTCCGGAGCCGCGCTAGACTGAGAGAAACATCGCGTTGGGCAAAACAATTACCATTGCCATCGACGGCCCTGCTGGCGCGGGCAAGAGCACTCTGGCCCGCCGGCTGGCGGCGCGTCTCGGCTTCCTCTATATCGACACAGGCGCCATGTACCGCGCTGTGGCGCTGTGGGCACGCCGCCTCGGCGTCGACTGGGACGATGCGGCGCGCCTGGAGCAGCTTGCCCGCGAGTCCAGCATCGAGCTCGCGCCCGGCGGCGCCGTGCTGCTGAACGGCGAAGACGTCAGCGAAGCCATCCGCGATCCGGAGATCTCCGAAGGCGCATCGCGCGTCTCCGCGATCCCGGGCGTGCGCCGTGCGCTGGTGGAGAAGCAGCAGCAGATGGGCCGCGAGGCCTCTGTCGTGATGGAGGGACGAGACATTGGCACGGTGGTCTTTCCCGAGGCGGAAGTGAAGATCTATCTCGACGCCACGCCGGAGGAGCGCACCCGCCGGCGGCTCAAGGACCTTGCCGCTCGCGGCATCCAGGCTGAGTTCGGACAGGTGCTCGCCGAGATCCAGAGGCGCGACCAGCGGGATTCCACGCGCGCCGATTCGCCCCTGCGCCAGGCGCCCGACGCCATCTACGTCGATTCCACTTCCATGTCGGAAGAGCAAGTCGAGGAAGCGCTGCTGAAGATCGTGCGCGACCGCACCAGCAACGGAAAGGAAGTCACCAGTTGAAGGACCTGCTCGTGATGAAATTCGGCGGAACCAGCATGGGATCCGCCGAGCGCATCCGCTCCGCCGCCTCGTTGTGCGAAGAGGCCTGGCGGCAGCGCCCTGTCGTCGTGATCGTGTCGGCGATGGCAAAGGTCACCGATATGCTGCTGGAAGCCCTGCGCCACGCCGAAGGCGGCGATGAAGCCGGGCTCGACCGCCTGCTCACTCTGCTCGGCGAGAAGCACCGGCAGTGCTGCACCGAGCTGCTCGAGGGAGCCAGGCGCGAGGAGACGCAGCGCATTCTGGACGGCATCCTGGACGAGTTCGCCCGGATCGCCCGCGGCGTGCTGATGCTGGGCGAGCGTCCGCCGCGCTCCGTGGATGAGGCCGTCGCCGCCGGCGAGCGGCTGAGCGCTGCGCTCATGGCGGCCTGCCTGCAGAGCCGCGGCGTCGACGCGATGGCCGTCAACGGCTGGGACGTCATTGTCACCGACGCCGTGTTCGGCAACGCCAGCCCTTTGCTGCCGCAAACCCGCGAGAAGGCCTCCGCCCTGCTCCTTCCCGCTCTCGAGCAGCGCCGCCTGCCCGTCGTCACCGGCTTCAACGGCGCCACTCTCGACGGCAGGCCGACCACGCTGGGGCGCGGCGGCAGCGACTTTTCCGCCTCGATCCTCGCCTCCGTGCTCGACGCTTCCGAACTCTGGATCTGGAGCGACGTCGACGGCATTCTTTCGGCCGACCCGCGCCTGGTGCCCGACGCGCGGGTGCTCGAGGAGATCACCTACCGTGAAGCCGCCGAACTGGCCTACAACGGCGCCAAGGTGCTCCACCCGCGGACGCTCGCGCCGCTGATGGAGAAAGGCATCCCCGTCTGGAGCCGCAACAGCTTCAATCCCTCCTTCCCCGGAACCAGGATCGTCCCGGAGACCAGGGACGGCCCCATCGGACCGCGCGCCGTCACCTCCATGACCAATGTGGCGCTTGTCAGCGTGGATCCGGCCAGCGCCGTGCTGAGCGGCACCAGGATCATGGCCCGCAGCCTCGAAGCCCTGGCTGCCGCTAACGCCGAAGTTCTCGCCCTCACCAGCTCGAGCTACCGCCAGAACTTCTGCTTTCTGATCCGCACCGCTGAATTGCCCGCCGTGATCGAAAAGCTCGAGGAGGCCTTCTCGCTCGAGCTGGCGCACGGCTATCTGCACCCCATCGATGTCGATCTCGACGTCGGCCTTCTGGCGATCGTGGGCGAAGGGATGCGCGGCCACCCGGGTCTGGCAGGGCGGATTTTCACTGCGATTTCGCGCGAGATGGTCAACATCATCGCCATCGCCCAGGGATCGAGCGAGCTGACCATCGCCATCGTCGTCCGCAAGGACGGCGTGGAAAAGGCCGTCCGCGCCGTCCACGCCGAGTGCGGCCTCGGACGGTAAGCGGCTGCCCGGCGCTATAATAGTGGTTTCGCCGATTTTCAGGAGTTCCCCCCATGTTTGATCTCTTCCGCAGCCGGGAGCGGACTGTGCGTTATCTGCTGGGCGCCCTGCTCCTTCTTGTCGCCGCCTCGATGGTGATCACCCTGGTGCCCGGATACGGCACCGGTTGGGCGAGCGGCCCCGACCCGACGCTGCTGGCCGAAGTCGGCGACCACCGCATCACCGTTCAGGAGGTCCGCAGAGTGATCCAGCGGGAGATGAAGGGCAACATGCCGGAAGGCATGGCCTCCGTCTATGTGCCCTCCGTCGTCCAGCAGCTGGTGGGCCTGCGCGCCAGCGCCCTCTACGCCGAACAGCTCGGCTTCCGGGTGACGGATGAGGAAATGGCGCGCACCCTGCGCCAGCTCATTCCCCAGCTGTGGCCCGGCGGAACGTTCGCCGGCAAGGAGGCCTATTCGCAGTTCGTGGCCCAGCAGAACATGACCATTCCGGAGTTCGAAGCCTCCCTGCGCAGCCAGATCCTGCTGACGCGCCTGGAGACCCTGTCGCTGGAAGGCACCATCGTCACGCCGCAGGAGGTGGAAGAAGAATTCCGCCGCCGCAACGAGGCGGTCAAGGTGCAGACGCTGGCTGTCAGCCCTGCCACTGTCCGCCCGCTGGTCAAGCTTTCGGACGACGACCTGGCCGCGTATTTCGAAAAGAACAAGGGTTCCTACCGCATCCCCGAGAAGCGTTCTTTCCTGATCTTCGCTCTGGACGAGCAAGGGGTCGGAGCCACGGTTCAGGTGAGCGAGGATCAGCTTCGCCAGACGTACGGCCAGCAGATGGAACGCTTCCGCGTGCCCGAGCGGGCGCACGTCCGGCACATCCTCATCAAGACCGTGGATCGTCCCGCTTCCGAGGTTCCCTCTCTCCAGAAGAAGGCTGAAGAGCTGCTGGCGAAGCTCAAAGGCGGCGCCGATTTCGCCGAACTCGCCAAGAAGAACTCGGAGGACCCCGGATCTGCCGAAAAAGGCGGCGATCTGGGCTGGATCACGCGCGGTCAGACCGTGCCTGAGTTCGAAAAGGCGGCCTTCAGCCTGAACCTGAAGGAACTCAGCGGCCTCATCAAGACCGAGTACGGCTTCCATATCATCCAGGTGCTGGAGCGGGAGCAGGCGCGGGTGCGCCCGTTCGCCGAAGTCCGCTCCGAGCTGGCCTCCGAAGCCAAACGCGCCCAGGTGTATGACAAGATGCAGCGCGTGGCGGATCAGATCCGCGTGGCACTCGTGCGTTCGCGGGAAGAGGCGGAAAAGATCGCCCGCGAGAACGGGGTCGCGGTCGTCCGCTCCGAGAATGTCGGCCCCGGCGATCCGGTGCAGGAGATCGGCGTCAACGAGCAGTTCAACGGTGCCGTGCAGGGTCTGCCGGTCAACGGCGTGACGCCGGTGGTGCAGGTTTCGCCCTCCAAGCTGGTCGTCGCTCAGGTCACGGCCGTCACTCCCGCGCGCCAGGCTGAACTGAAGGAAGTCATCAACCAGGTCCGGGCTGCGGCCACCGCAGCCAGGGCGGGCGAACTCTCGCAGAAGATCAGCTCCGAAGTCGAAGCGCGCGTGAAAGCCGGCGTGAAGGATCTTGCCCAGCTCGCCAAAGAATTCGGCCTTGAAGTCAAGACCTCCGATTTCGTCACGCGCAACATGAGCGTGGAAGGGATCGGGCCCGCGGAACAGATCGAGGACGCATTCCGTGCCGAGCCGGGCGCTTTTGTCGGCCCAATCAAGGCTTCTGGCGTCCTGATCTGCGTCAAGGTGCTCGAGAAGAAACCGGCTGACATGACCCAGCTTGCCACGCAGCGCGCGGCCATTCTCGAGGAATTGAAGGGCCAGCGGGCCCGCGCGCGGAGCGAACTCCTCCGCGCCGGCATCGTGGAAGAGTTGACCCGCAAGAAGAAGGTCAAAATCTACGAGGAGAACGTCAAGCGCCTCGTGGCGGCCTACTCAAGCTGAGCCTTCCCGGACAGCCGCCCGCCGCCAGCGCTGGCTCGCCCGCGCCTGAGCCTGCCTTCCGTTCCGCGGCCTGGGATAGACTCCATGGCGATGGAGTTGCGTGGCGCCGTGGTTGTCGCCGGCGGGGACGGGACGCTGTTCCATCTGCTCTGCCGTCTGCCTCAGCCCTGGCCTTCTGTCGTGCTTGTGCCCAACGGGCGGGGCAACGCCCTGGCGCGCGACATCGGGCGGGGCCGCGAGGCCTCCATCGACGCCATGCGCGTCCGCGCGGCGCGCGCCGCGGGCGGCACGATGGAGTGTTTCGCTCTCTCCTCCGTCGGTCTCGGATACCCGGCCGATGTGACCCGCCGCGCCATTCCGCTGCGATGGCTGCGGCGGCTGAGCTACGCCTGCGCGTCGGTGTTCACGCGGCCGCGGTGGGGCGAGTACGAGATTTCACTGGACGGAGAGCCGGCCCGCTATGTCCGCCTCCGCGGCGTGCTGGTGAACAGCACGCGCTACACCGGCGGCTTCGAAGCGCTGCCTCAGGCTTCGAGCTCCGACGGCGAAGTGGAGTGCCTCGAACTGACCGCAGGATATGTCTCCCAGATGGCGCACAACTTCTCGGCGATCAGCGGCCTGCACTGCTACACGCCCGTCCGCGTCCGCCGCATCCGCAGCGCACGCATCCTGCCGGCTGCGCCAATGCAGCTGATGATCGATGGCGAGGTGCTGGAGGAGGTCGAGCTGCTTGAACTTGAGGTCGTTCCCCGCGCACTCAGAATCCGGATCGCCGGAGAGCTCCCGGAGGAACGGCTACCTCTAGCGGTCCGCTGACTCGAGCGCGAACGCGACGATCGTCTGCCCGGACACGCCGGTTGCGCGTTCCACTTCCTCCAGGGCCAGCGTCTCGACGCCGTCCGGATCGAAGTCCACCTGGCAGGCCTCGATCTGGTCCGGCGTGGCGCCCTGGTAGCAGAGCTCGCAGTGGCTGAGGACGTCGCCCGCGGCGCGGACGGCGGGGCCGAACACGCGGCAGGTGATCGGGCGGGAGTCATAGAGGTCGCAGGCGCCTGTCTCCGGGTCCAGCGCGGGACAAGGATCATCGCCGGCGCGGTCGTGGAAGCGCTCTTCTTCGGCTTCGTCCCCCGAGAACAGGCCGCTCTCCGGATCGCCCGGGAACACGGGCCGGTAACGCTCCGCCGCCTCGCGGGCGCGCTCCAGCACGCGCTCGGCGCGGTCCGGGTCGGATTCATGCAGGCGTTTCCACCCCTCGCGGAGCCGGATCGCATCAAGCTGCGTGATGGAGAACGTGCCGATGCAGCACTGGGTGCACCCTATGCGGCAGGCGAGCCACTGCCCGCTGCGCCGCGCCGCCTCCGCCATCGCCTGATCAACGATGCGGACGAGCGTGCGGTCCGCGGCGCGGATTCTCTCCATTGCGTCCTTCATTGCGCCGCCTTCCTGCGCAGGGCTTCCCGGTAGGCTTCGACGAGCCTCTCCGCCATCGTGCGTGCGTCGTGGTTCCGCTCGACGTGTTCGCGGGCGCGCCCGGCCATCGCCGCGGCCTCTTCTGGACGCCGGAACAATTCGACAATCTTTTGTGCGAACTCCTCAGGGCGGTCCGCCAGCCGGCAGACCTGGCCGTCTTCGCTGGCGAGACCCTCCGCGCCTAGGCGCGTAGAGACGCAAGGGATGCCTGCCGCGAACGCCTCGAGCAGTTTCACCCGGACTCCTGATCCGCTGAGAATGGGACAGGCGAAAACGGCGTAGCGGCCGAGCGGCTCTCGCACGTCCTCCACGAATCCGACGACGCGCACGGCGCCGCCCAGATCCGGAAGAGTGTGGTCCTCGGGCGCTCCGGCGCCCGCCACGTAGAGCCGCGCGCGGGGCTCTGCGCGGAGCACCGCCGGCATGACATGGCGGATCAGCCAGTCCAGCGCCTCCACGTTCGGACGGTGCCGGAAACTGCCGAGAAACAGGACGCTGAAAGGCTCGCGCCCGTCCGGGCGGAATTCGTAAGCGGAGGCGTCGATGCCGGCGCGCAGGTCATGCCGGATGCGGCCGTTCAGGTCCGGCAGGAACGAGAGCAGGTAGCGGGTGTTTTCCTCCGTGCAGGTCTGGATAAGATCCAGCTGCGGCAGCGCGCGGAGCTCCCAGCGCAGCGCGCGGAGATACTCGAACCCGGCCCTGGCGCGCGCGAACAGGCCCATGCCCTTCATCGCGCGGGCGATGGACTGGAAATACACGTCGTGCTCGAACAGCGCCCAGACCAGGCGGCGGCACGGTCCGGCGTACTGCGCCATCTGCGTGTATTCCAGCTGCACGACGTCAATCGAGTGCAGAAGCACTTCGCGGTGCAGGAGCCATTCGAGTTCGGGATCGGCGAACTCGCGCACGGCGAACGGCGTGATCGAACCCGCCCCGCGCGTCTTGCCCTGCCGACGGACGAGAAACTCAAGCGATGCCACCTGTTCTCGCAGCGGCTCGTGCGCCGCCCGTTCGTGCTCGCCATCGAGCATGACGAGCAGGTGCAGCGGCGCGAGACGCCGGAGCTGCTCGACAGCCTGCTGCATGAACACGCCGCCGCCATGAATGGGCGGCAGGATCGCGTAAGGCGAGACCATCAGCACGCGCGGCGGATCGTGCGGGGGTTCGGCGTCGAAGCGGTCGCGGAACCACGCGCCCATCGGGCGGCGGAAGGCCTCCGTGTCGCTGACCTCGGCTTCGCACCGCGCGTGCCAGCGCGCGCGCATGGCCTCGGGCAGCCGCAGGAACGCGCCCCAGAGCGCGGGGAGGCTGGCCCGCTCGAGAGACTCGCCGCCGAACCAGCTTGCCAGAGCGCCTGTCCAGCCGTGCAGGAAGTGACCGGCAAGGCGGGCGGGCTCGTGGATGTTCTTCCATGCGAAAAGAACGAAATTCCGGCGGATCACATTTTCGATATAGCTGCGGCTGAAGGTCTTGCCGATCGTGCCGCGATGCTCGTGCCAGACATGGCTGGCGGGTTGATAGAGAACGCGCCAGCCGCGCTTCCACGCGCGGTAGCCGAGATCCGTGTCTTCCAGATAGAAGGGCTTCAGCAGCTCGTCGAAGCCGCCGAGCTCGAGAAACTTCCTCCGGTCGAACGCGCAGGAGCCGCCGCCGCCGTAGAAACAGGGGAACAGGCGGTCCACTTTGCCGTCCTCGCGGTGGCGCACCCGGAGCATTCCATGCGACCACCAGCCCTGCGTGAGCCCGGTCTCCTCGCGGCGTTTGCCCGGATCGCTGAAAAAGATCTGGCAGCTGACGGCGAAGACATCGGGATGCGTGAAGCCCTTCAGAAGCGGCGCAAGGAAGTCCTCGGCCACGCGCATGTCGCTGTTCAGCAGAACAACAATGTCGTTCTTCGCCGCGCGGAAGCCGGCGTTGGAGCCGCCGCCGAAGCCGAGATTCCGCGGCAGAGCGAGCAGGCGCGCTTCCGGGAACCGCTCGCGGACGAATGCGGCGCTGCCGTCGGTGGAGCCGTTGTCGACCACGATGATCTCGTTGTCCGGATGGCCCTGCATGGCGCGAATGAGCGGCGGCAGGTACTTTTCGAGCAGATCGCGGCCGTTCCAGTTGGGGATCACCACGCTGGCGCAGTCCGTCCGGGGCAGGGAATCGCGCCGCGGACGCGCGCGGCCGAACGCTTTCCAGGCGGCGTCCGTCAGCATGAGCGCGAGCCAGGAGAGAGGCAGGAAAAGCGCGGAGAGCAGCGCGAGAGGGGCTTGCAGGATCAGGCGCGCGGCGGTGTTTCGCATGAACTACTCGACGTGAGGGCCAACGCCCAGCTTGCGCCCGAGCCGCACCCACCGGGACGCCTGGAGCAGCGCCAGCCTGCGCTCGAGTTCCTGCAGGCGGGCGTCGAGCTCCTGCGCCCACTTCGTCCGCTCGATGACACGGGCTTCCGCTTCGTCCAGAAGCTGCACGCAGCGGGCGAGCTCTTCGTTCCGGGAGGCGAGAGCGCGTTCAAGATCCTGCGCCCAGCGCGTGCGCTCGGCGGCGCGCGCTTCCGCTTCGTCCAGCAGCTTCACGCAGCGCTCGAGTTCTTCGACGTTGGCCTGATGATGCGCCGCCAGCGACTCCAGCGTGGACTGCAGTTCGTCGATCTGCCCCTGGGCGGTGCGGTGGAGGTCTTCGAGCTCGTTCTGCAGTTCGACGATGCGCTGCTGCGCCTGCCGGAGTTCGCCCTCCGTGCGCAGCGCCCATTCATTCTGGCGCCGCAGTTCGGCAAGGGTCGACTCGTGCTCCGCCTGCAGGCGGGCGTGAGCGTCCTTGAGCTCCTCCAGCCAGGCGTCTTTCTGGGCGAGCTCGCCCTCGAGCTTGCGGATGTGGCTCTCGCGCTCGCGCAGAACATTGGAAGACGACGGGATGTAAACGTAAAAGGGCGCGCCGGTCTGCGGAGCGGCGGCGCAGACAGCGACGAAGAAATGGCTTGAGTGCGGATCCGGAGTTCCAGCTCCCGGGGCGAGCTCGGCGGAGGCGGGCCCGGCGGCCGACAGCGGCGAAAACGTAATCGCCCCGGAATGGTTCTGCAGGTAAATGGCCGTGGAAGGGAAGAACTCTTCGAGCGCGGCGCGGAATTCTTCGTATTCGAACTCCCGGGCGTGGAAAGGATTCGGGCCCGCCATCGCCCGCGTTTCGGCGTAATACAGCCGGTTGGGCGTCGAGACGATGAACTGTCCGCCGGGGGCGAGAAGGCGCCGGGCCTCGCCGAGCAGCGCGCGCCAGTCGTCGAGATGCTCGATGACTTCGAACGCGACGATGAGATCGAACGCCGCATCGCGGAAGGGCATCTGCTCCGCCCGCGAGACCAGGAACTCGAGGTTCGGCCGGGCGTAGCAGCGGCGGGCCGCCTCGATGGCGTCCCGCGAGACGTCGAGCGCAGCGACGAAACTGGCCTGCGCCGCCAGCGCCGCGCTGCCGTAGCCCGCCCCGCAGGCGGCGTCGAGCACCCGCTTGTGCCGCGCCAGCCGGCAGGCGAAGGCGTAGCGCGCCATGTGCTCGTGAAAGAGATCCGGCTCGACCTGGCCCGGGATGATGCGCTCGCCCGTGAACTCGAGCAGGGGATCAGGCACGTTGCGCCTCCTGTGGCGAGGGCTTCATGAGGCGGCTGTTCAGCTCCACTTTGCAGGGCAGATGGAGATAGCCGTAGACGGGTCCTTCCGCATGGGCCATCTGGAGAGTGACGGCATTGTCGATCCAGTCGCACATGCGGTAAGAGATCAGGTCGCCATCGGCAATGGCGGGCGAGAAAGAAAAGGACGCCGGGTAGAGAACCGGCAGCTGCCAGTGAAAATCGACCGTGTAGATGTCCCCGGGCGCCATGGGCGGGAGAGCGAAACCCTCCCGCGTCGAGTTGGTGCCCGCGAAATCCATCCCCAGGTGGTTGCGGAACATGAACCCCACGTTCGGCTGCGCCAGGTGATCATGGGCCTTGACGGAGATCCGCACGACGATGGGTTCGCCCGGCTGCAGAAGGCCAAGCTTGCGCCCGTACGGGTCGAGCACGGCGATGCCCAGCACCTGGGCGCGGCCGTCGCCGTAGCGGTGATCGATGTTGGGGATCTCGGTGACGATTTCCGGCGCGGTGACCGCGTGGTCGCGCTTCGGCGCCTCCTGTTGACGCAGGCGCAGGTAGGCCGTGTCCTTCTCGACCATGGCGGCCAGATATTGGGCGACGACCTGATCGGTCTCGCCAATGGCGCGGATGCGGCCGGCGTCCAGCCACATCGTCCGGTCGCCGAGGGCCTTGACGTCGCCGGCGGCGTGCGAAACGAAGAGGATGGTGATGCCGCGCTGCCGGAGCTCGTGCACCTTGCGCATGCACCGCTGGCGGAAGTAGATGTCGCCGACCGCGAGAGCTTCATCCACGATCAGGATTTCCGGTTCAGTATGGATGGCGACTGAGAATGCAAGGCGCACCAGCATGCCGCTGGAGTAAGTCTTGACGGGCTGATCGATGAAATGGCCGATCTCGGCGAAGGCCTCGATCTGGGGGAAGATGCGGTCGATCTCGGGGGTGGAGAAGCCGAGGATGGCGGCGTTCAGGTAGACGTTGTCCCGCCCCGTGAATTCCGGGTTGAAGCCGGAGCCGAGCTCGAGCAGGGCGGAGACGCGGCCGCGCACCTCCACCTGTCCCTGCGTAGGAGCGAGAATGCCGGCGACGATCTGCAGCAGCGTGCTCTTGCCCGAACCGTTCTCGCCCACGATGCAGAAGGTCTCGCCGCGCTCCACCTCGAAGGTGATGTCGCGCAGCGCCCAGAAATCTTCATGGTAGCGGCGGCGGTGGAAAGTGAGCAGTTCCTTCAGGCGGTCGCGCGGCGAGGCGTAGATCGGGTAGCTCTTGGAAACGCCCTGAAAAGAGATGATGCTCACAGCCAAGTGGGGGCGCGCCGGCAGGAGGTGCGCACATCTCTGACTGTAACGCAAATCGCCGGCCGGGAGTGCGGAGAGTCAGAGGCTGGCCCCAGCCTCTCCTTCATGGTGCGCCTCGTGGTGCGGGTGTGCTTCCATCGGAGAGCGCACGATCGTGGAGCCTGGCTGTGCGCCGTCCTTCGCGGCAAGGCGCGTCGCCGATCCGATCTCTTCACTCTCTTCGCGTCGCGCGGCAGAAGATCCGCGGTGCTGCCGCCTTCAGAGGCGGGGCTTCCCGCTCTCCTGCGAAGCCTCCGCCCGGACCGGCTGTCCGGTTCCAGCGGTGAACTCGGGCAAGGACTCGAGGCCCTTCACCAGACAGCAGTGCACGGGGATGCAGATTCGAACGGGTCAATGACCAGATCTCAGGGGACACTTCGTGACGGAAGACCTTTTCCGGCCAGGAATCGGTGCCGAGGGTGCTCGCCGCAGGGAAATGGCACCTGTAAGATATTGAAAATAAACAAGATAATATGCGGACTGGAAAATGTGCGGCAGCGGTGAGGGATCGGGAAAGCACAAACAAACGAAGGGCGGCCGCCAGATCCTGTCCCGCCGGTCACCGGTCGTGCCGGATCAACCTCTCGGGTCGTGCGTGTTGAACCTCATTCTCTAGCGGTGCAGGTACCGCGCGCCTGAGCTCCATACTGCGAGCCCCATGGACGCTGGAGGCGCACGCACGGGCGGGTCAGCTACCTGGTAGCCGCCCTGTCTTGTGGTCTACTTCGATGATGGAACCTCCTCGGTAAACCCGGCCGCCAGGCCGGGCAAATTCCACAGGCCGCGAACCCGCGGGCTCGCGCCGGGCGAGTCTGGCTTCCGGAGGAAGCCTTTCTCTGCCTCAAATATGCACCTGACAGGTTACGGAGTCAAGCGTCTTTTTCAGCCGCGTGCCGGCGCAGCCCGCCGCCTCGTTGACAGAGTGCGAGGGGAGCCCATAATCTGAAAGAAGAGTGCCGGTGTAGCTCAGTGGTTAGAGCGACGGTCTCATAATCCGTAGGTCGTAGGTTCAAATCCTACCGCCGGCACCACCCCTTCCAGGCCGCAACGCAGCGCTGATCATTCCCTGACAATCAGATCGTAGATGCGCGCCAGGTCTTCCTGCGAATAGTATTCGATCTCGATCCGCCCGCGCTGGTCGTCCCGCGGGACAATCCGGACTCGGGTTCCCAGCACCCGCTCCAGCTGATCGATCGCGGCGCGGACGTTCGGGTCGCGGTCGAGGGCGGGCGGTTCGGCGGGGCCGCCGGGCGGCGCCGACAGGGTCTTCTGAACGGCGCGCTCGACCTGCCGGACGGACATCGCGCCATCCGCGGCCTTGTTGGCCAGAGCCACCTGCTGCTCGGCGGATTCGAGGCTCAGGAGCGCGCGCGCGTGACCCATGGAAAGCCGCTGTTCGGCCACCAGCTGCTGCACTTCCAGCGGTAGCCGGAGCAGGCGCAGCATATTTGTGATGGTCGAGCGGTCCTTGCCCGTGCGCTGTGCGATCTGTTCGTGCGACAGGCGGAACTCGCGGTGGAGCCGCTCGAAGGCATGAGCGACTTCGATCGGGTTGAGATCCTCGCGCTGGATGTTCTCAATCAGGGTGATTTCCATCAGGCGGTCGTCGGCGAACTCCTGCACGACGACGGGAACCTCGTGAAGGCCGGCAATGCGGGCAGCCCGGAGTCGGCGCTCTCCGGCGACCAACTGATAGGCGTCGCGGGTGCGGCGGACAACGAGAGGCTGGATGATGCCGTTCTCACGGATGGATTGGGCGAGCTCCTGGAGTCCTTCCGGGGAGAAAGTCGAGCGGGGTTGCAGAGGATTGGGGTGGATCGATTCGATGGGGACACGCAGGGGGCCCGGCGCCGGAGGCTCCTGCACGGCGGCGGGAGCGGCGGCGGGTGGAGGGGTCGTGCGGTTGGCCGGAATGAGCGAGGAGAGGCCCCGGCCGAGGGCCTTACGCGACGGTTCCTTGCTGTTGGTCATGGGCTAGGATTTCCTTGGCAAGCTTGATGTAGCTTTCAGCGCCGCGGGAGCGGACATCATAGGCGAGGATCGGCTTGCCGAAGCTGGGGGCTTCGGCAAGGCGGATGCTGCGCGGAATGACGGTCTCGAACACCTCGCCCTGAAAAAATTCCTTCAGGTCCGCCGCCACCTGGCGCGTGAGGTTCGTCCGGTCGTCGTACATCGTGAGAAGCACGCCCTGCAGGCGGAGAGAGGGCTGGAACGATTCGCGGATCCGGTCGATCGTGTCCATCAGCTGGCTGATCCCCTCCAGGGCAAAGAACTCGCACTGGATGGGAACCAGCACCGAGTCCGCCGCCACGAGGGCATTGAGCGTCAGCAGATCCAGCGCCGGAGGACAGTCGATCAGGATGTAGGCGTATTCGTTCCGGATGGGCTCGATGGCTTCGCGGAGGCGGAACTCGCGCCGCGGCAGATCGACGAGCTCGAGGTTGGCGGCGACGAGGTTCCGATCCGAAGGGAGAATCGAAAGGCCGTCAAATTCGGTGGGACGGATGGCGGCATGGCTTGGGGTCTCGCCGAGAAGAACCGAATATGTCGTGGTCAAGTCGTCCGTCTTCGGAATTCCCACGCCAGTGGTGCAGTTGCCCTGGGGATCCATGTCGATGAGAAGCACACGGAGGTCGTTGGCGGCGAGGGAGGCGGCGAGATTGATGGCGGTTGTGGTCTTGCCCACACCGCCCTTCTGATTGGCGACGGCGATGACTTTGCCCATGGGGCGTGTCCCTGATGTGTAGTGGGTGGGAAACGATTATCGTATCACGGAAGGTTTTCAGGGAGCCCGAGTGCAGAGGTTTCATGTGGAACGTGGATGAATGCGGGCTGCGAGGATCTGGAAAGAGGTTTCACGTGAAACGGGCCTGGTTCCGGTCAATCCTGAGATTCTGCCGGCACGACCGAAAGTCGTCTGATCCAGAGCTTGCCCCTGCCGTCCGGCAGGTCCGACGAGTCCCACTCCGGGAAGCCCCCTCCCGCCGGCGGCTCCGTCCCCACCAGCATCACCCAGTCGGCTGTCCGCCGCGCGAACTCCAGCACGTCCTCCGCCCGGACAGCGCGGGAGACGGCCAGATCCCAGTGACCCTCGGCGTCCCTGCTTCTGCGAGCCAGGACGCGCACATTCGGGGCGAAATCGCCCGCCTCCCGCAGAAATGCCGCCTTGCGCTGATCCGATTCCAGAAGCGTCACCTGCAGCTCAGGCCGGGCCACGGCCAGGACGAAGCCGGGGAATCCCGCGCCGCTTCCGACGTCAACGGCGCTCCGAACCTCAGGCGGAACCTGGCGCGCCACGAACAGGGACTCGGCATAGTGGAAGCGGACTGCCGCTTCAAGCTCAATCACCCGCGTGAGGTTGATGCGGGCGTTCCAGAGCCGAAGCAGCTCGTAGTGTTGCCACAGAGCCCGGATCTGCGCTTCGCTGCATGCCGCAAAGGGAGCAAACTGCCGCAGGCGCCGTTCAAAGTCTCCGCGGTTCATGGCCGTCCCGCGCCCAGGCTCAGGTAACAATCCAGAACCGCAATGGCTGCCGGCGTCACCCCGGGAATGCGCGAAGCCTGCCCGAGGGTCTCCGGGCGGACACGCTCCAGCTTCTCCCGGATCTCCCGGCTCAGCCCGGGAACCGTCCCGTAGTCAAAATCATCAGGGATGCGGCGGCTCTCCGCCTCCCGCAGCCGCTCGACCATCCGTTCCTGCTGCCGCAGATAGCCGTCATACTTCACTTCCGTCTCGACAGTCATCAGCACGGATGCAGGGAGCGGTTCCCCCAGCTCGCTCTCCAGCTCGGCGCGGATGGTCCCGATCCGGGATTCGGGTTTCCGAAGCCACGCCTGGCGTTTGGGATTCAGAATCTTCAGCAGGCGCTCCTTCTGCGCGAGCTTCTTCTCAAGCAGCTCCCAGCGGCGGCCGCCGACCAGGCCAACACGCCTTCCGTACGGCGTCAGCCTCTCGTCGGCATTGTCGATGCGCAGCTGCAGCCGGTACTCGGCGCGGGACGTGAACATGCGGTACGGCTCGTCGGCGCCTTTCGTCACCAGGTCGTCCACCATGATGCCGATATAGCCGTCCGTGCGGGACAGCACCAGCGACTCCTGACCTTTCACCTTGCAGGCCGCAT
>Ga0209381_1001812_pt1 | contig 31024 bp, 20 predicted proteins | sample DewCreD2012metaG_FD_184111 | JGI IMG/M metagenome (GOLD analysis project Ga0209381, IMG submission 184111) | Hot spring sediment bacterial and archeal communities from British Columbia, Canada, to study Microbial Dark Matter (Phase II) - Dewar... ...
GATCGGATTCTACGTGCTATCCTCTGGATGTCGTGGACCTTGTGGACGAAATGGACAAGAAAATCAATCCCCTTGCGGGTGAAGTCCACTGGGTCCACAATGTCCATCTCGTCCATAGTTTGGTCGAAAGAGCCGCGTTCAACTGCCGATTTTAGGATAAACAGGGTTGATGGTGCGACATGGTATGAATGGAGCGGACGAAATGGATCTTGTGGACAAACCTCGTCCGTCCTGTCCATTGAATTGGGAAAAAGAGGATCCTAATTATTGCAACAGTCTGAAAATCCGGTAGGCGCGCCCGTCTTCGCCGTGTTCATAGACCCAAATATCCACCCGGGGGATATCGGCCTCAATTTCAACACTTGCGCGGTAGGTTTGCCGGGCCGGAACGACGATTTCTCCGGGCCATGCCGGACAAACGGGGCTTTCGGGCTGCGTATCCTTCCTGCGCGTGGTTTTGATCAGGGCCAGCCAACCCATGTTTACATAACTTTCCGGCAGGCCGGGGTTGGGCCTTGCATCCACCCGTATCGGCGTCGCGGCCAACCCTTTTGGAATGGTAACCGGCTGGGATCGGATCCAACGCCACCCACCAGTATCCGCATGGTTTCGCCATGCCGGCCCGAATAGATGGCTGTCGCCAATCCACACGTCGAATTCGGCACGCGACGCGGATTTTTCGCCTGGAAATCCCAGCATGTAGATCATCGGTGTGAATTCGCCGGCGGGCAACGCCACGTCGCCCTGAAGACTGTCCGCGCCGGTTCGCAACGTGGCGGAGGGCGCCGAAATTTCGTACTCCCTGGGCGGCGGATCCGTATTGTACAGCGGGGCGATTCTCCATATATCGCGCTCTGGATTGTTTTCGATTAGCGACGCCAAATCCACCAGGGCATCCGAGGCGACCAGGTGCACTTCACAACCAACCGGCGCACCGGAGCGGTTTTCGATGGCAAAACCGATGGTGCGCGCCGGGGCTTCACCGGAAACCATGCGGAAAGGTTCTCCGCCGGCCGAGTCGTCGAAGCGCAATGTAAGATTCCCGCGGCGCGCCTCGATGGGACGCGCGACCAGCCCTGCGTCTGGCCGTGTCTTGGTGTACAGCCCTTCCATGGCTCCGGCATAGGTCAAATCGGCGGAAACGCCGTCATCGCGGGTTCGTGCAATGGTATGAATGGGTTCGCCCGCGGCATTGTTGACGTAGAGGAACACTTCCATGTTCTTGAAAGACTGATGAAGCGTTTCGACGAGATGGGTATCCATCCATCGCCAAGTATCCATCGGATTTTTCGGGAAATGCTCCCGTTCCCATTCCGCGAAAACGAACCAAATCCGGCGTTTGTCCTTCACGATGGGATACGGAAAATGGGGAAAATAACGGTCCATCACCACGTCGTCGGTGTTGCGCGGCGTGCTCCTTTCCACATATTTCCGAAAGGCCGCGCTGGGCGATCCGGTATACATGAGCCGATCGCGGAAGCCGTACCAATAAAAGGGCAGATATGACGCCACGCCGCCGTGGACAACCACGTCGCCTTCCTGCCACCGATCCAAAACAAAACGGGCCGCGCGGTCCGAGTCCATCGCGGGATGCACGCCCGGCCGGTGCGGCATTTCATGGAGCGGAAAACGTTCGTGGTATCGTTCATTCAGTGAAAAGGCCCCGATCAATGCCACCGAACCTGCCGCGGCGATTCCCAACAGGGCAGGCCGGCAGGCCGCCACCGCCATACCCGCGATCACAAAGAGCGCCATGGCATACGGAATCATCGAACGGATTAGAAACGCGCTCTGGGTAACGTGTGACAGGGCGTAAATCATCAGGACCGGCAATACAAACCACATGCCCAGAAACAACGCCGCGTGCCGGTTGCGTTTCCATGCCACAATGAATCCGGCGGCCACGAGTAGATGAAACAGAATCGTCGCGGCGTAAAAATGGGGTTTCAGATCTGAATAGCCGAAGGCGACCGCCTTGAGAAAAAACAGGAATGTTATAAGATTTGGCGCCGGGACCCACCAGTCCGGCGCCAACAAAAGCGTATCCTGCGTTTTTTTGAGGATTAGGGGCAGCACCGGCGCAACCATCAACGCCCCCCCGGCGTTTCCTAAAAGCCAACCCGTGAAACGATTCCCGTGTTTGCACAGCCGGATCAGCATCCACAGATTGATCGCCACCAGCAACGGGGCGGCGAACAGTTCGGTATGGCATGCCAAGCCGGCCGTAAAGGCATAGGCGGCCCACCACCGGGGCCGGTTACTTTCGGCGGCCTCGAACAGGCAGTAACCCATAACGCACACCACGCCCGGAAGATAGATGTATTCCTTGAGTTCCTGGGAATGGTGCACGTGCAGGGGATTGACCGCAAGCAGAAAGGCCGCGGCAAGACCTGCGCGCACCCCGCCCAGCCGCTTGCCCAGAAAATACATCGCCACCAAGGTCGCCGTACCCGTCAGCGCCGGGAGAAGGCGCATGGTCCACTCGTTGTGGTCCATTCCCAGCCAGCGCCACGCCTGAACCAGCACATAGGTCAGCGGCGGGTGATTCGCCAGCATGTTGCCCTGGAACATTCTCAGGAGATCTTCGCCCGCGATCAGGCCATGCACTTCGTCTTGCCAGTAGGGACGCGACCCCAGCCAGAGCAAGCGCAGCGTCAGACCCAACAGCACGATAGCCGCCAGCGCCCATCGCTCGCGGGCGTTGGCCGCCTGCCGGGCCGGAAACACCGAATGGTCCATACTACTTCTCATCCCGAAAACAAGCCGGCTGCGCCGCGCAACCGGATCCGCCGCGATAATACCCGATTGGACCGTTCGATACGAGTTCAGCCGCCTAACGCAAGTTATTGGCATGCGCTATCGCGTAATGAGAGAATACAAAGTATGTTTGCATTGGCATCGCTTTTCATATCGTGGCTCGTTTCGGCTCCCGGCGATTGGCCGGAAGTGCGCCAGAACGCCCATTTGACGGCCTGCCAGCCTCTGCCGGGTGCGATGCGTACCGCGCCGGAATGCGACGCGATATTCGACTTGGGCCGTTCACGGCCGCCGCTGACGATACTGAAAGGCCCCGATGGCCTGCGGGCGCTGGCCGTCGTGGGTGGCGCGCTCCACGCATACGAACCCACAGGCGCGTTGTTGTGGACCTCACATCCACCGGGCCTAAACTTCACACGGATCGTTTCGGCCGATGATTTCGACGGCGATGGAGAACCCGATGTGTTATTGTCCGCGGGCCGCCCCGCGGAACCGTTCGGAGCGGCCGTGATCGTCTCGTTGGCCGACGGCGCGGTGCGCTGGCGATACGATGTCGAACCCATGTCGTACGCATGGTATCTCTACGCGGGAGATTACCTTCCCGATACGGCAACCAAGCAAATCGCCGTCATTGTGCATGCCTATCCGCCGGACAAGGATAACGGGTATATGGTGTTGTTTGTCTCTCCGAATGCCGGCCACCCGCCGCAACAGAAATGGCGGTACGATTTTTCCGAATACACCTGTTTTCCGTCGTTTCTCCAAACCGATCTGGATGGCGACGGCGTAAAGGAACTCGCAGTCGAAACTCACAGCCGGATGTGGCTTCTCGATGCGGTTAGCGGAACCGTCAAGCAATTCCTGCAATGGGATGTTTCTCCGGGAAATATTCGCAGCTATGGCCATGTTGAGTTCGTCGATCTCGATCGAGACGGGCGTGAAGATTTCCTGTGCATCGCCAATTTCGCCCAACATCACGAAGTCCTGTTGAACCGGGGCGGCAAACTCGAAAAGGCATGGCATTACGGCTGGCCTGAAAGCGTGACCACGGGCAAGGTGGCGACCGTCTGGATGGAACCTCCCTATGCGGACATAGACGGCGACGGGCGATATGAAATCGTCCTTTCGATGTTCAATGCCGAGAACGATCGCGCTTGGCAGGTCCGCGCATACGACGCCGTTTCGGGCGCGATCAAGTACCGGTATGCCGGCATGATCGTCGCGGCTGGCGCCGATCTCGATGGCGATAACACGGTGGAAATTCTTGGCAATGCGAGTTCCGATCCGAGCCAGACGGTTTTGTCCGGCGCGCATGCGCTGAAGGTGAAAGACGGAGGGTTGGCGCCGGTGTGGAGCGACGACAAGGCAAAGGCCCTGCCGCACAAGGCCCAAGCCCATATCGAACGCGAGGGCGCGGTCCTCGTGCTGGCGCTTGACGCGGACGGCGCGGCGCATACCACGCCATGGCATCCTCCCGCGCAGGAAGAAAAACCGGATTGTAGCGCGATTCCCGCGACGCAAGGCCCGCCTTTGCCAGCGTTGCTCGCCGCCGATGTCAATAGCGACGGTATCAATGAACTGATTGTCTATCAGGAACCGCGCATACGCATCTTGCAATGGAAGGCCGGAACCCTCTCGTCTCTCGCCGAATACGAAAGTTCCGCGCTGCCCGTCTTTGGCGATTTCAACGGCGATGGCAAGAGCGACATGGCGCTCGTTCATGTCGTTGCCGCACAGACTCCCACGGTCGAAGCCGTCTCGCCGGCGCTCGAAAACAAACGCTTGTGGCAAACGGTTTTTCCGCCCTCCAATCGGACTGGACTTCCGCAACCCCGCAAGGCATACGCAAGGACCATTCGTCTGACCAGGAAGCCGATGCCCGACTTGTACGTGTGGGTTGGGACACCCATCGTGCGCAGCGCCGGCATGGACGGGCAGACGGGCGCCATACTGTGGGACAAGGGCGAGTCTCCGAATAGCGAGCGTTACTGGGGACCCAGCGTCAACTTCGCGTCCGCGTTCGATTTCAACAACGATGGCAAGGAAGATCTCCTCTTTACCAACCCGGACTACTACTGCATCGCAAGCGGCCACGACGGATCGCCGCTGCTGGGCCCCTTATACCCCCCCGATATTTTCAAGCAACCGAGCCAGGGATTGTACACCTATCCGGCGATATTGGAGCGAAAGGATCTGCCACCGGTGGTATGCCTTGTGGCGGGCCATTACTTCCAGGCCGGCATGACGATGAACGCCGATCCCCTTTGGTACCACCTACCGCGTGTCGGCGAGAATCGAGCGGGCATGGAAGCCTTTATGCGGGCGTCCGACGGCACATGGCTTATGGGATTTGGACGCCAAAACGGGTATTTTGCCTGTCTCGATGCCGCCACGGGCCAAGTCCGCTGGGAACTCCCGGTTGATGCGGCCTGTTCGGATACCGTGGCGTGCGACATTGACGGCAATGGCCGTTTCGAGTTTGTTTTCGGCACAAGCCACGGACAGTTGATCGCCGTGGGGGACAACGGCGCGACAGGACAAATCGTCTGGAAAAGCGAAGCCATTCCAGCGATTGTAGGAACGCCCATCATCGCCGATCTCGATGGTGATGGATGTTGCGAAATCGCTTGCGCGGCCACCGATGGTTACGTGCGCGTCTTCACGGGTCCGGCCAACAGGCAATAGCGCCCGATCCGGAAAAGAATCCGGCCACGAATACAACAGGCCAATTAAAACGGGCAGGAAAATCCTCTTGATTCTTTTTGCGGGGGTGGGGCACAATGCGTTTCGTCATCGGTAGCGCACACAATGATCGGTACGATAGCCAAAGCCCTCCGCATCTACCAGTGGTCGAAGAACCTGCTGGTCTTCGCGGCGTTATTGTTCGCGCAGCAACTCCAAGTTCCGGCCCAATGTCTCCGGAGCGTCATTGCCTTCGCGGCGTTCTGCGCGGCATCGAGCGCGATCTATCTGTTCAACGATCTCATGGATATCGAAAACGATCGCAAGCATCCCGAAAAATGCACGCGCCCTCTGGCCAGCGGCGCCCTGGGCACGGGAACGGCGAAAGCGATGATTGTGGCGCTTCTGGCGGGGGCGGCCGTGCTGGCCTTGCAACTCAACCTGAGGTTCTGCGCGATTCTGGCCTTCTACGTTGTGTTGATCATCCTGTACAGCCTTGTGTTGAAACGGCTCGTCATCGTGGACGTGATGGTGGTCGCAATCGGCTTTGTGATTCGCGCGATGGCCGGCGCGATCGCCCTGTCGGTGACCTTCTCGAACTGGCTGGTCGTCTGCACGATGTTTCTTGCGCTTTTCCTTGGATTCAGCAAGCGCCGGCACGAATTACAGTTTCTGAACGATGACGCCACTGGCCACCGGCCGGTGCTCCTGCATTACACGATCCCTTACCTGGATTCGTTGAACATCCTCGTGGCAGGCGCCACGCTCATCACCTACACCATTTACACTTGCTCACCGGAGGTCGTGTTGCGGCTGGGCACGGACAAACTCTATCTCACGCTGCCCTTCGTGGTCTACGGGCTGTTCCGTTATCTGTATCTTGTGCAGCAACACCTCGACGGGGGCGATCCGAGCAATTCGCTGGTAAAAGACAAGCCGCTGGCCGCCACGGTGCTGTTGTGGGGCATGGCATGCACCGGAATCATCTATTGGAAAGCGGCCGTTCACTGGTGGAGGCTGACGTTGTGAAACGCGAAACGGACAAGAAGGCAGGCGGCGGGAAATCCACCCGGAAACAGGTGGATTTGGTCATTGGACACGACGTTATGGAACAGGTGGGAGCGATTGTCCTGGGTGGCGGACGGGGCACGCGCCTGTACCCATTGACGGCTTTGCGCGCAAAACCGGCCGTCCCGTTGTTGGGGCGCTACCGCCTGGTGGATGTTCCCCTGAGCCTGTGCATTCATTCCGGCATCAAGCGCATCATGGTCCTCACCCAGTTCAACAGCGCCTCGCTCCACCGGCACATCGGCAACAGTTACCAGTTCGACCATTTTTCACGGGGATTCGTCGAAATTCTCGCCGCGGAACAGACCATGGAAAGCGGTGACTGGTACCAGGGCACGGCGGACGCCGTCCGCAAGCAAATACGCCACATTCGCGACCTCGATGCGTCGCATTACCTGATCTTGTCGGGCGATCACCTGTACAACATGGATTATCGGACGCTGATGCGCACCCATCTCGAAAACGACGCGGACATTACGGTCGCCACGGTGCCGGTAGGGGCGCAGGCCGCCCGCGGATTCGGCATCATGAAGGTGTTCAACTCCGGGCGCATCCGCGAATTCGTCGAGAAGCCCGGCACGGCCGCCCAACTCGAACCGCTCGCGACTTCCCCGGCGCTCTTCGCACGGTTCGGGCTGAAGACGGATCATCGCTATCTGGCTTCAATGGGTATTTACCTGATCCGTGCCGGCGTCCTGGAAACCATCCTGCGCGAGCGCCCCGACTGGATTGATTTCGGAAAACATGTCATTCCCTATTCGCTGAAAGAACGCCGGGTTTTCGCGCATCCCTTCGACGGATTCTGGGAAGACATCGGCACCGTCCGATCGTATTACGAGGTCCACATGCGCATGGTGTCGCCCAACGTGCCGTTCCGCATGTTCGATCAGGACCGTCTGTTCTATACGCATCCGCGCCTGCTGCCCGGTTCGCGTTTTCAGGACGCGCGCATCAAGGACTCGATCGTCTGCGAAGGATGCCGCGTACGCAACGCTTCGATTCAGCGATCCGTCATCGGCATCCGCAGCCTCATCGGCGATCGCGCCAGCATCGATCGCAGCGTAATCATGGGGGCGGACTATCTCGAAGTCCGCAATCCCGGCGCGGTCGTGCCGATGGGCATCGGCGAGGGATCGACCATCTCGTGCGCCATCGTGGATAAAAATGCCCGTATCGGCAAAAACGTCGTCATTCGTGGATCGAAACGGCTGGCCGATTGCGACGGCGACGGGTATGCCGTCCGCGACGGAATTGTCGTCGTGATGAAGAACGCCGTCATTCCGGACGGTACGCATGTCGGGTAGTCTTTTCCGCGCCGGCATGATACGGGCGTTCATCTAAACAAAGGCACAACCCCAAGGCAAATGGAACAATCGGGCATGATCGCATCCCAATCCAACACGAGAAGCGAATTTTCAAGGATAGAGGGACTGGCCCTCTTCCTGGGCTGCATCGCCATTCAACTCGTTACCGAGGTCATGACCCAGTGGGGCGCGTATTTCTATTCGCCTCCGTCCGGGGGCGGCAGCATTGTTTACGTAGCCATTGGCCTGGCCGGCACGATGTTCGTCGTCACCTACATCGTCTCGGCCCTCTCGGACCCGATCATCGCCTTGTGGTCCGATCGGACCGACACCCGCGGACGCTGGCGGCTGGTTCCCCTCGAAGGCCGGCGGCGCCCCTTCATTTTCTGGGGATCCATCGGCGTGACGATCACCGGCGTCCTGTACTGGCATCCGCCGCTTGCGCACGCCTCCATGCTGAATTTCCTTTTTGGAACGGCCGTCCTGTGTTTGCACTGGGGACTTTTCGTGTCCATGTGCACAACGCCGTTCAACGCGCTCGGCCCGGAAATCGCCCGGACGAAAGAGGGCCGCGTCCGCATCGGCACGTGGATTGCCGCCGGCATGATTGTCGGTCTGGCCGTGGCCGAGATAGCGCCGGGCATTCTTGTGGACCTGCTCTCTCCTGTTCGGACCGAACCCCTGCCCGAAGACGGCATCGTGCCCGTGTCGCCGGAAGGATTCCAGCGTATGGCGATCCTCTTTTCGGCAGTAGCGCTGCTCTTTTTTCAGTTCACCGTCTGGACCGTCCGGGAACGATACCATTCCGAGCGACAATCGGTAATAACCCCGCCGCTCGCCATTATCCTGCAAACCTTGCGGAACACCGTATTCCTTCGCTACATCCTTATTTTCTTTCTATTCAACCTCGGCTACCTCGCGGTGCAGCGCGTCATGCCGTACTGGGCCAAGGTAGGGCTTCACGGAACCGAAAGCACCGTCTCGCTGCTCATGGCGCCGTACATCGTTTTCGCGATGCTGGCGCTGGTTCTAACGGATCGTTTGTCCAAGCGGCTTCCCGTCAAATGGATGATCTTCATCTCGCTCGCAATCATCACCTCCGGTCTCCCCATGATGTACGTCATCGGCGTATGCGGCTTGAGCGACAACGTCAAAACTCTGCTCGGCGCGGCCCTGTTTGCCTATTGCGGCATCGGCCAGGGCATGCAATACGTGCTTCTAACGCCCATGATCGGCGAAATCATTGACTACGACGAACGCCGATCCGGCGAACGCCGCGAAGCCATATATCAAAGCGTCAGCGGTCTCGCATGGAAGGGGGCCCAGGCGCTTTCCGTTTATGTCGCGACGCTGACCATGGGCTTTTGGGGAAATTCGATCGAAAACCCCACCGGCATCTTCCTTGTCGGACCCATCGCCGGCCTCTTCGGAATCTGCGCCATGGCCGTCTGCTGGACCTATCCCGTCCTCCACGTCGCGCGCAAAGGTCCCGGAGAAGAGTAGAACGGCTTCATCCGGGATTCGGCAGTCAAGATCGGATTCTATGTGCTATCCTCTGGACGTCGTGGACCTTGTGGACGAAATGGACAAGAAAATCAATCCCCTTTCGGGTGAAGTCCACTGGGTCCACAACGTCCATCTCGTCCATGGTTTGATCGAAAGAGCCGCGTTCAACTGCCGATTTTAGGTTTATGCAATGATGCGCACTTCTTCCTCGAGCAAGATGCCGAATTGTTCGTGAACGCGCGTCTTGCACAGTTCAATCAGCGCGAGAATATCGTCGAAGGTGGCGCAATCCTCGTTCATGATGAAATTGGCGTGCCGCGGGCTGACCACCGCGCCGCCGATGCGCGTGCCCTTGAGCCGGCACGCTTCGATCAGGCGTCCCGCGTGATCGCCGGGCGGATTCTTGAACACGCTTCCGCAGCACAGCCCTTGGGGCTGCGAATCGCGGCGCCGCGCCATGTAATGCGCGAAAACTTCCCGTTGATCCCTGGCCGATCGTTGAAATTGGAATACGCCGCCGAACACGAAATCCCGTGGCCCGCAGAAGGTCTGGCTGCGATAGGCATAATCGTCTTCGGTGACGCAAAGCGTCCGCGGCGCGTCATCGGTTTCGTGCATGATGTCCACCGATTCGAGCCACTGGCATGTGGCGCCGTTCACCGTGCCCGCGTTCATAACGATCGCTCCACCGACAGATCCCGGAATCCCCGTCAGGCCGCCCGTCGCGTCGTAATTGTTCGGAACGATGATTTCACGCACCAGCCATTGCAGGTCCACGCCCGATGCAATTCGGTAGCGGTCTTCTCCCAGCCGTGTGATATCCGCCAATTCCCGCGTAAATAATACAGCGCCCGAAAAGCCGCTGTCGGACACGAGCAGATTCGAACCGCGTCCCATGACAAACATCCGATCCGCGTTTCGCACGGCCCACGCGAAAGCCTGCGCGGCTTCCTCCGAATTACGGGGAAACAGCGCCCACTCCGCCGGTCCGCCCACCTTGTAAAAGGTTTCGGGAGCAAGCGGATAGTCTGGCTTGGCAAAATTGAATGGTGGTGTTTTCATCGCGGCCCGATTGTACCATATACCCGATCGGTTTACCCTAAAATCGGCAGTTGAACGCGGCTCTTTCGATCAAACCATGGACGAGATGGACGTTGTGGACCCAGTGGACTTCACCCGAAAGGGGATTGATTTTCTTGTCCATTTCGTCCACAAGGTCCACGACGTCCAGAGGATAGCACATAGAATCCGATCTTGACTGCCGAATCCCGGTTTACCGGTAAATAGAATTCCGAGCCAATCCTCCTGAATTCAATCGGCGTAACAGGCGTAGAGGGCGCTTGTTCCCGCGGGAAGGATATCGGACCATCGGCGGTCGGCGTCGGGCGTAATTGGCCGCCGGCCGTGGGGTACGATTCGTTCGACGGTGCGGCAGGGGTAGGGCCATTGAAACGTGTGCGTTCCCTCCGTTTCGGCTTGCACGAAAAGATAATGGCCCGCGACGCCGGTTGCGCCGGGCGTGTCGCGGTACAGGTGGACGCCGGCCCTGGCGCAGATCGCGCGCATAATCCCCACGGGCAGAAACGGCGCCGCCGTGTACACGCTCACCCCCTTTCGCAACGGACGCGCCGCCGCGGCGATTTCGCCGGTATCCCGGTAACGCGCGACGATGTCCCCATCCGTGGAGGCGACAACGAACCGCGGAATGGAATGTAGCCCGGCAACCGAAAATTTCTCGTCGGCAATCGTTCCGGCCATTGCCATGGACGCGGGGCCCGGTTTCGGCGCGACATCCATGCCCGTTATATCGGCAATGCGAGCGCAGGCAACGCTTTCCGAACCCACGATATCAGGCGCATACGCCCATACCACGGTCGCGCCCCGATCGAGGCGCTTTTCGATGGCGCGTCGCTCGGCCTTGTCAAAAGTAAACGCATTGGCAAGAATAATTACGCGCACGGAATCGGGCAAATTCGGCAGATCACGTTGAGAATACCATCCCACGGGCGCGCCGAGACGGTCGAGTTCGGATTGCCATTGCAACAGCGATAGCCGTATTTCGCGCCATGCCTCCGGAATGACGCAATGGCGGGCCTGTTCGTCGAAAAGAAACGCGACTTCGGGTTCGAATGGCGCCATGCCGCGCAGTTCCGCCTGCAAACGCCGGAGCAATGGCATGGCCGGGTGCGAAGCGGCCTCCGTCCCGCTAGCCACGGAATACGAGAAGCCGTAACGATGCGCGAAGGCATGCCCGAAGATCCCGAAAAGGTCCTGTCCGGGTTCTTCGAGCACGCAGAGCATGCCGCGCAGTGGCGGCGAATCGAGCGAAGGCCGCATGGATTCCCCCGGGAAAACGGAATAGGAGACCAGCAGCATGTCGAGATTTTGGCAGGCGGACAATCGTTCCAGCGAAGCGGGACCGCGGCCGTTCCAAACGGCGCCCGCCAGCAAGCGGCGCGCGCCGGTTTCTTTCACGATCCCGGCAAAATAAGCGAGGGTATCCGCCATGTAATCGCATTGAAAGGCTTCGAAGTCGCTTGCCCGGCGATGCGCGCGGGGATCGCGAAATGGTCCCCAGCCCGTCATGCCGCGTTCCTCCGGCGTAGGAATGGAGGCATCCTCGAATGAGGCCGCAGGGTCGTTCCATGCTTTGCGCAACGCATCGTCTTTTGCGTACCGGCGGCGCAACCAGGAACGAAACGCATTCACATCGGCTTGAAAAAAAAGGCCGCGATCCGCATCCGGGGATGAATCTTCCGGTGGAAAGACCGGCCATTCGATAACCACGCCGATAAAACGGGCGCCATACGGGCCTTCGACAATAGCGCGAATGGCGTCCCGCAATATCCCGGACGTGGTTTCGCGCCATGATGCGTCCGCGCGCGAAATGTCCGGATCCAGCACAAAGCGAACAAGGAAGTATCCCTCCGGATGCGCCTGCCGGAATCCTTCCATGATTCCCTCGGCCTGTTCGGCCATACCGCCACGCGCAAGCGGCAAGTTGAATCCATAGAATGGAATTCCCATTCCGGCGGCCTCGCGAAGGCCCTTCAATGATGCTTCGTCGCATTCATACCGGTTGTTGCACATGAAGAACAGCGGCGCATACGGGGCGTTTCCCAGGCAAACCGCCGGGCCGCCCTTCCCTCCCACCTTGCAAGAAACACCAGAAAGATGAATAGCCGCAGAAAAGGCCGGCGCCGCATGGGTTTGGGCCGTCCAACACACCAGAATGGCCGCCCCTAATAAACACAACAGCGCTTGAAGCCGGCCAGACGCCCGGTCACGCAAAGAAGAAAGCGCCGCCATTATTGGGGAAACATCCTTGAAAAACGCCATCTACGCCAAGAAACGCGGCCCCATGGTTTCCTGATCGAGGATCGCCACCGGGTCGAGCATGGGCGCCGTCTTCCATGCGCCGCGCGTGAAATCGGGAAAATCTATCGGCGCGGAATTCTTGGCGACGCTCTGTTCGCTGATGGGGCCGATCGCGGTCCATGCGGCGGCATCATACACGTTCATATCGAGTGGCCATCCGTGGCGAAGGCATTGAATGAGGCGCATGTCCTCGATGAAATCCATGCCGCCGTGGCCGGCGCCTTTGGCCGCCGCCTCGTTGGCCTTCCAAAGGGGGTGATCGAATTCCTTTAGGTAGGCCGACATTTCCTCGAATTCATGGCCTTTCGAGCGCCCCTCAATGAAGACGCGGTCGGGATAACCGCAAAAGAGTCCACGCGTGCCTTGCAACATGTTGATGCGGCTGTAGGGCCGGGGCAGGTTGGTGTCATGCACAATGGTGATGGTGCATCCGTTGGCTGTTTTGACAAGCGAAACGTTGACGTCGCCCAATTTGTAGGTTTCCTGCTTGCGCGGGTCGTCGTCCTTGAGATGTTCGCGCGCGAATTCCTGAAGCCCACGCGACTTGCTGCTCATGGAAACCAGCGTGGCGAACTGGTCGCCCCGGTTGATGTTCATGTATTGGGCGATGGGTCCGATTCCATGAGTCGGATACAGGTTGCCATCGCGATTCATGGCATGCGCGCGCCGCCAGAGTCCCTCGCTGGCTGTGGCAAACTTGATTTCGCGCAAGTCATGCAGGTATCCGCACTCGCCATGGACGAGTTCGCCGAAAATCCCGCGCCGGGCCATGTTGAGCACCATCATTTCCGGCCGGTCGTAACAACAATTTTCCATCATCACGCAATGTTTTTTCTGTTTCTCGGCCGTTTCGACCAGTTGCCAGCATTCTTCGAGCGTAACGGTGGCCGGCACTTCGGTGGCCGCATGCTTTCCGTTTTCCATTGCGGCGACGCAGACCGGCGCGTGCCATTCCCACGGCGTCGCGGTGTATACCAGATCGAGATCTTCCTCCTGGCACATGCGCTTGAAATCGTATTCACCCTTCGTATATCCCGCCGGTTTCGGCTGTCCAGCCTGCACGGCCAGATTCTGCGCATTGGCGACCTTTTCCGGCACGATGTCGCACACGGCGCGGAGTTCCACCCCTTCAATACGAAGCAGGTTCCGAACGTGGTTCGTGCCCATTCCCCCGACACCGACAAAACCCACGCGAACGCGTTCGAGCGGCGGCGTTGTGAACTGGAGGTTAGGCATCGGAGCGGCGCCCGGCGCCCCGGCCTGGGCCAGCGTATCCGCGGCCCAAAAACCCGCGCCCGCGGCGGCGGCCATCTTGACGAAATCACGGCGTGTCGGTTTGCAGTCTATTGGTCTTTCTCTCATAGCAGACATCCCCGTCGGTTGATTGCCCGTTTGGTTCCGTGGAAGCGATATTGACGCTTTGCCATGCCGCATGTCAAACGCGCCGCGCGGTAAAGTTCGGGCAAAGGACGGCCTACCGCGCATGTTTTCGCACAGACTTCACGAGGGAAACTGGAATATCTTCAGGAACTGGTGTATTCTCCGGGTATGAGCATGATGTTACCGTGGATATGTCTTTGTCTTGCCGCGGCGTTTCTTCTTCTGGAAGCGGAATATTCGGGCGCGCAACCGCGCCGGGCGATTTTCAAGACGCTGGCATCCACGGGGTTCTTGATGACCGCGATATCGGCGGGGGCGCTGGAAAGCGTGTATGGCCGGGTGGTATTGATCGCCCTGGGGCTTTCATGGCTGGGCGATGTCCTTTTGTTGTCCGGTTCGGAACGCGTGTTTCAGGTGGGTCTTTTCAGTTTCCTTGCGGCCCACATCGCGTATAGCGGGGCATTTATTGTATGCGGGATCAAGCCGTTTGCCGCCTTGGCGCTGCTGGGATTCCTCCTGCCGGTCGTGGTAATCATCGTTCGCTGGCTTTGGCCGCATGTGCCGGGCCACATGCGCTTTCCCGTCGGTTTGTATATCCTCGTCATCACGGCCATGGTCGCATTGTCCGGCGGATTGACGGCCATGACGGGACGGCTTTGCGTTTTCATCGCGGCCCTGATTTTTTATCTTTCCGATCTGGCCGTGGCCCGCGATCGCTTCGTTTCGCCCGGATTCGCCAACGCCCTTTGGGGATTGCCGCTCTACTACGTGGCGCAACTCCTGTTTGCCTATAGCGCCTCGCTGGAATCCTGACGCGGCCAACGCGCGCGCACGAACGCCAGCGCTTCGCCGCGATCCCTCAGGCGGCCTTCAAGTTGTTCGTCCTCGACGCTCCGCAGGATGGTGGAAAACAGGGGACCGGGCGTATACCCCATTTCAATGAGATCGTCGCCACGGATCAGCGGCGGCGGCTTCAAATCGTCTGGCGGCATTTCGGCAAGATAACGCTCCACCCATTCGATCGTATCCAGCGCGCCATGGCTGGCCAGGCAGTCCAGCCGGCACAGCTCGAGCAAATCGGGAAACCAAGGCTCGCGCAAGAAACGTTTGAGTTTACAGGGCCGCATGGACGGCGCGGCGTCCAGCCGCATGTGGTTGAGCACGAGTTGCACGATGTGTTCCGTGGATGCGTTTGAAAAGCGCAACCGTTCACAGATGTTTTTTGCCAGGGCGGCGCCGGCTTTGTCGTGATAGTTGAACCGGATGCGGTCCGCGAAGGTTTGCGTCTGCGGCTTGCCCGCATCGTGCAGCAGGACCGCCATGGCGAATTCGGGCGACGGATTGTTCATCAATCCGAGCATTCCGAGCGTGTGCTGGAATACGTCGCCTTCCGGATGAAATGCCGGGGGCTGCTCGACGCCTTTCATGCGGGCGACTTCGGGCAAAACGTATTCCAGCAGACCCAGTTCGTCCAAGCGTGCGAACGCTTCACGAGCATGGCCTTCGGTCAGCATCTTGACGATCTCGTCGCGAATGCGCTCGGCGCTGGTCTGACACGCGAGCGGCGCCATCTCGCGAATGGCCCTTGCGGTGTCCGGATCAAGGGCGTAACCGAGTCGCGCGGCAAAACGGACCGCGCGCAACAGTCGGAGGCGGTCCTCGGAAAAGCGACGATCCGGATTTCCGACCGTCCGAAGGCGCTTGTCGCGCATGTCCTGTTTTCCTTCGACGTAATCCAGCACCGTGTTGGAAACGGGATCGTAGAACAAGGCGTTGACGGTAAAATCCCGCCGCTGGGCATCGGCGATCTCGTCGCTGAATTCGACATAATCCGGATGGCGCCCATCGCCGTAAGGCCCGTCGGATCGGAAGGTCGTTACCTCAAATGATCCTTCGGGGAGCACGACAATCTGCACGCCGTAAGCCGCGCCGACACCGACGCATTTGCGAAAGAGCCGCGCAACCTCTTCCGGCCGCGCGTCGGTGGCCACATCGTAGTCTTTCGGCAAAACGCCCAGGATACCGTCGCGCACACAGCCGCCCGCCAGCAACGCGCGATGGCCGGCCTCGCGCAATCGGGCGCAAATGCCCAGCGCGGCGGGCCATCTCGGATCGTCAGGAGGCGGTTTCATCGGAACGGGAATCTTTTTCAGCGGGAGCCGCGGCGCCGTGCGGGGCATTGCCCCGGTAGTGTGAATATCCCCAGGAAATCGCGATCAACGGCACGCTAAGCGCCGCAAAAGACAAAAACTGGTAGAACGGCGGAAGGCTGCGCAAGTCATAGGCGTAGGCGCGAACGATAGCCGCCGCGAACAGGATCAGCGCGGTCCAGCGGTAACGGCTTTCGCGGACGGCAACACCGGCGGCGACCGTAAAGACGGCCAGTCCCAGCCAATACAGTGTCCGTTGGGCGTCCGGGGCATACCGGCTCACGCCGGCCAGTCCAACCAAGGCGCCCACGACGACGATGGCCGTGCGCAGAAATTCCTCGCTTCGCGGCGGCGTTCGTTCCGGACGTTCCAGCAGTAAAAAGAGGCGCTCTCCGGCGGTGTAGGCCAGCAGGATCATCACCAGCCAAACCAGGAAATACGGTTCGCGGTGATAGCCCGGATGGAGGAAATAGATCCCCTTGAACAGCGAAATCGCGCCGGCGCCGAACGCGACCAACCCCGCCGCTTTCACGGAAGTAATCCCCAAAACAACGCCTGCCGCAAACAGTCCGACGGCCAGCAGATTCTGCCCGAACGGAATCCACATGCCGGTAAAGAGATGCTTGATCATGGCCGCCAGCATCACGGCGCCCACAAGCGAGGGCACTGCCGCCACGGCGTCGTGCTCCCACGGCGGGCCGCCACGTGTCCGGCGCAGATAACGATCCCAAAAAACGGCCCCGGCATAGGTCAGCAACGCGACGGCGATGGTCTTGGAGGCAAAATACGGCTGCGTGTCGAATCCCGGGACGCCGATGAGAAATACATGGTAGGCGGCGTGCGCGGCCGCAAATAACAGGATGCCGCCAAACGCCAGTGGCGGGGTTTTCGCGCAACTGCCGGCGGCAATCAGCAATAACCCCTCCATGGCCAGCAGGTAGGGCATGCGCACGTCGCCGCCGCGATCGGCGATGGTTACGGCCATGAGAATCAAGGCGGCCGCCATGGCGTACATCAGCGAAACCGTGCCGATCCGGACATCAAAAATTGTATCGGCCAGGAACCATTGTCCCTGCGCCACACGATCCTCGGGGCGCACGCAGCGAACGAACCGGGAGTAATATACCGATACGACACATAGCACTATCGCGCTTCCCAAGCAACAGAACCAGTTGGTCCCGACAGGGAATCCAGCCACGGATGTCGTTCCGCCGGCATTGAGATGGAACAGGGATCCCAGAAAGGTCGCGAAGAGCAACATCAATCCGAGCAGTTTGAATGTGACGAGACCGCTGCGCTGGTAGGAAAATGCGAGGGCGAGGCATTCAAGGCTGATCGCGACCATGAGTTTCTCGCCCGAAAAATAGGCTTGGAGCGCGAGGGTGGCCATGACAACCGCTTTGGCGGCATAGATTTGATAAAGATAGTTGCCGCGCGGCCCGGTAATATGCAGCAAGGCCGTGAAACCCACAAACAGCCCGGCCAATCCAAGCCGGAACATCCATTCTTCGTGCGGGTAGGCGTGCCGGACCGCATACCAGCCGAGAACAATGAACACACAGGAATTGACACCCGCCATGGGCGCAATACCACGCCGGTATTCGCCCGTTTTGCGCGCGTCGGCGATTCCCGCCAGCGCAAAGGAAATGTAACAGACGGCGAGAAATCCATTACTGAGCCAGAAATACTCCCGATCCGGCATATCGAGGCCGCCGGGTTTGACAAGGAAAAAATACAGGTAAACCGCATAGGTCCCGACGAGCGCTCCCCACGCGAACAGAAGCCAGCGATGCCACGCGTGAAAGGCCACCGCCACCACCGCCAGCATCGCGCATGTAAACAGTCCATAATACAGGTTTTCCCCGTTCGCGCCGCTCATGCAACTGGCCACGACGGTGTAATACACCAGGAACAGCGAAACGCCCGCAACGGTTTGGCTGCGGCGCCAATGCGACACCCCGGCCAATACGCCGAGGCAAACCAGTAACAGGGGAATGCCCAGTATCTGCCGGCCCGACACGCGCATCTCATCCACGAAAAAGGCCGCATAGGTCGTGAAATACAGTGTGGCAAGCCCCGCGCCCAACACGGCTTGGGCAAAACGATCACCCGCCGAACGCCGCCATACCCCGTATCCGATGCCGCAGGCCGCGACAGCATAGAACACAGCCAGTTTTTGCGCAGGCGTAATGGATTCACTGTAGAGCGTCACCCGCGCTCCCAGCACGATGCTCGTCATGAGCATGACCACCGCTATCCGGCTCAGCCAAATGCTTCCGATGCGCGATTCGAGCGTGCCATCCCGCGTTCCCGAAAGCGCCTCGGCCACGGGATGCAGGGAAAAACCGCGTTTCTGCGGGATGGAAGATCCGCCGGAAAGCGGCGGTAAGCGGACCGGGCGTACGATCTCCGGCGGTGGGACGTTTTGCCTGTGCACCGCGTCCAGGTTTGCCGCGTGGACATCGCCGGCAAGAAAACGGATCTGTTCCGATAACTCGGCCACCTGCCGTTCGAGCGCTTCAATCCGTCGTTCGAGATCCATGGTCCATAATTGCTCCGTTCCCGCCTATACAGGCTAACGCAAGCGCATGAGGCGACGCAAAACAAGGAAAGGCCCGTTCGATATGAACCACAATCGGCCGTATCTTGTGTGCGGATTGCGGATGGGGCATTTACGAAATGACGCGATCGCCCGAAAAAGCGGGACTGACTCGCTTTTCGGCTTTATGAAAAGCGCGGATGAACAACGCTGTTTTCCCCGGGTTCCAATTGCTATACTCATGTGGTTGTAGGAATCGCTTGCGGAAGGAAGTGCAATGGCGGGGCTGATATACCGCGAGGACATGGACGAAGTCCGCGCTCGCCTGACCACATGGTGGAATGGAGGCCGTATCGGCCGCCCGGCGCTGCTGCTTACGGCGCCGCGAGAAACACCGGCCGAATACATCGAGCCGCTTCCGGAACCGGACGGCTGGCTGACGCATTACTCGACGCGCGATTACGCCTACCGCCTCAATTCGGGATTGCGCGCCTGCGTGAACACACACTATTTCGCCGAAGCGGTCCCCCATGTTTCCCCTGATCTCGCGCCCAACTGCCTTGCGCTGTTTCTGGGCTGCCGCGGCATTGAAATGCCCGGAACCGTTTGGTGCGAACCCTGCTTGGTTTCGCCGGAGGAAGCGCATTTCCATTTTGATCCCTCCAATTTTTATTGGGACTTTTCCTGGCGGTTGGGCCATGATTTGCTCCGCCACGGCAAGGGCAAGTTTCTGGTCGCGTTTCCCGATCTGATCGAAGGACTCGACACCCTGGCGGCCATGCGCGGCACGGAACGGCTCCTGCAGGATTTATACGAGCGTCCGGAGTGGGTCCGGGAAGGTCTCCGCCATATCACCGATCGCTATTTCCAATGCTACGACCGGCTTTACGAGGCCTATCACGACGAAGCGGGGGGATCGGTGTTCTGGGCGTGGGCGCCGGGGCGTATGGTGAAATTACAATGCGATTTTTCAGCGATGATCAGCCCGGATCTGTTCGGTGAATTCATGGTTCCCGTGTTGCGCGAGATGGCCGCGCGCGTCACGCATTCGATGTATCATTGGGACGGCCCGTCCGCGCTTCGACATCACGATCACCTGCTTTCGATACCCGCGATCGATATGCTGCAATGGACGCCGGGAGCGGGCGCCGAACCGCCGGACCATCCCCGATGGTGGCCGTATTACCACAAGACAATCGAAGCAGGAAAGAAAATCTATGTGCACTCGTGCGAAGGGGCGGAAAGCCTCCGGCGCATGAAACGCGAATTTGGGACCGCGCTGGAATCGTTCCTCATCGGCATGGCCGTGGAAACGCCGCGCCAGGCCCTCGAAATAATGAAAATAGCCGAAGTGTAACAACCAACCGGAGGACCCTCAATGGGAACAGCGATAGACTTGTACCGCAGCAAGCGAATTTCGGCGGATGAAGCGGCCGCCCTGGTGCGTTCGCACAGCACCGTGGACTACTACGCCTTTTCCGTGTCTTCGCGATACCTCGACGCGGCATTGGCAAAGCGGGCCGGCGAACTCGAAGACGTGGCCATCCGCAGCGAAATCCGCATCGCGCCGCCGTTTCAGACGTTCATGGCCGATCCGGAGGGCAAGACGTTCCGTCTCGAAACATTGTTTATGGGTCCCATCGAACTCATGGTGCCGGCGGATCGCCGGGCCTATACGCCAGCGCGCCTCAGCGAATTCGAGCGGTTGTTCGTTTCGGGCGACTTGACGACGGACATCGCCGCCTTCATGGTAAGCCCGCCCGACAACGACGGCTATCTGTATTTTTGCCCGTCCCCGTCGCTGGCCCTGGTTGACGCCCGCCACGCGAAATGCTTCATGGCCGAAATCAACGAAAACCTTTTCCCGATCGCCGGCAGCGAAGAACGGCGCATCCACATTTCCGAGGTGGATTACGTCATCGAGGGCGACAATCCCCCACTCATGCCCCTGCCCCGTGTAAAGCCCACGCCAGCCACCGAAGCCATCGCGCGCCATATCGTCGGCGAACTTTTCGACGGCGCCTGCCTGCAAATCGGCTTCGGCGACATCCCCGACGCTGTCGCGGAATTGATTATCCATTCGGACCTGAAAGACCTGGGTATCCACACGGAACTTATGGGCGACGGGATCATGAACCTCTACAAGGCCGGCAAGATTACCGGCGCCAAAAAACAACTCCAACCCGGTAAAATCACAGCCGGCATCGGCTTCGGTTCGCAGGACTTCTACACGTTCATGCGGGAATGCCCCGATCTATACATGACCGTAAGTTCCTACACGAACAACCCAACCATCATCGCGCAAAACGACAATGTCGTGGGCATCAACGCTTTCCTTGACATCAGCCTGGCCGGCGACGTCAACGCCGAATCGGTTGGCGGCCAGACGTTTTCGGGTACGGGCGGACATCTGGATTTCGCGATAGGCGCCCAAGGATCCCGGAACGGCAAGTCCATCCTGTGCGGCCCTTCGACCTATGTACAGAAAGACGGCACGCGCGTTTCGCGTATCGTCGCCTCGCTGCCGCCCAACGCCACCGTCACAACGCCCCGCTCGTGCATGCACTACGTCTGCACCGAATACGGAATCGTCAACCTGCGCGGGCGCACCATCCCGGAACGCGCCGAATTGTTGATTGGCATCGCCCATCCCGATTTCCGCGAAGCCCTGATCCGCGACGCCGAACAGATGGGTCTTTGGCGGCCCCGCAACCGGAAGTAGGATTCGCAACGCCGGCGAGATCTCCCGGCAATCGCCGCGACTTCGCGTTGCGGCTTTCCCGCATGTAATTCTTGAACGAGGCCGTGGGGCAGACTGTCCAGTCTACCCTTCTGGACAGGCTCGACAGCCTGCCCCACGTTCCCAATATCACCGTGGTCGTCCGAAACAGCCGGGCGGTGGTGGTTCTTCGCCTTCGCCCTCCCCTTCGCCCTCGCCTTCCCCTTCGCCAGTTTCGAGCGATTTGATGGGAACGACGAGCGCGGTGACTTCGCCGCTCTTGGCGGTCACGTTTCGCGAAGCCGTATGATATCCCACGGCGTTGACGCTTACTCCATAATCGCCTGCCGCCAGGCATGAAAGGGTATATATGCCTTTGCTGTCGCCGGTCACCGGCATGAAAACGCCGGGGGTAAGCAAGATGGTCCCGCCGGTAATCGGGAATTTGTCTTTGGCGTCCCACACGGTACAGACGATGCTGGCCGGCACGAGGGACGATCCCGACGCCAGCGGCGGATCGTAGTTGACCGGCCCGGAAATGCGCGTGGACGGATCGGCGGCGCCCCAGCCATTGTTCTGCATGACCACGGTCTGTGAACGTTCATTGACCACGTCGTAGCCTCCGATGGATTGGAATGTGTTCCAACCGGTATTCGGGTTGTAGACGTTGCCCAGCGAACCCTGTGTCCCCGCTTTTTCCGGCAATGCGCGAATGATGATGCCGTGTTCGGCGATTTCATTGAACACGCAACGGCGGACTGTCGGCAAAACCCCAAAAATTTCGATGCCCCGGTGCAATTCCGTGAATATGCAATCCGAAATCAGCGATCCGCCCGGACCATCGCCGCGAAATACAATTCCCGTGGCCTGACTCGAATCATCGTCGCCGTGGAACGCGACTCCGAACACGTTCATGGCCACGTTGTCCATCGTGAGCAATGCGATATCGCCATTCTTACCGTCCTCTTCCCTCACGGTAAGCCGCTGCAACAACGCGCCTTCCGCGCCTATCACGGCGCCTTCTACGACGACTTCGTTATTGGAGGCCCCGTTTCCCTGCACGCGGACAAATGGCTTCAGTTCGATTGTTCCCGTGTATTTGCCGGGACCCAGCAGCACGGTGACCGGAAACGCATCCATCGGCGCCACTTGGCCCATGGCATATTGAATCGTTCGCCACGGCGCGGCAGGGGAACCGTCGCCGGAGAGATCAGAACCATCCTCCGACACATACACAGCCGTATAGGGGCTGGCGGATGCGTTCGGATCGGCGCGCAGCCAGAATTCCTCAAGATTGCTCAGTCCGTCTCCGTCGGGATCCGCGGCGGCGTCCGCGGCGTTGAGGGGATTCAGACCGTATTGGACTTCGTATCCGTCAGCGATGCCGTCGCCGTCCGAATCGGGATTGGCCGGATCGGTTCCGTTGGCTGCCTCGCCGCAGGTATAGAGATTGTCGCTGTCATCGTCGGGTTCCTCGTAGGCGACGCTCACGCCCAAACCGGCCAGCGTTTCGACGTCGGTACACAACGACTGCACGGAAAGCGGATTGCCGAACAGACTGATGTCGCTGAGCCACGGATTGTCGAGCAGCGGCGATATGTCCTCAATCAAATTGTCTTCGATATTCACGAACGTAAGCGACGTCAATCCGCGCAGCGGTTCGATGCTGGTGATGTGGTTGCCGTACGCGATGAGCGTCTGGAGATTGACGCATTGCTGGATTCCGTCGAGCCGTTCGATATTGCGTTCCGAAATATCGAGATAGAGCAGCGACGCCAAGTCGTTGGCCGTCAACGCGCCCGTTGGTTTTCCCAATGCCTCGCGCACGGCCGCTTCGAGATTCGCATCGGGAAATTGCGCGCTTGCGCACGCCCCCCACAGCGCCAGAACCGGCGCCAAAAACCAGGCCGGCCGGCGGATCCCGTGGAATATAGCCCTGGAATCCATAGATGAACGCCTCCCGGGTGCTTATACAGCGAAACTTCCAACTACATTACCTGCTTGTGAGCATTATATCACAAAAAGGCGTTTGACATTTCCCGGCCCGCGCCCGATACTTGGCGCGGCTACACAAACCGGTTTTCGACCATGGAACGTCCTGAACAAAATACGCATCCATCCATGCGGGGATGGCCCTTGGCGCTCGCGGCGGCCGTGCTGGCGGCATTGGTCTTCGGCATCTACGGCCAGACGTTGCGCCATGGATTTTCGGTGCTCGACGACGACGACTACGTCGTAAAAAACCTGATCGTCCAGAACGGCCTCACCCTGCGCGGGTTTGCCTGGGCCATGACGACGGGGGCCGTCGCGAACTGGCATCCCGTGACGTGGTTGTCGCACATGCTGGATTGTCAGATCTTCGGAATGGAAGCCGGGGGCCATCACGCGATCAACACGCTGTTGCACCTGATCAATTCAGTGCTGTTGTTTTTCGTGTTCCGCGCGATGACCGGCGCCACCCGGCGCAGTCTCCTGTTGGCGGCGTTGTTTGCCGCGCATCCGCTGCACGTCGAGTCGGTCGCATGGATTTCCGAACGCAAAGATGTCCTGAGCGCGTTTTTCTGGATCGCGGCGATGGGGGCCTATGTTCGTTATGCGCGCAATCCCGGCGTCATGCGCTACTTGGGGGTGGCCGTCCTGTTTGCGCTGGCTTTGATGGCAAAGCCGATGGCCGTCACGTTGCCCTGTGTGTTCCTCCTGCTCGATTACTGGCCGCTGGGCCGTTGCGATGTGCGACCTGCGGCAGGCGAGGATCGTGATGGGCGGACCAGGCGAAGCGGCCCGAAAAAGCGGCCCAAACCCGTCGTTTCCGGCTTTTCGCCTTCAGCCATCGGCGCGCATTCATCCGCGTGGCCGCGGCTCGTCCTTGAAAAACTTCCCTTGTTCGCCATGTCGGCGGCGTCGAGCGTGATTACCTTCATCGTGCAGCAGCGCGGCGGCGCCATGCGGACGCTCGAAGCGATGCCGCTTTTCCAACGAATCGGCAATGTCTTTATTTCGTATGTTCGTTATGCCGGGAAAGCGATCTGGCCGTCGAACCTGTCCGTCTACTACCCGCATCTCGGCGCAGAAACGCGCGGGTGGATTGTGCTGGCGGCGGCGGTTGCGCTCGCGGCGGCCACCTTTTGGGTCTGGCGCGGCGCCCGCACGCGACGCTATCTTGCCGTGGGCTGGCTATGGTTTCTCGGCACGCTCGTGCCGGTCATCGGAATCGTCCAGGTCGGATCGCAATCCATCGCCGACCGCTATATGTATCTGCCCATCGTCGGATTGTTCATCATGGCATTGTGGGGATTGCACGATGTGGCGGCATGGCTTCGAAGTAAGGCGCCATGGTTCCATACGGCCCTGCCCATGGCGGCGGGCTGCGCCCTGGTCCTGGCTTACGCCGCGGCGGCCTTCGCGCAAACCGCAAAATGGCGCGACAACATCACCCTGTTCGAACATTCGTTGAAGGCCACCAGCGGCAACGACTTCGTCCATTACAACGTTGGGATTGCGCTGAAACGCGCCGGACGCCTCGACGAGGCGCTCCATCATTTTCAAAAAGCCGTGGAATTTCGCCACAGTTACGTTGCGGCGCGAATTTATATTGGGCTCATCCATTACGAAAAAGGGGAATATGAGGCGGCCATCCGGGAATACGAGCAGGCGATGCAGTTTGCGGCCGGCCATCCAAACCACGCGGACCTCGAGAACGACCTCGGCGTCGCCTATTTCTCGATGGGAAAAATGGAAGAAGCCGCCAGCCATTACACGAAGGCGCTGCAAATCAATCCCAACGACCCCGACGCCCACTACAATCTCGGATTGACCTTGCAGCGCCTCAAACGTCATGACGAAGCGTTGCGCCATGTTCGCGAGGCCGTACGCCTGAACCCGCGGCACGAACCCGCCCGCAATCTGGCCGAATCGCTCGAAAAGGAAGCGGCAGCGCATCGTCCCGCCGTGGCCGTGCCGCGGCTGGCCGGCGCCGGAGACTATTTCACGCGGGGCAACGAACTAGCCGATGCAAAAAAATACGCGGAAGCCGCCGCGCATTATGAGGAAGCGCTGAAACTCAAGCCGGATTTCACGGACGCGCGCATCAACCTCGGCAACGCGCTTGCGGTGCAAGGCCGCTTACGGGAAGCCGCCGCCCAATTTCGCGAAGCGGCGCGCCTGCAACCCAACAGCGGCGACGCCTTTCTGAATCTTGGCCATGCGCTCACCGAGTTGGGCGAACTCGGACCGGCCGGCGATGCCTATGCCAAAGCCGCCTCTTTGAACCCCCGGAACGTCGAGGCATGGATCGGCCTGGGATTCGCCCTCGCCCGCCAAAACAAACCCCAGGAAGCGCGGGAACCCCTCCGAAAGGCGATCGCCCTCGATCCGGACAACGAACGAGCGAAGGAAGCGCTTACGAATATCGAAAAATACCTGCGGGAAAAGCAATAGGCCGGAGTTGGTGGTTGGTGGTTGGTGGTCGGTGGTTGGTGGTTGGTGGTTGGTGGTCGGTGATTGGTGGTCGGGAATTAGGAGTTGAGAGTTGAAAATCAGAAACCGTTAGGCCCTTAAATTCTGGCTTCTATCAACAACAAGAAGTTTTTGGACAACTTCCGTAACCAAAATGAAGTTCAATGATTTAGCAAGTACGAAAATCGCGGAATTTTAGAGCGATTACGATACCGATGACGAACACGAGCACGAAAAGAGACTGGGTGGTGGGCAGATCCCATGCCAGCCTTTAGTCTTTAGCCTAATCCGTCATGTCGCGAAGAACCGTAAAATCGAAACCCGTCAAACCGGCCACGCCGGCAAAGCCCGAAGCATCCGCGGCAAAAACGAATCCTTGGCACGCCGCGGCGTTATGCGCGGCCCTGTTCCTCGCGGCGCTTGCCCCGTATATTCAAACGGCGGGATTTGATTTCGTCAATTTCGACGATCCCGCCTACGTCTACCAGAATCCGCGGGTCGTTTCGGGATTGACCCTCGAAAGCATCCGCTGGGCCTTTACAACGGACGCCGTCTGCAACTGGCATCCGCTGACGTGGATCTCGCTTCAGTTGGATGTTTCGTTGTTCGGCGTGAATCCCGGCGCCCACCACCTCGTCAATGCGTTCCTCCACGCGCTGAACACGATCCTGCTGTTTCTCTTGCTGCGTGCCATGACGGGCGAAAAGGCGGCAAGCGCATGGGTGGCGGCGTTGTTCGCCCTACATCCGCTGCATGTCGAGTCGGTTGCATGGATTTCCGAGCGCAAAGACGTTTTGAGCGGACTTTTCTGGATACTTACGACGGCCGCATATATTCGGTATGTACGCCGCCCCGGCATCGGCCCCATGGCGCTGGTTTCCGCGTTGTTCGCGCTGGGACTGATGGCAAAGCCGATGCTTGTGACCCTGCCCGCCACGCTGATCCTTCTCGATTACTGGCCATTGAAACGATTCGGAATTCAAGGCGCGGAAGGCGGCATTCCCGGGCGATCCAACGGTTCCCCCCGCCTTCTGCTGGAAAAAACGCCGCTCTTCGCGATCGCCATCGTCTCAAGCCTAATCACGTTCATTGTTCAGCGTTCCGGCGGCGGTGTCGTGACGGTTGACGCGATCCCGGTCTGGGCCCGGCTCGCGAATGCGCCGGTGGCCTATGTCCGCTATTTGATCATGACCCTCTGGCCGGGATCGCTCGGCATCTACTATCCGCACCTGCGCGCGGCCATTCCGCTATGGCAACCCCTGATCGCGTCAGTCGTCCTGATTGCGATAACGGCGGCGGCCGTCGCATACGGGCGAAGGCATCCATGGGGCCTTGTCGGGTGGCTTTGGTATCTTGGGACGCTCATACCCGTTATCGGCATTGTTCAGGTTGGGGATCAGGCGCTGGCGGATCGTTATACCTATATCCCGCATATAGGGCTTTTTTTCGCGGCGGCATGGCTTCTGCTGCCGATTGCGCGAAAACATGCGCGGACGGCGGTTGGGGTTGCATGCGCCATCCTCGTCGCGCTGGGCCTGCGCACATACGCGCAGACGGCGACATGGCGGAACACGATTGCCTTGTTCGAGCACTCACTGCGCATTGCGCCGGACAATTATCGCGCGCACAAGGGACTCGGCGTCGCTTACGCGGATGAATACCGGCAATTCGACAAGGCGGCCGAACATTGCCGGCGGGCGATTATGCTCGATCCGGGCGATGCTTCGCTGCATTACAATCTGGGCAACGCGCTCATGGGATTGAACCAGTTGGACGAAGCCATCGAGTCGTATCGCAAGGCGCTGGAAATGGATCCCAACCAACCCAATGCCCGGTACAATCTCGGCATCGCCTTCGCAAAACGGCAGCGATACCCGGAAGCCATCGAAGCCTTTCGGGAAACGTTGCGGCTCGATCCCGGCAATGCCAACGCGCTCAACAATCTCGGCAGCGCTTTGGCCATGGCCGGCCAATTCGACGCCGCACTGCCGCACTACCGGCGATCCCTCGAACTGCAACCGGACGATACAGAGACCTGGTGCAACATAGGGTATGTGTATACCCAACTGGGCCGGACTGCCGAAGCGCGTGACGCCTACAAGCAGGCGCTACGGCGCAATCCGGAAAACAGCCGCGCCGGCGACGCCCTCAAGAGTCTTCCCTCCGAGTAAAGATATGAACCTAAAATCGGCAGTTGAACGCGGCTCTTTCGACCAAACCATGGACGAGATGGACATTGTGGACCCAGTGGACTTCACCCGCAAGGGGATTGATTTTCTTGTCCATTTCGTCCACAAGGTCCACGACATCCAGAGGATAGCACGTAGAATCCGATCTTGACTGCCGAATCCAGGATGAAATCCACCCGGATCAATGCGCGGAATCGTCCGGTGGCGCCGGATGTTCATCCGGCCCCGCTTCATCGCCCGAGGCGGCGCCGTCCGGCGGCAGGGGCCGTGTTTCGCGGGGCGTTATCAGCGTCAGGCCTCCCTTTGCCGCTCCGTTCCCGCCAGTATCCGGTTCGGCGGAGACCTTGGCCGGTGGAACGGCATCCACCACATTCACTCGCATAACACACGGCTGGCCGTTTCGCAAAATGCGGACATTGAAACCCGGATCGCTCTTGAGTGTATCCAGGATGCGCACCGCTTGTTCGAGCGATTCGACCGGACTGCGGTTGATGTTTGTGATAATGTCCCCTTCCTTGAATTGCAGCCGCAGCAAATCGGCGGCCACATCCGCGCCTCGTGGCTTTACAACCACGGTCTCTTTGCCATCCGCCCCGGACTCCGCCTTCAACGAGGCGATCAGTTCAGGGAGATTTTTTGCATACTCCGCTTTCGTCAGGCCGGGCGGACGTTGGGACGCATCGGCGCCGGGAGCCGGCCCTTGCGGGTTGGATTCAACGGGTTCAGGCGCGGCAGGTTTTCCTTCCGGTGGTTCGGCGGATTTTGTTTCCGCGGTTCCGGCTGCGGACGCGGCTTTCCGATCCTTGGGCTGGTGGGCGGATTCGGTCTTTTGCCGGGCTTCTTCAAGCCGTTTCACCGACGCCTGTAACTGCGCGCGGGCAATATCCGACCGCTCTCGTTCTTCTTCCATTTGCCGGCGCAGTTGCTGCGCCTCTTCCAGATCGCGCGCCAGGCGATCTCGTTCTTCTTCGGCCCGGGCACTCTTCTGTTCAAGGGCCGCCAAGCCGCGAAACGCCTCCGATGCCCTATTGGCGGCTCCCGCGTACAAGAACGCCAAAGCAAGCGCGACAAGTCCCATGGCGCACGCGCCCAACAGCGCATAGGGCCAAACCGGCCGCGGGGCCTCTGCGCGCAAACGGGCCGCAGGAGCGCGCAAGGCCAGCGACAGTTCGTCCGCAAGTTGCTTCGCGGACGCATACCGGGCGGATGGTTCCTGGTGCATGGCGCGTTCGCAAATGGCCACGAGTTCCGGCGGCGCCGTCGGTTCAGCCAGCGAGACGGGTTCCGGCTTTCGGGATCCCGCCGCGCGCAAGATTTCAGAAGTACTTTCCGCCCAAAAAGGCGGCCGGCCGGCCAACAAAGTGTAAAGGATGGCGCCGAGCGCGTACACATCGGCATGAGCGTCAATTTCTTCGATGTGGCCGCGGGCCAGTTCCGGCGGCAGATAGGCCGGAGCAAGTGTTATGGATAGGGCGTCGTCTGGCGGGCGATCTTCACGAAGACGCTTCACGGCCTCCGCAAGCGCATCTCCGATTGCATCATGCTTGCCGCGCACCCGGCAGACATTCCAACCACGCACGGCGACCGCGTGCGAGTGGCCTATAAAGATGGCGCCCGGATGAAGATTGCGGTGTATTGTCCCCCGCGCATGCGCCGCGCCCACGATACGGCAGGCTTCCGCGAACAACGGTAACAACGTAAACCGTTCCGACGGCGTGCCGGCCCGTTCGACAAGCAGGCTCAATGGCGCGCCCCGCTCGATATGCCAAGGCGGCTGGATACTCTCCGCGACGGCCCCCTGAAAAATCTCGCGCGCCTTTTCCATGCCGCCCAGCACGTCCAACGCCGCGGTTTCATCATTCCCGCAAGCGCGAACGAGTTGGCCCGCAAAGACCGCCACTTCCCGCGCATCAACCGCCGACAGCACATTTAGGCCTGTCAGATACATGACCCAGTCGCCGGACTCTTCCGCGGCATACAAACGATAGGCCTCCGCAAGCCGGGACGCATCGGTCTTACCCAATTGCAGCGCCGCCAGTCCAATCAACAAATCCCGTGTATCCATGCCGGCCTCCAATTCGTCACTCGCAAGGCGATCATGCGCGAATCGCCCCCCATTTCACAAGTCGCAAGACAAACCCCACCCACTCCCCGGCTATTCCCATAACTCTGTCACTAAACTTGGATTCGGCGTTCTGCCTTCTGGAAGCCGTGGGCTTTGGGACACAGCGGATTTCACTAAAAAGGGACCGGTTTTCTGGTTCCCTTCGTTCACAAGGGCCACGATGTCCACTATTTGCGCACAGAACTTTGGATTTCGATTGCCAACACCAAATTCAAGAACATGATTATAACCTATGCGCCGCGCGTGGAAATTGCGAACAAATAAACCCGTCAAGAACAACGAGAAGTTGTTGGACGCTTGCTCAGTTACTGCTGTCCAAAATGAATCCAACGCCGGGAACGCAAAGGAGCGCAGAGAGGTTGTGAATCAATGACGAAACCCGTGGCGCAGACTGTCGAGTCTGCGCAGATCCACAGAAAAAAGCCCTTTTTACGAAGACTGGACAGTCTGCGCCACGTGATCAGGCTTTTTTTCAAAGGCAAGGATCGCGTAGCCGCGCGGCTGGAAACGAAATCGCTTTCGCCAATATGAGGTCTATGTCTACGGGCCGAGAAGTTGTCAGGGGGAATCTCCTCAATTCTCCGAGTTTTTTGTGCCTTTGCATTGATGAGGGACCTTCGTAATTTGGACAAGAGTGTTGCTCAGTCATTAGCCTAAAATCGGCAGTTGAACGCGGCTCTTTCGACCAAACCATGGACGAGATGGACATTGTGGACCCAGTGGACTTCACCCGCAAGGGGATTGATTTTCTTGTCCATTTCGTCCACAAGGT
>Ga0209381_1001819_pt1 | contig 30951 bp, 26 predicted proteins | sample DewCreD2012metaG_FD_184111 | JGI IMG/M metagenome (GOLD analysis project Ga0209381, IMG submission 184111) | Hot spring sediment bacterial and archeal communities from British Columbia, Canada, to study Microbial Dark Matter (Phase II) - Dewar... ...
CAAAATCACCTTCGAATATGCAGGATTCAAGGGCTTGTAGTCTAGGAATCAGCCCTTTTCTCCCCTCATTCGATGGTTGAAAGCCGCAATTTCAAGAAGTTCTAGGGATTTTATACGGATTCAGGAATTCTTTATCATATAAATTAACCAATTCTTGCACTGAATATGAGCCATTTTTAGGTAAAATATTATTCTTATTAATATTTTTATATTTATAAATATTTATTTTCTTTTCATTTTCGTCATATTCTATTAAGTTTTTCATTTTTTCAACTTCTAATCTAATTTCCAACATTTTTTCATAAACAGATTTTTCTTTATTCATAATTATCTCCTTCTAAGAAAATTGATAATAGCTATGGATAATTTATTTATAAAAATACTAATTATTCTTAGAGGTTTAGTTATTTTCCATGAATGACTATTATATACTGCATACAAAGTACCTTCTGCCTGAGCGGCCCGCACCTCTGCTTCCTGCGCCCTGGCTTCTGCCTGCCGCGCTTGGGCTTCTGCCTCAGCGGCCCGTGCGGCTGCCTCCTGCGCCCGTGCCTCCGCCTGACGGGCCTGGACCTCTGCCTGAGCGGCCCGCACCTCCGCTTCCTGCGCCCTGGTCTCAGCCTGTCGGGCCTGTCCATTCAACTTAACTTCTCGAATATTTATAAAACCATCAAAAACATTAGGAGGATACGCAAATGATTGAATAAGATCACTATGTTCTTTAGCAATATAAAATCTATTCAACCCGTCTGCATAAACAAATATATAATCATTCTCTTCAAGAATAGATTCCCATTCTTGATAATTTTCTGTCTGGCACATGGGTATTGTGGATTCGATTATGACAATCCAAGGCCTATTCTTTTTCCAATTATTTCCTGTAATAACTTTTTTCTCATACCCCTCAACATCTATTTTTAAAAAATGTACTTCTTTATTATTACAATATTTGTTAAAAATATTATTTAACGTGTTAATAAATGCCTTCTCGACTTTTATGATAGAATAATCAGTCTTATGTATCTTTATTATTTCTTTTTCTAATGTAGATAATCCAGCATTTTCTAATAGATAAAAATCTCCGGATCCTTCCTTGTCACTTAATGCAATATTCAAATTAATATCATTTTTGCGTTGATCACAAAGTATAATATAAAGATCCTTATTAGGCTCGATATTTATACCGTTCCAACCATTATCATAAAATAATTTTGTAACAGAATCATTATCCGGCCAAGCCGCACCGACATCTATATAAAATCCGTTTTTTATATGCTTAAGAGCCCTCCACAACATAATATCTTCATAATTTTGAGCATAAGAAATCATCATTTATCCTTTCCTTATTTTATACGAGATTTATATTTCCTTATCTTTAAAATAATTTATTAGATAATTTTTTTCATTTTCCGACAATTCGTTGAATACTTGATCTGATCTTATGGAATTAATGTGTCTTCGATGATAAAATGTATCTTTGTCGAAATAAGAAAAACCAATATTTTCTGTATTATCAGATTCTTTCATATCATCTAGCTTTTTTTTCATTCGTTTTTTATTATATTTAATAGAAATTCTTATTGCTTTAGAAATGTTTATCTTTCCCGTAATATACTTCTGTATTCTAAGAACAACAATGAATGGATATCTATCTAAAATTTCATAATTAATATTATAAGAATACTTTTTAATTTCATAATAAATATTTATCCATCGTTCAATCGTCCTGACGGACTCTTCTATAGAGTAACCGAAAGTTTTATGCCATGAAGCAGACGCCTCACAGGGGTTTCTATATGTGCAAATACACTTAAAAGATTTTAACCGTATTAAAGATTTTATGATGGCATCCGGTTCATGGGATTTTATAATAACATGTAATGTATTTTCAGCAACATTCTGTAAGCAATTGGTATTATTTGTAGTATACCATTCAACAGATCCTGATTCCAGTAAAATTTCTTTCACTACATTAAACACAAAGGTAGAACCGCTTCTATACATACCTGCGACTATTACTACCATTGAAGCAATCTCACTTTATATCTGTTTTTTTAATTCTTTAATCGATTTTAAAAACTTTTCATCCATTTCGGGTGTAATTATTGTAGAACGGACTATCCGCCTAGGAGGCCACACATATTCAAATGAATTAATACTGTTTGGAACCGGAAAATGAGAATGCCAAATCCTAACAGGACCGCTTATAATATCTCCAAACGCACGATAGTTGTAAGAATGCGAAAGTGTATACGGGTTAAACTTCAGCATTTCCATCGCTAAAGTTAAGAAAGGCTGGTCCTCCTGTATTATATAAGAATATTTTTTACAGAGCCGCGTCCATAATCTGAAAACCTTACGGACATCTCTTTTTAATGAAAAAAATATAACTCCCGAGTTATACTGCATCTGACCCTGCAGAGAGACTCCTTCCTTCAGCATGATTTCCTTAAAATTCCCGTAATAATCAAGACTATAATGAGGAGCAGGCGACATGGCTATTCCGTGTTCCTCTGCTTTTCTAAAACCTAACTCTATATCCCCTATTACTTTTGTATCACTGTCAAGAAAAAGATAGGATTTATATCCCTTTGGAATATATAATAATATTTCAGATTTACGGTTTAGCCCCGATAGAGTAAAATCAGCTCTAATAAAGGGTATATCAATATTCTTTACAGTCGTATTTTTGTCTGTGATCAGTAAAAGATCATATTTATACTGCATGCTCTCGTTTAAACATTGCCGAATCTTTTCTACATATGTCTCTCCCCAAGCTATAAAAATAATTATTGATCGATTATTTTTCACTGCAATATTTTTCCTGTTGGATAAATTTAATAAAAACGAAACATCCGTTGAGCATATTCATAGTGCAGTGAGCCCAACTGTCAAGACCATTTTAAAGAAAAAATAAGGTGGATAGGGTATGGGGGACTCAAGCAGTGAGAGCTTCCTCTGATGCTAGGGCAGCTCTAAATGCCTGACTATAGATTTCATCTGGTGTAGCATAGTCCAACGATTGATGGTACCGTTTACTGTTGTAAAAGGTTACATAGGTTTCAAGTCCCTCCTTGAGTTCAGTCATGGTTTGATAGTCTTTGATATATATGTCTTCGTACTTGATAGTACGCCAGACCCGTTCCATGTAAATATTGTCCAGAGCTCTGTTTTTGCTATCCATGCTGATACGAATCCCATACGATTCAAGTACCGAAATAAAGGCGTCGCTGGTAAACTGGCTCCCCTGATCGGTATTAAAGATAGCTGGGATTCCCCACTGTTTGATTGCTTCTTCAAGGGCGGCTAGGCAAAAGTCCGTATCCATGGTATTTGATACCTTCCAGGACAATATCTTACGAGAATACAGGTCTAGTATCATCACCAGGTACACAAAGCCTTTACCAAGCTTAATGTAGGTGATATCCGTTGCCCAAACCTGGTTAGGGAGCCAAACCTCCCTGTTTTTTAGCAAATAGGGGTACTTTTTATGGCCTTTCGCTCGAATACTGGTCCGTTTCTTGGGGTATAGGGCCCGTAAACCAGCCTTATGCATGATACGACGCACCTGTTTCCGTGTTACCCCTATATCGGCTAAGGCACAAGCAATTTTGCGATACCCATAAAACGGGTGAGCCTTAAGCTCTTCCAGGATGGCATGCAAAATGGCAAGGTCTGTATCCTCGTCCTTCCCTACGGCCTTGTAGTAGTAACTTGCTCGAGTTATTCCCAGTATACGGCATTGCTCTCGTATCGATAATTCTGGATGATCCGGTTCTATAGCGGCGGTTCGGTCCCGTACAATTGTCTGTACTTTTTTTTTAAGAATTCATTTTCTATCTGGAGCTTACCGATTTGCTTATACAGCTCATCCTGCTTTTGCTCCAGCTCGTGCCGTTCCGTATCCTTCCCTGGTTTTTCAAAGAGCACTTCAGCACCGTCAAGAAGCTGTTTCTTCCAGAGGGTCACCATGTTTGGATGAACCTCATAGAGAGATGCTAGTTCCTGGACCGTTTTATCACCACGAAGGGCTTCGAGAGCCACCTTTGCTTTAAATGCCTTATCGTATCGTTTTCTCATGATGGTAGTTTCCTCCTGTTTAGCAGCTTTTTTATGTACTCCTACCACCTTATGTTTACATCTTTTTGGCCCAGTTTCCAGGGCTCATTATAGGATGCGGTTCGAATACAAAAACATTCTTATTATCAATTTTAAAAGATTTTCTAAAATATTCTGCATCTTGACCGAAATTTGCACCGATTTCAAATACATTTTTAGGAATGTAGTTACAATAATATTGTATAAGATCTACAATACATTGCATGTGAGAACCATCATTTACTGCTTTAGGGTGTACTTTAATTTTAGTCCGTTTAGTAATTTTTATGTAAATTATTAAGTTTGTTAAATATCCAATGTATTTCAAAACTTTCTTTAAAATTCTCTTAATTCTTTTCACGATAAGACTCTCCATATTGAAAGATTACGAGGAACCCATCACCTCTTCCCACTTTGCTTCCCAGTTGAAATGAAAGTCAGGTAACCGCTGGGCGCAAAGGGTTCGAAGTTTTGCGTAGGCTTGAGGGTCGGAGACTAAATTGAGTATATTTTTAGCGATTGGCTCTGCGTCTCCGGGGGAAAACAGTAGTTCGGGGAATTGAAGCATCTCCGGTATACCACCCACAGAGCTAGCGATAACGGGGATCCCCGTGTGAAGAGCTTCTAAAACAGTATTAGGATAACTGTCATAGATGGACGGGATAACCATCAGATCATCGGCTTGCATGAAGGGGAAAGGATCTGACACCCGTCCGTGGAATCGAACCTTATCCAGTAACCCATGCTGTTTTAGATAACTTATATGCGCCTCCGTGTCACCCGGCCCCACTACATCCAGCTCTAACTGATCGATTCCCCGTTCCCTCAACAGAACAAAGGCCTCCAGCAGATACCGTAGTCCCTTCCGAGGGCCCGTGGTACCTATAAATAAAAGACGTCGCAGACTGGTGCTATGGTTAATCTGGGCAGTTTCCGGCTTAAACCGAGGGGGGCCGATGTGTCCCCCAATGATGAAGGATTTATCCTTTGCCGAGGGGTTTCGTGAAAGGAAATCGTCCTGGTCATACCTGCTTTGAAACACGATCGCCTCGGAGAGGGTGTTAATCTTTCCTTCGTACCACCGGTATTTCCAGTAGTCGATCTGGTACTTCAACAGTTTCCAGGGTTTCCCCCTGTGTTCTTTCGTGTACTGGAGGGCTTCCTGAACTGCGTTGCTCCGGTGCCCATAAAGTACCTTGCAGTTGAGCTTTTTCTTCAGATATTCCGCGGCAGAGAGGTTCGTTTCACTGAAAATCAGGATCCATTCCGTTCCTTTCAGTTCCGATTTGATCGAGGGGTAATTTCGCTCTATGGCTTGTTTAAACACAAGGGACACGGGATACCGCTGCCCGTGGGTGTATTCCACGGAGAGGGGGAGGGGTTTAAGATGTGAGAACCTGTAGGATAGGTTTTGGTTCACCAACAAGCGCACCGTATGGCCCAGAGCTGCCAGACCTTCCATCAGCTCCAGGTACCGTCTGTGGCCACCGGTACGGATCTCCTTGTACAGGAACAATCCGAGGATGGTGCGTCGATTCTCTCCCATAGAGGAGTAGAGTACCCTATCGATCAGGAAGGTTTCAATACACCCACCATGGCCTGTTTGTCACTTTCTTGGAAAGGGGGATCGATTCTTCGTAGAGGCTGATGAGGGTGCAGTTAGACACAGGGAACAGTTCGGAGAGCCGTTCAAGAGCGGAGTAGTGGGAGGGTCGGAGGGTTTTTGCTAGCTTCAGTTCGATCAATTCGTAGCGGGTTCCCTCATCCAGAACAAGATCGATCTCGTTCCCATGGTTGTCCCGGTAGAAGTACAGTTCGTACAGTTTCTGCTGGTGTAGTTTTTCTTTGAGGTACTCCATGATCATGAAGTTTTCGAAGAGGGCTCCGCTATGGGGTCCAGCGGAAAGGGACTCCGCGTCAGGGTACCGGAGGAGGAACGAGGCCAATCCCGTATCTGTGAAATAGAGCTTTGGGGTTTTGATCACTCGCTTTTGGATACTTTTAAAGTACGGACGTAACAGGTACACGATGCGGGAGGATTCCAGGATGGAGAGCCATCGGGATGCCGTCGGTTGGGAGATACCCAGAACCTTGCTGATTTCAGAGAGGTTGAGGAGGTTCCCCACCCGGGCGGCTAGGAGTTCGAGAAAGTTCTGGAATAAAACCATGTCCCGAATGTCCGAGACCTGCCGCAGGTCGCATTCCAGGTATGTCTGCAGGTAGGATAGATAGAAAATCCTTCGGTCAACCCCATGGATGAGGGGATCGGGATAGGAACCTACGAAGATACGCTGGAATAGATCCCGCAAGGTGGGCGGGGAAGCCCCTTGGGTGGGAATGGGGAACTCTTTCAGGGAAAACCCCAGGAGTTCGAACACGGCCGTTCTCCCCGCAAGGCTTTCACTGACTCGTCGCATCAGCGGGAAAACCTGGGAGCCAGATAGGAAAAAGTGGCCTGCTTCGGATCGATGGGAATCTACCTACATTTTGATGTAGGGGAACAGTTCCGGGGCGTACTGGATTTCGTCAATGATGCAGGGAGGAGAGACTGTTTCGAGGAATAAAGCGGGATCCTCGATAGCTAACTTTCGTTTGATCGGATCGTCCAATGTATGAAAGGGAAGTTCTGGAAACAAATTTCGGAGCAGTGTGGTCTTGCCGGTTTGACGGGGTCCTGTTAACACCACTACAGGGAACTGCCTGGAGGCTTGTACAATGTGTTCTTCAAGGGACCGGTGAACGTATCGCATACAGATGAGGTAAGTATACACACCTAATTGTGCAATATCAATATTTAATATTTAATTTTCGCTGGTTGCATAGGTAGGCCGTGGTTTTCCTTTCTCATTACTTTTCCTGATGGCGCATACATCGTCCGCGGCTTTCTCTTCTCAACGCCCTGGTCATTTTAGTGCCGAGCCTATTCCTGCCCCGTAAGCCCCTCGTACACCTCCATCACCTTCCTCGCGCTCTCATCCCAGTCGAACTGTTTCACGCGCTCAAGACCCCTGTCGATTAGCCGTTCCCGCAGGGGTGCATCGTACACCACCCGCCAGATCGTTAGAGCCAAGGCGTCTGCATCGAGGGGATTTTTCAGCACCATCGCCGCATCCCCCACCACTTCGGGGATGGCGAACACGTTGGAAGTGATCACGGGACAGCCGCAGGCCATCGCTTCCAGGTTGGGCATGCCGAACCCCTCTGCCAGGGAAGGGAAGAGGAAAGCGGCCGCGTAGTTGTAGAAGGCTACCGCTTCCTGTTCCTTCAGGAATCCGGTGCGGATCACCCGGTCGGCTATCCCCGCACGTTCCAGGTACCGGGTAACCGCGGGATTGTCCCAGCGAGTGCCGCCGATCACGAGTTTGAAAGCGGAAGGGGGAACACCCGCAAAGTTGACAGATACCAGAGAAGGAGAGGTCATGGGGTCCGAGCCTTTTACTGGTTCATCGATACCGGAGGACGCTGCATAAGGGAATGGGGCCGCGGTAATGCCGGGTGAAGCGGGTCGGGAAGGAGCCGGCAGGTGAAGGAATCTTCGAAATCCTTCCAGGATCGTCCAGGGATTCTTGCGCTCCGAAAAGCGGCTCAGATGGAACAGGAAGGGTTCGCCGGCTGAAAGGCCGAAACGGCTAAGTACGGCATGAGCATCGTGTGTGGCGGATGGTTCTGAGTGTGCCTTATCCGTCGATCCGATCACAGTACGGGCATCGGTTGCGTCGGATTGTTCCGGCTGAGACGGCCCTTTCGATCCACTCATGGCATGGGCATCCTGGGAGGCGGATTGGTCTAAGTGGGGCTCCCCCCTCGATCCGAGCCCATCGCGGCCGTTTACCGGGTTAATCCTTTCCGGAGCCTTCCCAGGCCCATTCTTTTCTTTTGAAACGTCGGGCAGTACCCGATAGAGGGGGCTTACGGCATTGGGGCAGACGGTTATCCGGTCACCGGGTACCCGGTATCGGCCCATGAAGAATCCCCGGCTTGTGTGGGATACGGTGATGATATGGTCCATCCTTCGGGCGTAGAGGGGTACCAGAAACCTTTCGTGGAACATCTCGATGGTTCCGTAGAACTGGGGCACGATCAGTTGTTCCGCCCCATGGATCGTGGCCACTTTCTTTGATCGGACTCCCCAGATGGGAGCGAAGATCGTAAGAGGCGTGTAATGGAGGATATCGAATCGCCCTTTGCGGAGGATCCAGGCTGCGGCCAGGGGATTCCGCGGGATAATGAGTTCCTCCACTCGCTGGTAGATGGGGTTGCCGCTTTTCGCATAGTGGATAAAGACGAATTTGAAGCGGGGGCGAGCCTCGTTCATGTCTAGAATACGATGCATGATCTCATTCAGGTGATGACCGCTGCCGCTTTGCCAGTTGTCCAGCTGTTTGGTGAATACCCCGATCATCGGCAGGCTAAAATTTCCACGCATGAAGGGTATAATAAAGGTAAAGGCTTCGGGGGGCAAGGCGAAGAGCGGCGAGGCATGAGGTACTATGTCGGATTCTAAGGATGCATCGATAGACGAAAGACTTCGATCTATAGATTTAAATGCATACTTCGATTCGATGATCATCGGACGGGGTGTTCGCTACTACAACGAAAGGCGAGTCCGTAAGGTCGTGTTCGCTCCGGATCAGATCCTAGGGACCGTACAGGGACAAGACCAACACTACCAGGTTAGTTTAAATCTTTACAGGGAAGGGAAAAAGTCCTTTCTACACTTCACCTGTACCTGTCCCTATGGGAACTACTGTAAACATATGGTGGCAACGATCCTGAAAGTACAGGAAATCCTTCTGCAAAAGGGAATTAGTTCTTCCCTAAGAGTAGCCCCACGTACCCAGGATACAGCAATGAATAGACCAGGCCACATCGATTCCATCCGTGTAAACCCCCGCGACCCAGGCGATAGGGTAGAAAAGGAAACGCCCTTCACACAGCTAAAGGAGTTCTCCAGGACTCTTCGAGAGATCCCCTCTATCCCGGCGATGGGTTCCGGCTCGGAAGAAAACCTTTCCAAACCTGAAAAGCGCCGCAAGATCAAGGGGGTAATTCTGGGCATCCTTGCCCCTCCCTACTATCTCTACGAAGCTTACTGTACCCTGGGGATATATAAAGTGTCGGTTTCCCATTGGAGTCCGCTGGCCGAGCTGGTTTCCGCCTGGCCTCCGGAAGCTCTTCAGGAAGAGTTCTGGAAACAGGTCCGTATCCTTTTCCAGGAGGATACTTCATGGGTGAAAACGCTGACGCCTATGAACTTCCGAAAGGAGAACCCGGAAGAGTGGGGCCTGACCGAGGCGGGGTTGGGAGCAGTGTACCTTCTGGCTCAGTACGAGCGGACGAATCGTCGATCCATTGATTTAAAAGGGACTATGCTCTCCCTCCTTTTTTCAACGGGCGTTCCCCTATTCTTTTGGAAAGATTACGAAGAACCTGCTTCGAGATCGCATTCCAGAAAACGACTGGTGTTTCCCCTTGAGATGATTTCCGAACCCTATATAGGGGGGATACGGATACATCATCAGGAAGGAGGAGGAGTGAGGCTCGAAGGGGCCCTTTACCCCTCGTGGGAGCAGGGAACTGCCAATGATCTACTGGACGGGATTTCCCTTCACAAAGGGCTTCTCAAAGTAGCCTCCGATCCAAACTGGTATATGGCGGATGGGAGGGTTTTCCGGGTCCAGAACGAGGAAGCGTTACACCTTCTCTCGGGGTGGTCGATGGAACTCTCCCCGCAGGATACGGAGCGGTTTCGGCTGGAGATTCTTCCTGGTCTTCTGCCTGTGCTTCCCGTCTCAAGCTCTCTCCTTGCGGTTACGAGGGTACAGGAAAAGCCCATTCCCCGATTGTATCTTTCAGAGGATGGGGAGGGGTTGCGGCTGGAGTTACGGTTTGCCTACGCGGGGCATGAAGTGGGAGCTTCGGACCCTGCGGAAGGAACGGCTACTGCTACGGATGAGCCCTGGAAGTACACCCTCCTTCTGCGGGATCTGGAACAGGAGAAGCGGTGGGCAGAGTGGATCCTGAATCAGAATCCGGGCCTAAAAAAGGCTCCGAAACCGGATCCCTACGGAACGTATCGATTGAAGAAGAAGCTCCACCCGGTGGATTTTCTTCTCTACACCCTGCCCCTTTTTGCACAGGAGGGGGTGGAAATATTCGGGGAGGAGAGCCTGGTTCATGCCCGGGTGAATCGACACAAGCCATCCCTCTGGATGAGTGTGGAATCGGGGATCGATTGGTTCGATCTGAAAGGGGGGGTACGGTTCGGGGATCAGCTCTGTGGGTTGAAGGAGATCCTAAAGGCGGTCCAGCGGGGGGAACGGTACGTAAAATTGGGAGATGGTTCCCTCGGTGTTCTTCCTGCGGAGTGGATCCGGAGGTTCGAAGACCTGGAAATCTTCGGCCAGTGGAAGGAAGAATCCCTGCGGTTCCATTCCCTCCACGCGCCCCTGGTGGAACCCTTTTGGGCTGGGGTACAAAAAGCAGATTCTTCGGTTGATGCTTCTTCCACACAGAAGGGTTCTTCCACAAATGCGGCGGGAGGGGCTCCCGAGGCAGAGGTAACGGGGCTTGCAGGGGCCGCATCCAGTGCCGAAGTACTGGGGCTAGCGGGGCTTCGGAAGGGTCTGGCAGAATTCCGACGGATCGATCCCATCCCCCTCCCCAAAGATTTTTTCGGTACCTTGAGGCCCTACCAGGTGCATGGGTACCACTGGCTCCATTTTCTCCGCTCGGTAAAGGTAGGGGGAATCCTGGCAGACGATATGGGACTGGGGAAAACGATTCAGGTACTGGCCTATCTTCAGTCCCTCAAAGAGATAGATCCTCCTGCCCGAGCTAACCTCCTGGTAGTGCCAAAAAGCCTTGTGTACAACTGGCAGGCTGAAGCATCCCGGTTCACCCCGGGTCTCCGATTCCTCGAATATATGGGGCAGGGACGAACAGAGAATGTGGATGAGTTCGATGCCTACGATGTAGTGATCACCACCTATGCCACGATGCTCCGGGATGTACAGAAGCTCAAGGTCTACCCCTTCCATCATGTGATCCTCGATGAATCCCAGGCGATCAAGAATCCGCTGGCCTTGAGTAACCGAGCCGCCCGATCCCTGCAGGCGGAGCATCGGCTGGTCCTTACCGGAACCCCCATGGAGAACAACATTCTGGAGCTGTGGAGCCAGTTTGCCTTTCTCGAACCAGCCCTCCTCGGACCCCTCCACCGATTCAGACGCACCCTGGGAAACCGGGTGGAACGGGGGGACAAACACGCTCTGGAGGTAATAAAGGCCCTCATCTACCCCTTTCTTCTCCGCCGGACAAAGAAACAGGTGGCACCCGAACTTCCACCCCGGATGGAGGAAACCCTCTACGCGGAGTTGGAAGGGGAGCAGGAGAAGCTCTACCATGCGGTAAGGGAACAGTATCGCCTGGAGATCGAAGAGCTTCTGGCGTCAAGTGAGCCGTGGCTCGCCCGGACAAAAATATTGGAAGGATTGCTGCGGTTACGGCAGATCGCCATCCATCCTTCGCTTTACGAGGGACGAAAACGGTTTGCATCGGCCAAATTCCTTCTTCTGATGGACATTCTTAGTACCCTGCGGGAAGAAGGGCTTCGGGGGTTGATCTTTTCCCAGTTCGTGGAAGCGTTGAAACTACTCAGAAAGGAACTGGACCTCCGGAAGATTCCCTATGCGTACCTGGATGGGCAGACTCAGAAACGGAAGGAAGAGGTAGAGAGGTTCCAGACCGATTCCTCCGTTCCCTTTTTCCTCATCAGTCTGAAAGCGGGTGGTACGGGGTTGAACCTCACGGCGGCCGATTATGTGCTTCTCCTGGACCCCTGGTGGAATCCCGCGGTAGAGGCCCAGGCGGCGGATCGCACCCACCGGATCGGCCAGGACAAACCAGTGTTCGTGTACCGCTTCATCGCCCGGGGTACGGTGGAAGAAAAGATCCTCCTCCTGCAGGAAAAGAAACGGGAGATTGTTTCCTCGGTGATCCGTAATGAGGCGGGAATATTCAAATCCCTCAGTGAGGAAGATATCGAAGCCCTGTTCTCAAGGTGAGGCACTTCAAGGAGGTTATCAGGTGTCGGGCCGAAAAACGGCTAGAGCCAAAGAGCTGGTGGTACTCGAGGAGGCTATAAGGTAGAAAGCGCGCGGCCCTTGAAGTATGGGCCGCGGTCGGGGTATACAGGTACGCGGAGTTCTATGCGAAACATAACGATTTTGACCTTCTACGACCGGATCGCCGCGTTCCATACCCTGAAGCCCTTCCTGTTTTCGAAGGAAGGGAGGCTTTTCACTTACACGAATTCTCCGGACTGGTGCCTTCGGAAAGACCGGAATCGGGTCCTCGTGATGGTTCGCTGGTTCCTGAAACCCGATCGGGTGGATTTGGATCTACTGAAGAAACTTCGGGACAAGTACGAACGACTGATCTTCTTTCACGACGACGCGGGAGGTGGGATTCCACGCCTAGAGGCGCTTCCCTACGTGGACCTGTTCTACCAGAAAGCCCTTTTCAAGGATCGCACCCTGTACATGCGAGAACTGTACGGGAAGGAGCTGTTTTCCGATTACTATCACAAGAAGTATGGGGTAAGAGATCCTGATGCGAGGAAGCGGGCGGTGGTGGAGGACCCGGAGCAACTGAAAAAGCTTCGTCTTTCCTGGAACATCGGGATCGGAGATTTTCCCCGTGCCACGGAGAGGGAACGGTTTGCCGTAGCCCTGGCCCGGATTCTGGGTATGCCCATCGTGAAACCCTTCTACCATAGGGAAACCCTTTCCGAGCGCGTTCTTACGGAAAACCGGGGGCTATATCCGGTGCATGCCCGTATGGGTCTCGTGTCACGGCCTTCCATCGCGTTTCATCGGAAGCTAATCTTAGAGAAGATAGGAGGAGATCCCCGCTTTATTACCGGAGAAGTAGGGCAGCGGCAGTACAATCGGGAGATTCGACAATCGAAGATCATCCTTTCCCCTTTCGGGTGGGGGGAACTCTGCTACCGGGACTTCGAGGCGGTGCGGAACGGCGCGCTTCTTTTGAAACCGGATATGTCACACCTGGAAACCTGGCCTGACGTGTTCAAACCCTTCGAGACCTACGTGCCTTTTTCCTGGGATGCGGATGACCTGATCGAAAAAGCCGCTACCTATCTGGATGATGAAGAGGCACGGAAACGGATCGTGCGGAATGCGTTCGAGGTGTATAGGGAGCAACTGTCGGAACTGCCTCGAAGATTCGAGGGAATCCTCTCGGATATCCTTTTGTAGTTTATCGAACCTTGTGTATGCCCCGACAGGTGTACTGTAGGCGTAATCTAGTGAGGGATCCAGGGGATCTGGTAGATACCTTCCTTGATTTCCCACACATGCCCTGTGGGAGTAAGGACGCCCAGGAAGGCAACCTGTTCTTTAAAACGGTCCTTGAACGCGCGAAGCCCTGCCAGGTCTTTTTCGGAAACCTCGGAACTCCACTTACACTCGAAGGCATACAACCGATTCTTATATTCCAGAACGATATCTACTTCTTTCCCTTCGTAGATCCGCCAATGATACATGTGCGCGGGCACTAAATAAGTCTGGAGGTACGCTCGTATCTCCAACCTCATGGCAGTTTCGAAAACACTTCCAATTGACGGATGCACAGCCAGGGCTTCTGCATCAGGGATTCCTTGAAGGTGACAGATCAGCCCCGTGTCGAATAAGGTTCCTTTGGGATGCTTGGCAATACGTTTGATCATGCTGCTAAAATAGGGGGCTGTTTCTTCCCATAAGAGAGAAATCTTCAATCGCTCCATCCAGCGGTTTGCTGTAGGAGGACTGATGGATAATTCCCTGCCCAGTTGGTTCTTGTTTATTTCCTGGCCGCTCAATGCAGCCAACAATCTCAGAAATCGAACTACCTGGGTGGGATCCGTATCGGGGAGAAGAGTGACCAGATCTCTCAAGAGGTAAGTCTGGATGTAGCTGTCAAAGAATGCCGAATGGAAAGAAGTTCGCATCGAAAGGATGGGGGGTAGCCCACCCTTGTGAATCTCTTGTATGGGGGACACAGCCTGAAAGATCTTCCGATCCAAGGAGGGGGCAGTACACAATCGATCGATTCTAGACTCCTTCACTTCAAGTAAGATGTTTATCCAGGGTTGTAGAGTTCCCATTCCAAGCTTTTCCAGGACGGTCATGGGATGAAGGTGAAGGAGCAGGATCCTGCCGGGTAAAGTTTCCTGAAATCCTTTCATCAGATGAAACTGTTGGGAGCCGGTAAGAAGAAAACGTCCCGCGTGGCGGTCCTGATCCACCTGGACCTTTATTTCCGATAGCAATTCAGGAACGTATTGGATCTCGTCCAGGATGAGAGGGCCTGGAAAATTCTTCAAGAATAGAACAGGGTCTGATTTTGCTTCTGTTCGAAGGGCAAGATCATCGAAACTGAGATACCGATGTGTATCCTTAAAGAGAGTCTGAAGAAGAGTGGACTTGCCTACCTGTCTGGGTCCCAGGAGAGCTACCACAGGGAATTGCGTCACCGCTTCCTGCAGGATAGGTTCTATATGGCGGTGTAAATACATATTGTAAAAAGTAATGGTTTCCGTTAATTTTTTCAATAATTCTAGGAGAAGCATTTTTAGAGAGGCATGGTTCTATGGATAATACCAACCGTTCATGGACGCTGCAGGATCTGCGTTCCTCCCTTCCGGCAAAAAAAAACCGTTCCGATTCCTACTGGACTCGATGGGTGTTACGACCTCTTTCCTATCCGATAAGTTGGGTCTTCCTCCAATGGGGCTGGTCGGCGAATGCGGTTTCCTACCTTTCCGCTATAATTGCCATACTTGGCGGGGTGCTATTGAGTTTGCCCTACTTTCGATTCCAGGTGGTGGGAGCGATTCTGTTGAACATCTTTGCAGTTCTGGACTGTGCAGATGGGAATATTGCTCGCGTTACAGGTACCACAGGCCCCTGGGGTGCCTGGGCTGACGCGCTGGGCGGATATGTGGCCTATGTGGCAGCTTTACTGGGGGCTGGAATGGCAGGGGAAGTTACCGCTGTCACGCAACCGCAGAATTTCCTCTGTCTACCAGAATTGGTCTGGCCGCAGGGGGGCTGGGTTTTTTTAGGGGGTCTTGCCGCGTCGGCCAACCTTCTCATGCGATTGACGTATCAACAGTATCGGACTCTACAACTGGAAAGGGGATGGGGGAATGCTGTATCACAAGACGTAGCCCCAAGCAGAGGCATTCCATCCGATGTTTATACACAAGGTTCGATAAACACCGTTGGTTCTGAAAGCGCGTCGCATGAGACCATGTCGACCGATACCGAATCGCCCAACAACCTATCGCCTAAAAAGGAACCCTCAGCCTCGGAAATTGCCTCGGAGAAGCGGATCAGCGAGAACCTCGGTGTGACAGGGCTTCTCATGCCGGCAATCCTCTTCGGCGTACTAACGAAGACCACCGGGTGTGTGGTGTTGCTCTACACAGTCCTGTATGGGGGCGGTGCACTGGTGAGCATCTTTCGGTTGGCCCGGAAAGTGGAAGCCTGGAAACGTTCCGCTTGAAGCCCTCGATTGAGGCTCTCGATGCCTAAACGCGGCCGGGCCTAACCAGCGTCCGCTGGCCTCAATAATTTTATAGTGAGGGTTTGCGATGTAAGGGTAATTTCTCGATGCCTTAGCAGCGACCGCTGGCCTTACTGTGTTTTCAACACCGTATTCAATAGTACCTCCCGGTACACTGCCACCGTACGATCGTACATGCCCTCGAAGGTGTAGTTTTCTTCGAATCTCTTCCTTCCCTTCTGTCCCATCTGGACTCGGAGTTCCGGGGAGTCGATCAGGAGTCTAAGTCGGTCACGGAGTTGTACAGGATCCTCCTTGGGCACGAGGAACCCTGTTTCTCCATCCGCTACCGATTCCCGGCACCCCCCCACATCCGTTGCCACCACAGGTAACCCTGCCCGCATGGCCTCTAAAATACTCCGCGGGAACCCTTCCCACCGTGTGGCCAGGACGAACACATCCGCTTTCTTTAGCCTTTCAGGTACATCGAGCCTCTGGCCGGAAAAGATCACCCGATCGTACACCTCCAGTTCCTGGGCTAACGATTGAAGGGCTTTCAGGTCTGGGCCGTCACCCACAAGTTCCAGGGTCCAGTTTCTGTCTTTAAGCCCAGCAAGGGCACGGAAAAGGGTGGGGTGGTCCTTCTGGGGTTGGAGGCGGGCAACCATGATAAGGCGTACGGGAGATACGGGGCGCGGCGGTGGGGCCTCCAATGATGCGCTTTCCCTCTTGTGCAGCGGCAGAGATGAAGCATCTTCGTTGTGGCTAAGCCAGCGTACAAGTTCCTTCGGCACATCGGGCATTCCGTTATGGATGGTGATCATTTTTTCCGGTGGCACTACCTTTCTGCGAACTGCCAGTTCCCGATCGTACTCGGAAACGGTGATGATCTTACGGCAGATTTTTGCGGTGAACCTCTCCAGGCTCTCCACGACGAGTCGCTGGAAAGGAGAAATCCCTTCGGCAAACTGCCACCCATGGACGGTGAAAATCGAAGGGATCCCTAGGCTCCATGCGGCCACCCGTCCCACAAATCCTGCCTTGGCAGTGTGGGTGGAAAGGAGATCCGGTTTTAGATCCTGTAGGGCCTTTCGGGTCTCCAGGATTGCCAGAATGTCTTTGAAGGGATTCATCGGCCGTACCAGGTGGGGAAGGATTCGAACCTCTACCCCCGCATCGTGGAGGATATCGGTGAGAGGACCTTCGGATCCGGTAAGAACCGAGACTCGGTGGCTATCGGCGAGAAGTCTATACGCCATGTCCCGCACATGGATCTGGGCTCCTCCGATGGAATCGGCTCGGGTAACGATGAAGGCGATGTGCATATATGCAAGGTAGTCTCTTTTCGGTACTGTATCAAGGGAAACGAGTATGTTGGTTGCGTGTACTGGCGAATGCCGCGGTATAGCCGTTCTTGATGATCCTGGTATTGAGGGAAAGGAGTCTGTAGGATGCATGTACTGGTAACAGGGGTGGCAGGTTTCATCGGTTTCCATGTGGCCAAACGCCTACTGGAACGGGGTGATTCTGTGGTTGGGATCGACAACCTGAACGATTACTACGACCCTGCGTTAAAGGTGGCCCGTCTGAACGAACTGGGGATAGGCGGAGTGGTGGAAGTTGAAACCGCAAGAGAAGTCAGTAGGGAAGCCAGTCGCCCAGTTATCCAAGAATTGAAAAACTATTTTGGAGATGGCAGACCGATCCAGAGTTCCTGTTATCCTTCCTTCCAGTTTCGGTTTCTGGATCTATCCGATCGGGAGGAGGTGGAAAAGCTTTTCCAGGAGGAATCATTCGAAGTGGTATGTCACCTTGCGGCGCAGGCAGGGGTACGGTACAGTATCACCAACCCGTTTGCCTACGTAACCTCCAACCTGGTAGGGTTTGCCCATCTTATGGAAGGTGTTAGGGGAAGCTGGGCGGGAGGGAGGAAGGAGCGGAAACTGCGGCATTTCGTGTACGCTTCCAGTTCCAGCGTGTACGGCCTAAACACCCGTAAACCCTTCAGGACTTCCGATACTGTGGATCACCCGGTGAGTTTCTACGCGGCCACGAAGAAATCCAACGAATTGATGGCTCACGCGTACAGTCACCTCTTTGGGATTCCCACCACAGGCTTGAGGTTCTTCACCGTGTACGGCCCCTGGGGAAGGCCAGATATGGCCTATTTCCTGTTCACCAAAGCGATCCTGGCAGGAAAACCTATCACTATCAACAACTTCGGGAACATGCAACGGGACTTCACCTATATCGACGACATCGTAGAAGGGGTTATACGGGTCCTGGATAAACCAGCTACCCCCAATCCCTCATGGAACGGGGAGGATCCTGACCCGGCTTCTAGCCCTAGCCCCTACCGGGTGTACAACATTGGATTCGGAAATCCTGTCGGCCTCATGGACCTGGTTGAGGCTATCGAAACCGAGCTGGGAAATAAGGCGGAGAAGGTTCTCAAACCAATGCCTGCGGGGGATGTCCCCGTGACGTACGCCGACACGACGGATCTGGAACGGGATTTCGGGTATCGGCCCCAGGTGGATATCCGCAGGGGGATTAAAGAGTTTGTCCGTTGGTATCGATCTTTCTATCGAGTTTGAAATAATAGGAAAGTGAGGGAGGCATCAGATATGCACAACATTGCCGTCATTGGAACCGGGTATGTGGGATTGGTAACCGGTTCCTGCCTGTCCGATTTCGGGTTAAACGTGATCTGTGTGGATGTGGATGTGGAAAAGATTGCTAAACTCCAGGCAGGCAAGGTCCCCATCTATGAACCCGGATTGGAAGCGATCGTGGAACGGAACATGTACTATAAACGTCTGTCCTTCACCACGGATGTGGAGGAGGCGGTGAAGAAGTCGGAAGTGATCTTCATTGCGGTGGGAACCCCACCCGCTCCTGACGGGAGCGCGGATCTAACCTACGTGGAGGAGGCGGCACGGACGGTGGCACGGGTGATGGACGGCTACCGGGTAATCGTGGACAAGAGTACGGTGCCTATTGGGACGGCCCGGAAGGTGGAAGCCTGGGTACGGGAGGAACTCTCCAAGCGGGGCGTTTCATGCGAGTTCGATGTGGTTTCCAATCCGGAGTTCCTCCGGGAAGGATCCGCGGTGTACGATTTCACCCATCCAGATCGGGTGGTGTTGGGGTGCGAATCCCCCCGAGCGTTGGAAAAGATGAAACAGGTGTACCGGGTTCTCTACCTGAACGAAACCCCCTTCATCGAAACCAACTGGGAAACCGCAGAAACCATCAAATATGCCTCCAACGCTTTCCTGGCAGTGAAGATCACCTTTATCAACGAAATGGCCAACCTCTGTGAGGCAGTGGGAGCCAATGTACAGGATGTGGCGCGGGCGATGGGGAAGGATGGCCGCATCGGCCCGAAGTTCCTCCATCCGGGACCAGGGTATGGGGGAAGCTGTTTCCCCAAGGATACGAGGGCATTGGCCGAGACGGCAAGGCGAGTCCAAGTTCCCCTTCGGATCGTGGAGGCTGCCATCGAAGCGAACGAAGCCCAGAAACGACGGATGGTGGAAAAGATTTCCCGCGCCTTCGAGGATAAGGGGGGCCTGGAAGGACGAACCATCGCTATCCTGGGGCTTTCCTTCAAACCTAATACTGATGATATGAGAGAGGCCCCCTCGTTAACCATCGTTCTGGAATTGGCTCGCCGGGGATGCTCCTTGCGGGTGTACGATCCAGCAGCGATGGAGGAAGCGAAGCGTCGCCTGGCCGACCTGGGAGACCAAGTTGCGTACTGCCGGAACGAGTACGATGCGGCAGAGGGTGCCGATGCCTTGGCGATCCTTACCGAATGGAACCAGTTCCGGAACCTGGACCTTGGCAGGATCCGAACGTCTCTTCGGTCTGGGCTATTCTTCGATCTACGGAATATCTACAAGAGAGCTCTGGTAGAAGGAGTGGGGCTTACCTACGTGGGGGTAGGAGTGTAGGAGTGTAGGGAGGAAAAGAGCCGTATGGGTTTTCGGGATGTGTACAAAGGTGGGGGGAGTACTTACTACGCTTGCTGCAGGAAGCGCCTCTTGTGGATTTCCAAGTGCGTTGATGGTGCCCGGGCCGACTTACGCAGGCTCTTTGAGGGTTGGAACCTAGGTATTCGCATCATCAGGGTTGCCATTTTTCTCCTCTTCGCTGAGTCTATCTTCCCAGATCAAGGCCCGCGGATCGTACCTCTGGATGAGGAGTTATACCGCTACCTCCGAAGAATGGCTCTGGAGGCAGGAGTTTTACCGCCGAGTAGTTCCCTACCCTACCCCCTGGGGGAGTTAGAGGGTGAGTTGGGCAGGATTGTTGCTGAAAATATCGCCACTCCCTCAGAGGCTAGCCAGGCCGCACGGGAGGCAATCAAGGGATACCTTTCCAAGAAGCCCTTCTACGCGGAGGGTGCGGAAGGAACCAACGGGTTTGCCTTTTATCCCGATCTCCGTATCAATACGGAAGGGTATTTCCATACCAATCGGGATTACGAAAGATGGGCCTACGGGTTTCATGACCGGAAGCCCTTTATCGGTCTTCTTCTAGATGGCTCCTTCTTTCATTCGTTAAACCTCTATATCGATGTGACGGTGCAAAAGGATCCTTTTCAGGCGGGAGGGGATCCGGACAACTATACGAACCTACTGACGAACCCGTCCCACTTCGACCTCAACATGCCTTACCGGGCGGGGATGAGCGTGGGGGGACGACATTGGAACCTCTGGCTAGGGCGGGATAGGCTTTCCTGGGGAAACGGCCGAACAGGAAACCTCCTCCTTTCCGACGCGGACCTCTACCACGAGGGGCTCCGTTTTACCACCTTCTGGGAGCGGTTCAAGTTCACCTTCCTGCTGTTGGGCCTGGAAAGCTGGCGGCTTCCGGCAGATGAACATGGTAATCCCTATCCCTGGCCGGATACTGGGGCGCAGGATTCTTCAGCTCCGGTTTCTCCAGCCCCCGAAAGATTCAAGATGTTCCTTGCCCATCGACTGGAGTTCAACCTTCGGCCCAACCTGCGCCTCACGCTGAACGAATCCATCGTGTACGGGGGTAAGTATCCGGACCTTCGGGTGTTCAACCCCCTTATCGTGTACCACAATTTCTATATAAAAGAGTGGGCTAACTCGCTCATGACAGTAGAGTTGGATTGGGTTCCCTTCCCGGGGGTATACCTCTATGGCCAGTACGCCCAGGATCAGCTTTCCACCCTTTTCGAGAAGGATACCTATGGGAAGGATGAGGAACCCAATGCGATGGGGTATCTGGTGGGATTCGAACTCCAGCGGGCCGTAGGAGGAGGCGGCAAGGGGAGTAAAGGGGGAGGTTCGGGAAAGGCCTGGCTACGGGTAGGATACGAGTTCGTGAAGACCGATCCCTGGTTGTACATCCGGGAGACCCCCTACGTGAGCTTCTTTTCCACCCGTAGGGTCCATAGCGAGGCTCGTAAGACCGTACGGGGAGAGAAGAACTATTACTTTCTCAACACTCCATTAGGATACCTCTATGGCCCCGATGTGGTGGTGAACACTCTCTGGATTACCTACGAAGTACCCGAACAGTACCGGCTTTTCCTGGAGTATTCCCTAATTCATAAGGGGGAAAACGAGGTTACCACCCGATTCCAGACAGGGGATGTTGCCTGGGACCTACACACTCCTTCAGGCACTCCCGAGGTTCGGAATGTCGTGACATTTGGAGTGTACTATTCGGTTTCTCCGAAAGTCGTGATACTCATGCAGCCCAGTTTTGTGTATAATGGGAACTTGAACCATGAGGCGGGGCGCAGAGCCCTAGATTTCCAACTAGTATTTGGCATACAGTATAGAGAGAGGTAGAGGCATGCTGAAACGATACCGAAAATCCTTCTACTTTCAACTCCTGATTCTGGACGCGGTGGCTACCTTCCTTTCCTGGATCCTCGCGTACTACATACGGTTCGAAATCCTACGAGAAGACGATGCCGATTGGGCTGTTACCTTCGTTCAACTCGGACTTCTGGCCGTTGTGTTGAACTGGCTTTTCTTCCATGCCAACCGGCTGTATCAACCCTTCCGGATTCAACCCTGGTACAGGGAGGTCCTCTCGATCTTCATCGCTATCATCCAGGGGACGGTGACAATCGTAGTTCTCTACTACTTCTTCGCTCCCTTGAGGATCTCTCGGGGACATATCCTTCTGTACCTGGCCATCTGCGAGGTCATGGTGGTGTTGTTCCGAATCTCGTACCGGAACCACATCTATGCCATGTACTGGAAAGGCAAACTCCTCCATCCGATCCTCCTGATCGGGAATGGCCCCCAGATGGAACGGTACATCCAGGCGGTAAAGAACGCGCCCGATCTGGGCTATCGTTTCATTGGATGGGTAGACGGGGGGGAGAAAACAGCAGAGTACGATATCTCCTCCCTACCCGAGGATGAGTTGGAAAAGTTGATCGAGCGTTACCATCCCGAACTGGTGGTGATAGGGTATTCCCACCTGGATGCGCCAAAAATGGGCAACCTTATGCAATCCAGCTACAATGTGGTGACCCCTCTCGTGGTACTTCCCGACCTCTCCTACGATTTTATCGGAAGTACGGTGGAGGATTTTTTGGGTATCCCCCTCATCAAGATCAACCAGCCCCAGGAGCGATTCTTCGCAGGGTTGGTAAAGAGGTTTATCGATATCGTCGTATCCCTGGTCGGTTTGATTCTTCTATCCCCCCTGTTCCTCATCATCGCCATCTTAATCAAGCTTACTTCCAAAGGACCGGTGTTCTACAAGCAGGAACGGATGACGATGGACGGGGACCGGTTCTACATGGTGAAGTTCCGAACGATGAAGGTCCTTTCCGATGGTTCTAACGAGAAAGGCTGGACCGTGAAGGACGATCCCCGGGTGACAAAAATCGGGGCTTTTCTACGCAGGACCTCGTTGGACGAGTTCCCCCAATTGTGGAATGTGCTGAAGGGGGAAATGAGTCTAGTGGGCCCGCGACCAGAGCGCCCCATCTACGTGGAACAGTTCAAGACAAAGATCCCCGCTTACATGCTTCGGCATCGGGTGAAGGGGGGTATCACGGGTTGGGCCCAGGTAAACGGCTGGAGGGGGGATACCAGCATCGAAAAACGGCTGGAGTACGATCTGTACTACATCCGGAACTGGAGCCTCTGGTTCGATCTGAAGATCCTTTTCCTTACCTTCATCAAAGGGTTCGTGAACAAGAACGCTTATTAGGGAGGGGGGCTACTAAAAACCCGCAGCAAACCAATTCTTCAATGCTTCGATCCGTTTGTAGAAAGCGCTGGGAAGGTGGATGAGGGAACGCACCAGGTCTCCCGCCTCTACGGCAGCCACCCCATACACCAGGAGTTCCGAATCCAGGGGAATGATTACCAGTTGGGTCCGGAACTGCTGGGCTCCGATTACCGGAAAAATATACTTCAGACTGGTGAGGTTTTTCAGGCCGAATACGATGGTATTGTCTCGAACCAGGTAGGAAGCTTCGTAGTACTCGCTGCCGAAGTTGGCATCTACCAGATGGATGGGAAAGGAATCCTCCGGAGGGATGATCTGTACCAGGGGATCGGGAATCTTCGCTTTCGATTTTAGGTCCTTCACGGCGTACACATCGGAAAATAGAACCCGCATCCCTTTGGCCTTGCTGGAGCGGTACTGGATCCCGCTCAGGGTACTGACAGCCCGCAGCCGATTGTACAGGGGTAGGAGGGTTGTAGCGCTACTTTCCGTACGTTGAGTAGCTTGAGAGGTTTGCGCAGGGGTATAGGGCAGCAGGAACAACGCTTCGTCCCCCACATTCGGCGAAAACCCTTGAAAGTAAGCTTTCACCCGCACCGATAGAGGAATAGAGGGGAGAAACCGGAAATCCGGAGCCCCGTCGGTATAGTACACGAGTTCTTTCTTTTCCCGCAGTTCGGCCCGCTCCTGGGGTGTAAGTTGGGGAAGGACATCTTCCAGACTCAACGGGGAAACTGTAGCGGAAAGAGTTGTTCCCAGGATGAGGGCCAAAAGAACGGCGTAAAGTTTCATGTGGTTTCCCTTTGCTGCAGTCTGGAGAAGTCCAGGGTAGCGAAGTAATCCTCTACGGTTTCAGCCCGCCGAATCTGTTCCACCGATCCATCTTCCCGCAAAAGGAGTTCCGCACACCGGAGTTTGCCGTTGTAGTTGAACCCCATGGCATGGCCGTGGGCTCCCCCGTCGTGGATGCAGATCAGGTCGCCAGGAGAAGCGGGAGGAAGCTTTCGGTCGATAGCGAACTTGTCGTTGTTTTCGCACAAACTGCCCGTAACGTCATAGGCTGTTGTTTCGGGCAAATCTTCCTTACCTAGAACGGTGATGTGATGGTAGGCACCGTACATCCCTGGGCGCATGAGGTTCGCCATGCAGGCGTCCAGCCCCAGGTACCGTTTGTAGGTGTTCTTTTCATGGATGATTCGGCTGATCAAGTACCCGTAGGGACCTGTTACGCAACGGCCGTTCTCCATCACGATTCGCAGGGGGTGAAGCCCATGGGATTTGATGATCCGATCGTAGGCCGCTCGGATTCCCTCGGAGACATAGAATAGATCCACCGGTTTCTGTTCCGGGCGATAGGGGATCCCGATTCCCCCTCCCAGGTTCACGAACTCGATCCTCACCCCTGTTTTCTGTAAGATTTCCACAGCCAGTTCGAAAAGGATCACCGCAGTCTCCACGAAGTAGTCGGGATTCAACTCATTGGAGGCCACCATGGTATGGAGTCCGAACCGTGTGGCTCCCTTTTTCCGGGCGATCCCATACCCTTCGATGATTTGAGGACGGGTGAATCCGTATTTCGCTTCTTCCGGCTTTCCGATGATAGCGTTTCCCCCTTTTAGGGGACCTGGATTGTACCGCATGCAGATTAGGGAAGGGAATCCCGCGCACCGCTCCAGGAAGTCGATATGGGTGATATCGTCCAGGTTGATGATCGCTCCCAGTTGCTTCGCTTTCACATACTCGTGGGCAGGGGTATCGTTGGAGGTGAACATGATTTCCTCGCCCGTGAGTCCTACCCGTTCCGCCAGAATCAGTTCCGGTAGGGAGCTGCAATCGGCCCCCATCCCCTCTTCCTTCAGGATGTTGAGGATATAGGGATTGGGCAGGGCCTTCACGGCGAAAAAGTTCTTGAAGCCACCAGGGACCCAGGCGAAAGCTTTTTTGAACTCTCTTGCTTTCTCTCTAATTCCTTTCTCAATATAGAGATAGAAGGGAGTAGGGTACTTCTTTGTCAAATCTTCGATGAACTCTTTCGAGAAGGGAGGTAGTTTTTTGTTCATGGCACTTCGCCTGGTATCGTACCAAAAGGGGTGGGAAAGATCAACACGCCTTACCCATACAGGTTACTTCCCAGTAGGTATCGCACAGCTTGCTGGTAACTTCGGTTTCTTCGTAGCAGGCAAGGATTTCTTCCCGAAAACCTTCCCTTTTGACCATCTTGGCAAGGGAAGATAGGCAGGACAAATAATCGATATGCATGGTGGGATTGGTGGCAAAGACGAATAGAAGATGGACGGGCTTACCGTCAACTGAATCGAAGTCGATTCCTTTCCGTGAGATTCCCAGGGCGACTTTCAATGACGTGACATCGGGAAGCCGTCCGTGGGCGAAGGCAACCCCATGGCCTAGACCCGTACTCTGCAATTTTTCCCTCTCTATCACAGCCTGTTCGAAGGCATCTAGATCGGGTAGGCCCTGGAATACTTTTGCTTCTCGAATCAGTTCCCGGATGGCTTCATACTTTTCTGTACTTTTTAGTTCGATTACTACGGTTCCGGGAGTAAACAGTTTATAGAGCATACACCTCACACATTCTTTCGTAAAAATCTAGTACTCTTCACGATAATAGTCAAGTAGATTGTCAAATAAAGCTATTCCGTGTAGTCTTGCCGTATCCATGCGGATCGAACGTTCTTCCATCTCCCTCGAGCTGGATAGCCGAGGGAAGCGGGTCTTGAAAACGGTGAACCATGCATTGGGGGCGATCCTCGAGGTATGTACAGTGATCGATACCTACCTCTTGGAGGGGATTCCCGGCCTTACCCAGGAGCTAGTAGAGGAGATTTTCCTGGACCCAGTAGCCCAGCGAATCGTTATCGGTCAAGAGGCAGTGTGGGAAATTCTACCCCAGTGGGATCTGCGGGTAGAGGTAGCCTATAAACCGGGGGTTACGGATCCCGAAGCCCTGACCGCGCGGGAAGCGATCGAGCTGTCCCTGGGGCATGCCCTTCCGGCGGGGGCAGTGGTGCAGACTGCACGGCAGTATGCCTTTCGATTCCGGACAGCAGAGAAATATCGAGTGGAACAGTGGGCTCCCCGCATCGCCGGGCTACTCCATAATTCACTCGTAGAGGTAGCTTCCTGGGTGTATCGGGATTCGACCCCTAGAGCCAAATCCTTTCCCCCCCTCTATCCGCACCGAGTACCTCCCAGTCGAGGGGAGGTGGAACGGATCTCTCTTGATTCCCTCTCAGGGGAAGATTTAGAGGCACTATCCCGAGAACGGCTCCTTTCCTTGTCCCGGGAAGAGATGGAAGCGATCCAGGCCTATTACCGGAATCCAGAGGTTCGTTCGGAACGAGAACGGGTGGGCTTAGGAAGGGAAGCTACGGATGTGGAACTGGAAATGATCGCCCAGACCTGGAGCGAGCACTGTAAGCATAAGATTTTCGCTGCCTCCATCTTGTACCGGGAGTATCAGAAGGAGGGGGGGCCTGTCAGGGAAGAACGGATCGACTCCCTCTTCAATACATACATCAAGGAAACTACCCGGAAGATATCGTCCCGCCGAAGGGATCTGCGGTCTGTATTCCACGACAACTCCGGAGTGGTGGATTTCGACGAGGAGTACTTGGTCTGCATGAAGGTAGAGACCCACAATTCTCCTTCCGCTCTCGACCCCTATGGAGGGGCCATAACGGGAATTGTGGGCGTGAATCGGGATATTTTGGGCACCGGAATGGGTGCTAGACCGTTGTTCAACACGAATGTGCTCTGTTTCGATTATCCGGACACCCCTCCCCAAGAGATCCCACCGCCCCTCATCCATCCCCGGAGGCTCCTCCTCGGTGTGCATCGGGGGATCCTCGATGGAGGAAACCAGTCAGGCATACCCACGGTGGCAGGGGCCTTCCTGTTCGATGAGAGCTACCGGGGCAAGCCTCTCGTGTTCTGCGGAACGGGGGGTATCCTTCCACGGACCATTCTAGGTAAACCTAGCTGGGAAAAGCGGATCGATCCCGGGGATCTTGCGGTGATGGCGGGTGGCCGGGTGGGAAAGGATGGGATCCATGGGGCAACTTTTTCCTCCGCCGCTCTGGAGGAAACGAGCCCTTCTTCCGCTGTCCAGATCGGAGATCCCATTACCCAGAAGAAGCTTTCCGATTTCCTTCTGGAAGCCCGGGATAGGGGATTGTACAAGGCTCTAACGGACAATGGAGTAGGGGGGCTTTCCTCCTCCCTCGGCGAAATGGCCCAATTCTCCGGGGGGGTAAAGATCTTCCTCGAGCGTTGCCCCTTGAAGTATCCGGGCCTTGCGCCCTGGGAGATTCTCCTCTCCGAATCACAGGAACGGATGAGTTTTGCCGTTGGGAAGGAACGGATCGAGGAGTTCCTTGCCCTAGCGAGGGAGCGGGGGGTGGAAGCGGCAGTGGTGGGAGAGTTCACCGATTCGGGGCTGGTAGAGGTGTACGATGGGGAGCACCTTGTGGGGTGTCTCCGCCTGTCTTTTCTTCATGAAGGGGTCCCCCGGATGCACCTTGTGGCGGAGTGGGATTCCAGGAACCACAGCGAGGGGGCTTCAAACGGCACCGCGAATGGCGGTGCCCTGTACGGTGTAGATGTCACCTCCTCTCAAAAGGCCCCTGATCCCCGGTCAATCGATTCATCTGAACTGAAGCATCTCCTCCTGAAACTTCTCCAGAATCCCAACATTGCCTCCAAGGAGTCCTTGGTCCGACAGTACGATCATGAAGTGCAGGGGACTTCCATCGTGAAGCCTTTCATGGGGGTCGCCTTCGATGCACCGATGGATGGAGCGGTGATCCGACCGAGGTACGATTCCTATCGGGGGCTTACGGTAACCCATGGGATCAAACCCCGCTACAGTGACCTGGACACTTACGCCATGGCAGTCGCTGCCGTTGACGAAGCGTACCGTTCCCATATTGCCCTGGGGGGGGATCCAGGCCTGGCCTCCGCACTGGATAATTTTTGCTGGCCCGATCCTATCCCCTCTCCCCAGAATCCCGATGGTTCCCACAAACTTGCCCAGCTCGTGCGGGCCTGCAAAGGGCTCCAGGATGCCTGTCTTGCGTATGAATTACCCCTGATTTCCGGGAAGGATTCGATGAAGAACGACGCCCGCATCGGGGACCGAACACTTTCCGTTCGTCCTACATTGCTGGTCACCTTGATGGGGATCATCGAAGATGTGCGTAAGGCAATCACTACCGATTTCAAGGGGGAGGGAGATCGGGTGTATCTCCTGGGGATCACCGCAGAAGGGTTAGGGGGAACCTACTTCGAGCAGGTGCTGGGCAAGAGACTGGGGGGCCTTCCTCCCTTCGATCCGAAGGAAGCGCGAAGGCTGTACATCCGGCTCCATGAGGTGATCGAAAAGGGCCTCGTGGCCTCCTGCCACGACATTTCTGACGGGGGTCTCGCGGTGGCGGTATGCGAAAGTGCCCTAGGGGGACGTTTGGGGGCCACTATCACCCTACGGCCTGAAATGGGGGGAAACACGAAGCCAGGGAAACGGGATAACGGAGAGCGGGGGAAAGGGGAGCCTGATCAGCAAAAAAAGCCTGATCAACAAAAGCGAGACAGCCGTCAGGCTGTGCTGAACCTCCTGTTCGGGGAATGTCCAGGACGGTTTGTGGTGAGTGTGAAGGAAAAGGATGGGGAAGCCTTCGAGAAAGCCTTTGAAGGGTATCCCTGCTATCGCATGGGGAATGTAACCGGGGGGTACTGGTTACGATTCCTATGGGAAGAGGGGGGGGAGGTAACCGATCTGTTTCAGGCTTTGTTGGATGAGGTGGAAGGATCATGGAAAAGCTTTTCCAAAGAGATCATCGAATAAGAACTATACTGATCACTGGCTATGGGATCAATGCGGAACGGGAACTTGCCGAAGCCTTCCGGCGAGTGGGATGTGCGGTAGAGGCAGTCCACCTGGGAGATCTTCTCCAGGAACCGGATCGGATCCTCCGGGCACAGATCCTCGCGTTACCCGGTGGATTCTCCTTTGGGGATCATCTCGGCTCCGGGAAGGTCCTCGCCCACATTCTGAAACAGAAATTGAAGGACAGGATCGAGAGGTTCGTCCAGCAGGGCGGTTTGGTACTGGGGATCTGTAACGGATTTCAGATCCTCGTGAAGATGGGGATACTCCCCAATGTGGAGGGAAGTTGTCGCCAGGAAGTTTCCCTCATCCACAACGAAAACGGGATGTTCGTGGATCGATGGGTAAAGGTATCCTTCAATTCTTCCAATCCTTCCCCCTGGATCCGGGGCCTGTCGGAAGAATGGTATCCCATTCGTCATGGGGAAGGTAGATTCATTACGGGAACGACGGTAACGGGAGAAAGCTTGCGAGCACTGAACCTGATCGCTCTTACCTATGCGGAAGAGAATCCCAATGGCTCGGAGCTCGGCATTGCAGGGATCACGGATCGGACAGGCAGGATCCTGGGGATGATGCCTCATCCGGAAGCCTTCCTCATCCCGGAGAATCATCCTTTGTGGCCGAGGAAAAAGATTTCCCTAACGGCGGGGTTACAGATTTTCCGCAATGGCTTCGAATACGCCCGAGAAACAAGATAAGGAGGGCTGAACAAGGTAAGGATGGAAGAGGGCGTCCCCTTACCATCTATACCTTAATTAGTACCCCGAAGCTTGTGGGGATTGAAGCAAGAACGTGCAGTTGCCTGTCTAGAGGGGTAGAGGGCGCTACGGAGCCCTTGTAATCCTACTAGCCAGGGGGTGTGTCATGGATTCAAGTCTTTTCCCAGGTACGTCTAATTCTCGGGATGCAAGTCGACTCACACGCAGGCCTGATCCTTCCTACTCTTCCTCTACGCTCCTGCGGGAGGAGGAGGTTCCCTTCTGTCCGAACCGGGGGTGCAGGTACCACTACCCGCCCTTTCCCCAGGGGAAGGGGTGGTATGGGAGGTGGGGGGTGTATGAGACGGCGGCCTTTGGGACGGTGCAGCGGTACCGGTGCCGGGGGTGTGGGAAGACCTTTTCGAGCCAGACCTTTAGTCTGGACTACTACAGTAAGCGGGTGGTGGACTATCGGGTGGTGGAGCGGGGGCTGTGCGAGTGTATGAGTGAGGCGGGGGTGGGGAGGTGGCTGGGGGTGAGTGGGAAGGTGGTGCGGAACAAGGTGGGGAGGTTGGCGAGGCAGGCGGTGGGGGCGCACGGGAAGCTGTATGGGGAGCTAACGGTGGGGGAGGGGGTGGTGGCGGATGGGTTTGAGACCTGGTGTCGGAGTCAGTATTTTCCGGGGCATGTGAACTGGGTGGTGGGGGAGACCTCGCAGCTGGTGTACCTCCAGGAGTATGTGACGCTGAGGCGGAAGGGGGCGATGCGGGAGGCGCAGAAGCGGAGGCGGGCGGAGGTGGAGCGGAGGTGGAGGGCGGATCCGCAGGGGCTGGAGGCGAGCTTTGAGCGGATCGGGGAGGAGGTGGCGAGGTGGGTAGGGCGGCTCGGGGGCCGCAGCCTCGTGCTCACCACCGATGAGCATCCGGCCTATGTGCGGGGACTGGCTCGGGTGGGAGAGCTGGAGGAGTTTCGGAAGGAAGGACTGTTTGAGCATCGACAGGTGAGTGGAAAGGAGGCCCGAAGCCGGGACAATCCCCTGTTTGCGGTGAATTACCTGGATCGGCAGGTACGCAAGGATGTGGCCAACCATGTGCGGCAGACCACCCGGGCCGCTCGCAACGTGAACGACCTGATGAACCGACTGGCCATCTATCGGGTGATGCACAACTACCGCAAAAGCTACCGGCTGCGGCCCGATCAGCGGGATGACCGCTACCATGGGGAGGTGGCGGGGTTAGCCCGGGAGCGGATCGAGGCAGAGGTGGGAGACAGCTACTACCGGAAGCGGAGGTTCTTCACCCATGGGGTGTTGCCGGCAGAGGGGTGGAGGACCTGGGCCCGGATGTGGGGCACCCCTATGGGGGAGGGAAAGGTGTACATCCCTCGGTTCATCCTGGACTAGGGCCCTCCCCTCGGATCCCCACAAGCTTCGGGGTACTA
>Ga0209381_1001824_pt1 | contig 30895 bp, 30 predicted proteins | sample DewCreD2012metaG_FD_184111 | JGI IMG/M metagenome (GOLD analysis project Ga0209381, IMG submission 184111) | Hot spring sediment bacterial and archeal communities from British Columbia, Canada, to study Microbial Dark Matter (Phase II) - Dewar... ...
GTCCGCCTGGTGGAGCTGGGGGGCAAGTTGCTCGTCCTCAACCTGGCTCCCCATCACGAGACCGCGGTGCGCCTTCTGGGGGCCGGGCGATATTACCTGCTGGAGTGAAGGGGGTGCGGAATGTGGGTAAAAGGGCTGCGTATTACTGAAAACCCTGCCTCACCTCACGGATTTGACATTGAGGTAGTGGATTTCTGACCGTAAGAGCCGAGTTGAAACACGTAACCGATTGCTTGGTTGCACATCCACGGGTGCGCTGATTGAGGCTATCCGATAAGCGCCCTAACCGCCTCCTCGAACACCTCGGTATGCCGCCGTACCTGGGCCGCGGTGGTCTCGGGCGAGATCAGGGTCATGTTGTGGAAGGGGGTGAGCAGGATGCCGCGGTTCAGCATGAAGAGGTGGATGAAGGGGTCGAGGTCGGGGTCCTGGCCGGCCAGGGCCTCGCTGCCGTTTTGGGCGGGGTTGGGGCGGAAGAGGTACTCGACCCGGCAGCCTACGCGGGTGACGTGCCAGGGCAGGCGGTAGCGCGTCATCACCTCCTGCACCTCGGCCTCGAGCTGCCTTCCCAGGGCGATCATGTGCTGGTAGGCGGCCTCGGTCAGGACGTGCTCGAGGGTGGCCCGCATGGCCGCCAGCGAGAGGGCGTTGGCCGCCAGGGTGCCGCCAATCCCGCCGGTGTCGGCGTAGGGGGGCTGGATGACCGCCTGGGCCCGCTGGCCCACTTCCTCGCTAAAGCCGTAAGCGGCGCTGGGAATGCCGCTGCCCAGGGGCTTGCCCACCGTAAGCATGTCGGGCTCGAGGCCGTGGGCGCGGGTATAGCCGCCCGGCCCCGCCGAGAGGGTGTGGGTCTCGTCCAGAATCAAAAGCGTGCCGTAGCGGCGGGTGAGCTCGCGCAGGGCCTGATGAAAGCCGGGGGCAGGCTGCACGATGCCCACGTTGGTCATCACCGGCTCGGCCAGCACCGCTGCCACGTCGCCGGGGCGCAAGGCTTCTTCCAGGGCCTCCGGGTCGTTCCATTCCACCACCTTGGTGGTGAGGGTGGGGTCTACCTGCGGCCCGATGTTGCCGGGGCGGCTAGCGGGTTTGCCCTCTACCAGCCAGGCATAAGCCTCGTCCACGGTGCCGTGGTAGCAGCCGTGGAAGACCAGCACCCTGGGCCGGGCGGTAATGGCGCGGGCCAGCCGGAGGGCAAAGCGGTTGGCATCGGTGGCCGAGAGGGCAAACTGCCAGTATTTCAGGCCAAAGCGGCGCTGCAACTCCTCGGCCACCCAGAAGGCGTTTTCGCTGGGCAGCATGGTGGTGATGCCCTTGTGGAGCTGTTCGGCAATGGCTGGTAGCGCGGCGGCGGGGGAGTGGCCGGTCATGGCCCCGGTGTCGCCCAGGCAGAGGTCAATGTATTCGTGCCCGTCCACATCGCGGAAAGTAGCACCCCTGGCCTCGGCCACAAAGATGGGGAAGCCCCCCGGCCAGCGGGTCATCCAGTGCATGGGCACGCCCGCGAGGAGAGAGTGCTGGGCGCGCTGGTAGAGCGCCTGCGAACGCGGGTGCTGCTCGGCAAAGCGCTGCTGCTCGGCTTGCATCAAGGCCCTGACTTTGTTGCGGTCTATGGTTGCGGTGTGGGGCATGGCACCTCTCCTTTATAGCGATTTGCGAAAACAGACTATGCGCTCAACTTCCTGGTAGCCCAGACGTGCGTGGGCCTGGTGGCTGGGGGTGTTGGACAGCTCGCTGTCGGAGGCCATTTCGCTGCAGCCCCTGGCCCTGGCCCAGTCTTCGGCGGCCTGCACCAGCCAGCGCCCGATGCCGGTCTTGCGGTGCTTTGGCGCGACGTACCAGCCTTCCAGATAGCCCACCGGGCTGCTCTCGCAACCCTCGGCATAGTCGCGGAGCGAAACCTCCACAAAGCCAACAAGCTGCCCGTTTTGCTCGGCCACAAAGCTGGCGAGGCGATGGTTGTTCAGGATTTTGCTTACCTCGAGCTCGAAGTCGGCCTCGCTGTCGGGCCACAGGGCCGTGCGGAGGGCAAAGTAGGCACGTAGGTCTTGGGGTTGCAATGGGCGGATGGTCATGGGGCCGCCTTTCCGCCCACTACCGTCTGGGAAATGCTCAGGCTGTAGGGGTCGCGCAGGTCGCCCTCGAGCACCACCAGGTCGGCCCACCGGCCCACCTCCAGAGTCCCCCGGTTGGCCCCGTCGCCCTGGGCTACGGCCCCGCCCACGCTGTAGGCCCAGAGGGCTTGCTCGAGGGTCACCTGGTTGCCCTCCACCAAAGGCTCCCGCAGGGCGGCTTGCAGGCCCTTGAGCGGCTCCACCTGCTGCACCACCGGCCCATCCGAACTGAAGGCCACCGTCAGGCCCGCCTCGAACATGGCCCGCAGGTTGAAGCAGCGCGCCAGCCAGGCGTCGGGCACGTAGCGCTGGTAGTTGGCCCGCAGCTCGCGCAGGAAGATGGGCTGGGGTACGGCGATAACCCCCAGTTGGCGGGCTTTGTGCAGGTGCTCGGGGCCGGCCAGCCCGAAATGCTCGATGCGGTGGCGCGGGCCGGGTGTTTCCTGGTATAGCCGCTCGTAGACCCGCAAAACCTGATCCAGCGCCCGGTCGCCAATGGCATGGGTGCCAATGCGAAACCCCGCGCGGTGGGCTTCCAGGGCCAGCTCGAGCAGCTCCTCTTCCGCAAAGCGCAGGATGCCGTACTGGGGGGGCTCGAGGGTTTTATACGGCTGCGAGATGGCTGCTGTGGCCCCCGAGAGGCCCCCATCGGCAAAAAACTTGACCGAGTCGCAGCGCAGCCAGTCCGAACGGTGCTTCTCGGGCAGCGGGAAGGTCTCGCTCCCCCCGTCCGGGCGGCGGATGTAGAGCAGATTAACCCGGATGGGCAGCTCGCCGCGGGCGTCCAGGGCCCGGTAGGCCGCGTAGAGCGGGGGGTCTACGGCCGGGTCGGTGGCGCTGGTGATGCCCAGGCTCTGCAGGTATTCCAGGCCCGCCCTGACCCAGTGCTCGTACTGGGCCTGGCTGGGCTCACCCATGGCCCTGAACACCAGCCCGTAGGCGGTCTCGTACAGGATGCCCTGCTCGAAATTAATCTCGCCGCCCGGCACGTGGGTCTCGGGGGTGATGCCTGCGAGCTGTAGGGCTTGCGAGTTAACCGCGTGGATGTGGGCGCAGGTGCGGGTGAGCAGCACCGGGTTGTGGGGGGCCAGCCGATCCAGTGCGGCCTTATCGGGCATGGCCTTCTCGGCCAGCAGGGCCTCGTTCCAGCCGCGCCCCCACAGCCACTCGCCGGGCTTTAGCGTTTTGGCCCGCGCCTCCACAAGGCGGTAGAGTTCCTCCAGGCTTGGCACCCCCCGCAGGTCGAGCAGGGTGGTGCGGAGCTGCCCCACCTTCCAGACGTGAATATGCGCGTCGTTGAAGCCCGGCAGCACAGTGCGGCCTTCCAGGTGGATGCGCTGGGTATCGGGGGTGGCCAGGTGCTCCACCTCCGAGAGCTTGCCCACCGCGGCGATTCTGCCGCCCTGGATGAGGAGGGCCTCGAGGGGCTTTAGAACGTAGCTTGACCCTTCAAGGGTAGGGGAGAGGATGTTACCGCCAAACAGGAGGTGCTGGGGCATGGGGTTATTGTATGGCTTTGGGGGGCTCGAGGCTCGCTACACACAATCCCTAGCAGCCCAGTTCGTGTTGATGTCCTCTTTTATGCTGCTTGAGAAATTACATTTCGCTCGCTCAGACATACTCGATGCTCTCAGCAATGTCCTTGGCAATGGGGGCTACCCTAATCCCCTGTATGCCTGCCGGCGTGAGTATATCCACCTGGCGACCTATTAATCCCTCGAGATACTCGGCCAGCTCAACGAACCTAAAGCCAATGGGTTGCTCAAACTCCACGACCAGATCCACATCGCTTTCGTCCGTGGGTTGTCCTTTGGCAAACGACCCAAACACACCAATCCGTTGTACCCCATAAACGTCGGAGAGGTGGGCACGGTTTTGCTTGAGCAAGGCCAGGGTTTGTTCTTTTGATAGCATGTTCGCTTCCTAAAAGATGAACCAAACTGTGTATAACTGAATATCAACTGCGAACGAACCGAGTTTGATGAGGCGAACCGGATTGGAAGTTAGGGAGTTTGCGTGCCATGAATTCATTTCATCTTTGCCTTACGATAGCAACCGCTCCGGATTCCGCCACACGATAAACACCCCGTAGTTGCCACAACTGGGGTCGTCGAGGTAATCCGGCATAATGCCCCACACACAGTAGCCCCGCTTGAGCTGTACCGAGAGCACCGGGTCGAACATCTCGCCGCGCACCACCTTTTGCACGTACTGTTCTATGGCCAGGTCGCGCTGGAAGGGGGCGTAGCCCTTGGGCATGGCCCCGGCCACGTGGCCCTTGAGGCCCAGGCGGCGCACCAGGTTTTGCCGGGCGGTGTAGAGCAGGGTAGACAGGCCCAGGCCGCGGTAGTCGGGGTGCACGCCAATGTCGGCGCCGTAGAGCCAGTCGCCGCTGGGGTTGTGGGTGGTCAGCCAGTTGCCGCCTACGGCCTCGAGGTAGCGGTGCTGGAAGTGGCTAAAGTCTACCTGGGTGCAGAGGTCGGTGGAGCAGGCCGCAACCCTGCCGGTCTCGCGCTCAATCACGGCGTGCTGGCCTTCGGGGAAGACCTGCATATGGGCCCGGTAATGCTCGGCAGTAATGAGCTCGTCTTTGGCCAGCGAAGGAAAGGAAGCCTGCTGGATGGCCTCGAGGGCCTCGGCCATCCAGGGCTCGGACTGCACCACGGCAAAGCGGTTATCGGGGCTTTGGAGGAGTTCGGTCATATTTTTGGCTAGCGGCTTTTGACCCGTGTCCAGGCTTCGTCCAGCACGCGGTTGTTGCTGCCCTGGTCGAGGATGAACTCGAGCACCCTCATCTGCGCCTCGGTGGGCCAGATGGCGGGGTTTTTGAGCATCTCGGGCTTCAAGAGCTTTTTGGCCGCGGCGTTGGGGGTGGCCGACTGCTGGTACTCGGCCAGGCGGGCTCCAATCTTGGCGTCCAGAATAAAGTTGATGAACCTGTGCGCGGCCTCGGGGTTGGGGGCCTTGGCCGGGATGGCCATGCTGTCAATAAACAGGGTGCTGCCCTCGCGGGGGATGGTGAAGCCGTAGCGGGGGTTGCCCTCGGCGGTGCGCAGGGCATCCTGGTTGTAGACCACCGCCGCCACAATCTGGTTGGCCAGGAGCAGCTTGGTGGCCGAGACCCCACCCTGGAAGCCCTTGAAGTTGCGGCTTTGCTTGGCTGCTAGAAGGGTGTTTATCACCCGGCGAACCTGGGCGGGGTCGGTGTTGTTGACCGAGAGGCCCAGGTAGCGCTGGCCAATTCCCAGCATCTCGCGCGGGGAGTCCATCAGGGTAAAGGGCCCTTTCTGCTCTTTGGGGTCGAAGAGCACGCTCCAGGAGGCAGGCGGGGTTTTGAAGATATCGGTGCGGTACATCAGGCCCACCGTGCCCCACAAATAGCCCACGGTGTAGCGGTTTCCGGGGTCGTAGGGCGGGTTGGCAAACTTGGGGTCGAGGTTTTTCAGGTTGGGGATTTTGCCCTTGTCCAGGGGTTGCAGCAGTTTCAGGTTAATCAGCACCGGCAAGATAAAATCCGAGGGTACCACCAGGTCGAACTGGCTCACGCCCCCGGCCTGGAGTTTGGCCTGCATCTCCTCGTTGGACTCGTAATAGGTGATGCGCACCTTGATGCCGGTGGCCTGTTCGAAGTCCCTGACGATGCTGGGGTCAATGTAGTCGGTCCAGGTGTAAAGCTGGAGGGTCTGGTTCTGGGCCCAGGCCAGGGACATGGCTACCACAAGCGCAAGAATCGTTCGCATGGTTGGCTCCTTTTTTTCGTCAAGATACCGTTTGGGTGTGTGCCCGCGCAACTAACACAGCACCGTTTGCAGGGCCGATAGCCCGATGTTGGCCCCGCAGATAACCACCACCACCCGCTGCCCCCGGTACTGCGCGGCCCTTCTGAGCAAAGCGGCCAGGGCCACACCGGCGGCCCCTTCCAGAAGCTGGTGCTGGGTCTCGATAAAAAGCCGCATGGCGGCCCTGATCTCTTCCTCGCTTACCGTAACCCAGTCGTCCACCAGGGTTCGGCACAGCTCGAAGGTGATGGTGCTGGCCTCGAGGCCCCCCGCGCTGCCGTCCGAGAGGGTGGGCTGGGCCTCGATGGACACGATGCGCCCCGCCTGTACCGAGGCCCACATGGCCGCGTCGTTTGCCGGCTGGCAGCCGATTATCTGGGTTGCTGGGCTGAGCGACTTAAGGTACGCGGCGATGCCGGAGATCATCCCCCCGCCCCCCACCGTCACGAAAACGGCCTGGGGGGGCTGGGGTAGCTGCTGGGCGATTTCCAGCCCGATGCTGCCCTGCCCGGCGATTACCTGGGGGTCGTTGTAGGGCGAGATGTAGGTCAGGCCGTGCTGGGCGGCGTAGCTCCGGGCGTAGGCTTCGGTGTCGTCGCCGCTCTGCCCGAAGACCCGCACCTCTGCGCCATAGCGCCGGATGGCCTCGAGCTTGGTGGGGCTGGCCCCCTCCGGCACGAAGACCAGGCCCCGCGCGCCCAGCTTGGCCAGGCCAAAGGCCACCCCCGCCCCGTGGTTGCCGCTGCTGGCCGCCACCACGCCCTGTTGTAGTTGCTGGGGGGATAGCGAAAGCAGCTTGTTCAGGGCCCCCCGTACCTTGAAGCTACCGGTGTGCTGGAGGTTTTCCAGCTTCAAGTAGACCTCGGCCCCGGTAGCTTGGGAAAGGGCCAGCGAAAGCTCCAGCGGCGTCTCGCGCACGTGGGGCCGCAGGCGGGCGTGGGCCTGCCGGATGGCCTCGGGCCAGTTCATGCTGGGCTCAGGCCCCCACCGCCAGGGTCTGGTAGGTCTCGCGGATGGCCCCCGCCACTACCCCCAGGGCCTCGCGCAGCATGGCCTCGGGGATGTCGAGGGCGGGCAGGAAGCGGATGCAGTTGGTGTAGAGCCCGGCCCGGATCAGAATCACCCCGCGGCGGGAGGCCAGCTTGATGGTCTCCATGGCGAACTCCTGCCAGGGTTCTTTGGTTGTGGGGTCTTTGACGAACTCGAGCACCATCATGGCCCCCAGCCCGCGCACGTCGCCCAGCACCGGGATTTCTTTTTGCAAGGGCGCGAAGGTCTCGCGGATGATCCGCTCGATGTGTTGGGCCTGCTCGAGGAAGCCCGGCGAAGTCAGGATTCGCAGGGCCTCGAGGGCCGCCGCGCAGGCCAGCGGATTGCCGCCGTAGGTGCTGCCCACCCCGCCCACGTGGGGGCTGTCTAAAATCTCGGCCCGGCCTGTGACGGCGCTGATGGGCATGCCAGCCCCCAGGCTCTTGGCGCTGATGAGCAGGTCGGGCACCACCCCGCTGTGCTCGATGGCCCAGAGCCTTCCGGTGCGGCCCGAGCCCGACTGAATCTCGTCGGCGATCATCACCGCCCCGGTCTGGTCGCAGACCTCGCGAATCTTGCGCAAAAACTTGTGCGGCACCGGGATAAAGCCCCCCTCGCCAATCACCGGCTCAATCACGATGGCCGCCAGGGCCGAGGGGTCGATGTGCGCGGTAAGGGCGTTTTCCAGGTTCCAGCAGGCCCAGTCTACGTACGCCTCGGGGGTCATGCCCGGCGGTGTGCGGTAGAGGTTGGGCACCGGCAGCCGGTAGACCTCGGGGGCGAAGGGGCCAAAGCCCTTCTTGAACAGGCCCCACTTGCTGGTCATAGCCATGGTCAGGTTGGTGCGCCCGTGGTAGGCCCCCTCGAAGACGATAATCCCGGGGCGTCCAGTATAGCGGCGGGCAAACTTGACAGCGTTTTCCACCGCCTCGGCCCCGCCGTTGGCCAGAAGGGTCTTTTTGGGGAAGTCGCCGGGGGTCAGGCGGTTCAGGGCCTCGCAGACCGCCACATAAGGCTCGTAGTTGGCTACGATGCTGCACATGTGCAAGAGTTCGTCGGCCTGGGCTTTGAGGGTTTCCACCACGCTCTGGGGCGTGTGCCCCACGGCCAGTACGCCAATGCCACCGGCCAGGTCAATGAGGGTGTTGCCGTCCACGTCCTCCACCAGCGAGCCGTGGGCTTTCTTGACCGCGATGGGGTTGGCCTGGGCCAGCGCGCTCGAGACGGCGGCGGCCCGGCGGGCCTGGAGTTCCTGGCTTTTGGGGCCAGGGATGGGGGTTTTGAGCTGGATATACGCCATAGATTCCTCTAGTAGTTGCTAGTCGCTGGGCCGACCCCTGCCCTGGTCGAAGGGGTCGAAGCATGGTTGCTGAGCTTGTCGAAGCAAAGCCTACCGAAAGAGACCGGGGCTCGCCAGGCCTGCGGGGGGCGGGATGCACGCCTTTTGCACATCCATTTGCCTCTAGCTTAGCAGACCGTACAGCGCACTTAGAACCTGCTCCTCCCAGCGGGTGTAGGCCGAGTAAAGGCCCCTGTGCTGAGCGGAGTCACAGCCCTGGCCCCCCAGGATGTACACCAGCGCGTGAGCGGCCTCCGGGTCGAACAGCAGGCCGCTCAGAAGGCCATAGGCATCGCCTAAGTGGCCGAACCAGGGCCGGGGGTGGCCCTGCACCGGGCAGTCCTGGCCCGGCTGGTTGGTAAAACGCCAGACCCCCAGCCCCCAGCTTAGGGCCTGGCCTTCCAGGGTGTCGCCGTTGTGGCCGTTGTAGACCCACTGGGGTGCGCACATCCGCTCGAGCGTCTTTGGCTCGAGCCACTGTACACCCCCCACCCGGCCTCGGTGCAAAAAAAGCTGGGCCACCCGGGCCAGCTCGAGGGCCGAGGCCCGCAAGCCCCCCTGCGGCGAGAAGAAGGTGGCGTTGGTGCCGGGCCGGTAGGTACGCAGATCCACGGTAACAAACCCCCCGTCGGGCCGGTTGGGGTCGGGGACGAGGGGGCCTGCTGGAACCACCCCGCGGTGGTCGTCCACCTGGGCCACCCAGGGGCCAGCCGGGTTCCATACCCCGCCGGTTTGCTTGCGGTAGAGCACCGCTAGGTTGCCCATAGCTTCCGGGGTGAAGCGGCTCAGGTTGAAGCCACCCCCCAGGCCCAGCGGGCGCAGCACCTCGTTCTCCATGAACAGGTCGAAGCGCTGGTCCGACACGCACTCCAGCAGGGTGCCCAGCACGCCGGTATTGAGGTTGGCGTAGCAGGCGTAGCCGCCGGGCGGGTGGGCCGGGTCGAAGTGGGCCCCGGCCTCAAAAAAACGCCCCTGGGGATGAAAAAAGTCCTGGAGCGTGTAGGGGCTGGGAATGGCGTAGCGCGAGCCGTCGCGCAATGAGGAGGTATGCGAGAGCAGGTGCCGAACCCGGATGGGCGCCTGCGGAAACGCCGGGTTGCGCAGGGGAAAGCCCAGGTACTGGCTTGCATCGGCCTCGATGTCGAGCTTCCCCTGCTCCACCAGCCGCATGGCCCCCAGCGCCACCACCAGCTTGGAGATGGAGGCCACCCGGAAGCGGGTCTGGTTGTTGACGGGCAGACACTGGCCGGGGTCGGGGTCAAGGTGGCGATAGCCAAACGACCGGGCATAGACCACCTTCCCGGCCCGAACCACCGCCACCTGCAAGCTGGGCAGGGCGTGTAGAGGGTCCTCGAGCAGCAGTTGCAGGTGTTGGTGGGTGTCCTCGAGCGCCACTAGCCCAGATTCTACGCGGATGCAGCACCCTCGCTCGAGGCTCTCTTCCGCTGTTGTCGGGTCGGCTATCGGTAGAATCGATACTGGCAGCTCCTTCTTTACCCAGCGAGCTTCTAAACCAGCCCTTTTTCACCCCGTTAGTGGTCTGCATGGCGAGCAGCTGAGCACGGCACAATATACTGGAACCTGTTTGGCACAACCGTTACCGGAAATTTATGTCGAGCGGAAAGATGGGGTGCTATACTCTGTCGGTTGACGCGGCTTGACCGTGTGCTGAGGAGGACAAAGTTGCAACGACTGGTAACTTCGGAATCGGTGACGGAAGGGCACCCCGACAAACTGGCCGACCGCATCTCGGATGCGGTGCTGGACGCGATTCTGGCCAAGGATCCCGAGGCCAGGGTGGCCTGCGAAACCCTGGTAACCACCGGCCTGGTGATGGTGGCGGGCGAGATTACCACCAATAGCTACGTGGACATTCCCCGCCTGGTGCGTCAGACCGTGCTCGAGGTGGGCTATACCCGGGCCAAATACGGCTTCGACGGCGACACCTGCGCGGTGCTCACAGCCATCGACGAGCAGTCGCCGGACATCGCCGGCGGGGTTAACGAATCCTGGGAGTGGCGGGTGCTGGGCTCCCGCGATGAGTTCGACCGGGTGGGCGCGGGCGACCAGGGCCTGATGTTCGGCTACGCCACCGACGAGACCCCCGAGCTGATGCCGCTGCCCATCTCGTTGGCCCACCGCCTGACCCGCCGCCTGGCCGAAGCCCGCAAAACCGGGGAAATTCCCTATCTGCGCCCCGACGGCAAGGCCCAGGTGACGGTGGTCTACGAGGGCCAGAAGCCCCTCTACGTGGGTACGGCCCTGGTCTCCACCCAGCACTCCGAAGAAGTAGAGGCCGACCAGATCCACCACGACATCCGCACCAAGGTGATCGAAAAGGCCATCCCCGAAGAGTACCTGAGCAAAGAGACCCTCTACCTGGTCAACCCTTCAGGCAAGTTTGTGATTGGGGGGCCCCACGGCGACACCGGCCTGACCGGGCGAAAAATTATCGTGGATACCTATGGCGGCGCGGTGCCCCATGGCGGTGGCGCTTTCAGCGGTAAAGACCCCACCAAAGTAGACCGCTCGGCGGCTTATTACGCCCGCTACATCGCCAAGAACATCGTGGCGGCAGGGCTGGCCAAGCGCGCCCTGATCGAGCTAGCCTACGCCATCGGCAAGGCCCGCCCGGTGGGGATGCGGGTCGAGACCTTTGGCACCGGGATTGTACCCGACGAGAAAATCACCGAGGTGGCCCAGAAGGTTTTCGATGCCCGCCCCAAGGCCATCATCGAGAATCTGAAACTGCAGCGCCCCATCTACACCCCCACCTCGGCCTATGGGCACTTTGGCCGCGAGGGCTTCCCCTGGGAGAACACCGACAAGGTCGAGGAACTGCGCAAGCTGCTGCCGTAGTGCCTCATTAGCCTTCTGGGCGGCCTTCAGGCCGCCCTTTTGATTTGACCCAGGGGAATCCGCAATGTATACTGTATACACTTTATGGCCCAGTTTCAGCGACCCCACTCGGTGCGGGAGGCGGCCTATGCCCACCTGCGGGGGGCCATCCTGATGGGGGCCTTGTTGCCGGGGGCGCGCATCTCTGAGCCGGGGCTGGCGCAGGAACTGGGGGTCAGCCGCACCCCGGTGCGCGAGGCCCTGCAGCGTCTGGCCCAGGAGGGGCTGGTAGAGCTGCTGCCGGGCAAGGGGGCGCGGGTGCGGGTGCTCTCGACCGAAGAGGTGCGCGAGGTCTACGATGTGCGGGCCCTGCTCGAGGGCGAGGCGGCGGCCCTGGCGGCGCAAAACGCCACCGAGGACGAACTGAGCCGGCTGGAGCGGCTGCTCCAGGCGCTCGATGCCCTGCCCAAGGAAGCCTATGCCCAGCAGATGCAGGTGGACTTCGACTTTCACACCGCCCTGATCGAAGCGGCCCACAACAAAACCCTGGCCCGCATCTACGCCGACCTGCGCTCGAGCCTCACCCTCATCCGCTCGTTTCAGCAAACCCTTTCCCAGCACCCCAAAACCCGCCAGCAGCACCAGGCCATTCTGTTGGCGCTCAAGGCCCGCAACCCCGCCGAGGCCGCCGAGGCCGCCCGGGCGCATGTGCGCTATTTCCGCGACCTGGTCATGCAAAGCCTCCAGGCGCAGGTCTGGCAGTAGAGGAGCCCCTATGGATTTCAACCAAAGCTACCGCTCGTTTGTGCTGGCGATTGCCCAGAATCCCAGCATCAAGCATCTGGTGCTCACCCGTGGCCGCAACTTTGCCCGCCGCTTCATCGCCGGGGATACCCTCGAGGAGGCCTTGCAGGCAGTGGAGGCCCTCGAGCGCGACCGGATTCACGCCATCCTGGACCTGCTGGGCGAGATGGTCACTTCCGAGGCCCAGGCCCGGCAGTTCCAGCGCGAGATTATCCGGCTGGTGCAGGCGTTGGGCGAACGACCTTATCCCCGCTATGTGGCCCTCAAGCTCACCCAGCTAGGTCTGGATATCTCCGAAGACCTGGCTTTTTCGTTGATGGTGGAGATTCTGAGCGAGGCCCGGCAGCACGACTGCTTCGTGCGCATGGACATGGAGGACAGCCCCCGTGTAGACGCCACACTCCGGATGTACCGGCGGTTGCGCGAGGCCGGCTTCGACAACACCGGCGTGGTGCTGCAAAGCTACTTGAAGCGCACCGAACAAGACCTACAAGCCCTGATACCCCTCAAAGCGCCGGTGCGCATTGTGAAGGGTGCCTACAAAGAACCCCCCGAGGTGGCTTTTCAGGATAAGCGCCTGGTGGATGCCCAGTTTGTGCTGCTGTGCAAGAAAGCCCTGGAAAACGGCCTCTACACGGCCATTGCCAGCCACGACCCCCAGATCATTCAGGAGATGAAACGCTGGACGGCGCAGATGGGCATCGGGCCGGATCGCTTCGAGTTTCAACTGCTCTACGGGGTGCGCCGCGACGAGCAGAAAAAGCTGGCCGCCGAGGGCTATACCGTGCGGGCCTACGTGCCCTACGGCACCGACTGGTATCCCTATTTCTCGCGCCGCATCGCTGAGCGCCCCGAGAACCTTTTGTTTGTGGCGCGCAGCCTGATCCAGGGGTAGATATGGCCTTAACGCTCGATTTACACCTGCTGGAAGGTCAGTATGCGGTCTGCTGGCTCGAGCCTACCGCCCCTGTGCCGGCCTGGGCCGAGGGCGAGGGTTTCCTGAGCATCGCACGGGCCGAGGACGAGCTGACGGTGGTATGCCAGCAGCGCCGCGTACCCCCTGGGGTCAGGGCCGAGCGCGACTGGCGCTGCTTGCGCCTGGCCGGCCCCTTCGACTTTGCCCTCACCGGCATCCTGGCCGCGGTGCTGAACCCACTGGCCCAGGCCGGCGTGGGCATTTTTGCGGTTTCGACCTACCGCACCGACTACGTGCTGGTTAAGGCCCATCACCTGGCGCAGGCCCTGGCGGCCCTGAGCCAGGCCGGGCATCGCGTACACGCTGTGTAGAAGTAATCGAAAGGAGCAAGTTATGACCACCGAACCCTACCGCCCCGAACCCATCGAAACCTTCCAGAGCCCCGAAGCCTTTGAAGCCATGCGCAAGGCCCTGGCCGAGGTGCGGGCCCAGTTTGGCCGCCACTATCCCCTCGTCATCGGGGGGGAGCGGGTGCACACCCCGGCCACCATCACCTCCACCAACCCCTCCAACCCCAGCGAGGTGGTAGGGGTGAGCGCCAAGGCCGGCATCGCCGAGGCCGACGCCGCCCTGGACGCGGCCTGGCGGGCCTTTAAAACCTGGCGCGACTGGCCCCAGGAGCACCGCAGCCGGGTTTTGCTGAAGGCGGCCCAGATTATGAAGCGCCGCCAGCGGGAGCTCGAGGCCTGGCTGGTCTACGAGATCGGTAAAAACTGGGTAGAAGCTGCCGCCGACGTGGCCGAGGCCATCGACTTTACCCGCTACTACGCCCTCTCGGCCCTCAAGTACAAGGACGGCGCCCCGGTGGTGCCCTATCCGGGCGAGGACAACGAGGCCTTTTACATCCCGCTGGGGGTGGGGGTGGTGATTGCCCCCTGGAACTTCCCCCTGGCCATCCTGACCGGCATGACCGTAGCCCCCATTGCGGTGGGCAACTGCGTGGTGGCCAAGCCTGCCGAGGACACCGTGGTGATCGCGGCCAAACTCTTCGAGATTCTGGAGGAAGCTGGCCTGCCCGCCGGGGTAGCCAACTACCTGCCGGGTGAGGGGAGTGAGGTGGGGGCCTACCTGGTGCAGCACCCCCGCACCCGCTTCATCAACTTTACGGGCTCGCTCGAGGTGGGTCTCAAGATCAACGAGAGCGCGGCCCGGCTTTCGCCGGGGCAGGTCTGGCTCAAGCGGGTTTTCCTGGAATTGGGCGGCAAAGACGGCCTGATTGTGGACGAAACCGCGGATATTGCGGCGGCGGCCCAGGCCACTGTGCAGAGCGCCTTTGGCTTCCAGGGGCAGAAGTGCTCGGCGGCCTCGAGGCTTATCGTAGTAGATGGAATCTACGACCAGCTCATGGAGCAGGTGCTGGATCGCACCGAAAGCCTGATTGTAGGCCCGGCCGAGGAGAACCCCGATATGGGGCCGGTGGCCAGCGCCCAGCAGGAGAAAACCGTGCTCTCTTACATCGAGATTGGGCAGCAGGAGGCCAGGCTTGCGCTGGGGGGACGGCGGCTCGAGGGTGGCGGTTTCTTCATCTCGCCCACCATCTTCGAAAACGTATCCCCCGACGCCCGCATTGCCCAGGAGGAGATTTTTGGCCCGGTGCTCTCGGTGATCCGCGTCCCCGACTTCGACGCCGCCCTGGAGGTAGCCAACGGCACGCGCTTCGGCCTGACCGGCGGGGTCTTCTCGCGCAAGCGCGAGCGCCTCGAGCGGGCCCGGCGCGAGTTCCACGTGGGCAACCTCTACTTCAACCGCAAAATTACCGGGGCCCTGGTGGGGGTGCAGCCCTTCGGCGGCTTCAACCTCTCGGGCACCGACACCAAGGCCGGGGGGCCCGACTACCTGCTCAACTTTTTGCAGATGAAAAGCGTGACCGAGCGGTTCTAGAACTCTTCGTCTACTTCGTGTAACCGCTTAGCCCACAGGCTTACCGGCTGGTGGTGCTCCCGCACAATCTGGGCTACCTGGGGCTCGAGGATGCGCATGGCGCCATACTCGGGGTGGTGCTGGCGAATCTGCCAGGCTCCTCGCCATCCCTTGTGTAGCGGCTCAATTGGTACATCCAGGCTTATGAGCCCGGTTAGGATGCGCTCCAGGGGACGGTAGGGGCGCAGGGCTTTGCCGCAGTCGTGCAGCAGGGCGGCCCGCACGGCATAGCTGGGGGCGTCCGGGTAGCGCTCCAGCAGCCTTTTGGCTACCCGCACGGCGTGCTCGCGGTCGCGTACGTCCATGGCTTTGTACAGGTGGGCCTCCTCGATGCTGAGTTCGGCCAGTGCCCAGGCGTCATCTGGCTGGGCTTGGGCTGGGACAAAGGCCTTATATAAACGCTTGAGTCGCAACCACACGGTTTTATCCTACGTAGGCCGGCCCGTTTAGGGTGTGAATTCGGCCATTTGTGAAAAGCCGGTGGCCTACGGTAACGTATGGGCGGGAGGAAAGCATGAACCTACGTGCCCTTGTTGCAGAGTTTTTGGGGGTGTTTGCCCTGTGTTTTGTGGGGATTGGGGCCATTGCGGCCACCCAGGGCGGTGATCTGATGGCCATCGCCCTAGCCCACGGCCTGGCCATTGGTCTTTCGGTGGTGGCCTTGGGGGCTATCTCGGGCGGGCACTTTAACCCTGCCGTTACCTTCGCCATGCTCATAACCGGTCGTATTACCCCGGTGGGCGCAGTGGGTTACTGGGTGGCGCAGTTGCTGGGGGGGCTGGTCGCGGCCTTCTTTATCGGCGCTTTGTATGGCGGTACGGCGGTGGCCGACGGAACCCCGGCCCCCGGCGCGAACCACACTGCCATCCAGGCCCTCATGATGGAGGTTTTCCTGACCTTTTTCCTGGTCTCGGTCATCTTCGGCTCGGCGATCTTCAACAACTTTAGCTTTGCCGGGCTGGCGATTGGTCTGGCAATCACCATGGACATCCTGGCCGGTGGGGCCGTCTCCGGGGCGGCCATGAACCCCGCGCGGGCGCTGGGCCCGGCCATTATTGGCGGTGAATGGGCCGCGCACTGGGTCTACTGGGTGGGCCCGCTGGTAGGGGCCGGGTTGGCGGCTTTGCTCTACGACTTCTTGTACAGCAAGAAAGCAGAAAGCTAGACGGCTTTTCGCAAGCGCACCGCTGGCCTGGGGGGTTCTTCTCCAGGCCAGCTTTTTACCTGACTCCGGCCAGCGTTTTGGCCCGCTGCAAGATGGCGTCGAACATCGCCGCGGTTAGCCTGCCGGTGTTGGTGTTCTGGCGGCTCACGTGGTAGGAGCTGAGCAGAATCCGTTCTCCTACCCGATACTCGCTGCCGTGCCGAAAGGGGAGGTGGGCCTTGGGCAGGCCGTGGTATTCCAGCAGGGCCTGGTGGGCGATCTGGCCCAGGGCCAGGTAGACCCGGATATGGGGCAAGAGGGCCAGTTCCTGGGCTGTCCAGCTCGCGCAGGTGCGAAGTTCGAGCGGGCTGGGCTTGTTTTGTGGTGGGGCACAGCGCACCGCCGCGGTGATGTACACCCCCTCGAGCGCAAGGCCATCGTCCCGGTGGCTCGAGGTGGGCTGGCTGGCTAGGCCGGCCCGGTAGAGGGCAGGGTACAAAAAATCACCCGAGGCATCGCCGGTAAAAGGCCGCCCGGTGCGGTTGGAGCCGTGGGCGCCGGGGGCCAGGCCAAAAATCAAAATCTGGGCCTTGGGGTCACCAAAGCCCGGTACGGGTTTGGCCCAGTACTGGTTATTGCGAAAAGCGGCGCGTTTTTCCCGTCCAACCTGTTCGCGCCAGGCCACCAGCCGGGGGCAGGCCCGGCAGGCGGTAAGCTGGTCGTAGAGGGCCTCGAGGCTCATACAGGCTCCATTACACCATCCAACCGGGTTGCCGCTTCAAGACTGGACTCAGTACAGACCCGGCGGCTTTTGTGCTTTAACCTTTAGTTCTCACCTGCCCATCCCATACAATCAACCATCTCGTCGTCGTCTTGAGTTGCTTATGGAGGTTTGTTGACGTGCAAAGTGTTTCTACTGTAGCCCTACCGCGCATTATCCAGGGTGGGATGGGTGTTTCCGTTTCCAACTGGCGTCTGGCTAAAACAGTTTCGATGCTGGGGCAACTGGGGGTGGTTTCTGGAACTGCCATGGATACCGTGCTGGTGCGGCGGTTGCAGGATGGCGACCCCGGCGGGCTGATGCGCCGCGCGCTGGCTTCCTTCCCTGTGCAGCACTGGGTTAAGCCGGTGCTGGAAAAATACTTCCGGCCCGAAGGCCACAGAGGCCAGCCCTACCTGCGCCTGCCCATGCCCAGCCGGCTGGGGGATACGGCCTCGCAGATCATGCATGTGCTGGGGGGCTATGTGGAGGTGTTTCTGGCTAAGGAAGGGCATGCGGGCCTGGTGGGCATCAACCTGCTGACCAAGCTGCAACTGCCCACCCTGGGCACGCTGTATGGGGCCATGCTGGCCGGGGTGGACTACGTTTTGATGGGGGCCGGCATTCCCCGCGAGATTCCCGAAGCGCTCGATAAGCTGGCCGCCGGTGAGACCGCCACGCTCAAAATTGACGTAACCGGCTGGACGGGCGCCGAAGCCCCCCGACTCCACTTCGACCCACGTGAGGTGCTGGGCGGCGCGCAAACCCTCAAGCGTCCCCACTTTTTGCCCATCATCGCCTCCAACTCGCTGGCGACCCTGCTGGCCCGCAAGGTAACGGGCACCATTCAAGGCTTCGTTATCGAGGGCCCCACCGCAGGCGGGCACAACGCGCCGCCCAGGGGTGCCCCAGTGTTTGACGAGCGCGGGCAGCCGGTGTACGGCGAGCGGGACGTGGTGGATCTCGAGCAGATCAAAGCCCTGGGCCTGCCCTTCTGGCTGGCAGGGGGCACCGGCTCGCCCGAGGCCTTACAAGAAGCCCTTGCACGAGGGGCCGCCGGCATTCAGGTAGGAACGCTGTTTGCCTACAGCCAGGAGTCGGGCTTCGAGGCCAGCCTCAAACGGAGCATCCTCGAGCAAGCTGCGAGGGGGGAGGTCAGAGTCTTTACCGACCCCAAGGCCTCGCCCACCGGCTTTCCCTTCAAGGTAGCCGAAGTCGAGGGCACCCTGTCGCAACCTGAGGTATACCAGCGGCGAACGCGGGTCTGCGACCTGGGCTATCTGCGCGAGGCCTACCAGACCCCCCAAGGAAAAATTGGCTTCCGCTGCTCTTCCGAACCCATCGAGCAGTACCTGGCTAAAGGGGGTGAACTCGCCAACACCGAGGGGCGCAAGTGTCTGTGCAACGCCCTTTTGGCGGCGGTGGGGATGGGGCAGCTACAGAAAAACGGCGACCGCGAGCTACCTCTGGTAACAAGCGGCGACGACCTCGAGCGCATCGGTCGCTTTGTGCGTCAGTTTGGCACCGAGTATAGCGCACGGGATGTGGTGGCCTACTTGCTGGGCACCCCGGCTCAACCTCAAGCAGAAGTCCAGCCGGCGATGGCCCATAGGTAATGCGCCTTTGATTGGAGACCCCGCGTCTGTTGGTTTGTGTAAATTTTTTGCAGATCAACCGTAAATGGGCCTACCATCTGGCAGGGCATTAGCCGGCAAACTCGAGGGGTAGTTTATTTGCCGAAGCGCTGCTCGAGGGGGTGAGCCGTGGGGTTCCAGTTTCCGCTCCTGCTGTTGCTGCTACTACTTTTACCACTGCTGGCCTGGGTCTACTGGCGCAGGGTAGGAGCGGAGGGCTCGAGCGGCTATGTGCTGTACCCCAACCTGGCCCAGCTGGCCCGTTTATCCGAACCCCGCTGGAAACGCCACCTGGGGGCTTTGCTGTATGGCCTGGCCCTGGCGCTGGCTATTGCGGCCCTGGCCCGTCCCGAGGCTACCATCCCCGCACCCGACAACACGGCCACCGTGATTGTGACCATCGACATCAGCCTCTCGATGCGGGCCCAGGATATCCAGCCGAGCCGCCTCGAGGCGGCCAAGCGCGAGGCGCAGAATTTTGTGCGGGCGCTGCCGGATAGCGTCAAAGTGGGGCTGGTGAGCTTCGCTGGCTACGCCACCCTGGAAGTGGAGCCCACCACCGATCACCAACGGGTGATAGACCAGATTGAGCTACTGCAGATGGCCCGCCGAACGGCCATTGGCGATGGTTTGCTGGAGAGCCTCAAGGCCATTCCCAAGGATGAAAACGACAAGCCCCTGGGACCCTCTACGGTGGTGCTGCTTTCGGACGGCCGAACCAACAGCGGCATAGACCCGCTCGAGGTCACCCCATTTGCCAAGGATATGGGGGTGGTGGTACACACCATCGGGCTGGGCCGTCGCAGCAACCCCAGCGACCCCGACCAGCAGTGGGGGGGATACTGGATGCAGTTCGACGAAGAAACCCTGCGGGCCATTGCCGACTCCACCGGGGGCCAGTACTACGCAGCCGAGTCGGCCGAGGCGTTGCGGGAGGCTTACCGCAACCTGGGCCGGGTGGTAGGCTGGAAGCCCCAGCGCACCGAGGTCAGCGGTTTATTTGGGCTGGGAGCCGGGCTGCTGCTGGCCTCGAGCCTGCTTTTATCCAACCTGCGCCGCCAGGTGCTGTAGGGCCGATTGCATAGCCTTTCGTTCCATTTGCTGCGGATCACGGGCCCAGCTCGGCGTATGCGCAAACCGCGGTAGACTGTGCCCGTGACTTATTCAGAAGCGGTGGAATGGTTGTATGCCCAGACACGTGCCGGGGCACCCAGGGGCCTGTCGCGGATTCGAACGCTGCTGCAACGCCTGGGCCACCCCGAGGTCGCTTTCCCCACCGTTCACGTGATTGGCACCAACGGCAAAGGCAGCGTGGTGGCCTATCTGGAAGCGGCTTTCAAGGCGGCCGGTGAACGCTACGGGGCCACCACCAGCCCCCATCTGCTGGACTTTCGCGAGCGTATCCGCACCCACCTGGGCCTGATTCCCGAGGCGGAGGTGGTGCGTTTTGTGGAGTGGGCCCAGGGCCAGCAGTTTTCCGAGCCGGTGGCCTTCTTCGACCTCACCACGGCGCTGGCCTTTCGGCATTTTGCAGCGGTGGGTATAAGCATAGCGGCCATCGAGGCGGGGGTGGGTGGGCTGCTGGACGCTACCAACGTGTTGCCCTGGGTGCGGGCCACGGTCTTGACCAACATCGGGGAAGACCACTTAGAGACCCTGGGGGGGTCGCTCGAGGGCGTGGCCAGGGACAAAGCAGGTGCCGTTCGGACAGGGGTTCCGGTGGTAACCGGGGCCGAGGGGATTGGGCTGGAGGTAATCCGCGCTATAGCCGCCGAGCGGGCTGCCCCGCTCTTTGTGCTAAAGGAAGGCGGCCCTTTATTTGATCTGCCGGTGCAACCTTCGCTGCAGGGCCGTTTCCAGCGCCAAAATGCCCGCCTGGCCGCGGCGGTGTTGCGCCTGCTGGGCTACGACGAGTCCACCATATCCACAGGTTTATCCACAGCCCAGCACCCAGGCCGGATGCAGCAACTCACCTATCAGGGCGTCCCGGTGGTACTCGATGGGGCCCACAATCCCCCTGCGGCCAGGGCTTTGGTAGAAGAGCTCGAGGGCTTTCACCTGGTCTTCGGGGCTTTTCCCCGCAAGGACTACCGCACCATCCTGCAAACCCTGCTACCCAAAGCCAAAAGCGTACGCTACACCTATGCGGCCAGAGGTGCTTTGCGGGCGGAAGAACTGTTGCAGGCGTACCCGGCACCCTACTTCGACCACCCGCTCGAGGCCCTCCAACACGCTGTTCAGTCGTCTCAACGGGACGGCAACCCGGTGCTGGTGACCGGCTCGCTGTACCTGGTGGGGGAGGTGCTCCGATTGCTACAGATGGCGTGCTTGAATAGCCTGCCTTCCACCAAACCGGCTTGAAGGGTATCTGGTCGATCATCTCGAGAGCTAGGAACCTACCTAAGAACCCAGCACCTCGTCCAGGGTCTCGGCCAGGGCGTTCACCATCTCGTCTACCTCGCTCTCGGTAATGACCAGGGGCGGCGCCATGGCAAAGCCGGTATCGTTGCAGCGCACGATCACACCCTTTGCCCGGCTGACCCGCATTAGCTGCCCTCCAATGCCCCTGGCGGCATCAAAGGTCTTTTTGCTGGCTTTGTCCTCCACCACCTCGACCAGGGCCATCAGGCCCTTGCCGCGCACGTTGCCCACGTGGGGGTGGGCCTCGAGCGCCTGGAGCCGCCGCAAAAGCTGCTCACCCCGCTTTTGGGCATTAATCCAAAGCTGCTCGCGCTCGATAATCTCGATGTTGGCCAGGGCCACCGCACAGGCCACCGGATGCCCCGAGTAGGTGAAACCGTGCATGAACATGCGGTCGGGGGCCGAAATGCGCTCGAAAATTTGCGGGCTGATGCCCACCCCGCCCAGCGGCACATACCCCGAGGTGATGCCCTTGGCAAAGCTGGTGATATCGGCCTGGAAGCCGTAGGTGGTCTGGGCGAACATCTCGCCGGTGCGGCCAAAGCCGGTAATCACCTCGTCGGCAATCAGCAGAATCTCGTACTTCTTCAGAATGGGGACGATGGCCTGCCAGTAGCCTTCAGGGGGTGGCACCACGCCCCCCGCTCCCTGCACCGGTTCCCCGATAAAGGCCGCGATGGTCTCGGGGCCTTCCCGAAGGATTAAGTCCTCGAGCTCCTGGGCCAGCATGGCTACAAACCCGGCCTCCGAAAGCCCCGGATTGTTGTGGTAGGCCAGCGGCGCGCTCAGGTACAAAAACCCCGGCGGCAGCGGCCCGAAATCGGCGTGGTAGGCCGGTACGCCGGTGGCGGCCAGCGCCCCCATGGCGATCCCGTGGTAGGCCATGCGCCGCGAGATAATCTTGGTTTTTTGGGGCTGGCCCGACAGGGCCCAGTAGTAGCGGGCAATCTTGATGGCGGTTTCGTTGGACTCGGCCCCGCCCGAGGTGAACTGGAAATGGGAGTGGTGCGGCAGAAGCTGGTGCATCTTGGCCGCCAGCTCGATGACCGGGGGGGTAGCCAGCCCAAAAAAAGTGGGCTGAAAGGCCAGCTGGGCCATCTGCCGCCGGGCGGCCTCCACCAGCTCCTGGCGCCCGTAGCCCACATTCACATTCCAGAGCCCGGCGAACCCATCAATGTACCACCTGCCCTCGCTGTCACGCACCTTAGAACCCTTCCCCTCGACCAGCACCACCGGGCCCTGTTGCTTGTGGCGGTGCAGGTTGGTGACGGGGTGCAGGTGATGGGCGATGTCTTGTTCGATCAGGCGCTCGGTATTCCAGATGGGGGTGTTCATAGTGCTGCTGATTGTACCCCGCCGGGAAGTGGGCGGCTCGAGCCTTCCGGCCCTGCGGCACCGGAGGCAAGCAAGTGACGGGATAGATGGCTGGCTGCGTAGTATGCTGGCCTTTGTGACGGGCGATATTCGGCGGGAGATCTTCAAAATTGCTGTACCGGTGAGCCTCGAGTCCACCGTTCAGCTAGCCCTTGGCTTCGTCAATCAGGTGATTGTGGGAACCCTGGGCACCGCCACCATTGCCGCGGTAGGGCTGGCTAATAACGTTCTGTTCATCGGTATTCTGTGCCTCAATACCCTGGGTGCGGGGTGCGCCATTCTGGCCAGCCGGGCCCGGGGACGGGGCGACGAGGCCGCGGTGCGGCGCATCGTGAGTTTTTTCATTGGATTTTCTGCGCTAATCGCCCTTGCGCTGGCTCTACCGCTAGGGCTGGGTGCGGTGCCTTTTTTGAGACTGGTCGGAGCAGATCCAGAAATTACTACGATTGGTGGCCCTTACCTTTCACTGGTGGCGCTTTCCCTACCCCTCATTACCCTGAGCGTGGTGAGCAGTGCGGCCTTTCGCAGTATCGGTAGAGCGCGCATACCAATGCTTGTAACGATTCCGGCCATTGCCCTGATACCCCTGCTGTCCTGGTTGCTGGTGTATCCCCTGGGAATGGGGGTGGTGGGTGCGGCCCTGGCGGCCCTGGTGGCCCAGGGTGTCCGGGCTCTGCTGCTGCTCTGGCTGCTCATTGGAAGCCGCTGGGGGTTGCGCTGGGCCTGGCCCAGCCTGGGACAAGGGCGGGATTTGCTCCGGGAGGCGGTGCCGCTGGTGTTGCCGCTGTTCATCACCGAGGTGGTCTTTAGCGGAGGGGTGTTTTTATTCGCCCTGCTGTTCGAGCGTCTGGGCACCCAGGAGCTGGCGGTGTTTCAGATTGTGAGCAACCTCGAGATGGTCTTCATCACCGCCTCGGCGGGCCTGCATTACGCGGCTACCGTTCTGGTGGCCCAGTCCATTGGACGGGCCGACCCCCCCGGCGTCTGGGCGGTTTCGCGTCAAATCTGGCACATTGGACTGGCTTCAGCCGCCATCTTTGGCTTTATTTTTGCCCTGTTCGCTTTTCTCCTGCCGCTGCTCTACCCCAACACCACCCCGCAGGTGCAGGAATGGGCTTTCTGGGCGGTGCTGCTCAACGCGCTGTTCCAGCCGGTCAAGGTGTCCAACTTCATCTTTTTTGGCACCCTGGCCAGCGGTGGGGATACCCGTTTTTTACTGCTCTCCGATTTTGTGACAGTGTTTGTGGTGGGTTTGCCCCTGGCCTGGCTGCTGGCGTTTCCGTTGGGTTTGGGACTGTGGGGCATATTTCTGGGGCGGCTTCTGGGCGAGGAGATGGTGCGGGTGAGCATGTTTTTGTGGCGCTACCGGCGTGGGCAGTGGTTCCGGCTCGAGGCCCAGCCAGCGGCTTCCGATTAGGTGCTTCACGGGAAGCTTCGCTCCTTAGCCCGTCGCAGCAAACAGCGTATTTGCGCTTCCCACGGGAGCCCCAGAAAAAAAGCACCTGGCGTATGGTAATGGGGAGCTCAAACCCTGACTCTGAATGCAAACGCTTTTTTGTTGGTAGGGCAAAAATCCGTATTATACTGTGCTTCAATGCGGGCGCGGTCTTATCTATTTACGCTCTATATGGAGTACCTTTACCCAGAAAACCGGGCCTGGGTAGGGGACTTGATTCGCTGGATGGAACTGCTGCAATTCAGCGAACCCGCCGTGCGGGCCGCGGTCTCGCGCAGCGTCAAGCGCGGCTGGATTATCCCAGAGAAGGATGGACGCCGCGCCTACTACCGGCTTTCGCCACGGGTATCCTGGCAGGTCGAGAAGGTGCGGGAGCGCCTGTATAGCTATGGTGCGCCGTGGGATGGCAAGTGGCGCATTTTAGTCTATGCCGTGCCGGAAACCAAGCGCACCGTGCGGGATCGCTTTCGCAACGAGCTAATCCTCCTTGGCTTCGGTACGCCGGCACCGGGTGTTTGGATCAGCCCCAACGGCTCGCTCGAGGCCGCCCGCGACCTGGTGGGCTTTTACGGCCTGCAAAACTACGTTGAGCTGTTCCAGGCCGAGCGTTTTTCCAGCACACCCTCCCTCGAGCTCATCGAAAAATCCTTCAACCTGAAGGCGGCCCAGACCCGCTACCGGGCTTTTCTGGCCCAGAAGCCGCCGCGGGCCCAAAGCGCCGAGGAGGCCTTTGTGCGCCTGACCCACATGATTCACCAGGCCCGCAAGAACCTTTTCTTAGACCCCGGCCTACCGCCCGAGCTCACCCCGCCGGGCTTTTTGGGGCAGCAGGCCAAGGCGCAATTCCTGGAACTGTACAATCAGCTTTCCCGGCAGGCCCGTCCGGTGTTTGAGCCCCGTTCGGCTGCTGCGGATTGATATCAACTCTGCGCGTAATACGCATTTCGGTAGTATCATTCTGACAAGCCTAAATGATACTACCGAAATGCTTTTCTACTCCCTTCGGTCGGCTTGAATCCTTCACCTCTGACTACGTCCAACGGTGAAGGATTCAAGCGGAAACCTTATGAAAGGCGCATCCGGGGGTCTCTTCGGTTGTTTTTTGGGTTCAGCCAGGGGCTGAATCTGTAAAAAGGCGTACCTGGCGGAGGCGCTCGAGGAAATCGTGCACAATGTTCCCGGTTACACCCCAGATGTCGTAGCCCCGCCAGGGATAATGCCAGACTTTGCGCCGTAGCTGGCCTTCTATCTCGGAGAACTCCCCGCCCAGGCCATTTGGAAAGCGGTTGCCCGGTGGGGGCGTACGCTCTTCGGCGTAAGCTGGAGCGGCCAGCAACTCCTCAATGGGCACCCAGAGCAGGGTTTCTACTTCCGCGGGGTTGGGGCTAAGCTGGGGTTCCCGGGTGATCCGGCCCAGCAAGGGAAAAACCCGATACCCAAAAGGGGAGAGGGTGGGGTTGAGGTGTCCCAGGATTTCCACGTGCTCCGGGTTGAGCCCCACCTCTTCCCAGGCCTCGCGCAAGGCAGCTTCCTCTGCGCTTTCGCCATCATCAAAGCGGCCTCCTGGAAAGCTAACTTGGGCAGCATGGTGGGGGGGGTGGGCGCTGCGTACGGTGAACAGAAGCTGTCCCTCCCATACCGGTAGCAGCACGGCGGCGTCCACAAAGCCCTCCGGCCTCACCAATGGTTGAGGAGGGTGGGCAACGATGGCTTTGAGCAGATCCGATTTCATGGGTTTGTCCGCTGGAGTTGGTAACCGTGCGCCGGGGTCATCACGGAGCTTTCGTAACTTCTATTGTGAACCTGCTGTGCCCTGCCATCTGTGGGATCTGACGCTTTATAAACAGCTTTCCTCACATCGCTCGCGCAGCAGAATCTCCGGATTGATTTTTTCCTCCCGGCACCAGGCCACCATCAGCCACAGGGCCTCGGCCAGGTTGCCCGCTTCGATGGCGTCCATCAGTCGGTCTTTTCCGGGAAAGTCGTACCCCATTTTTTTCTGAATCTCGGCGGCGCGGGCCAGGGCCCCCAGGCTTCTCGGCACCTGGTCGCAAATAGACTGGGCGGTTTTGCCCTCCTGGGCCTTAATGGCCTTCCAGTTAGCGGTAACGGCCTCGGGGGTGTCGGCCTGTACGTCGCCGAACACGTGGGGATGGCGCCGGATGAGCTTATCCACAATGTGCTGCTCCACCTGTGAATAAGTAAAGGTGCCTGCTTGCTCAGCAATCACCGAATGAAAGGCCACCTGCAACAGCACATCCCCCAGCTCCTCGGCGAGTTCGTTAGGGTCGCCCTTGCCAATGGCGTCTACGGCTTCGGCGGCCTCCTCGAGCAGGTAGGGGCGCAGGCTTTGGTGGGTTTGCTCCTTGTCCCAGGGACAGCCGTCCGGGCCCCGCAAACGCCGCATGACCTCGAGTAAACGCTCCATGCTTACAGCCTAGCGGGTTTTGGAAAGTTCGCCATGTCTGAGCAACTGCCACAGCAGGAAGCCAGCCACCCAGGAGCAGCCCATCAGCATCAGGCTGAGCAAGTCTACCGGGGCGGTATCCCCCAAGGCCAGGCCCTGGGGGCTGGGGTAGGGCAGGCCGGTGGTGCGGGTCAGGACGAACAGCAGGGTGATAAGCCCCACCAACCAGACCCCCCCTTTGTAGGTTCCCTGCTCCATGCCGGCGGGCAGCTCGAGCAAACGTGCCAGCAGCAAGAAACCCCCGTACATGAGCTGAAAGCCCAGCAGCATCATGAACAAGACTGCATACCAGAACCCCGCACCCTGAAGCCCCAGCGGGGTGTCGTTGCCAAACAACTCACCGCATAACCCACCCCCCAGCAAGGTGTTGCCCAGTCCCAGCAACTGCAAGAAGAAGGGCGCCACGAAGAGAGCCCCCGCCCAGCGAACCAGGGGGTGAGAAAAAGCGACAGCCCGACCATCCATGCCAACCCTATCTTGCCCTAAAGATGCCGGGCCAATGTAAATTGGCTTGCCTTATACCGCATTCGGGTAGCGGGGGCGATGCCGCCCTGACCTTGTGCGGGGTACCAGGAAACTGTCTACTGAGGGACATTTGCCTTGGGCCTGGTTGTCTAGGGTTAACCCAGGTTCGCAGGGGGTGTATCTTGCCCCTTTGATTCGGGAGTGTAAACATGCCACGTCGAGCAATTTGGATTACCCTCATAGCCGGCCTGCCTTTATTACTGGCGGTGGTTGCTTTCCTTCTATCTCGAGACACCTACCAGCCCTACGGAACCCGGCTTCTGAATGCCCGTCCGCTCGAGGCCAATCAATTCACCCTGACCGCCCACGACGGCTCGAGCAAAAGTCTGTCCGACTTTCGGGGTAAGGTGGTTCTGATCTTCTTTGGCTTTGTGAACTGCCCGGATGTCTGCCCCACCACCTTGCTCGAGCTCAGCAAGGTCTACAAAGCCCTGACCCCCGCCGAGCAGGCGCGGGTGCAGGTTTTGCTTATCTCGGTAGACCCCGAGCGAGACACCCTGGAAAAGTTAAGGGACTACGTCACCTTCTTTAGCCCCAGCTTTATCGGGCTGACCGGAACCCCCGAGCAGATCGCCGAGGTGGCCAAACGCTACGGGGTGTTTTATCAAAAATCCCAGATCAAGTCGGCCACTGAGTACAACGTAGACCACACCGCTACGGTCTTCGCCCTCGACCCCAAGGGACAACTGCGCCTGATATACGGCAACGGTAAAGCCGCCGAAACCGAACGGGTGGTAGAGGACGTGCGCTGGCTGCTGCGCTAGGGGTGCCATCGCAATTTGCGAGGTACGCTCCCAGACTTACTTTTTGCCGCATCGTGCCCGCTTCTTGGCCTTTTCTCCCCCTTGATTAACTCTTCCTGGCCGTATATACTTCTAGGGTTGCGTCGCCTCAGGCCAGCCCCGGCCCTGAGGTAACATCGGTTGCGCTCACGGGAAGACCGTCGCGCACAGCGATTCTTGAGAACCTAGGGGCGAAACGCAGGCTGCTGGCCTGGTTCGCTTCTCGACGGGAACCCCGCACCGAGCGCAGCGCAAGTACGCAGACCTCCGTGTGGGGTTTCAGTTTTTAGAACACTCTAGTCGAACGAAAGGATGTGATTACACTGCCAACCATCAACCAACTCCTCCGTAAGGGCCGTACGCCGGTGGTCAAGAAGAGCAAGGTGCCCGCGCTCAAAGGAAGCCCCTTCCGCAAGGGGGTCTGCACCGTGGTGCGCACTGTCACCCCCAAGAAGCCCAACTCGGCGCTGCGCAAAGTAGCCAAGGTTCGGCTCTCGAGCCAGTACGAAGTCACCGCCTACATTCCTGGCGAAGGCCACAACCTGCAAGAACACTCGGTGGTACTGATCCGCGGGGGCCGTGTGAAAGACCTGCCGGGTGTGCGCTACCACATTGTGCGGGGTATCTACGACACCCAGGGTGTGAAAGACCGTAAGAAGAGCCGCTCTAAATACGGCACCAAGCGCCCCAAAGCCGATGCCAAGGGTGCGGCGGCCAAGGGTAAGAAGTAACTCTTCTACGTGTGGCCCTTTGGGGCGGCACGAGTGAGGTTTAAGTATGTCGCGGAGAAGACAAGCAGAAATTCGCCAACTCGAGCCCGATCATCTGTACGGCGATGTGGTGGTCACCGCGCTCATCAACCGTATGATGCGCGGCGGTAAGAAAAACCTGGCAGCCCGAATCTTCAAGCAGGCCTGTGAGGTTATCCAGGAGAAAAGCGGGCAGGAACCTCTCAAGGTGTTTAAGGCGGCCCTGGACAATGTGCGCCCCCGCGTGGAGGTGCGCAGCCGCCGGGTGGGTGGGGCCAACTACCAGGTGCCCGTCGAGGTATCGCCCCGCCGCCAGCAGACCCTGGCCATCCGCTGGATCGTGAACGCCTTCAATAGCCGCGGCGAACGCGAGGCCCATCAGCGCCTGGCGGCCGAGCTGCTGGAAGCTGCCGAGGGCAAGGGTGGTGCAGTCAAGAAGAAAGAAGACGTTGAGCGTATGGCCGAAGCCAACCGAGCCTACGCCCACTACCGGTGGTGAGTATGTCCGTCAAGACTGGTTTTGACCTAAAACTCTTCCGCAACATCGGGATTGCGGCCCACATCGACGCCGGTAAGACCACCACCACCGAGCGCATCCTCTACTACACCGGGCGCATCCACAAAATTGGCGAGGTGCACGAAGGCGCTGCCACCATGGACTGGATGGAGCAGGAGCGCGAGCGTGGTATTACCATTACCGCGGCTGTAACCACCGCCAACTGGAAGCACAGCGGTACCGGCATCGAGCACCGCATCAACATCATCGACACCCCCGGCCACGTAGACTTCACCATCGAGGTTGAGCGCTCTATGCGGGTGCTGGACGGTGCAGTAGCGGTGTTTGACGCTTCGCAGGGGGTAGAGCCCCAGTCCGAAACCGTCTGGCGCCAGGCCGACAAGTACCGGGTGCCCCGCATTGCCTTCGCCAACAAGATGGACAAGACCGGGGCCGATATCTGGTTGGTGGTCAACACCATGAAAGAGCGCCTGGGGGCCCGGCCGGTGCTGATGCAACTGCCCATTGGCCGCGAGGATACCTTCAAGGGCATCGTGGATGTGCTGCGCCAGAAGGCTTACATCTACGGCAACGACCTAGGCACCGACATCAAAGAGGTTGAGATCCCCGAGGATCTGAAGGCCCAGGCCGCCGAATACTACGAGAAGCTGGTGGAAGCCGCTGCCGACTACGACGAGAACATCATGATGAAGTTCCTCGAGGGCGAGAAGCCCACCGAAGAGGAGCTCATCCGGGCCATCCGCAAGGGCACCATTGCCATGGAGATCTTCCCGGTTTTCCTGGGCTCGGCCCTCAAAAACAAGGGTGTTCAGCTGCTCTTGGACGGAGTGGTGGACTACCTGCCTTCGCCGCTGGATATTCCCCCCATCAAGGGCAAAACCGAGAATGGCGAGGAAATCGAGCGCCCGGCTGACCCCAACGGCCCCTTGGCGGCCCTGGCCTTCAAGATTATGGCCGACCCCTACGTGGGCCGACTGACCTTTGTCCGGGTTTACTCCGGCACCCTAAGGTCGGGCTCTTACGTGCAGAACACCACCAAAGGGAAGAAGGAGCGCGTAGCTCGCTTGCTGCAGATGCACGCCAACCACCGCGAAGAGGTGGAAGAGCTGCGTGCGGGCGAGCTGGGTGCGGTGGTGGGACTCAAGGAAACCATCACCGGCGACTCGCTGGTAGGGGATGGGGACGAGCCGATTATCCTCGAGTCCATCGAAATCCCCGAGCCTGTGATTGACCTGGCCATCGAGCCCAAAACCAAGGCCGACCAGGACAAGCTGGGCGTGGCCCTTGCGCGCCTGGGCGAGGAAGACCCCACCTTCCGCGTCTCCACCGACCCCGAGACCGGCCAGACCATTATCTCGGGGATGGGTGAGCTGCACCTGGAAATCATCGTGGATCGCCTCAAGCGCGAGTTCAAGGTGGACGCCAACGTGGGCAAGCCCCAGGTGGCCTACCGCGAGACCATCACCCGCCCGGTGGATGTCGAGGGTAAGTTCGTGCGCCAGTCGGGTGGGCGTGGTCAATATGGTCACGTCAAGATCAAGGCCGAACCCCTGGGCCGTGGCTCGGGCTTCGAGTTCGTCAACGCCATTGTGGGCGGTGTGATTCCGCGCGAGTACATCCCGGCGGTGCAAAAAGGCATCGAGGAAGCCATGCAGTCGGGGCCCCTCACCGGTTTCCCCATTGTGGACATTAAGGTCACCCTCTACGACGGTAGCTACCACGAGGTGGACTCCTCCGAAATGGCCTTCAAGATTGCCGGTTCAATGGCCATTAAAGAGGCCATCGAGAAGGGCGGTGCGGCCATCCTCGAGCCCATCATGCGGGTTGAAGTGATTACCCCAGAGGAATTCCTGGGTTCCATCATCGGTGACCTGAACTCTCGCCGTGGGCAGATTCAGGGCATGGAAGAGCGCGGCAACGCCCGGCTGGTACGGGCCTTCGTTCCTCTGGCCGAGATGTTTGGCTACGCCAACGATATGCGCTCGATGAGCCAGGGCCGTGCCCAGTTCTCGATGTTCTTCGACCACTACGAGCAAGTGCCCCAAAACATCGCGCAAAAGCTGATCAAGGGGCAATAAACCAAGGGGGTCGGGCCTACCCTTGACCCCACGACGCTAAGCGAAATAGAAGGAGTGAAACTGTTATGGCGAAAGGCGTATTTGAGCGCACCAAACCCCACGTAAACGTGGGCACCATCGGACACGTAGACCACGGCAAGACCACTTTGACGGCGGCGATTACCTTTGTAGCGGCGGCGGCCAACCCCAACG